>Ga0180219_1000152_pt1 | contig 77637 bp, 66 predicted proteins | sample eDN3rd30CBELigMG_FD_151338 | JGI IMG/M metagenome (GOLD analysis project Ga0180219, IMG submission 151338) | Enriched Miracle-Growth compost microbial communities from Emeryville, California, USA - eDNA 3rd pass 30_C BE-Lig MG (version 2)... ...
GGCCTTGCAGAGCGCGCCACCGTGCCGGTGCGCGATCTCTCGCACGGCGAGCACAAGCAGCTCGAGCTCGCCATGGCGCTCGCCAGCGAACCGCGGCTGCTGCTGCTCGATGAACCGATGGCGGGCCTCGGCGCCTCCGAGAGCCGGCAGATGGTCGACAGCCTGAAAAGCCTCAAGGGCAAGACCGCCATCCTGCTCGTCGAGCATGACATGGACGCCGTCTTCGCGCTGGCCGATCGTATTTCCGTGCTGGTCTACGGCAAGGTCATCGCCACCGGCGCGCCGGCGGACATCCAGGCCAACCACCAAGTGCGCGTGGCCTATCTCGGCGAGGGCGACGCCTGATGCTCCAAGCGCCAATGCTCGATGTGCAAGGCCTCCAGGCGTCCTATGGCGCCAGCCGCGTTCTCTTCGACATTTCGCTGAAGGTCGGCGAGGGCGAATGCGTCTCTCTCATGGGTCGCAACGGCATGGGCAAAACGACAACGATCCGCACCATCATGGGCCTGCTGAAAGCGCAGGGCGGTTCGGTTGCCTTTGCCGGCGCCGACATCAAGGGCCTTGCGCCGGAAGCCATCGCGCGGCGCGGCATCGGGCTGGTGCCCGAAGGCCGGCAGATCTTTCCGACGCTCACCGTGCGTGAGAACCTAGTGGCGACCAGCGCCAACCGGCTCGGCGCGGCGCGGCCATGGACCCTGGAGCGTGTCTTCGCCCTGTTCCCGCGCTTGCACGAACGCCAGCAGCAATGGGCGCGCACCTTGTCGGGCGGCGAGCAGCAGATGCTGGCGGTCGGCCGTGCCCTGATGACCAACCCGCGGCTTGTCATTCTCGACGAGGCGACGGAAGGTCTCGCGCCGATGATCCGCGCCGAGATCTGGGGCTGTCTCGAAGCCTTGAAGAAAGAGGGACAGTCGATCCTCGTCGTCGACAAGAACGTCTCCGTGCTGCGGCGGCTGGCCGACCGGCATGTGGTGATCGAAAAGGGCAGGACGGTCTGGTCGGGCAGCGGCGCCGATCTCGATCGCGAAATCGAAAAGGTCCATGCTTATGTCGGCCTCTGACAAACGCATCGTAGACGTCAGCGCGGAGTCTTCACTGGCGTCACCGCCGGAAGCCCTGGCGCAGGCGCTTGAAGCCGTTCTTGGCAAGCTCGGCGCAGCAGGCGCAGCGCCGCCGCATCTCGTCTCGATGACATGGTCCGGGCCGGACCCTGCCGCCATCCATCCGTCCAATCGCGATATCGATCAAGAACGGCGCATGGTCTTCGCCGGCTTCCGGCCCCCGCTGTCGATCCGCAAGTCCAGTGACGCGCACATCCATGTCGAGGCGCGTGCCGCCGTGCCGCTGACACCGCCATCCGCCGATCCGGTCTATCGCAATTACGGTGTCATGGAACTCGGCCGGCAGATGAGCCCGCGCAATCAGGTGCCCGACATGGGCGCGCAGTTCCGTCAATGGACGGCCGACGGCGCAAAAGCGCGTGCGCGCCATCGCGGCCTCGACATCAGCTATGGCCCAAAGCGCGATCAACTGCTCGATCTTTACCGGCCGGATGGCGTCTCGCGCCTGCCTCTGTGGATATTCATCCATGGCGGTTATTGGCAGGCGTCGAACAAGGAGCAACACGCGCAGTTCTGCGACGGCATGCTGCGTGCGGGCTTCGCCGTCGCCAACATTGAATACGGTCTCGCGCCGGAAACGCCGCTTGAAGCGATCGTCGGCCAGATCCGCGAGGCGCTGAACTTCCTGGTGCGCGAGGCCGACAATCTCGACATCGACGCCGGCCAGATGCATGTCGCGGGTCATTCCGCCGGCGGCCATCTCGCTGCCATGTGCGCCTGCGACGAAGGCATGCCCCCGGTCCGCAGCGCTCATCTGCTCTCCGGCATTTTCGACCTGGAATCGCTGGTGCCGATTCCCTTCGGACCCATTCTCGGGCTCACCAGCAACGAGATCGCGCGCCGTCTCTCGCCGTGTCATCTCAAGCCGCGCCACAACGCGCGCATCGCGGTGGCCGTGGGCGCCGGCGAGAGCGACGAATTCAAGCGCCAGTCGGCAGAGCAGGCACGCCTGTGGGGAGCGCCGAAGTCCCTCGTGGTCGAAGGCGTGCATCACTTCAACCTGATCGACGGATTGAATGATGGGGTGTTGTTGCAGCAGCAGTTGGAGTTGGTGAGGGGATAACCCTCATCCGACCTCTGCTACGCAGAGGCCACCTTCTCCCGTAAACGGGAGAAGGTGGCCCTTGCGCAGCAAGGGTCGGATGAGGGTGGGATCAGACGTATTGCTTTAAATTATCCTTGGCGCGCGCTGAGCAGTGATCGCGCGCGCCAAGGCATTTGCCGGCAAAGAGCCCAGTCGGGCGGAATCATGAATTCCGCGCGACTTACGCCGAAGAAACAAGCCGGAGGCCAGGCGTAGCGGTCACAGGGGCATGCGCCGAAACTCCTTGCGGCAAATTTGGAAACAGATCTGTAGGCAAAGTCTTGACGTGCTGGATGATTTCCGACGTCATCATCACGTCGGCATATTTGGCATGCATGTCGCAGAGATTGATCGCATGGCTTGCCTGCGAGCGGTCGAAGCAGCCGTCTTCCGCAACCGCGACTCTGTAATTCTGGCTGAAGGCGTCGATCACTGTTGCGCGCACGCAGCCCGATGTGGTCGTGCCCGTCACGATGACGCTGTCAGCGCCGAGCAGGGTCAGATAGCTCGACAGGTTGGTGCCGAAAAAGCCCGACGGCTTCTGTTTGAGGACGACGATGTCCTGGGGCTGCGGCGCGATTTCGCTGACGATCTCGTTGCCATCGCGGGTTTGCGTCGGCTTCGGCAGGCCTTCCTGCATGCGGTTGTTCTTCCAGCTCCAGCTTCCCATGTCCCAGCCGTCGGACCGGGTGACGCCGGTCGTGTAGATCACCGGCAGCTTCTGCTCGCGGAAGGCCGCCGCCAGTTTCTTGATCTCGGCGATCGCGTCCCAGCTCTCGGAGCCGCAGGAATTGCTCCAGCGTTTGATCGACTCGAGGATCGGCTCATCCGGCTTGTCGCCGGCGAACGCCCAGCTCACGTCGATGACGAGCAGCGCGGGCCGCTTGCCGAACCCGCCCTTGGCGCCGAAGCCCGATGCCTTGAAGACTGCCTTGTCGCGTTCCGTCAGGTAGCGGTCCCAGATGCGTTCACCTGCTTTGCCATCATTCATGAGGTTCTCCTGTGCGTATCAGCGCGGAACCCTTCTCCCGTTTACGGGAGAAGGTGCCCCTCGCATCGCGAGGGGCGGATGAGGGCCGTCAGATTGTCTAAGCGTCAGAAATTCGCCGCCTTCGCCATCTGCGGCGCTTCGCCCTTCGGCAGGTCGAACAGGCCTTCCGGCAGCGTGTCGAGGAAGGACAGCACTTCCGCCGTCTTCACCACATCGGCGTATTTGGCATTCATGTCGCAAAGATTGATGGCGTGGCTCGCCTGCGAGCGATCGAAACAGCCTTCTTCCGCGATGGCGACGCGATAGTTCATCGAGAAGGCGTCGAGCACCGTGGCGCGAATGCAGCCCGACGTGGTCGTGCCGGTGACGATGACGCTGTCGGCGCCGAGCAGAGTGAGATAGCTCGCCAGGTTGGTGCCGAAAAAGCCGGAGGGCTTCTGCTTGTGGATGACGATGTCCTGCGGCGCGGGGGCGATCTCGTCGACGATCTGGTTGCCGTCGATATTGGTCACCGGTACTTTCGGCGCCTCGCCGTTGCGGCTGTTCTTCCAGCTCCACGAGCCGTTGTCCCAATTGTCGGCGCGGCGAATGCCGGTCGTGTAGATCACCGGCACACCCTTGTCGTGCGCCTTGTCGCAGAGGGACTTGATCGCGGCGACCGCCGGCCAGCTCTCTTCGCCGCAGGAATTGCGCCAGCGCTTGATCGATTCCAGGATCGGCTCCGGCTTATCGCCGCAGAACGCATAGTTGACGTCGATGACGAGCAGGGCCGGGCGCTTGCCGAAGCCGCCGCGCGCGCCATAGCCGGACGCGGCGAAAACGGCCTTGTCGCGCTCGGTGAGGAACTGGTTCCAGATCGGTTCTTCAGACATTTCGGTTCTCCTTGGTGCTGTGAGAGATGCAGATCTTCTCGGGATTTTCTGGAAATTCTGGCCCGCTTACTTGGCCGAGGCAAGCGTCGATTTGACGAACTGCATATCGATGATGTCGTCATAGGGAACCGGCTGCTTCAGGATGGTGGCGCCCAGAACGACAGCCTCGGCCGTGTCCCACGCCTTGGTCGAGATCATGCCGTCCTTGCTCCACACCTCGTCGGCGAAGGAGCGGGCGATCGTCGCCTTCAGGTCTTCGGCCGACATAGTCGGGAATTCCTTCTTGGCGACGGCCAGCGCCTCGTCGTGATGGGTATCCGTGTACTTGAGGCCCTTCACGACGCCGCGCACGAAACGCGCCACCACATCAGGCTCGTTCTTGATCGACGCCTGGCGGATGTTCAGTGTCGAATAGGCATACGGGCCGAGTTCCTTAGGGATATTGATGATCGGCTCACCCCAGATGCCTTCCTGCACGCCGCGCGTCAGGATTGGTTCGGTCGTCACGCCGATGTCGGCCGCGCCCGCCTTGATCGCCGCGAGAATGGCGCCGTTGGCCATTTCCTTCAGAACAACGTCGGACTTCGGGTTGAACTTCCACTGTGCCAGCAAATATTGGGTGATCGAATTGGGTGTGCCGCCGAAGAAGCCGGTTGCGATCGACTTGCCCTTGAAGAACGAGGCCATCGACTCGCCTTCCTTCGGCGCGAGGCCCTTTTTCGCGGTGAAATAGACGTTGCCGCGATCGACGACGTTGACGACGCCACGTAGCTCGCCGCCCTTCACCTTGGCGAAGGCATTGTGCTCCGGGCCGCCGATGAAGGCGAAGGCCTGTCCAGCCAGCACCGCATTGGTATGGCCGGCGCCGCTTTCGACCGTCAAGATCTTGACGTCGAGGTTTTCTTCCGTGAAGAAGCCTTTCTGGATGGCGACATAGAGCGGCAGATAGCCGGTGCCGTGCACTGGCTCGGCGACGACCAGGGTTTTCTTTTCCTGCGCTGTCGCGAGACCAGCGAAGCTCGCCAGCATTGCGGTCGCCAGGGCGATCATTCTCATTTTTGAAGACATGTCATTCTCCTTTGCGGGCACGCTGAGGCGCCTCGAAACCGATTAGTGGACGACGCCTTTGCGGAGGAATTTTTCGAGCCATGTCACGCCGATGTACATGACGATCGACAGGGCCGAGAGGACGATGACGGCGACCCAGACCAGCGCGATCTCATAGGTCGATCCGGCGTAAAGGATGGTGCGGCCGAGACCGTGCTGCGAGGAAACGAATTCGCCAACGATCGAGCCCGTCAGCGCCAGGCCGATGTTGACCCGCAGGATCGAGATGATCCACGGCACGCAGGAGGGGGCGACAAGCTTGGTGAAGATCTGCCAGCGGCTGGCGCCGAGCGAGTAGAAGAGCTTCTCCTGATCCTTGTCGACCGCCTGCACGCCCGAGTATGCGGTCAGCGTCGAGACGATCAGGGTCAGCGCCGTGGCGATGGCGACTTTCGAGGAGAGTCCCATGCCGAAGACGAGAATGATCAACGGCGCCAGCGCCAGCTTGGGGATGGATTCAAGGCAGATGATATAGGGCTGCATGATCAGCGCGTAATTGCGCGACCACCAGAACGACATGCCGAGCAGCGCGCCGACGCTGGTGCCGATGATGAAGCCGAGGATTGTCGAACGGAACGTGTAGGCGATGTCGGTAAAGGCATCACCTTGCGAGAAGAAGGTGATCATGGTCGACCAGATGGCGCTTGGCTTTGACCAGAAGAAGGGATCGACCAGTCCCGTATTGGCGGCGATTTCCCACAGCGCGACGAAGGCGACGAGGATTCCCGCCTGGGTCGCCGCGATGGCCCACATCGGCCACAGTCTCTGCACGGGCAGCCGCCGTGCAATGCGCTTGGGTGGAGGGGATTTGTTTGATGTCGTGTTGCCCATCGGCATGGCATTCGCGGGCAGTGTGGTGGTTCGACTGGTCATAATGGCGCTCATCTGTGAGAGATGGATCAGGCAGCGATAGGCGCGGGAGGCGTTTCCGGCACGGCGGCGCCGTGCAGCAGGTCGAGGCAGTATTTTTTCATCGCGACAAAGCGCGGCGTGCTGACGATGGAGCGATCGCGCGGGCGCGGCAGATCAACCGGCATCTTGTCGATGACGCGGCCGGGACGGCTCGCCATCACATAGACGTCGTCGGACAGGAAGATCGCTTCTTCCACATCGTGGGTGACGAAGATGACCGTGCGGCCGAAATCGCTGAACAGGGTCAGCAACCATTCCTGCATCTTCGCCTTCGTCTGCGCATCGAGCGCGCCGAACGGCTCGTCGAGCAGCACGACGTCCATGTCGACGAGCAGGGTGCGCAGCAAGGCCGCGCGCTGGCGCATGCCGCCCGACAGTTTCGAGGGGAACGAATGTTCGAAACCGGCGAGGCCATAGCGCTGCAGCATCGGCATGGCGCGGTCGCGCGCCTCGGCCGTCGGCGTGCCGCGGATCTCCATGCCGAGGATGACATTGTCGAGCACGGTGCGCCACGGCAGCAGCAGGTCCTTCTGCAGCATGTAGCCAACCTGGCCGATGAGACCGGTCGCGTCCTGGCCATCGATTAGGATGCGGCCTTCCGTCGGCGCCTGCAGTCCGGCGACGATGTTGAAGATGGTGCTCTTGCCGCAACCGGACGGGCCGATCAGCGAGATGAAACGTCCGGCGGGGACTTCGAGATTGACCGGCGCCAGCGCGACGAATTCCTGGCCGTTGGTGTCGAACACCATCGAGACATTCTCGATTGCGAGTTTGGGAATGGTCACATTGCTCTCCGCTGCATCCATTGGCGCGCACGCCTTGGAAAGACAGAGAGCATGTGCCGTGCCAGACCATCGGGACACGAAGAAACAAGGAGTTAGCCTGGAATGCCGCCGAATCGTCCGCACACGCGGGCCGCCTGAACTTTCAGCAAGTTCGAATTTTGTGCAGTTGCACAATAAATGCTTAGAATTCGAAGGAATATGAATATAAGCTATTGATATTATATCGTATAATAAGCTCGCTCGACGATATAAAATAGTGCATCGCACCATTTTCCGCATTCTCGCAAGCTGCCAGCCCTTTCAGGCCGGAGACTAGTTGGCGCGAATATTCAGTGGCTTTACGAGAGAGCCCCACCGGGCATATTCGGCCTTGTAATAGCGCACAAAGTCATCGCCGAATTTGTTGCCGACGATGAGTGCCAACGGCTCATAGCGCTTCTTCACACCGGGCGCTTGGATCGCCACCTTCAGATCCTCGGCCAGCCGTTTGACGATCGGAGCCGGCGTCTTGGAGCGGACAAAAAAGCCGTACCAAAGAGAAACCTCGATGTTGTAGCCGGATTCCTTGAAGGTCGGCACATCCGGAAGCATGTCGAGACGCGTGGCGGTGGTAACAGCCAATGCGCGCAGTTTGCCGCTTTCGATCTGAGATCTGACCAGTCCCACGTCGGGGACCATGACCGTCAATTCCCCGGCTTGTACGTCGCTCACCGCTGGCGCGGTTCCTTTGTAAGGAACGTGCGTAAACTGCACGCCTGCTTCTTTCCCGAGAAGGAACATGGTGATCGCATAAGACGAGCCAATCCCGGCAGATCCGAAGGTGACTTTGCCTGGATGATCCTTGGCATATCGAATGAGGCCAGCCAGATCTTTGACGGGTGTTTTTTCTGGATTGACCACCAAAACGAGCGGCATCGAGCCCGCCTCCGCGATTGGCGTCCAGGCCGTAAGAGAGTCGAACGGCATGTCGTCCATGACAAACGGGTTGATGGTCAGTGTGCCCATGGTCCCGAACCATAGGGTGTAGCCATCGGCCGGTTGTCCGAGCGCGGAATTGGCGGAGACCAGTCCACTCCCTCCCGAGCGGTTTTCGACCACAACCGCTTTTCCGAGGCGTGGAGTGAGCTCTTCAGCAATCAGGCGAGGCATCAAGTCGGAAGTGCTGCCTGGCGTCCCGGGTGTGATGATCGTCACCTGTTTGGTCGGATAATCCTGGGCGTACCCGTATCCTCCGGCGATCAAGCCGACGATGCCCGCAAACACAACTGTCTTCAACATTTTACCCTCCCTTAAAGTGCTGATGCAGTTACTCCCGCGATGCTCCAGGCCCTATGGCGCCGTTCACGACAGGCGCAGAGCGGCGCCTGTGATCGCGATCAGGCATTACGGTCACCGGCGGCGCGTAGAAAATGCAATGCATCAAGATGCTGCTGGCGAATGCTCGGCAGCTCGGAAGGGTTCAGGCGCCCAAATCCGCAATAAGCCGCCACGCCGAAGTCAGGGACGAATTTCTTCGCAATCTTGAGGCGCTCCCGGTAGCTATCCATGCTGTGGACGATGCCGAGGAAAATGCGGGCGCCCCGAGGTTCGAGCCCGCGCAGCGGTGCATAAAACGCTTCTTCCGATCGGGCCAAAAGCGGGATGTGCATCCAGGCGACCGGACGACCAGCCGCGCCGATGAAGGCATTCGCCATTCGCACCGCACCGGCGATGTCGTCTGGCTCAAACCGCGGCCAGCCGCCCAGGGTGCCGAAGCACATATGAAACCCGACCATCACATCATGCGGTATCCAGGACAGCAGGGCAGTGATCTGCGGCGTATTCCGGTCGATGGCGGTTGCCGCTGGCTGCCCGGCGATGGCGCCGTAAGCATCTTGCACTTCGCTCGCGCAATCGAGCTGGATTGCCAGGTCGTGATGCGGAATATGTTGGACGATCGTCTCCAGCTCGGCCCTGAGCGCCTGGATGTAGCCGGCCCGTACCTTCCCGACGTCTCCTTGATCGGGAAAAATTCGATAAGGCACCGCGCTGTTGACGGACGGCACTGACACCTGAAAACGCGTCGACGCGGGGTACAGACCTTCGGTGCGCAGCGCTTTGAATATGAAGTAGGAGTTTATGGCGTCACGGGCATAGCCGAGGCGCCATCCCCGGTCGCCAAACGCGACCGTATCGATTCCGTCGCGCACCCGGAACTGCCAGCTATCGCCGGCATCGCGAGGATTGAGGCGTTCAACGCCGTTGTCTTTCTTCGGCTGCCGCACCGTTTCCAGATCGGGATGATTGGCAAACACCGCGTAGTGAACGCGACTGATCCAATGGCTGCGCGGTCCAACCTCACCATCCGGCATCGCCATCAAGGCAGATCCCAACGCCGGGCCGAACTCCCGGAACACCTCTTCATTGGTGTCATAGGGAATGCTTCCGACCAGCAAAACATCCGCAGACATCATGTCCTCCCGCTTGCATCCAGATTTCACTTATAGTAAAAATATAATTCGTTTATAGTGAAATGAATCCAGACGGGTGTCAAACCCATGGCAAAAGCCGACGTTCGCGGCATCAGCTCCTTGGAAAATGGCCTCGCGGTATTGCGCCTGCTGCGGGAGGAGGCCGGGCCGATTTCCCTTGGGGGGCTATCGGCAAAAAGCGGAATGTCTCCGAGCAAATTGCACCGTTACTGCACCAGCCTTGTACGGGCTGGTTTTGCGGCCCAGGAGAGTCGCGGATCCTATCGATATACTGATGGCTCGAACGCTCGATCCGTGGCGAAGGCAATCGCCTTCAAAACCATCGTCGAGCGCCTTCCGGCGTTTGTGAAAGAGATCGGTCACACCGCCTTTGTCGCTGAGTGGCAGGAGCTGGGGCCTAAAATCCTGCATGTCGAAGAGGCGGACGAGCCCATATCCGTCAGACCTCGGCAGGCCGGCCATCTTGCTGCCTTCACCTCTTCGACGGGAAAGCTTTTCCTGTCCCGCTTGCCTGAAGGTATGATGATGGCCTTCATTGCCAAGGAGCTTAAACGCCTGCGGAGCCTGGGGCATTCTTCCCGTGCCGTTGCGGCGTTGCGGTCGGATTTCCTGGCCCGTCTTGACGGTCTTCAACGTTCGCCGCTGGCCTTCACGAACGGTGATCACATCAAGGGGATCAGTTCGATGACGGGGATGGTGGCCCCGGAGGGAGCCGCGCCACCATTCGCCGTCTCCGTCTTCGGAATTTCCGAGACATTCACGGCACAGCCGGAAAGCAAGGGCGCGAAAGCCCTGCTTCGTTTTGTCAACGAGACCGCTCAACTGATCGAAGCCCGGCTCAAGTCATCGGGGAACTGATCTCGAAGGGGGCGGGAGAGATTAGGCGAGACTGCGCCGGATGCGTGGATAAGTCTCGAGTGCGTTCTCCAGCAGCACCCGCCGTGCCCGGTCTCCCGCGAGCGGGCCGGGCAGGGCGTCGGTGCCGTCGAAATGCCAGTGCGGCCAGTCGGTCGAAAACACGAGCATGCCGTCGTCGCCGATCTGCTGGACGATATCTTCGAGCATCTCGATCTTCGGCGGCGCATCCACCGGCTGAACAGCGATGCGCACATGCTGGCGCATGATCTCTGCCGGCGGCTTCTTCACCCATGGCACTTCGGCACGCACGCCGCGCCACGTCTTGTTGGCCCGCCACATGAAGGCCGGCAGCCAGCTCCAGCCGGATTCGAGAAACACCACTTTGAGATCGGGAAACTTCGCGAACACGCCTTCGGCGACCAGGCTCAGAAGCTGGTTCTCGAATGCCGGCGCATTCGCCGCGTAATCCTCGATGAAATAGGACGGCCAACCGATCGAGGTTGGCGCAAAGCGAAAGCCGCTGCCCGCATGAACGGCGATCGGCAGGCCGAGGCGCTGCGCCACCTCGTAGATCGGCCAGTAGTGACGCCGCCCCAGCAATTTTTCTCCCATGGCGAACATCTGGATCGAGACGAAGCGCAGATCGTCGGCGCGCCGCTCGATTTCCTCGATCGCCATCTGCGGGTTTTCAACAGGAATGAGGATCGAGGCGCGCAGGCGCGGATCGCGGTCGAGCCATTCCTTCGCCATCCAGGAGTTCAACGCATTGCAAAAAGCCGCCGCCATGTCCTCGGCATGCAGCAACTGGCCGCCATGCAGATTGTTGCAGATGGCGATGCTTGTTCCGAAGGGATCGAGAAGCTGTGCTTGCATCTGCGTCACCTGCGCCGCCGGTGTGGTCGCCAGCATCCAGTCAGGCCGGCAATTGATCGGCGCGTTGGCGGGAAAGCTCGTCGGGTTGAGCTTCAGCCGGTCCATGCCGCGCAGGATCACCATCTCGCGCCAGTACGGATCGGAAAAATAGGGGAGGAGATCGCTGATGGCCGGCGCCGGCGGATGCACGTCGCAATCCACGGAGGGGTGCCCGAAGATGCTGTCGCGCAAAGGCGCCAGGGTCGCGGCTGGAGCGCTCAAGACTATCCTCCCAGAGTATTCGGCGGCAGGCGTGGGCAGCGGATGGCCACGAAGAAAGGCTTCGCGCACACCCTCAGACATCGTATACTGAGGGCCGAACGCGCTTGCAAACGCGCGCGGAGGACCTCTTATGAACGTCGTTGTCGACCAGCGCAAACTGCCATCGACGCGCCAGAAGCTCCGGTTTGTCGATTGCGACATCCATCCCTCGATGCGCTCGCCGGCCGATCTCAAGCCGTTTCTCGAAAAGCGCTGGTGGGATCACCTGACCCGCTACGGCAGTCACGCCCGCGAAATGTATTCAGACACCATAGGCTATCCGCGCATGACGCCTGCCATCGCGCGCAATGACGCCTGGCCGCCTAGCGGCGCGCCTCCCGGCGCCGACCTCGATTTTATGCGCCGCCAGCATCTCGATCATTACGATGTCGAGGCCGGTATTCTGATGCCGCTGTCGACGCGCGGTCCCGAGCAGCGCAACCTGGAGTTCGGCGCCGCCATGTGCACGGCGCTCAACGACTGGCAGAAGGCGACATGGCTCGACCCGGAGCCGCGTCTGCACGGCACCATTCTACTGCCCCATGAAGACGCACAGGCGGCGGTGCGCGAGATCGAGCATCGCGCCTCCGACCATCGTTTCGTCGGCGTGCAATTGTCGCCGCGGGCCACCGAGCCGATCGGCCGCAAGCGCTACTGGCCGATCTTCGAGGCAGCGCAGGCTGCAGACCTGCCGATCTCCATGCACCAGGGCGGCATCGGCGGCCATGCGGTCACGGGCTCGGGCTGGGTGTCGTATTATTTCGAGGAGCATCACACCAACGTCCAGACCCTGCAGTCGCTGGTGACGAGCATCGTGCTCGAAGGCGTGTTCGAGCGCTTTCCCGATCTGCGCTGGGTCATCATCGAGCCTGGTTTCGCCTGGGTGCCGCCGCTGGCCTGGCGTCTCGACAAACTGTTCGAGCGCATGCGCGACGAGGTTCCGCATCTGAAGATGAAGCCGTCGGACTATATCCGCCGCAACATCTGGTTCACCACCCAGCCCATCGACGAGCCGGAGCGGCCGGGCGATCTGGAAAAGATCATCGAATGGATCGGCCATGACCGGCTGATGTTCTCGACCGATTATCCGCACTGGGATTTCGACGATCCGGCCCATGCGCTCAATCTTAAAATTCCGGAGGCCCAGCGGCAGCGGATCCTGCGTGGCAACGCGATTGATTTCTACAAGCTGACGGTCTGAGCGTGCAGGAACGACACTAGAACGGGCGCATAAGCCCGTCTCAGAATGCAATGTAGGGGAGGGGCTTATGGAGCATGGTATCGACCGTCGCGCTTTGCTGAAGGCGGGTGTTGCAGCAAGCAGTGTATTAGCGCTTGGCGGCATCAAGGGTGTCTCGGCGCAGGCTGCTTGGGATGCAACAGTCGCTGCGGCGAAGCAGGAAGGCCGGCTTATCGTCTACAATGGCACAAATTTCGTTATCGTCCGCAAGATTGCCGCGAAATTCCAGGCCGAGACCGGCATTCAGACCGATGTGCTCGACGGACGCGCCACTGAAATCCGCGAACGCATCAGAGTCGAACAATCGACCGGCCGCACCATCGCCAGCGTCACCTATTCGGGCGCGACGACTCTCGCGACACAGAAGAGCGAAGGCGCCTTTCAGCCGATGGGCATCTTGCCCAACGCCGGCCGCATCGATCCGCAGTTCAAGCCGGACGAGACCATCATCCCGGTGACGGCGGGCAATTTCGCCGCCATCATCAACACCAATCTCGTCAAGGGCGACGACATCCCCAAGACCTGGGCCGATTTCACCCATCCGAAATGGAAGGATCGGATTCTCGCCGACGATCCGCGCGCGGCCGGCGCCGGCAATGTCTGGTTCGAGGCAACCTACAATGCGTTTGGGCGCAGCTTTCACGAGAAGATGGCGGCGCAGAACATCGTCATCAGCCGTCTCTTTCCCGAAAGCCAGCGCCGCCTCGCGCGCGGCGAATATGCCATCTATCTGCCCTTCAACGTCTCCGAGCTGAAAGGCCTGCAGGGCCTGCCGGTGCAATGCATCATCCCGGCCGAGGGCGTGCCTTATGTGCCCTTCTGCTACAGCCTGTTGAAGGATGCGCCGCAGCCCAATGCGGCGCGGCTCTTCGTCAATTACATGCTCGCCGAAGCAGCGCAGGTGGCGCAGGCCGAGGAAGGATTCAAACCGGCGGTGATGGGTCTGTCGGAGAAAATTCCGGCGGATCTGCGCCCCTATGTCGATGTCAAATTGCTGGGCACGACGACGCCTGGCCGGCAGAACGAGATGTTCGATCTGGCCAAGGCGATCTACGGATCAGCGTGAAAGACACCCTCATCCGACCCTTGCTGCGCAAGGGCCACCTTCTCCCGCCAGCGGGAGAAGGGCCGCAGATTCATCCTTCTCCCGTTTCTTTAACGGGAGAAGGTGGCCTCTGCGTAGCAGAGGTCGGATGAGGGTGTCTTGCTTTTCACGCCTCATTCAACCCAGGCCGCCCGGCTTCGACAACAAAAGACTTCACCGTCGAGATCGGCGCGCCGGCGGTGCTGATCTGATCGACGACGCGGAAGTCGGCCTGCCAGTGCTTCGCCGTCACGGTGTGGCGATGATAGCCGCGCTGGTCGCTGATGAATTTCATATGCGGATTGTTGGTGTGCAGGGCCTGCGCATTGCTCATCTTCGGCGAACCGTTGCCGCCCGAGGAGATCGACGTCGCCAGGAATTCGACACCGACACAGGCCGATGTCGGATCGCGCCAGTCCTGGTTGAGTTCCAGCGCCACGCCGCGATGCATGTCGCCGGTGAGAACGATGGGGTTCTTCACTTGCGCGTCGCGCCAGACGCCGATGATCCGATCACGCGCCGCATTGGCGCCATCCCATGAATCCAGGTTGACCACCGGCGCTTCGGACTCCGGCACCCACGGATAGGAGCGCCAGTCGAGATGGGCAAACAACACCTGCTGCGCCAGCACCTGCCAGGTTGCCGGGGCGGAACGATAGCCATCGGCCAGCCATTGCTCCTGCCGCAGGCCCATCATTGTGCGGCCTGCATCGTCGGTTGCGGCGCAACCGGGTTTGAAGCCGTCGCCGCAGGGTTGTTTCGAACGATATTGGCGTGTGTCCAGCACCGAGACATTGGCAAGATTGCCGATCTGAAACCGGCGATAGGCCGTGAGATCGGGGCCGCGCGGCATCAGGCTGCGGCGCACCGGCATATGCTCGTACCAGGCCTGGAACGCCGCCGCGCGGCGAAACAGGAAGGCATCCGCCGGCGTGTTCCTACCGGTCTCGGCCGCCCAGTTGTCGGCGACTTCATGGTCGTCGAAACTCGACAGGAACGGGCAGGAGGCCTGCGCCGCCTGCAGATCCGGATCGCTCTTGTAGAGCGCATAACGCCGCCGGTAATCGGTCACCGTGGTGCACATCGGAAAATCCCGTGGCATCAACCGTGCCAGCGCGCGGCCGTAGCGATCCATTGGTATGAAGCCGTATTCGTAGATGTAATCGCCGTAGTGGAAAACCATGTCGAGATTATCATCGGCGATGCCGCGCCATGCGGTGTAATAGCCGCCTTCCCAGGCCTGACAGCCGGCGGCGGCGAAACGCAGTTGCGTGGTTTCAGCACCGGCCATAGGCAGTGTCCGCGTCCGGCCGATCCGGCTTTCCCAATCGCCGAAGCGAAAGCGATAAAAATAATCTCGCGCCGGCGCGAGGCCCTCCACCTCGACGTGGACGGAGTGCCCGAGTTCGATCCGCGCGATCTCGCTGCCCGACCGGATGATCTGCTTCAGATCCGGATCGCTCGCGATCTCCCATGTCACAGTGATGGGAACCGACGGCATGCCACCGCGCGGCTCCAGCGGCTCCGGCGCCAGCCGGGTCCACAGCACGAAACCGTCCGCCGTGGGGTCGCCGGAGGCGACACCAAGCAAGAACGGGTTCTGCCTGAACTGGGCGCGCACGGGCGAGGAGGCGACAATCGGCAGGCCCAATGTCAGCAGCCCCGCACCGAGCGCGCCCTTGAGCAGTTTGCGCCGGTCGAACATCGGATAGGCGTTGGGTTCGAACATCGCGCGTCTTTCAATCTCTGGCGGCAACCAGGGCGAGATTTATCAGCCGTGTGAGACCGGAGCGTTACAGGGCAACAGCCGGGAATCCCTGATGATCCGGCCTTTGCCGAGCAGAGCGTTCTGCGCTACGCCATAGACTGTCTTGGCTCTGGCGATATGGATCGAACAATGGACACAGCGAAAGCGCGCGGCGATCTCACCGGCAGGATCGCCATCGTCACCGGCGGCAGCAGCGGCATAGGCGCGGCCACGGTGCGCGAACTGGCGGCCGCCGGCGCCACCGTCGTCATCGGTTACAACCGCGGCCAGGACCGCGCCGAGGCGCTGCGCGCCTCGCTCGGCGGCAACGAACACTGCATCCAGCAGATCCGCAACGAGGACGGCGCCAGCGTGCGCGCCCTGGCGGACATGGTCAGGGCGAAATTCGGCAAGGCCGATATTCTCGTCAATTCCGGCGGCTTCACCCGGCCTGTGCCGCACGGCGATCTGGAGACGCTGAGCGATGAATTGTTCGATTCTGTCCTGCTGTCGAACCTGCGCGGACCCTTTACTGTTATCCGCGCCATGACGCCGCTGCTGAAGGCGGGAGGCAGTTCCGTCATCGTCAACGTCTCGTCGATCTCGGCTTTCACGGCCTCGGGCAGCAGCATCGCCTATGTCGCCTCCAAGGCCGGGCTGGAGGCCATCAGCATGTCGCTGGCGCGGGTGCTGGGACCGGAAATCCGGGTCATGTGCGTGTCTCCCGGCGCCGTGGCGACGGATTTCGTCGAGGGCCGGGGCAGGGCCGACCTGGAGAAAATGGCGGCCGGCACCCCGCTGCGCCGGGTCACGGAGCCGGAGGACGTGGCGGCCGCCATCATGGCCTGCGTCACCCATCTGCCCATGACCACCGGAATCCGCATCGTCGTCGACGGCGGCCGGTTCCTGTAATTGCTCGTTTTCACGACATATTTCCGCGCCATAGTCGATCTTTGGCAAGGCCGATGGAGTTGGAAATTCCAGCCTTCAGAGGCTATAGAATTGGCATGTGCGCAATGCATCGGCGCTCGGTCGTCCGCTGCAGAAAAAATGCATGTTGAAGCAGAGTTTCTATAAGTAATCAGGAGGTTGGTCTTGTCCAACACACACGAAGAACTGACCAAGAGCGTGATGGGCTTCATTCGCTCCGAAATGCAGGACAAGACCGTCGAATTCACGATGGATACGCCTCTGGAAGGCGTGAAAATCGATTCGATCGATGTGATCCACGTTATTTTCAAGGTCGAGGAGGAATATGGCGCCACTGTCGACATGGCCCCCGACGCCAAATTCGCCACCGTCGGCGATTTCGTCAATGCGCTGATCGCCTTCATTCCGGCCGACAAGAAAGCCGACGCATGACGCCAAATTGGGTCGAGGTGACAGGTCGCGGGGTCGTCAGCAGCGCGGGATTAACGGTTCCGGAGTTCACCCAGACCATCCTGTCCGGCCAATGCCTGATCGGCGATATTTCCGATATCGCCGCCGATATCAGGTTCACCAAGGGCGCCGCCATCCGCAACTTCGATGCGGCTGCGCATTTTGACGAAAAGACCCTCGGCGTCCTCGACCGGTTCTCGCAGTTCGCGGCGGTCGCGGCGCGCGGCGCGCTGGCCGAGGCGGGCCTGCTGGAAGGCGGCTTGCTGGAAGCCGGCACCGATCGCGAGCGCATCGCCGTCATCGTCGGTACCGCCAACGGCGGCGGCGATATTCTCATGGAAGGTTATGGGCGGCTTTACAAGGAAGACCGCAAGCCGCGTCCGCTCACCATTCCCATGTCGATGGCAAGCGCGCCCGCCAGCCGTATCGCCAAGGAACTGGGCGCCCGTGGCCCGGTGTTCGGCGTCAGCAGCGCCTGCGCCTCGTCGAACCATGCGATCATCACCGGTATGATGCTCATTCGCGCGGGGCTCATCGACGTGGCGGTCGTCGGCGGCACGGATTCCTGTTTCTACGAATCCTATCTCAAGGTCTGGGATGTCCTGCGTGCTGTTTCGTCGGAGACCTGCCGGCCATTTTCCACCGGCCGCAAAGGGCTGATCATCGGCGAGGGCGCCGGCATTCTGGTTCTGGAACGTGCGGGACGCGCGGCGGCGCGCGGCGCCAAAGTCATCGCGCGTCTCGCCGGCGGCGGCATGTCGAGCGATGCTGGCGATCTGATCGCACCTGACAGCAGCGGCATGGCGCGTGCCATGCGCGCGGCACTCGTCGATGCCGGACTGGAGCCGGACGCCATTGGCTATATCAACGCGCACGGCACCGGCACGGTGGCGAACGACCGTGCTGAATCGAGCGCCATCAACGACGTCTTCGGCGGCAATCGCGACAAGATCTCGGTCTCGTCGACCAAGTCCATCATCGGACACGCCATGGGCGCCTCCGGCGCACTCGAGGCGGTCGCGACCCTCGCGGCGCTTGAAACCGGCATGATCCCGCCGACGGTGAATTTCATCAGCGCTGATCCCGATTGCGATGTCGACGCAACGCCGAATGAAGCGCGGAAACGCGCCGTCGATGTCGCCGTGTCCAACTCGTTTGCTTTCGGCGGCCTCAACGTATCGCTTGCCTTCGCGCGATCCGATCGGTGACGGGCACCGTGTCTCGACGCTCGACACCGGCGCATATTGCCATAACGGGCGCCGGCGCCGGAATCGGCGCGGCTTTGGCCCTGGCCTATGCGAGGTCCGGCGCCAGGTTGAGCCTTTCCGGCCGCAATCTGGAGCGGCTTGAGCAGACAGCCGGCCTGTGCCGCGCGCGCGGCGCAAAGGTCGATGTCGGCCAGTGCGATGTCACCGATGCGGCGGCGATGCAGGGCTGGATCGACAGGATCGAGGCGGAGCAGCCAATAGATATTCTGATCGCCAATGCCGGCATCGGCGGCTCCGGCACGTTGACCGACAACGTTGCTGAAGCGGGCGAGGTCGCCCGTGCTGTCGTGACGACCAATACGATCGGCGTCATCAACACGGTGACGCCCGTCCTGCCGCACTTCGTTGCGCGCAAGGCTGGCACAGTCGTCATCATCAGTTCCGTCGCGGGATTTCTGGGACTGCCGGATTCGCCGTCCTATTCCGCCTCCAAGGCCGCAGCCTCCGTCTATGGCGATGGTCTGCGCCGCCTGTTGCGGCCGCAAGGCATCCAGGTCACCGTCGTCAGCCCGGGCTATGTCGAGACGGCGATGAGCGCCTCCCTGCCGTTCCATCGCCCATTTTTGTGGAGCGCCGAAAAAGCCGCAAACGTCATTCAGAACGCCGTGGCGAATGGCCGTGGCGAATTGATTTTCCCGTGGCAGTTCCGCCTGGCGATCTCGCTCGCCCGCGTTCTGCCGACCGCGTTTGTCGACTTTCTATTGATGCGCTTTCGCGCCTGGGACGTTTTGTAATGACCACTGGAAATGCCGCGCTGCGCGTGGAAGCTATCGCCGACGCCAAAGGCCGCAAGGATTGGCTGCAGGTGCCCCATATGGTTTACGCTGGCGATCCCGCCTGGGTCGCGCCGCTGCACTTCGTCGAAAACCAGCGCATCACGCCGAAGACCAACCCGTTCTTCAGTTTCGCCGATGTGCAATTGTTCGTCGCCTATCGCGGCGATGAGCCGGTCGGTCGCATCTCCGCGCAGGTCAATCGCCGCTATCTCGAACTGTATAAGGATGCGACGGGGCATTTCGGCTTTTTCGATTGCATCGACGACGATGAGGCGACGGCAGCGCTGGTTGCCGCTGCAGGCGACTGGCTGAAGGCGCGCGGCATGGCGCGCATGGAAGGCCCGTTCAACTTCTCCATCAACCAGGAATGCGGCCTGCTTATCTCAGGCTTCGATACGCCGCCGGCGATCATGATGACCCATGCGCGGCCGTGGATGGGGCCGGCGCTGGAAAAAACCGGCTTGACGAAAAGCATGGACATGCATGCCTATCGCTTCAATCCCGCCAACATGCCGGATCGCCTGCAGCGCCTCGCCAAAATGGCGCAAAGCTCGGCCGACGTCAGCATACGCGAGATCGACACCAGCAAATTCCGCGAGGAAGTGCGGACCCTGATCGATATCTTCAACGACGCCTGGCGCGACAATTGGGGCTTCGTCTCGTTCAGCGACGCCGAGATCGAAGCCATGATCGGCGAGATGAAACTGTTCTTTCGCAGCAACTACGGCCGCTTCGTGCTCTACAAGGGCAAGCCCGCCGGCGTCATGGTGGCGCTGCCCAACATCAACGAGATTGCCGCCGATTTCGACGGCAAACTGCTGCCGTTCAACTGGGCCAAACTCGTCTGGTCGCTGTGGCGGGAAACGGCGCAGACGGCGCGTGTTCCGCTCATGGGCCTGCGCAAGGAATATCAGAGCAGTCCGCTCGCGGCTGGCATGTTGGCGCTGCTCGTGTCCGAATTCGTCGGCGAGTCGAAAGACTATCCGATGCAATGGATCGAGTTTTCCTGGGTTCTGGACGTCAACCGCCCTATGAAGGCGCTGGCCGAACTGGCGGCAGGCCCGCCCGTCAAAACCTTTCGTATTTACGGGAAGATCTTGGGCTGAGCCGGAATGGCGGCACGGGCGGCGCGCTTGCTGCGTGTCGGGCTGATGTCCGGGTCCACGTCCGCGCCCGGAAGCCGCACCACATTGCTGGCGGCGGCGACGGCCTGCGCCTGCAGATGCGCCTTGGATGAGAAATTCGCGCGCTGGTGCGACGGGTCCATGGTGGCGACAAGCGCGTCGAGCACGCCGTCGATTTCCGCCTTGGTATGCGACGCATTGAAAAAGAAGCGCAGCCGCGGCTTGTTCTTCGGCACGCCGAGCTGCACGATCGGCGGCACATAATAGCCGACGCGCAGCAAGGCCCGCGCGGCCAGCATCGCCTTTTCCGATGTGTCGAATATGATCGGAACAATGCCTTCGCTGATCGCATCGCCGATATTGAAGCCGAGCGCGCGTGCCCGTTCAGCGAAATAACGGCTGTTCTCGCGCAGCTTGGCGATGCGCCAGGTTTCCCGCGAAATGATATCGAGCGCCTCGCGCACCGATGCCGCGATCGAGGGCGTCAGGCCGACGCTGTAGACGAAGCCGGGCAGGGTGAAGCGCAGCCAATCGATGACGACCTGCCTGCCGCCGATGAAGCCGCCGCAACTGACGAACGCTTTCGACATGGTGCCGACGACCAGATCGACACTGCTCATGTCGAGGCCGAAATGCTCGGTGACGCCGCGGCCGGTCTTGCCGAGCACGCCGATGGAATGCGCCTCGTCGATCATCAGCCAGGCATTGTAGCGGTCGCGCAGTTCGATGAACTTCGGCAGGTCCGGCACGTCGCCGTCCATGCTGTAAAGACCTTCGATGACGACGAGCACGCGGCGAAAATGGCTGCGCTTTTCCTTCAGGATCTCCTCGAGCCGCGCCATGTCGTTGTGCGGAAATTCGACGATGGTCGCCCGCGACAGCCGGCTGCCCATGACGATGCTGTTGTGGGCCAGCTCGTCGACCAGGATCATGTCGCCCTTGGTGAGGAGGTGCCCGACGAGCGACAGGTTGGTGCCGTAGCCGCTGACCATGGCGATCGTGTCGTCGACGCCGATGAAGGCGGCGAGATCGTATTCGAGAGCACGATGGCAGGTGCGTTCGCCGCCGACAAGACGCGAGCCGCCGACGCCGACGCCGAATTCGGCTATGGCCGCCGTCGCGGCGTTGCGGATGCGCGGGTCATCCGCGAGACCGAGATAGTCGTAGTTTGCAAATGACACTAATGTGTCGCCACGCGACCGGAATTCCGACCGCAGCCGGTCGAGCGGAGCGAAATAGGGATGATCGTATCCGATGACCGAAAAGCCGGCCAGTTTCAACCGGCGGCGGGCGTATTCTTCCAAATCGGAATTCACCGAATCCATATGTTATCTCTACGAATCAAGACCTAGCTACACCAATAAGATCAACGACTAAGCGAGCAAATCGCTGAAGTATCGCACGTAAGGATCGACTAAAGCGCAAGTTTTCATATCCGTCTACTGCAGGACGGGATGGTAAAGAGCGTATTTCCGCTTTCCTTAGCATTACCCTACCAACAAAAAGGCCATTTTTGGGCTTTCGGTTGCTGTCCTAAGCTGGAATGTGCCGCATAGGCTTTAGCCTAGCGACATGAAATATAGTATGTTTTTAGCCTGGCTCAGAAGGCATATAACGCTTGCCTTGATGGGTTTTGTTGCCGCTTTAGACATCGATTGCCTACCTTTAGCCTCAATTGGCCAAGGTCAATTTTTCTATAAAGCCTGTACGATTATGTGATGCTGGCGCCGATCCATAGCTTGACTTTTATCAAGCACTTCCACAGCGCCAGGGCATCGCAGTCCCTTCATTTCGCGTCGACGAACCGGTTCGTAAACAAGGTTTCCGGTTCGCCGGGATCGCCGATCTTGTTGTCGCGCAGGGCATTGACGCCGCTTTTCCAAAGCCTGGGCACGTTGCGCAGCAGGTTTTCCTTGCCCTCGGACAGCCACAGGCGCTCGGCCGTCAATTTCTCGACGGCGACAACCGCGTCGATGTCGCGGATGCCAGGAATCTCGAAATCCTTGGATGCCCGCTCGTAGATCGGCTTCAGCGGCTGGGTCATGATTTCTTCCGCGGAGGCCCGCATGGCCTTCATGGCGCGCGTCAAGAGATCGGGTTTCGCTTCGGCGATCGTCTTTGTGGTCACATAGCATTGGCCCGGCATCGGCGCATATCTGTCGGTCGACCAGGCCAGCACGTCTTCTTTCATCCGCTCCAAAGCCGAGACGACCTGGATGGATGCGATGAAGCAATCGACGCGGCCCTGCTTCATGATCTGCACCGCGCCAGGGCTGTTGCCCGTGACCTCGCGCTTGACGTCGTCCGGCTTCAGGCCGCCGTGAGCCAGGATCAGATTCAGGAAAACGTCGGTTGTGCCGGCAACGGAAACGATGCCGACCGTTTTGCCTTTCAGGTCTTCCGCCTTCTCGATCGGTTTCGATTTCAGGCTGATCATGAAGAAGGTCGAGGCCTGATAAATGGTGGCGATCGAGATGAGCGGTACCTTGGTCGTCGCAACCGCCCGCATCACATCGATGCCCGACGCACGGATGAAGTCCACTTGCTGGGCGATCAACTGCTGGATCGGTTGCGCTGTGCCCTGGCCACCCAGAAGCTTGGCATCGATGTTCTGCCTGGCGAAATGTCCGCCGGAAACGGCGTTCATCAATTCGATGAAATCGGGGATGAAGCCAAATGGCGTCATGATGACGAGGGGCGTGCGTGCCTGCGCTCTGACGATGGCCGGAGCCCCGAGCAATGAGGCCGAGGCTATTGCCGCAGAACCCCGGATGAATGTGCGCCGATCTGTCATTTTATGCTCCCGTTCCAGCTCTGGATTTTAAAAGCGATGCATCTTGCCTCTATCGCGTTTTCCGATCCAGTGGATCGGAAAGGCGCGCCTAGTTTTTTAAAGAGCGCATTTTCTTCACGCGAACCAGTGTCCACTTCGCTCGAAAATGCGCTAAGCAATGGATGCGTCTATGGCTGCAGCGAACCCGTGATGAGGAATAAAGCATGAGTGTTGAATACGCGCCCAAGGGGATTGTCGGCGTGCTGACCCCGCAGGCAAACACGACCGTGGAGCCCGAATATGCAATCCTCACGCCGCCCGGCTATGCCTTCCTCAACGCCCGGCTGCTCAGCCCCCACAAGACGATCGAGGAGCGTCTCGTCGACTATTTCGCCAATGTCGAGAACTATACGCGCGAATTCGCCAACGCACCGATCGGCGCGCTTTGCGTGGCGACGACAGGCATGTCCTATCTCGTCGGCAAGGAAGCCGAAGACAAAAAGCTGGCGCAGATGTCGGCCGTGCTCGGCATCCCGGTCATGACAGCGGCGACGTCCGTCTGCATGGCGCTCGATGCGCTGAAAGCCAAGCGTATCGCGCTGATCTCGCCCTATGAGGGCAATCTCGATGCGCAGGCGGCGCCGTATTGGGAATCGCGTGGCTACACGGTCGTGGAAAAGGTCAGCGCGGCACAGCCGGGCGATAACTTCCATCCGATCTACAGCCTGCCGTCAGGCGCCGCTCAGGGCGCCCTCGACAAGATCACCGATCCATCGCTCGATGCGATCGTGATGCTGGGCACGGGCATGCCGACCTTCGGGCCGATCGCCCGCAAGCCATTCTTAGGCAAGACGCCGGTATTCTCCTGCATGTTCGCCCTGATCTGGGCCAACATCGTCGCCCTCGACAAGCGCGAGCCGACGGCAGACGATTTCCACAAATGGCTGAACGGCCGCTGGTGGCGCGACCGCATGGAACAGAAGTTCACTTAATCCCTTCTCCCGCAGGGCGGGAGAAGGTTAGCCCTGCAGCGCAGGCTTCGCCCAAGGCCGCGCGCCGGCATCAGCCGCGACAAACGCCTCGATATCCTTCGCGTAGGACCGCGTCATATCGACATCGTCCCAGCCGTTGAGTAACTGCTTCTTCCAGTCGGCGCGGATCTCGAAATCGAAGCTGCGATTGCCGGCGACGATCTTCTGATTGGCGAGATCGACGCGGATCGGCCGGCCGTCGATGACGCTTGCTTCCGCCAGCAGCTCTTCGATCTCGCTTTCCGAGAGACGCGCCGGCAGCAGGCCGTTCTTGATCGAGTTGGAGGCGAAGATATCGCCGAAGCTCGGCGCGATGACGCAGGTGATGCCCTGGTCGACGAGCACATAGACGGCCGCTTCGCGCGATGAGCCGCAGCCGAAATTCTTGCGGGCGATCATGATGCCGCAGTCGCGATAGCGCTGATTGTTGAGCGGGAAGTCGCCGCGCAGGTCGCCGTTCGCATCGCGACGCAGATCGTGCAGCAGGAACGAGCCATAGCCTTGCGAGCGCGGCGTCTGCATGAAGCGGGCAGGGATCAACTGGTCGGTATCGACATTCACCAGCCCAAGCGGGCAGGCAGGCGTTTCGAGCACGGTGAAGGGCTTCATGACTTTCTTCCCTCAAGCAGGGCGCGGGAATCGGTGAGATGGCCGGTGACGGCGGCTGCAGCAGCCATGGCGGGCGACATCAGATGGGTGCGGCTGCCTTTGCCCTGGCGGCCCTTGAAATTGCGGTTGGTGGTCGAGGCGCAGCGCTCGCCCTCGGGAACGATATCGCCGTTCATACCGACGCACATGGAGCAGCCGGCGCCGCCCCATTCGAGGCCGGCCTCGACAAAGATGCGATCAAGACCTTCTTCCTCCGCCTGCCGTTTGACCGTGGCCGACCCGGGCGAAACCAGGCCCGGCACTTTCGCATGCCGGCCGGCGAGCACCGCTGCGGCCGCGCGCAAATCCTCGATGCGGCTGTTGGTGCAGGAACCGATGAAGACGCGATCGACCTTCACATCGGTCAACGCCATGCCGGCGTGCAGCCCCATATAGTCGAGCGCCTCGCGCATCGCCTCGGCCTTGACTTCGATTTTTTCGTCGGCGGGATCAGGGACACGCGCGGTGATCGCGGCCGCATGTTCGGGGCTCGTGCCCCAGGTCACGGTCGGCGCGATCTCGGAGGCATCGAGCGCCAGCTCGCGGTCGAACTCGGCGTCAGCATCGCTCGGCAGCTTCCGCCAGTCGTTGATTGCCGCATCGAAGGCCTGGCCCTGCGGTGCGAACGGCCGTCCGCGAATCCATTCGAATGTCTTGTCGTCGGGCGCGACCATGCCGAGCCGGGAACCGGATTCGATCGACAGGTTGCACAAGGTCAAGCGGCCTTCGATGGAAAGCCCCGTCACCGCGCTGCCGGCATATTCGATGGCGTAGCCCTGCGCGAAGCCGGTGCCGATTTTCGCGATGATCGACAGCGCCATGTCCTTGGCCGACAGCCCGGGCGCAAGCGTGCCGTCGATGCGCAGGCGCAGCCGCTTCGGCCGCGACTGCCAGATGGTCTGCGTCATCAGCACATGGGCGACCTCGGACGCGCCGATGCCGAAGGCATAGGCGCCGAGCGCGCCATGGGTTGACGTGTGGCTGTCGCCGCAGACGATCAGCAGGCCGGGCAGGGTGAGGCCCTGTTCCGGCGCCACCACATGGGCGATGCCCTGGCGCGAATGGCCCTCGCCGAAGCAGGTGACGCCGTGCAGCGTCGTGTTCTCCTGCAATTGCCGGATCATGCGCCGCGTATCGGCCGGCTGCTGCAGCTCGGCACCGGCGCGCGTCGGCACATAGTGATCGGCCATGCCGAAGGTCAGGTCCGGCCGCGCCACCTTGACGCCGCGCGCCTTCAACTGGGCAAAGCCGTGGTGCGAGCCCTCGTGCACGAAATGGCGGTCCACCCAGAGCAGGCAATCGCCGTCCTCGCGCGTCACGATCGTGTGCGCGTCCCAGATTTTATCGATGATGGTTTGCGGCCCTTTGGCCTTCAGATTCTTGGTCATGCGGTGCCTTAGCATGAGGGATCGGCGGCGGCCATTGCGGCGCAAGGGGGCAGATACCCGGATTCGCGTCGCGACAGATGATCTTTCATATGGAATATAGGAGTTCAGGTTTGCAATTGCTGGAGCTGGACCCCCGCTGATGTCGCACGATTTTTCGGATTTATCGAAAACCGCCTTCCTTATCGTCGATCTGCAGAACGACTTTCTGGACCCCAAGGGGGCCTATGGCCGAGGCGGGGCGAGCATTCCGGAGATCGCCGCCCTGCCGGCGCGCCTGGCGCCCCTGGCGCGCAAGGTCCGCGCGCGCGGCGGCCTCATCGGCGCGACGCAGTTCACCCTGGTGCCGGGGCGTAACGGCGAGCCGATCATTTCGCCGCACCTGAAGGAATTGCGGCCGTTTCTCGCCAAGGGTGATTTCGCGCCCGGCGGCTGGGGCCACGCCCTGGTGGATGAATTGCAGCCGGCGGACATTCTCATCGAGAAGGTCGCCTATTCGGCCTTCTACATGACGCGGCTGGAGTGGGTGCTGCGCAAGCTGAATATCGAACGCCTGATCGTCGGCGGCATCGTCACCAATGGCGGCGTAGCCTCGACCGTGCGCGACGCGCATGTGCGCGATATTCCCGTCACGGTTCTGTCCGACGGCTGCGCCGCCTTCACGCCGGCCATCCACAATGTCTCGATCGAGGCACTGCGGCCGGTGGCGCAGGTCGCCACCGTGCAGGAGATGCTTGAGGCGGTGTCGGGTTAGAGCATTTTAAAAGCTCTAGCCGCGAAAGGCAGAGCCGCCGTCGACATCGAGCGTCGCGCCGCTGACATAGCCGCAGGCGGGTGACGCCAGGAACACGGCGGCGTTCGCCATTTCGGCGGGTTCCGCCAGACGGCCGAGAGGATTCTTGCCCAGCGTTTCCTGCCAGCGGCCCTCGTCGCCATAGGTTGTCTGCGCCCGGCGCTTGGCCAGCGTCACGGCGCGATCGGTCCTTGTGCTCGACGGGTTGATGCCGAAGACGCGCACGCCCCAGTCAACGGACTTTCCACCGATGGCGCCGGTGAAGGCCATCAGCGACGCATTGCCGGCGGCTCCGCAGGAATAGTCGTAACGCGGGCTGCGGCCGCCGCCGCCGATGATGTTGACGATGACGCCCGCCTGCTTGGCTTTCATGCGCTCGAGATAGATTTTCGTGAGGTGAATATAGCCCATGACCTTGAGCGCCCATGCCTCCTCCCAGGTTTCCATGGAAAGGTCGAGCAAGCCGCCGCCTGGGATCGCGCCGGCGTTGTTGACGAGAATGTCGACGTCTCCGACCTTGTCCGCCAGGCGCTTGCGGTCGTCCGCCTTGCCGAGATCGCCGGCGAAGCCTTCGATGCTCACCTGATATTTTTCAGCCAGCGCCCGCTGCGCCGCCTCGACCCGCTGTTCGTCGCGGCCGGTGATGATGACAGGGCAGCCTTCGGCGGCGAACGCCTCGGCGCAGGCATAGCCGATGCCCTTCGTGCTGCCGGTGATGAGAACTCTTTCGCCTTTAAAACCGAGATCCATGGTCTGCTCCTGAGAAGCGCTACTTCAGCGATGCTACACCCGCGGCGTGCTCATGTCCGCATCATAACCCGGCGCAACTGCGACCTGATGCTGCAGCATGATTTCCTTCCGCTCTTTCGCCGATTGCATCAGCGCCAGGCAGACTTCGAGCGTCGCCAGGCCCCAGCGGCCATTGTGCCAGAGCGGCTTGCCGTTGAAGACCGCATCATAGAGTTCTTCCAGTTCGGCGCGTCGCTGCACATGACCCATCTCGTGCTTCTTGACGACTTCCACATCGTGCTTGCCGTCGTCATCGTGGATGAACAGGCCGAAGGGCGATTGTCTCAGGTCGGCGCGGTCGAGACTGGCGATGGCCATGCCCATATCTTCGGGCCACCACGGATCATTGTCGCCGGAATAAAAGTAATCGCGCTCGCGCTGTCCGCCGATGCGGATCGATTGCTTCTCGGATGTTTCATCGCGCGAGCCCGCGCGCAAGGCGCGGCGAATGTCGCCGCGCTGCGTCGCCGTATAGACCTGCTTGTCGGTTCCCCACGGCACCAGCTCGGCGCCGAGGAAATAGCCGTAGCCGTTGTGGACGATCGTCGCGGGCAGTCCGTTCTCGAATTCGAGGAAGGCCGCGTAATAGCCGGGGATGCTGCGCTCCTTCATCCAGGCTCCGGTCTGCGCGCGCACGCTGCGCACCAGGCCGCCGCCGAGCAGGCGCACGGTATCGATCTGGTGCGGCCCCTGGCGGAACGGAATGCCGCCACCCTGGGCGATGTCGAGTTCATCGGCGGTGCGCGGCCGCAGCATCCAGTCCGAATAGGACCAGATGTTCAGCGCCCGCAGGTCGCCGTAGTGGCCCGAGGTGATGACTTTGCGCATGGCGCGGATCGGCAGGGTGAAGGCGCGGGTGTGCCCGGCGAGAAGATGGACGCCGTGCTGTTCCGCCGCCTCGACCATGGCGCGCGCCTGGTCGAGCGACACCGCCATGGGTTTCTCGACGACGATATGCTTGCCATGTCGCGCCGCCAGAATCGTATGCTCGGCATGGAAGCGATTGGGGCTCGACACCCAGACCGCATCCACATTGGCGTCGCGGCAGAGCTCTTCCGCGCTGAGATAGGTGCGGGCGTCGGGGAAGCGTTCCTTGAAACGTTCCAGAGTGGCGGGCACCACATCGGCGCCGGCAACAAGTTCGATGGTGTCCATGCCGTCCATGGCGCGCAGGATTTCAGCGCCGCCGACGCCGATCCCAATCATGCCGATTCTGAGTTTCTTCCCTGTCATTTCGCTCTCTTCGTTGGGCTCTGCGGCCTGCTTATGGCCGGATGTTAGCGAGCCGCGACGCACCGCGAAAGGCCGTTCTTCGTCGCGATCCGGTGCGCAACGCTTGAATGCGGCGACTTTCAAGTCTATCTTTCCGGAAGACGGTAAAGCCGCATGCCGACGGGCAAAAACAAGAACACCGGGAGTTGGAAATGGCTAGAGTTGTTATGGGTATCGGCATGTCGCACAGCCCATTGCTGGCCCTGCCGGGCGAGCGCTGGACCGAGCGCGGCCGCGACGATCGCGCCAATCCGGGCCTCAACACATTCGACGGACGCCTGGTCGATTACGACACCGTCAACAGCACGGTGAAGGATCGTTACGCCGACATCGCCATCGTCGATAATTTCGTCAAGCAGGAGGCGCAGGCGCAGCGCGCGCTCGACCGTCTCGCCGACGATTTCGCGAAGATCAAGCCGGATGTCTGTCTCATCGTCGGCGACGATCACTACGAACTGTTCAGCCCGGCCAACATGCCGGCCATCGCCATCTATCACGGCAAGGAAATCCTCACCCACGAGGCCGCCCGTCACGAGGACGGAAGCTGGCGCAACACCGTCGCCGCCATGTATGCGATGGATGCGGTCCACACCTTTCCTGCACAGGCCGAACTGGCCGAAAAGCTGATCGAGCAATTGATCGAGCGTGATTTCGACATCGGCTCGTCCGCGCGTGTCGACGATCCCAAGACGCTTGGCTTCGGCCATGCCTACGGCTTCGTCGCCGAGCGCATCTTCCGGGGCCGCGAAGTGCCCATCGTCCCGGTGATGCTAAACACCTATTTTCCGCCCAACGCACCGACGCCGCGTCGCTGCTACAACCTCGGCATGGCGATCAAGGAAAGCCTGGAGGCCATTCCGATGGACCTTCGCGTCGCGGTGGTCGGCTCCGGCGGTCTGTCGCATTTCATTGTCGAGGAAGAGTTCGACCGCCAGATTCTCAAAGCGCTCGAAACCCACGATGAGGACGTCTTGCGCACGCTGCCCGTCAATGCGCTGAAGAGCGGCTCGTCGGAAATCCGTTGCTGGATCACCGCCGGCGGCGCCTTCCGCGGGTTGAAACATCAATGGTCCGAATACATTCCGGCGCGCCGCACGCCGGCCGGCACCGGCATCGGCCTGGGCTTCGCCGCCTGGTATTGACGGAGCAACCGTGGCGGGGCGCGCACCGGCGGGCCGCGCCGACGGGACAATTCGGCCATACGCCCTATATACAGGGATAGGCCCGGCCGATCTGCCGCGACCGGCAGCGGCGCGGTATGATCTTTCCAACTGAGTCGATGGACAGGTTCCAACCCATGTCTTCGTCACGCAACGAAGCAGAAAACCGCGTGAAATGGCGCGATGGCCGTCTGATCGACGCCATCGCCGAAATCGCGGTTGGGGCAGGGGCCGTCATCATGCCTCACTACGGCGAGGGGCGCGCGGCGACCAAAAGCGACGGCAGCCCCGTGACCCTGGCCGATGGACAGGCGGAGGAATTCATCCACGAACGCCTGTCGAAGCTGCTGTCCGGCGTCCCCATCGTGGCCGAGGAAGCCTGCGCGGCCAAGCAGGTTCCCGACATCGCTGATATCTTCGTACTCGTCGATCCGCTCGACGGCACCAAGGAGTTTTTGAAGCGCAACGGCGAATTCACCGTCAATATCGCGCTGATCGAGAACCGCACGCCGGTCGCAGGCGTCATCTATGCGCCGTCGCTCGGCAAGCTGTGGCTCGCGGGACCGAAGGCGGAGGCCGCTGATATCGCATGCGGCGCTCGTATCGATACGGCGACAGGCCGCCGCGACATTCATACCCGCAAACGGCTCAAGGACGGCCTGATCGCCATGGCGAGCCGGTCGCACATGAATCCGGATACGGAGCGCACGCTCGAACGGTTCGATATCATCGCGCGCCATTACGTCGGCTCGTCGATAAAATTCTGCCACATCGCCGAGGGCCTGGCCGATATTTATGTGCGCCACGGAACCACGATGGAGTGGGACACGGCGGCGGGACACGCCGTGCTGGCCGCGGCCGGCGGCGCACTCAGCGGCGTCGACGGACAGCCATTTCTTTACGGCAAGCGCACGGATGATTTCTATAACAGCGGCTTCATTGCCGTTGGCGATCCGGCAATCCTGCAGCAGGGCGCAAGCAACCGTTGAAACAGCAGGGACGTGCTATGCCGCGAAAATCCGGTCAGCCTGCGGCAGACAGCGAAGCCTATGACCTTTCAGTCAACGTCGGCCATCTGCTCCGCCGCACGCAGCAGCGCGTGGCTGCGATCTACGCGGCCGAGATCGGACGTGATCTGTCATCGCGGCAGTTCTCGGTTCTTGTCGCGGTCTCGCAAAATCCCGGCCTGGCGCAGATCGATCTGGTGCAGATGATCGGCATCGACCGCAGCACGCTCAGCGCCCTCATCGAGCGGCTGGTGAAACGCGGCATGCTGACGCGCGAGCGCATCGCCACCGACCAGCGCGCGGATGCGCTGCTGATCACGCCGAAGGGCCTTGCCGCCGTCAGGAAGGGCATTCCCGGCGCCTATGAGGTACATCGTCAGGTGATGGAGCTGCTGCCGGCGGAGCTGCGGCCGCATTTCGTAGAGGCTTTGATGATCCTGGCTGACTGGCAGGACACCAGCGCCGCGCCGGACAAGAAAAAGCCGGCCCGGAAAACCGGACCGGCCCAGAAGCGCAGATAGATTGGTCTACCTGGTCTTCATGCCGACGAGCTTGGCGATCGCCGTCACCTGATCGATCTGCTTCTTGATCGAAGCCTCGAATTCCTTGGCGCCGCCGGGGTTGACCGCCTGTCCGGTCGAGACCAGCTTTTCGGAGATCGCCGGATCCTTGGTGACCTCGACCACATCAGCGCCGATGCGTTCGCGCAGTTCCAGCGACATGATCTTGGGGCCGAGCAGGCCGACGAGCCCTTCGACTTCCAGCGACGGCACGCCGGCCTCGGCGACGGTCGGCAGGTTCGGCACGCCGATGAAGCGGTCATGCCCGTTCACGGCCAGCGGGATCACGCCGCCGCCCAGCACGCCCGGCTGCAGGATGGCGTAGGAGGCCATCATCATCTGCAGGCGATTGACGGAAAGATCGGCCACGCCTTGCACGATGTCGCGATAGGGAACCTTGGTCACCGTAATGCCTTCGGCCTTGGCGAAGCCGTCGAAGACCAGTTCGGTAATGCCGGGAACCAGCGCCACGTTGAACTTGCCGGGCTCGGCCTTCATGCGCGCGACCATGTCCTTCAGGGTCTTGATGCCGGAGTCTTTCGACACGCCGACACCGAGGATGGTGTTGGAGACACGGGCGATCGGCAGCAGGTCGCGCGTGAACTCATACGGCAGCTTCTCGTACTGGAACGGATGCACCGTGAATGAGCCTGTCGAGGCGAACATCAGCACGTGATCGTCGTTGGCGCTCATGAAAGCGCTGATCGCGACGAGACCATCGCCGCCCGGGCGGTTTTCGATGACGACCGGCTTGCCCCATTTGTTCTGCAGGCGTTCGGCAACAAGCCGGGCGCCGATGTCCGCGCCGGCGCCGGCGCCGAACGGGATGATGAACTTGACCACGCGCGTGGGCCACGCGGGTACTTCGGCCATGGCCGGCGCCGATAGCCCGACCAGGAGGCCCATCACGCCGATGGCCCCTGCGAGTGCTCGTCGTGAAAGAGTGGTGATAGCGGACACTGGTTTTCCCCCTCGTTTGTTGGTTCGCTCTGGCCGGGATGTTTCACACCGGAGAACTGTTCGTCAATCGCGCCTATGGCGTCGGGCCAACCGAAAACAGGCCAAATGCCGCAGCGCAGCATCACGAAGGAAGAAGCGCCATGACACAAAAGTGACCGCTTGCTGTGGTCCAGATGATTTATAACCATTTCAATGTTTATCCCGGGGACCGTCTTGACTGTCCCGTTTGCCTGTCACAGGCTGCGACATCCCGTCGCGCAAGGCGTTTGGGTCGCGTTGCAGATCGAGCCCCGGCAAGTGGCCGTGGCGGCTGGAACGCAGAAAAATGAAGGGCGCGGCTCCCCGCCAAGCGCCTTGAAGGGGGAAGCGTGAAGCCCACCGATATTTCGGATCCCGCCTACTTCCACAAAGTCGTCGATTGCCAATGGGCCTGTCCCGCCCATACGCCGGTTCCCGAATACATCCGGCTGATCGCCGCCGGTCGCTATTCCGACGCCTATATGATCAACTGGAAATCGAATGTCTTCCCCGGCATTCTCGGTCGCACCTGCGACCGCCCCTGCGAGCCCGCCTGCCGGCGTGGCCGGGTGGAGGAGCAGCCGGTGGCGATCTGCCGCCTCAAGCGCGTCACCGCCGATTACAAGGATGACGTCACCCCGCTGATGCCGAAGCCGGCCGCGCGCAAGAACGGCAAGCGCATCGCCTGCATCGGGGCAGGGCCAGCCTCGCTGACGGTGGCACGCGATCTCGCGCCGCTCGGCTATGACGTCACGGTGTTCGATCAGGACCCCAAGGCCGGCGGGTTCATGCGCACGCAGATCCCGAAATTCCGCCTGCCGGAAACGGTGATCGATGAAGAAGTCGGCTATGTGCTCGATCTCGGCGTCACGTTCCGCCACAAGAAGATCGACAGTCTCAAGGCGATCATGGGCAAGGGCTATGACGCGGTCTTCGTCGGCACCGGTGCGCCGCGCGGCCGCGATCTCGATTGTCCTGGCCGCAAGGAGGCCGCAGCCAACATTCACATCGGCATTGACTGGCTGGCCAGCGTGTCGTTCGGCCATATCGACAAGATCGGCAGAAGGGTCATCGTGCTCGGCGGCGGCAACACGGCAATGGATTGCTGCCGCTCGTCGCGCCGTCTTGGCGGGCAGGACGTCAAGGTTATCGTCCGTTCCGGCTTCGACGAGATGAAGGCATCGCCGTGGGAGAAAGAGGACGCGATGCACGAGGGCATCCCGATCCTCAACTATCTCGTGCCGAAGGAGTTCACCCACGACAACGGCAAGCTCACCGGTGTCGTCTTCGAGAAGGTGAAGGCGGTTCGCGACGAGAAGGGCCGCCGCGATCTGGTGCCGACCGGTGAACCGGACGTATTGATCGAATGCGACGACGTGCTGATGGCCGTCGGCCAGGAGAATTCCTTCCCCTGGATCGAGAAGGACGTCGGCATCGAGTTCGACCGCTGGGGCATGCCCAAGATCGATCCGGTGACGTACGAATCCACCGCCAAAGGCGTCTTCTTCGGCGGCGATTCAGCCTTCGGCCCCAAGAACATCATCACCGCCGTGGCGCATGGCCATGAGGCGGCTGTCTCCATCGACATGATGCTCAACGGCCAGGACATCGTGCAGCGCCCATCGCCGCTGACCAATCTTGTCAGCCAGAAGATGGGCATCCACGAGTGGAGCTATGACAACGGCGTCGCGCTCGACCAGCGCTACAAGGTACCGCTGAAGGAAGCCGAGATCGCGCTGAAGGACATCCGCACCGAAGTCGAACTCGGCTTCGATGTGAAGCTCGCCTTCGCCGAAGCGCAGCGCTGCCTCAATTGCGATGCGCAGACGGTGTTCACCGACAAGCTCTGCATCGAATGCGACGCCTGCGTCGACATCTGCCCGATGGACTGCATCACCTTCACCGAGAATGGCGAAGAGGCGGATCTGCGCATGCGGCTCAATGCGCCCGCGCACGATACGGCGCAGGACCTTTATGTCTCGGGCGAACTCAAGACCAAGCGGATCATGGCGAAGGACGAAGACCTGTGCCTCCACTGTGGTCTGTGTGCCGAACGCTGTCCGACCGGCGCGTGGGACATGCAGAAATTCTATCTCGAAATGACTCATGCGGGGGCGGCATGCCGATCCAAAGCATAAACGATTTCGTCGTCAGGTTCGCCAACGTCAACGGGTCCGGTTCAGCCAGCGCCAACCAGCTCTTCGCCAGGTCCATCATGCGGATGGGCGTGCCGGTGACGCCGCGCAACATCTTTCCCTCCAACATCCAGGGCCTGCCGACCTGGTATGAGGTGCGGGTCAGCGAGGCGGGCCATCTCGGCGCGCGTGGCGGCACCGATCTTCTGGTGGCGATGAACCCGCAGACCTGGCAGGACGACGTCGCGGCCATCGAGCCCGGCGGCTACATCTTTTACGATTCATCGCGCTCGATCCCGAAATCGCAGTTCCGTGACGATATCACCATCCTCGGCGTGCCGCTGACGGAAATGTGCAACAAGCGCTACTCCGATCCGCGCCAGCGTCAGCTCTTCAAGAACATCATCTATGTCGGCGCACTGGCCGCTTTGCTCGATATCGACATCAAGGTCGTCGAACAGCTCATCGGCGAACAGTTCAAGGGCAAGGACAAGCTGATCGCGCCGAACCTCGAAGCGCTGCACATGGGCCGCGACTATGCCGTGCAGAATTTCGAGTGTCCGATCGGCCTGCGCGTGCGCCACGCCGACAATGTCGGCGATCGCATCTTCGTCGAAGGCAATACCGCGGCGGCGCTCGGCGCCATTTACGGTGGCGCCACCGTCTGCGCCTGGTATCCGATCACGCCGTCGACCTCTCTGGCGGAAGCTTTCATGGCGTATTGCCAGCGCCTGCGGGTTGACAAGGAGACTGGCCAGAACAAGTTCGCCATCGTCCAGGCGGAAGACGAACTCGCCTCCATCGGCATGGTCGTCGGCGCCGGCTGGAACGGCGCGCGCGCCTTCACGGCAACCTCCGGCCCCGGCATTTCGCTGATGCAGGAGTTTCTCGGCCTCGCCTATTTCGCCGAAATCCCGGCGGTCATCTTCGACGTGCAGCGTGGCGGGCCGTCAACCGGCATCCCGACGCGCACCCAGCAGTCGGACATCCTCTCCTGCGCCTATGCCTCGCACGGCGACACCAAGCATGTGCTGCTGTTTCCCGAAGATCCCCACGAGGCGTTCGAGTTCGGCGCCAGGGCTTTCGATCTGGCGGACCGGCTGCAGACGCCGATCTTCGTCATGCTCGATCTCGACATCGGCTCCAATCATCGCCTCTGCGCGCCGTTCGAATGGGACGAGAACCGCAAGCTCGATCGCGGCAAGGTGATGACGGCTGCCGAGCTGGAAGCCGGCAAGGAGTTCGGCCGCTATCTCGATGTCGATGGTGACGGCATTCCCTATCGCACCTATCCCGGCACTCATGCCAAGCGCGGCGCCTATTTCACCCGCGGCACCACGAAGGATCGCTACGCCCGTTATTCGGAAGAAGGCCCCGACTATGTGGACAACATGGAGCGGCTGGCGAAGAAGTTCGAAACCGCGAAAGGCCTTGTGCCGGGCCCGGTGCTGAAGAATGCATCGCGCAAGACCGATCTCGGCGTCATCTATTTCGGCTCCACCGCGCCGGCCATGCATGAGGCGGCCGAGATGCTCGCCGCCAAGGGCGTGCATCTCGATCTTCTGCGCGTGCGCGGCTTCCCGTTCGCGAGCGAAGTGACCGACTTCATCGCCGAGCACGAGCGCGTCTTCGTCGTCGAGCAGAACAAGGACGCGCAATTGCGCACCTTGCTCATGGTCGAATGCGGCATCGATCCGGCGCAACTCATGCCGATCCTCCATTACGACGGCAATCCGATCACGGCCCGCTTCGTCACCAAGGCAATCGGCGATGCCGTCAACCAGATCCAGGAAAGGGCGATCCCGTGACCTATCTGCCCAAGCCGAAATTCCATCACCCGGATATCGAGACCAACGAACTCGGGTTCACTCATCGCGATTACGAAGGACCGATCTCGACTCTCTGCGCCGGCTGCGGCCATGACTCGATCTCCGGCGCTATCATCAAGGCCTGTTTCGAGCTGAGCATCGAGCCGCACCGGGTCGCCAAACTCTCGGGCATCGGCTGCTCGTCGAAGACGCCGACCTATTTTCTCGGCCAGTCGCACGGCTTCAACACTGTGCACGGGCGCATGCCCTCGGTGCTGACCGGCGCCAATATGGCCAACCGCGATCTGCTCTATCTCGGCGTCTCCGGTGACGGCGACAGTGCCTCGATCGGCTTCGGCCAGTTCGCCCATGCCATCCGGCGCGGCGTCAACATGGTCTATATTGTCGAGAACAACGGCGTTTATGGCCTCACCAAGGGCCAGTTCTCGGCGACCTCCGACAAGGGTTCGAAGAGCAAGAAGGGCGTCGCCAACCGGGATACGCCGATCGACCTCGTCGCCATGGCGCTGCAGCTCGGCGCGACCTTCGTGGCGCGCTCGTTCTCCGGCGACAAAGGCCAGCTCGTGCCGCTGATCAAGGCCGCCATCGAGCACAAGGGCGCCGCCTTCATCGATTGCATCTCGCCCTGCGTTGCCTTCAACAACCACGAGGGCTCGACCAAGAGCTTCGACTATGTGCGCGCCCACAATGCGGCGCTCAACTCGCTCGATTTCATCACCGGCCGCGCACCGATCACCGCCGATTACGCGCCGGGTTCGGTCGAGGACGTGAAGCTGCACGACGGCACGACGATCAAGCTGCACAAGCTGGCGGAAGACCATGACGTGCGCGACAAGGGCGCGGCGATCAGCGCATTGCACCGCATCCAGGCGCGCGGCGAGATCGCGACGGGGCTGGTGTATCTCGATGGCGATCCGGATGATCTGCACGCCAATCTCAATACGATCGGCAAGCCGCTGAATGAGCTTAACGATGCCGATATTGTTCCTGGCGTTGCGGCGCTGGCGAAGATCAACGCGGCATTGAGATAGCGGCTGACGCCCTTGCCGGTATGAGCCACAGCCTTGGTGTCATTCCCGCCAAGCGAAGCGCAGAGCGGGAATCCAGGGGCAACCTGGTACACCTTGGCTTCTGGATTCCCGCTCACGCCTGGCGGCGCGTCGGGAATGACAGCACTGCGGCCGCGGCCACAAAAGCCTCGCCTAAAACCGCGCGTTGATCCACTTCGCCGCATAGTCGAACAAATTCTTCCGCGTGTTCGAATACTGCCCCTTCACTGTCTCGCAGGCAGCGCATGGCGCAAACGAATGCAGCGCCCCCTCGATCACCACATAATCCTTGTCGGTCGCCTTGGACGCATCGAACGTCGTCTCGTTGTCGCGAATGAAATTGGCTGCGCCCATGGCCGCATACATCTGTGGAACCGAGATGGATTGAACCGCGCAGACTGTAGAATTATTGGTCGAACAATGGTCGATCCCATCGAGCGAATTGGTTGATCGCACCGCATTGGCACTGAGGAATGAAACCACGCTGTAGACCTTCGCGCCGGTGTCGAAGCCGCGATTGGTCTCGCGCGAACGCGGTTCCGGCGCGGCCACGGAGGCCACGACCCTGGTCTCAATCGTCCCGTCATTGCGCAGCAGTTTCTCCGGCCGCGATGTGCTCATGATGCTGGCGATCTTGGGATCGAGCACGTGCAGCGAACCCGTGCCGCCGGGGCCGCCGACGGGGTTGCCGCCCATCGGCACGACCAGAATGTCATTGTCGGGATACATGTACTTGCCTTGCGCCATCTGCGCCTTGATGGTGAGCGCCTTGTCGATCAACCGGTTCATGCGTGCCGATTGGGCCGCGAAATAGCGCTTCTGGAAATCCTCCGAATAGGTCGACAGCCCATTCGGATTGTAGCCGTTCCTCGGATCGAACGGATCGAGTGAAGGATCGATCCTGGCGGTCGCTTCGTCGATAATGGAGCCATTGAAGCCGCGCAGCACCGTCATCGGATAGCCCGGATGCGCATCGGCGAATACGATGCCGTCCGCCTTCGGCAGGCCGGCCAGCTCGTCACCACATTTGGTCAGCCGCTGCGGCTCCTGGCAGAAGGCGACGCCGTTTTCCGCGACCGCCTGATAGAAGGCCATCGTCGGCGCACCGCCGCTATGTCCGAACAGAACGATTTTGGTGATGCCGGGCTGCTGTTTCAGGAATTCCACACCGGCTTTTACATCCAGCGCCGTCTGCTCCCACACCACGCGCACTTCATTGTTGTCGAAGCGCGAGTTCATGCACAGAACCATGAAGCCGCGCTTCGACAATTCGGTGCAGGCCGGATGCGAGAGATAGTTGACCGTGCGATGCATGACGATGATGCCGACATGCGGGGCAGGGCCCTGATCGGGCTTGTAGAGAACGCCCTTCGCCGGACCGAGCGGATAATAGACGGGATTGCTCTGCGCGAGCAGCGTCTGGGGGGATGCGATGAGAGCCAGAAGAGCGATGAAGATTGATCGCACGTTTCCTCCAATATTGTCGCGACGCGATTGATGCGCCGGTGATTGAGGCCAACGTGCTCTGTTTTGCAGTTGCATTCAAGGGAGGGACGCTGCCCACCCTCATCCGACCCTTGCTGCGCAAGGGCCACCTTCTCCCGCCAGCGGGAGAAGGGCCGCAAGCCTCACTCCGCCGCCTCAGTCCTCGGCTTCTTCTCGTCTTTCACCGCGGCCATCGGCCGCCGTTCGAGCACGTCCTTGAGGAACTTGCCCGTGTGCGAACGCGGGCTCTTCACGATCTCTTCCGGCGTGCCCACGGCGACGATCTCGCCGCCGCCGTCGCCGCCTTCGGGGCCAAGGTCGATCACCCAGTCGGCCGTTTTGATGACTTCGAGATTGTGCTCGATGACGACGACCGTATTGCCCTGGTCGACAAGCTCGTGCAGCACTTCCAGCAGCTTCTTCACGTCATGGAAATGCAGGCCGGTGGTGGGCTCATCGAGAATATAGAGCGTGCGGCCGGTCGAGCGGCGCGACAGTTCCTTCGACAGCTTGACGCGCTGCGCCTCGCCACCCGAGAGCGTCGTCGCCTGCTGGCCGACCTTGATGTAGTCGAGGCCGACGCGGGCGAGGGTCTCCATCTTTTCGCGGATCGTCGGCACGGCCTTGAAAATCTGCCGCGCTTCCTCCACCGTCATGTCGAGCACGTCGGCGATGCTTTTCTCGCGATATTTCACTTCCAGCGTTTCGCGGTCGTAGCGCTTGCCCTTGCAGACGTCGCAGGTGACGTAAACGTCCGGCAGGAAGTGCATCTCGATCTTGATGACGCCGTCGCCCTGGCAGGCTTCGCAGCGCCCGCCCTTGACGTTGAACGAGAAGCGGCCCGGCTGATAGCCACGCGCCTTGGCGTCGGGCAGGCCGGCGAACCATTCGCGGATCGGCGTGAAGGCGCCCGTATAGGTCGCCGGGTTCGAGCGCGGCGTGCGGCCGATGGGCGACTGGTCGATGTCGATCACCTTGTCGAGATGTTCGATGCCCTCGATGCGCTCATGCGGGGCAGGGTGCTCCAGCGCGCCGTTGAGCTTGCGCGCCACGGCCTTGTAGAGCGTATCGATGACCAAGGTCGACTTGCCGCCGCCCGAGACGCCGGTAATGCAGGTGAAGGTGCCGAGCGGAATTTCCGCATCGACATTCTTCAGGTTGTTGCCGCGCGCGCCGACGATCTTCAGCTTGCGTCCCGGCTGCGCCTTGCGCCGCGCGCGCGGCACCATTACCGCCTTGCGCCCGGTCAGGTAATCGCCGGTGAGAGAATTCGGATCGGCCAGAATATGCTCGGGCGTGCCCTCCGAGACGATCCTGCCGCCATGGATGCCGGCGCCGGGGCCCACATCGACCACGTAATCGGCGGTGAGGATGGCGTCTTCGTCGTGCTCGACCACGATGACCGTGTTGCCGAGATCGCGCAGCCGCCGCAAGGTGTCGAGCAGCCGGGCGTTGTCGCGCTGGTGCAGGCCGATGGACGGCTCGTCGAGCACATAGAGCACGCCGGTCAGGCCGGAGCCGATCTGCGAGGCGAGCCGGATGCGCTGGCTCTCGCCGCCCGAGAGCGTGCCCGAGCCGCGCGCCAGGGTCAGATAATCGAGGCCCACGTCGACGAGGAAGATCAGCCGCTCGCGGATTTCCTTGAGGATGCGTCCGGCGATTTCATTGCGCTTCTTGTCGAGATGCTGCGGCAGGTCCACCGCCCATTCGGCCGCCTTGCGCACCGACAATTGCGCGATCTCGCCGATATGCTTGCCGTCGATCTTCACCGCCAGCGCTTCCGGCTTGAGGCGGTTGCCTTCGCAGGCGGCGCAGGGCGTGTCGGCCATGTAGCGGCCGATTTCCTCGCGCGCCCATTCGCTTTCGGTTTCCAGATAGCGGCGCTCGAGATTGCGCACCACGCCCTCGAACGGCTTCTTCACCTGATAGGCGCGCAGGCCGTCGTCATAGGAAAACTTCACTTCCTCTTCGCCCGAGCCGAAGAGAATGACGTCACGTGCCTTCTTGGCTAAGTTCTCGAACGGCTCGTCGAGACGGAACTTGTAATGCTTGCCGAGCGCTTCCAGCGTCTGCAGATAATAGGGTGACGACGATTTCGCCCACGGTGCGATGGCGCCCTTGCGCAGGGTCTGCTTCGTGTCCGGCACCACAAGATCGGCATCGATCTTCTGCTCGAATCCGAGGCCGCTGCACACCGGGCAGGCGCCGAACGGATTGTTGAACGAGAACAGCCGCGGCTCGATCTCCGGAATCGTGAAGCCGGAGACGGGGCAGGCGAATTTCGACGAGAACATGATGCGCTTGGCCTCGCCCTTCGCATCCTTCTCGTCGGCATATTCGGCAACCGCAATGCCTTCAGCCAGCTCCAGCGCTGTTTCGAAAGATTCCGCCAGCCGCGCCGCGATGTCGGGGCGCACGACGATGCGATCTACGACGACGTCGATGTCATGCTTGAATTTCTTGTCGAGCGTCGGTGCATCGGCGATCTCGTAATAGACGCCGTTGACCTTGAGCCGCTGGAAACCGCGCTTCATGTAATCGGCGATCTCCTTACGGAACTCGCCTTTGCGGCCGCGCACCACAGGCGCCAGCAGATAGAGCCGTGACTTCTCCGGCAGCGCCAGCACGCGGTCCACCATCTGGCTCACGGTCTGGCTTTCGATCGGCAGGCCGGTCGCCGGCGAATAGGGAATGCCGACACGCGCCCACAGCAGGCGCATGTAATCGTGGATCTCGGTGACGGTGCCGACGGTCGAGCGCGGATTCTTCGATGTTGTCTTCTGCTCGATGGAAATGGCCGGCGACAGGCCGTCGATCTGGTCGACGTCCGGCTTCTGCATCATCTCCAGAAACTGCCGGGCATAGGCCGACAGCGATTCCACATAGCGGCGCTGCCCCTCGGCATAAATCGTGTCGAAAGCGAGCGACGACTTGCCCGAGCCCGACAGACCGGTGAAGACCACGAGCTTGTCGCGCGGGATCGTCAGGTCGACGTTCTTGAGGTTGTGCTCGCGCGCGCCGCGGATCGAGATGGTGCGTTGATCGGCCACGCGGCTTGGAAACGGCAGGGTGGCCGCCAGGGCAGATGTCTTTGCCGTCGTAGTCTGGGCGACCGAAGTCTTCGCTGTCGAAGTCTTGGCGGCGGCGCTCTTCTTCGCCGGCTTGACGGAGGCAGGCGGGTTTTGTGGCTTGCGGGGCACGGGTGATCCAGCAGTTGTTAGTCAGGTTTTCAGGCAGGTTTTGAGGGTTGCCCCTAACCTAGGGTGTGTCGGGCGGTTTCACCACCCGTGCGGCGAAAATCCACAGACTTGAACGGGCTTGCGGAACATCTGGCTTCCCTTAAGTTAGCTTGACACTGGGGCGGAAGAACGGACTGGCGTCGCCAGCAAACACGGAGCATGGCGATGACGGTCGAAGCGACGGCGGGCAGCCACAAACCCTGGTACAGCATCCTTTATGTTCAGGTGCTTGTCGCCATCGCGCTGGGGGTGCTGGTCGGCGTGCTCTGGCCCGGTCTGGCGCAGAACGAGTGGATCAAGGCGCTCGGCGACAACTTCGTCAAACTCATCAAAATGGTGATCGCGCCGATCATTTTCTGCACCGTCGTGTCCGGCATTTCCCATATCAGCGAGGCCAAGAAAGTCGGCCGCGTTGCCGTCAAAGCACTGTTTTATTTCGAAATCGTCTCGACTTTCGCGCTGGCGCTGGGCCTGCTCGTCGCCAACGTCCTGAAACCCGGCGCCGGCTTTTCCGGCAAGGCAGACGCCGCCGCTGTGGCGGGCTACGCCAAACAGGCCAGCGAGATGAAATCCGTCGATTTCGTCTCCCACATCATTCCCGACAGCGTGGTTGGCGCCTTTGCGGCCGGCGATATCCTCCAGGTCCTGCTGTTTGCCATTCTGTTCGGCTTCGCGCTGATGTTCCTGGGCGAACGCGGCCACACGGTGCGGGCGCTGATCGACGATGTCGCCCACGCGATGTTCGGCGTCATCGCCCTCATCGTCAAAGTCGCGCCGCTCGGCGCGTTCGGCGCCATGGCCTATACGGTCGGCCATTATGGGCCGCAGGTGCTCGGCAATCTCGCCGGCCTGATCGCGACCTTCTACCTGACGTCGCTGCTGTTCATTCTGCTTGTGCTGGGCACGATCGCGGCCATCGCCGGCTTCTCGATCCTGAAATTCATCCGCTACATCAAGGATGAATTGCTGATCGTGCTCGGCACCAGTTCGTCCGAAAGCGCTTTGCCGCAGTTGATGGAAAAGCTGGAACGGCTCGGCTGTTCGAAGCCCGTGGTCGGCCTGGTCGTGCCCACCGGCTATTCCTTCAATCTGGACGGCACCAATATCTATATGACCCTGGCGACCCTGTTCATCGCCCAGGCGCTGAATGTGCCACTGACCTTCGGCGACCAGATCACCATCATGATCGTCGCCATGCTCACCTCGAAGGGCGCCAGCGGCGTCACCGGGGCGGGCTTCATCACCCTGGCGGCGACCCTGGCCGCCGTGCGGCCGGAGCTGGTGCCGGGCATGGCCATCGTGCTGGGCATCGACAAGTTCATGAGCGAATGCCGCGCCCTCACCAACCTGGTCGGCAACGGCGTCGCCTGTGTGGTCGTCGCCTGGTGGGAAGGCGAGCTTGACCGCGACAAGCTGCAGGCCGGCCTCAACCGGGATCTCGACCCGAGGTCGGTCGAAACCGCCGTCACCACGGGCTGACGGTGCGGTTCGGGCGCGCGGGGGCAAGGGCAGAGGAATGGGACTGACAAAGTTCATGGGCGGGCGCAGCGCTTTTTCCACATGTCCAGCTTGATTCTCGAAAAGAACATATATAGAACATAAATGAGTTTGAGAAGTGGGCGCTTGTTGTGGACAAAGTCATGACGACGGGCGCGCCGGAGGCGGCCTCAGCGTAAGGTCCGTTCAACTTGCCGGCACGAGTCCGGTCTGCGTTTTTTGGAGACAATTATGGCTGGCAGCGTCAACAAGGTGATCCTGATCGGCAATCTGGGCCGCGATCCGGAAGTGCGCCGCACCGGCGCGGGCGATCCGATTGTGAGCTTTTCCGTTGCGACGACGGAGTCCTGGCGCGACAAGGCCTCGGGCGAGCGCAGGGACCGTACCGAATGGCACAATGTCGTGATCTTCAACGAGGCCCTCGGCAAGATCGCCGAGCAATATTGCAAGAAGGGCACGAAGATCTATCTCGAAGGCCAGTTGCAGACGCGTGAATACACCGACAAGGACGGCAACCAGCGCAAGGCGACGGAAGTCGTGCTGCAGCGTTTCCGCGGTGAACTGACCCTGCTCGACAGCCGTCGTGACAGCGAGGAACGCGGCATGTCATCTGGCGGCGGCGATTTCGGCCGCTCTTCGCCGATGGAGCCGCGCCGCGTGGCTTCGGGTGGCGGCGGACGCTCGCCGGCTCCGGCCCCGATCGACGACGATATCCCGTTCTAGCCTGAGCATTCTTTCATAAATTGGACGCGTCTTTCCCATTCAATCGAGGCGGAGAGCGCCGACGGGCTGCGGCGTATGTGACGGCTGGGCCATATGATCGTTGAAAAGAAAATATTTGAAATGCCGGCGCTGGAGACACTCTCCGGCGCCACGATCAAGCAGGTGCGTATCGGTTACGAGACCTATGGCACGCTCAACGCCGATCGTTCCAACGCCATCCTGATCTGCCATTTCTTTTCCGGCACTTCCCATGCGGCGGGCAGATATGCGCCGGAAGAAGTTCTGCCTGGCTACTGGGATTATCTGATCGGCCCGGGCCTGGCGATCGACACCGATCGCTATTTCGTCATCTCGTCCGACACGCTGACCAATCTCAACGCTTACGAGTCCACCGTCACGACCACCGGACCCGCGTCGATCGATCCCGACACCGGCAAGCCCTATGGCATGAGCTTCCCGCTGGTGACCATCGGCGACTTCGTCCGCGTGCAGAAAGCCCTCATCGATCATCTCGGCATCCGCAAGCTGCATGCGGTCATGGGCCCGTCCATGGGCGGCCTGCAGATCTATGAATGGGCGGCCAGCTATCCCGATATGATGGACCGCATCATTCCGGTCATCAGCGCGGCCAATGCCGGCGCCTGGCTGATCGCCTGGCTCGATGTCTGGGCGACACCAGTGCGCCTCGATCCGAACTGGCGCGGTGGAGACTACTACGGCCATCCGCCGCCGCTGGAGGGCCTGAAACAGTCCCTGAAGATCGTCACCTTGCAGGCCAACCACTGGCAATGGGCGAACCGCATCCACGGCGAGGCCTGGGCCGTGGAGGACGCCGATCCGCTGCAGACACTTGAGAACCGCTACCGCATCGAGGCGGTGCTTGAGGGCGCCGCCGCCCCGCGGGCGGCGCTGTCGGATGCCAATAACTTCCTCTACCTCATCAAGGCCAACCAGAGTTTTATTCCCGGCATGGGCGCCGGCGCGAAAACGGCGGCCGAGGGCCTGGCGCGGATCAAGGCGCGCACGCTCGTGCTGTACGCTCCGACCGATCAGGTTTTCGCCGCCGAATGGGTGCAGCAGACCGCGAGGATGATCGCCGATGCGGGGACGCCGGTCGAAACGGTTGAAATTGAAGGTGAATTCGGCCATCTGAACGGCGTCATGGCGCTGGCGCCGCTGGGGCCGCGGATCGCTGCCTTTCTGGCCCGCTAGACAGTGTTTCCCGGTTGTCGCAAATACGCCGACAGCAGCAAAATAAACCATTGAAAATAAAGGAATAAAATAGCGAAAAACCAGCCTGTAAAATTGGCTTTTGACGGTGAAATCGAGTAGTCTGCGCCATCCGATTCTCCAAGCTCGAATGGCGTAACCTTTGGCTGACCCGACCGACCCGAATAACCCCGATCAACCGGGCTCGGACATTCGTCCCGTCTCGATTACCGATGAAATGCAGCGCAGCTATCTCGATTACGCCATGAGCGTGATCGTCAGCCGCGCGCTTCCGGACGTCCGCGACGGGTTGAAGCCCGTGCACCGGCGCATCCTCTACACGATGCGCGAAAGCGGCTTCACGCCCGACAAGGCCTTCGTCAAATCGGCGCGTCCGGTCGGCGATACGATGGGTAAATACCATCCGCACGGCGACCAATCGATCTACGACGCCCTCGTGCGCATGGCGCAGCTCTTTTCCATGCGTCTGCCGCTCATCGAAGGGCAGGGCAATTTTGGCTCGATCGACGGCGACCCCCCGGCGGCCATGCGTTACACGGAATCGCGTCTTGCCCGTGTCGCCCTGTCGCTGCTCGCCGACATCGACGAGGACACGGTCAATTTCCAGCCGAACTACGACGGCAAGGACATGGAGCCGACGGTTCTGCCGGCGCGCTTCCCCAACCTGCTCGTCAACGGCGCCGGCGGCATCGCCGTCGGCATGGCGACGAACATTCCGCCGCATAATCTCGGCGAGGTGATCGACGGCGTCTTCGCGCTGATGGAGAAGCCCGAGATCACCATCGACGAATTGATAGAGATCATCCCGGGGCCGGACTTCCCGACGGCCGGCTCGATCCTGGGGCGCGGCGGCATCCGCTCGGCCTATCATACCGGCCGCGGCTCCATCCTGATGCGCGCGAAGGTGGAGATCGAAGAGATCCGCAAGGATCGCGAAGCCATCATCGTCACCGAGATTCCCTATCAGGTGAACAAGAAAGTGCTGATCGAGAAGATCGCCGAACTTGTTCGCGACAAGCGCCTCGAGGGCATTTCCGATCTGCGCGACGAATCCGATCGCGACGGCATGCGCATCGTCATTGAGATCAAGCGCGATGCGGTGCCCGACGTGGTGCTGAACCAGTTGTGGCGCTACACGCAATTGCAGTCGACGTTCGGCGCCAACATGATCGCGCTGAACGGCGGCCGTCCCGAGATGCTCAATCTCAAGGACTTCCTGCGCGCCTTCCTCGACTTCCGCGAGGAAGTCGTCACAAGGCGCACGAAGTTCCTGCTCGGCAAGGCGCGTGACAGCGCCCATGTCCAGGTCGGTCTTGCCATTGCGGTCGCCAATATCGATGAGGTCATTCACCTCATCCGCACCTCGCCCGATGCCGGCGCCGCGCGCGAAGCGCTGATGGGCCGCGACTGGCCGGCGCGTGACATGGCGCCGCTGATCGAACTGATCGCCGACCCGAACCACAAGCTCAACGAAGATGGCACCTATCGCCTGTCGGAGACGCAGGCGCGCGCCATTCTCGAACTGCGCCTGCAGCGCCTCACCGCGCTCGGCCGCGACGAGATCGCCGATGCGTTGAACAAGCTGGCTGTCGAGATCGCCGACTATCTGGCGATCCTGCGCTCACGGGCGCGGGTGATGGAAATCATCCATAACGAACTCGATGAGATCAAGAAGAACTTCGCCAATCCGCGCCGCACGGTCATTCTCGACACCGACGCCGACATGGAAGACGAAGATCTGATCCAGCGCGAGGAAATGGTCGTCACGGTTTCCCACGCCGGCTACATCAAGCGCGTGCCGCTGTCGACTTATCGCGCCCAGCGCCGCGGCGGCAAGGGCCGCTCCGGCATGCAGACGAAGGAAGAAGATTTCGTCCATCGCGTCTTTGTGTCGTCGACCCATCAGCCGGTGCTGTTCTTCTCCTCGCTGGGCCAGGCCTATAAGGAAAAGGTCTGGCGGCTGCCGCTGTCGGCGCCGCAGGCGCGCGGCAAGGCGCTCGTCAACATCCTGCCGCTCGATCAGGGCGAGCGCATCACCACCATCATGCCGTTGCCGGAAGACGAGACGACCTGGGATAAGTACGACGTCATGTTCGCCACCACCCGTGGCACCGTGCGCCGCAACAAGCTCAGTGATTTCGCCCAGGTCAATCGCGCCGGCAAGATCGCCATGAAGCTTGACGAGGGCGAGGCCATCGTCGACGTGCAGCTCTGCTCCGAGCGCGACGACGTGTTGCTGACGACGGCCAAGGGACAATGCATTCGCTTCCAGGTCGGCGATGTGCGCGTCTTCAAGGGTCGCGACTCTATGGGCGTGCGCGGCATCAATCTCGCCGAAGGCGATGTGGTGATCTCCCTGGCGATCCTGCGCCATTTGGAAGCCAGCGCCGATGAACGCGCCGCCTTCCTGCGTATGCGCCGCGCCGTTGCCGGCGAGACCGAGGAAAACGGCGACGACACGGAGGTCGTGGATGCAGGGGAAGCGGAGGAAGTCACCGGCCCGATGACCCTGTCACAGGAGCGCTATGCCGAGATGTCGGCACACGAAGACGTGATCCTGACTGTGTCCTCGCGGGGCTTCGGCAAGCGCACGTCGTCTTACGAGTACCGCGTCACCGGCCGTGGCGGCAAAGGCATCGTCGCCATGGCGGTCAATGCGCGCAACGGCGATCTCGTCTCGTCGCTCACCGTGTCCCACAACGACCAGATCATGCTCGTGACCGATGGCGGCCAGCTCATCCGTTGCCCGGTCGAGGACATTCGTGTCGCCGGCCGCTCGACCCAGGGCGTCATCGTCTTCCGCACCGACGAAAGCGAGCGTGTCGTCTCCGTCGAGCGGGTTGGCGAAGACGGCGAGGAGGAGAATGGTGACGAGGCCGCTGGCGGTTCCACCTGATGGTGGAGCCGACAGCACACGGGTTCGATCTCGTCATCTTCGATTGTGATGGCGTGCTCATCAATTCCGAGGAGATCGCCAGCCAGGTCTGCGCCGAGGCCGTCGTCGAACTCGGCATGACCATGACCGCCCATGACTATGCCAGCCGCTATGCCGGCATGCCGGTCGCGGAGGCCTGGCTGCGGGTCGAACGCGACAGCGGTGGACCCCTGCCGGCAGGATTTCGCGAGAAGGTCGATGCGGAAGTCCGTCGCCGTTTCGGGCTCGAACTGGCGCCGATCGATGGCATGGTCGATGTCCTGCAGTCGAGCCCGCATCCGCGCTGCGTCGCCTCATCGACGCGGCTGCCGCTGCTGGAGAAGAATCTGTCGCAGACCGGCTTGATCGACTTTTTCGCGCCCGGGGTTTTCTCGGTCACCCAGGTCAAGCGCGGCAAGCCGGCGCCGGACGTTTTCCTCTATGCCGCCTCGCAGATGGGCGCCGACCCGAACCGCTGCATCGTCGTCGAGGATTCGATCGCCGGCGTCACCGCCGCGTTTCGCGCCGGCATGCAGGTCATCGGTTTCATGGGCGGCGGCCATTCGTCGCCCTCCTTGCGCGCCTCGCTCGAACAGGCTGGCGCGGGCTATATTGCGGCGACAGCCGCCGATCTTCGGCAAATGTTGAAATAGACGTTTGGGCCGGATTTTACGCTCTTTCCGCGCCCACAAGGGGAGGGTAATCTGCTCGCATGACTCGCACCGCCCTCTATACCGGCTCGTTCGATCCGGTCACCAACGGTCATCTCGATGTGCTGCGCGCAGGTGCTGCCTGCTGCGACAGGATCATCGTCGCCATCGGGATCAACCCGGGCAAGACGCCGCTGTTTTCGGTGGAAGAGAAGACCAGCCTCATCCTGGAATCGACAAAAGACATCGTCGCCGCCACCGGCTGTCGCATCGAGACGGCGACCTTCGCCGGTCTTGCCGTCACCGCCGCCAAGGACCTGGGCGCGACGATCCTGTTGCGCGGCCTGCGCGACGGCACCGATCTCGATTATGAAATGCAGATGGCGGGCATGAACGGCGTCATGGCGCCGGCGATCCAGACCGTATTTTTGCCGGCATCGCCCGCGGTTCGCCATATTACCGCGACATTGGTGCGTCAGATCGCCAGCATGGGAGGCGATATATCGGCCTTCGCGCCGCCCGTGGTCGCAAAAGCCTTGAAAGCAAAATTCAGCAAGCGCTGAACCAATCACCTGCCTTCCGAATTACCTTAAACCGACAAGGATTGCTCATGTCTATGGATCGCCGTCAGTTCACGATCGCCGGAGCGCTGGCCATGGGAGGCGCTGTGACGCCCGCCTTCGCCCAGGCCAAGGATCCCGACAACACGATCGTGATGGAGTTGAAGGACGGAAAGGTCACCATTCATCTGCGGCCCGACCTCGCCCCTAAGCACGTGGCGCAGATCAAGACCTTGGTGAAGCGCGGCTTCTATGACGGCATCGTTTTCCATCGCGTCATCGACGGCTTCATGGCGCAGACCGGCGATCCCACCGGCACGGGAACTGGCAAATCCGATCTCCCCAACATTCCGGCCGAGTTCACCTCGACGCCGTTCAAGCGCGGCACCGTCGGCATGGCTCGCTCGCAATCGCCGGATTCGGCCAATTCGCAGTTTTTTATCACCTTCGGCGACGCTTCGTTTCTGAACAATCAATACACTGTCGTCGGCGAAGTCGTGTCGGGCATGGAGAACGTCGACAAGATCAAGAAGGGCTCGCAGTCGCAGAACGGCCAGGTGACCAATCCTGACAAGATGATCCGTGTGCGGATGCTGGCGGATTCTAAATAGATAGCGCCGATAGAGCTCGGCCAAACAGGAGCTTTCGATGCGTCCCATCTGCGCTTTCGCCTGTCTTGCCTTCGCCACCACGGTCATGGCGAACAGTGCGCAGGCGCAGACGACGCCCGAGCAGACCCTGCATCAGCACCATTACGGCGAGATTCCATCGCCCACCCGCCATCTCGGTGAGATCAGACCGAACCAGAATCGGCTGGGCACCTTGCGCGGTCCGCAAGGGAGCCTGATCAAACCGTCGCCGATGCCCTATCTCGGTGGCACGTCCGTGATTCAGGCCACGAAAAAGCGACAGCCTAAACGCTTCCGCCATCATCATCGGCGAAGTCGCGAGTATGGAGAATAGCCGACGTATAGCGGCCCAATGGGAGGTTTTATGCGTCGCATCTGCCCCTTTGCCCTGCTTGCTCTTATGACGGCGATGGTCACGGTCGGCGCGCAGGCGCAGACGACGCCGGAGCAGACTGCGCATCGCCGCCACTACGGCACGATACCTTCGCCCACCCGCCACCTTGGCGAAATCCGGCCGCGGCTGGACCGTCTCGGAACCCTGAGGGGGCCGCAGGGCAGCCTGATCCAGTCGTCACCAATGCCCTATATTGGAAGCGGCTTTGTGATGCAGGTGACGAAACAACCGCCGGACTCTGCACAGACGGCCGCGCAGGCACAGGACGCAACTCGAGGCTCCGCGCAGGACCCTTCCAAACAGCCTGATTATCCCCCGATCGACAAGCCGAACGGCATCGCCAACCGCATCATGACCTGCTGGTTGCCGCCCACGTCAGCCGCCGAAATGGAAGTCACCGTCCGCGTGAGCTTTTCAAGGTCCGGAGAGGTTGTCGGCCAACCGCGCATTACCTATGTGAAGGCGGGGAGCGACGACAATCTGCGCAAGCTGATAAGCTCTTCAATTCTGAAGGCAATTCAGGCTTGTGTGCCTCTGAGGTTTACCCCGGGCCTCGGGCAGGCTATTGCGGGGCGCAGTTTCGCGATCCGCTTTATCGTGCCGGCGGTACGAAAGCCCGCCAAATCGATCTAGGACCATCCAATCAGGAGTTGTCATGTCCGACGAAGGAAATACGCTTACGCTAGAGACCACCAAGGGTCCGGTCGTGATCCGCATGCGCCCGGATCTCGCGCCCAATCATGTCGCCCATATCAAGAAGCTGGTCGGCGAGGGCTTCTATGACGGCATCGTGTTCCATCGCGTGATCGACGGCTTCATGGCGCAGACCGGCTGCCCGCACGGCACCGGCACCGGCGGTTCGACCTATCCGAACCTCAAGGCTGAATTCAATGCCGAGCCGCATGTGCGCGGCACCTGCTCGATGGCGCGCGCCCAGAACCCGGATTCGGCGAATTCGCAATTCTTCATCTGCTTCAACGACGCCCGGTTCCTCGACAAGCAATATACCGTCTGGGGCGAAGTCACCTCCGGCATGGAGAACGTCGACAAGATCAAGCGCGGCGAACCCGTCCGCGATCCCGACAAGATCGTCTCGGCCAAGATCAGCTAGGCAATATCTGCCAAGAACCGCTGAGATCGGACATTCGTGATAAACATCACCGGTCAGGCGTCCGCGCCTGGCCGGTGAATCTGTAATGGGGTGCGCGAACATGCGCGTCGATCTTTTTGACTTCGATCTTCCGGAAGACCGCATCGCGCTGCGGCCGATAGAGCCGCGTGACGCTGCGCGCCTGCTGCTGGTGACGCCGGATGCGCCGCAGGTCATCGCTGACCGTCTGGTGCGCGACCTGCCGGCTCTGTTGCAGCCCGGCGACGCGATCGTCGTCAACGACACAAAGGTCATACCGGCGCGTCTGTCAGGCGTGCGCGTACGCGGTGAGGCGATCGCCCATATCGACGTAACGCTCCACAAACGCGAAAGCGACAGCCGCTGGCGCGCTTTCGTGCGTCCGGCCAAGAAGCTCAATGTCGGCGAGCGCATCCGTTTCGGTGAGACTTCAGAAAGCATGGCCTGCCTGCTCGCGAGCCTCGATGCCGAAGTCGTCGAGAAGGGGGAGGGCGGCGAGGTCGTGCTCGATTTCGCCTTTTCCGGCCCGGCGTTGGATGAAGCGATCGAGCGCCTTGGCCACATGCCCTTACCGCCTTACATCGCCTCGAAACGCGGCGAGGACGCGCGGGATGAGCGCGATTACCAGACACTTTTCGCCAACGAGCCCGGCGCCGTAGCAGCGCCCACGGCAGGTTTGCACTTTACGCCGGACCTTGTGGCGGCGCTGGAACAGCGTGGCGTTGCCCTGCACAAGGTGACCTTGCACGTCGGCGCTGGCACCTTCCTTCCGGTCAAGGCCGATGACACCAACGACCATCGCATGCATGCCGAATATGGCGTGATTACGCAGGAGACCGCTGCCGCGCTCAATGATGCGCGCGCCAGGGGCGGGCGCATTCTGAGCGTCGGCACCACGAGCCTGCGCATTCTCGAAACGGCGGCGGATGAGACGGGTCGCATTCACCCAGTTGCCAAAGACACATCGATCTTCATCACGCCGGGTTATCGCTTTCGCGCCGTCGATCTGCTGCTGACGAATTTTCATCTGCCGCGTTCGACCCTGTTCATGCTGGTCTCAGCCTTCAGCGGGCTTGAGGCCATGCGCCAGGCCTATGCCCATGCCATTGCGAAGAACTACCGCTTCTATAGTTACGGCGACGCCTGTCTGCTGACGCGCGCGACTTCGCCTCAGCAAACGGACGTTTCATGACCAGCGATTTTTCATTCACCGTTTCGAAGACAGAAGGCGCTGCGCGCACCGGCATCATCAGCATGCCACGCGGCGAAATCCGTACGCCTGCCTTCATGCCGGTGGGCACGGCGGCAACCGTGAAAGCCATGTATCCGCAGCAGGTGCGCGAACTAGGCGCCGATATCGTGCTCGGCAATGTCTATCACCTCATGCTGCGGCCCGGCGCCGAGCGCGTCGCCGAACTTGGCGGCCTGCATCGCTTCATGAACTGGCCGTATCCGATCCTCACCGATTCCGGCGGCTTTCAGGTCATGTCGCTCGCCAAGCTGCGCAAGCTCGATGAGAACGGCGTCACCTTTCAATCGCACATCGACGGCTCGCGCCATGTGTTGACGCCGGAACGCTCGATGGAAATCCAGCATCTGCTCGGCTCCAACATCCAGATGCAGTTCGATGAATGCGTGAAACTGCCGGCCTCCGACGCCGAGGTCGAACGCGCCATGCGTCTGTCGCTGCGCTGGGCCGAGCGCTCGCGCAAGGCGTTTCATGCCGCACCCGGCCGCGCCATCTACGGCATCGTCCAGGGCGGCGCCAATGAGGCGCTGCGCATCGAGAGCGCGAAAGCCCTGGCGGACATGGACTTCCATGGCCTCGCTATCGGCGGGCTTGCGGTCGGCGAGCCGCAGGACGTCATGCTGGCGATGATCGAAACCGTCGTGCCGCATCTGCCGTCAGCGCGGCCGCGCTACCTGATGGGTGTCGGTACGCCCGACGATCTTATCGAAAGTGTCGCGCGCGGCGTCGACATGTTCGATTGCGTCATGCCGACGCGGGCAGGACGGCACGGCCAGGCCTATACGAGCGAGGGCAGGCTCAATCTGCGCAACGCCAAATACGCCAACGACCCAAGGCCGCTCGATGAAAATTCGCCCTGTGCCGCAGGGCGGGACTACTCTCGCGCCTATCTGCATCACCTCGTCAAATCCGAAGAGATACTGGCGATGATGCTGCTGACCTGGAACAATCTCGCCTACTATCAGCAGCTGATGCAGGGCATGCGTGACGCGATTGCCGAAGGCCGGTTTGCGGATTTTCGCCGGCGCTCACGCGAAATCTGGCAGCGGAATGCGGACGTTTGATCGAGGTCAAAGCGTCGGCGAACGATTAAAATTAAAAGAAAGCTGAAAAACAAAAGCAAGGCTCGCGGCAAGAAGGCCGTGACGCCTTGCTGTTTAGGTACCACGTCGGACCTGCCGTGTTGGTTGCGCGTGCCCCTTTCCGGAGGGCCCACGGCGCCATCTGAGGGCGCGAACATCTGGCAGGCTTCCTCCCGAGACTTGGAAATTGCGACTACTGGGGGAGCCCCCCGGCAGCGGCCTCCTTTTGGATTGGCGAAGGGAAGCTAGCTAAACTCCAAGAACCTGTCACGTGAATTCGATAGTAACCTATCGATTTTGCGTCGCTTAATTTTAAGGCAGCCCCCGTTAAGTCGCTGGTTTGCGGATCGATCTTCTAACTGACTGAAATGTAATAGCTAAAATTCCGCTCCAGTGGGGGCTGCCGGGATTTTTATCGCAACGCCCACGAAGCGGGCGCGCGGTCTGAGTGGGATTAATCCTATATTTGAATTAAAAACCCACAAGTCGGTACAGACTTTTCCTTGCGCGCCAGGCTCTGCCCACACCTGGTCTGCCGTCCTTGTGACGTGTGAGGCGCTTGTAATTTCCGCCGCATTGCGATTGTTAGCTCTATCCCGCGACCCCGCCGTTTTTTGCTCGATTCGATCCTCACGACTGGAAGCCTGATGCGTCTGTCCCGATATTTTCTGCCGATCCTGCGTGAGACACCCAAGGAGGCGGAAATTGTCTCCCATCGCCTGATGTTGCGCGCCGGCATGATCCGCCAGGAACAGGCCGGCATCTACGCCTGGCTGCCGCTCGGCCTGCGTGTGCTCAACAAGATCAGCGCCATCGTTCGCGAGGAGCAGAACCGCGCCGGCGCCATCGAATTGCTGATGCCGACGATCCAGCCCGCCGAATTGTGGAGGGAGTCGGGTCGCTACGACGATTACGGCAAGGAGATGCTGCGCATCAAGGATCGTCACGAACGCGAAATGCTGTTTGGTCCGACAAACGAGGAAATGGTCACCGAGATCTTCCGCGCTTATGTGCGCTCGTACAAGGATCTGCCGCTCAATCTCTATCACATCCAGTGGAAATTCCGCGATGAAGTGCGGCCGCGTTTCGGCGTCATGCGTTCGCGCGAATTCCTGATGAAGGACGCTTACTCCTTCGACATCGATGCCGAAAGCGCGCGGCATTCCTACAACAGGATGTTCGTCGCCTATCTGCGTACCTTCGCACGTATGGGGCTGACGGCCATCCCCATGGTCGCCGACACGGGCCCCATCGGCGGCGACCTCAGCCATGAATTCATCATCCTCGCCTCGACCGGTGAGAGCGAGGTCTTCTGCCACAAGGACTATCTTTCATTCGCGCCGCCGCCCGCCGACATCAACTTCGATGATCGCGCCTCGGTGCAGGGCGTCGTTGACAAATGGCGCTCGCTCTATGCGGCGACGTCCGAAATGCACGACGCCAAGGCCTTCGATGCGCTTCCGGACGATGCCAAAGTGTCCGCCCGCGGCATCGAGGTCGGGCATATCTTCTATTTCGGCACGAAGTATTCGCAGCCCATGCGCGCCGTCGTCAACGGACCGGACGGCAAGGAAGTCGCGGTCCACGGCGGCTCCTACGGCATCGGCCCGTCGCGTCTGGCGGCGGCGATCATCGAAGCCAATCACGATGACGCCGGCATGATCTGGCCTGAATCGATCGCGCCGTTTCACGTCGGTCTCGTCAATCTCAAGGTCGGCGACGCTGCGGTCGATGCCGCCTGTCTCGATCTTTACGACAAGCTGACCAACGCCGGCATGGACGTGCTCTATGACGATCGCGATGAGCGGCCCGGCGCGAAATTCGCGACCATGGACCTCATCGGTCTGCCGCATCAGGTCATCGTCGGCCCGAAAGGCCTCGCCGAAGGCAAGATCGAAATGAAGAACCGGCGCACCGGCGCGCGCGAAACGCTGTCGCCGCAAGAAGTTCTGAACAAGCTGACGGTGAATAAGCCGGTTGGCGGACCCGCCGCATGACAGCAGCAACCGCGGATGCAGCAACGTTGAAGCCCGAGCCCACGGGCACGCGGCCGTTCTCGGCGTTCGAATGGATGCTGGCGTTGCGCTACCTGCGCTCGCGCCGCGGCAACGGCTTCGTCTCGCTGATCGCCGGCCTGTCGTTTCTCGGCATCTCGCTTGGCGTGGCCACCCTCATCGTCGTCATGTCGGTGATGAACGGTTTTCATATCGAGCTGATGAACAAGATCATCGGTATCAACGGCCACCTCTTTCTGCAAGGCGCCGAGACGCCGCTGAACGATTACGACGAGGTCATCGATCGCATTTCCAAGGTCAAGGGCATGAAAGTGGCCCTGCCGATGGTCGAAGCCGCGGCGGGCGTCTCCTCGCCCTATCAGCAGGCTGGCGCCCTGGTGCGCGGCATTCGCGAGAAGGATATCAAGCAATTGCCCGGCATTGCCGGCAATGTGAAACAAGGGACGCTCGACGGTTTCGACACCGGCGAGGGCGTCGCCATCGGCCAGAAGATGGCGGAAACGCTCAGCGTGAGGGTCGGCGACAAGGTCTCGATTCTGACGGCGCGTGGCGCCGCGACCCCCTTCGGCATCGCACCGCGCATCAAGGCTTATCCGGTGGTCGCCATCTTCCAGATCGGCGTGTCCGATTTCGACGGCATTTTTGTTTATATGCCGCTCACCGAGGCGCAGAACTTCTTCAACAAGGAAGACGAAGCGACCGTGATCGAGGCCTTCGTCGACGATCCCGAGAAAATGGACGAGATGCGTCAGCGGCTTGAGGGAAGCATCGGTCGTCCGATGATCATGACCGATTGGCGCCAGCGCAATAAATCCTTCTTCGAGGCGTTGAAAGTCGAGCGCACGGTGATGTTCTTCATCCTCACGCTGATTGTCATCGTTGCCGCGCTCAACATTATTTCCGGCCTCACCATGCTGGTGAAGGACAAGGGCAGGGCGATCGCCATTCTGCGCACGATGGGCGCGACGAAGGGGGCGATCCTGCGCATCTTTCTCATCACCGGGTCGACCATCGGCATTGCCGGCACTTTTGCAGGCTTTCTGCTCGGCCTTCTTGTTGCGCATAACCTTGAATCGATCCGCCAGACCCTGAACTGGATCTTCAACCTCAACCTTTTCGATCCGACGTTTTACTTTCTGAGCCGCCTGCCGTCGGTCATTGTGCCTTCGGATGTCACGACTATCGTCGTACTCTCGCTCAGTCTGTCGCTTCTGGCGACGATCCTGCCGTCGTGGAGCGCTGCGAAAATCGATCCTGTCGACGCTCTACGATACGAATGAACGCTGTGACTTCTGTTCCCGCTCTCCGTCTCCAGAAGGTCCAGCGCCACTACGCGCAGGGCGAGACCACGCTCGACATCCTGCGCGGCATCGACCTCTCGCTATGGCCGGGTCAATCGGTGGCGCTGATAGCGCCGTCCGGCGCCGGCAAGTCGACCTTGCTGCATCTCGCCGGTCTGCTCGAACGCCCGGACGGTGGGGAAATCCTGGTCGGCGAACAGCCGACCGCCCACATGGATGACGCCCAGCGCACTGTGCTGCGCCGTCTCGAAATCGGCTTCGTCTATCAGTTCCATCATCTGCTGCCGGAGTTCTCGGCGGCGGAAAACGTCATGCTGCCGCAGATGATCCGCGGCCTTGGCCGAGCCGAAGCGCGCCGGCGGGCCGATGAAGTGTTGACCTTCCTCGGTCTTGGCCAGCGCCTGTCGCACCGTCCCGGCATGCTGTCCGGTGGCGAGCAGCAGCGCGTCGCCATCGCCCGCGCTGTCGCCAACACGCCGCGCGTGCTGCTGGCGGATGAGCCCACCGGCAACCTCGATCCCAAGACCGCCGATCACGTCTTCGCCGTGCTCACGGAGATCGTCCGCGCCTCCGGCCTGGCGGCGCTCGTCGCCACTCATAATCTTGACCTCGCCCGCCGCATGGACCGCCGCGTGACTTTGCGCGACGGGCTGCTGGTCGAACTGGAGTAGGGGGCATGAGTTCAGACCTGAGCGCAGTTTCGAACGAAGGCGCGCTCGTTCTGTTCTCGGGCGGCCAGGATTCGACCACCTGCCTCGCCTGGGCGCTGGAGCGCTATGGGAGAGTCGAGACCATCGGCTTCGACTACGGCCAGCGCCACCGCATCGAGCTCGACTGCCGGCAGGACGTCCTGGCGGCGCTGCGCGAAAAATTCCCGCACTGGGGCGCGCGTCTCGGCGAAGACCGGGTCATCGCCATCTCGGCGCTGGCCGACATCGCCGAGACTTCGCTGACCAGCGAGGCGGAATTCCGCCTGCAGGCCGATGGCCTGCCGAATTCCTTTGTACCCGGCCGCAATCTCGTCTTCCTGTCATTCGCCGCCGCGGTCGCCTATCGCCGCGACCTGCGCCGCATCGTCACCGGCGTCTGCGAGACGGATTATTCCGGCTATCCCGATTGCCGCGACGATACCATCAAGGCGATGCAGCTCGCCCTCAACCTCGGCCTCGAACGCCGCTTCGTCCTCGAAACCCCGCTGATGTGGATCGACAAACGACAGACCTGGGAACTGGCGGACAAGCTCGGCGGCAGCGATCTCGTGGACCTCATCCGCGACCGCACTCATTCGTGTTATGCCGGTGACCGCGCCCATGTTCATGAATGGGGAAGGGGTTGCGGCGCTTGCCCTGCGTGCGAATTGCGCGCTGCGGGCTGGGCGGCTTGGGACGGACGAGAGGGGAAAGGCTAGAAGAACGGCCGCGGAATCTGCAGCCCTTAATCGTTGCGTCAGTAATTTTTTTGTCGAATACAGCTGATATGATCAGCCGTACTGTAGCAGGAAATCTTTCGTGGAACATCGCAAGGATATCGATGGCTTAAGGGCGATTGCCGTCTTGTCGATTACAATCTTTCACCTGCGCACGTCGTTCGCAACCGGTGGCTTTGTCGGCGTCGATGTCTTCTATGTTATTTCAGGCTTTTTGATCGGCGGCCGGGTCTTCTCGCAGATTGCCGCTGGCGACTTTTCAATTATCGCGTTTTATTATCGCCGTTTTAGACGCATCGTTCCGGCCTTTGTAGCAATGTGCTTCGGGGTCACGGTGGCGGCCCTGCTGATACTGTATCCGCCGAGCCTCAAGCTCTATGCGGAGAGTATGATCGCCGCGGCGTTGTCGGTTTCAAATTTCTATTTCTGGTTGAACGCCAATTATTTTGCGCCTTCAGCTTATACGTTGCCGCTACTGCATACATGGTCGCTTGCGGTTGAAGAGCAGTTCTATCTCCTTTTCCCTTTATTGATGATCGGCTTGGCCCGTTTCGGGGCACGTGCGGCAACATGGGCCATTGGCGGGATTGCACTTGCTTCTTTGGCGGTGTCCGTCATCGGCGTTACATCTGCACCAGGCGCCACATTTTACCTTCTGCCAGCTCGAGCCTGGGAAATACTGCTTGGCGCGCTTGTCGCTCGCGGTAATTTTAGTGTTCTCGACAATGTGGCTATACGCCAGACCGTGGCGGGCCTTGGGGCAGCGCTGATCGTGGTTCCGATTTGTCTTTATACGGAAGCAACACCGTTTCCCGGTGTCGCGGCGCTCCCGCCATGCCTCGGCACAGCAATGCTGATCGCCGCTGGTTCCCGTGGGCCGACAGCTGTGAGTGCTGCTCTGTCTATTCGCCCGGTCGTTTTCGTCGGTCTGATCTCTTATTCACTTTACCTATGGCATTGGCCTGTGATTGTGCTGATGCAAGAAGCTCTCCCGGCGCCGCATCTCGAGCGGATGGGGAAAGTCATCGCCATTGTATTGTCTTTCGGTCTGGCGATCTTCTCCTGGCGCTATATTGAGCAGCCGTTCCGCGTCCAGAAATACGAGCCGAAGACGATTTTTAAACTCTCCGGTATCGGCGTTGCTGCCGCCACCGCAATCGCCGCTTTAATCGTCGCTACGCAGGGCCTGCCAATAAGATTCAGTCCGGAGGTAGCAAGAATTTCGAACTATCTCGGCTATGTTTCAAACAACCGGGAAGGGCAATGTTTCCTCAGCACTTATGATAAGTTTGCCTCCTTCCAGCCAGGTGTCTGCCTCTCGCGCAGCAACGAGAAGCCAAATGTCTTGTTGGTGGGCGATAGCCATGCGGCCCATCTTTGGTCTGGATTGAAGGAACGCTTTCCGAGGATCAATCTGATGCAAGCGGACGCCGTCGGCTGCAAGCCGGTGCTTTCGCAGCGTCCGAGGGCGTTAGCAGCTTGTACGGAGTTGATGAATTACGTCTTCAAAGTGGTTCTGCCGGCCGCCCGGGTCGATGTTTTGATCATTTCGGCAAACTGGGACACTGAGGACGTTGAGCCGCTGCGCGAAACACTCGTCGCGTTGAGAGCCGCCGGCGTTCGGGTGTGGGTATCTGGACCGACCGTCGTCTACAGTCTTCCTCTTCCCCAGTTGATGGCCGTCGGCCTTGAGCGCGGAATACCTGATTTCGCTGATCGTCATATTGTAACAGACCGGGCGGAATTGGACGTTCGAATGGAAAAAATGACGCGCGAAGCCGGCGCTGAATACGTTTCAGTTTATCGGCACCTTTGCGGAAGCGGGAAGTGTCTGAAGACGACTCCCAATGGCATTCCAATTGCTTTTGACTCATCTCATTTCACAGCCGAAGGCTCCGAATTTGTCGTGCTTGCGTTTGATGAAGTTTTAGGAAAATTAGCTATGCCGCGACCGATAGTTGCCAATTGATATCGCCCGCTGGCCTAACGTTGAACATATGCCTCCACATGGCTGGCTCGGCGCGACGCTTTGAGGCACTAGCGCATTTTCGAGCGAAGTGGCTGCCGGTTCGCGTGAAGGAAATGCGTCAAAACAAAAACCTGGAGCTCGGTTCTGATTCCATCAGAACCGAAAAAGCCCTAGCGCAGCCTTGCCCGCCATTTATTTTTGATTAACCATAAGTTTCGCTGAAGCGGACCCGCTTAGTGTTGGCAATCGAATTTACCTGGACAGGAACAAATGTAGAACTTAAAGTGATCGTACAGGAAACATGGAGTGTTTGGCCATGCGTACATTTTTTATGGATACGATCGAACTCGCGGCGCTCGCTGCTTTCGTCGGGATGATCTTGTTGCTGACCCGCGCCGCGCCGATCGTGTGAGGCGCGCACGGCTGTTGATGGCGGGTGTAATTCGACGTCCGGCCTCGACGCGCCCGTCACATTCCCCGATCATCCGCGCCGCTGCGGACAGGTGTCCGTGAGTCGCGCACCGTAGTCGCGCGAATGGATCGCCCGGAACGGGAACGTTGACAGCAATGCCGCAGACTATCGATCGGGTCGTCAAAGAGGTGGGTTTCGTGCACCTGCATGTGCACACCTCGTTTTCCCTGCGCGAAGGCGCTCTGACGATTCCCAAGCTGATCAGCTTCGCCAAGGCTGATCATATGCCGGCGCTGGCGATCACCGATACGAACAATCTCTTCGGCGCGCTTGAGTTCTCCGAAAAGGTCTCGAAGGAAGGCATCCAGCCGATCATCGGCTGTCACCTGACGCTCGATTTCGGCGATGCGCGCAAGCTCGGCGCCAGGGCCGATGACCCAGCTGCCGGCCGGGGCGGGATCGTGCTGATCGCCCAGAACGAAGAGGGCTACGCCAATCTGATGCGTCTCGTCTCCTCGGCCTGGATCGAGCCGCAGGCCGGCGATCTGCCGCATGTGTCGATCGACCAGCTGTCTCGGGAGGCCAAAGGCCTGATCGCGCTCAGCGGCGGTCCCACCGGCGCCGTCGATGTGCTGCTGCGCGACAACAGGGCCGAGCAGGCGGTGGCGCGCGCTGCCGAGCTGGAGCGCATTTTCCCCGGCCGGTTCTATGTTGAGTTGCAACGCCACGGCACGCCGGCTGAAAAAAAGGTCGAGCCGCAACTCGTCGATCTGGCCTATCGGCAGTCCTTGCCGCTTGTGGCGACCAACGAGCCTTATTTCGCTGCCCGTTCCGATCATGAGGCTCATGACGCGTTGCTGTGCATTGCCGACAGCACGACGACGAGCCAGACCAATCGTCGTCAGCTGACCGCCGAACACCGGTTCAAGACGCGCGCCGAAATGCAGACCCTGTTCAAGGACCTGCCGGAGGCGCTGACGCATTCCGTCGAAATCGCCATGCGCTGCAGCTATCGGCCGCGGACGCGCGGCCCCATTCTGCCGCGCTTCACATCCCCTGACGGCCAGATCCAGGACGAAGTCACCGAGCTTCAGCGCCAGGCGCGTGAAGGCCTGAAAGCCCGTCTCGAAACCCATGGCATGGCGCCGGGCTTCGGCGAGAGCGATTATCAGGAGCGGCTCGAGTTCGAGCTCAACGTCATCATCAAGATGAAGTTTCCCGGCTACTTTCTCATCGTCGCCGACTTCATCAAATGGGCCAAAGCGCAGGGCATTCCCGTGGGGCCGGGCCGCGGCTCCGGTGCCGGCTCGCTGGTCGCCTGGTCGCTGACCATCACCGATCTCGATCCGATGCGCTTCGGCCTGCTGTTCGAGCGCTTTCTCAATCCCGAACGCGTGTCGATGCCCGACTTCGACATCGACTTCTGTCAGTATCGCCGCGACGAGGTCATCCGCTATGTGCGCCAGCGCTACGGCATCGATCGGGTCGCCCAGATCATCACCTTCGGTTCCTTCCTGGCGCGCGGCGTCATGCGCAACGTCGGCCGCGTGCTGGAAATGCCGCTCGGCCAGGTCGACAAGCTCGCCAAGCTTGTGCCGCAGAACCCGGCCGCGCCCGTCACGCTCAATCAGGCCATCGAGTCCGAGCCGCGCCTGAAAGAGGCGATGGAGCAGGACGAGCGCGTCGCCACCCTGGTCGACATCGCCCAGAAGCTCGAAGGGCTATATTCCAACGCCTCGACCCATGCCGCCGGTATCGTCATCGGCGACCGGCCGCTCGTCGATCTGGTGCCGCTCTATCGCGATCCGAAATCGGATATGCCCGCCACCCAGTTCAACATGAAATGGGTCGAGCCGGCCGGCCTGGTGAAGTTCGACTTTCTCGGCCTGAAGACGCTGACGACATTGGCGATCACCGTCGACCTTCTGCGCAAGCGCGGCATCGAGGTTGCTATCGACAGAATTCCGCTCGACGACAAGAAGACCTATGAAATGCTCGGGCGCGGTGAGACCGTCGGCGTGTTCCAGGTGGAAAGCGCGGGCATGCGCAAGGCGCTCGTGGAAATGCGCGCCGACCGGCTCGAGGACATCATCGCCCTTGTCGCGCTGTATCGCCCGGGTCCGATGGCGAACATTCCAACCTATTGCGCCGTCAAGCTGGGCGAGCAGGAGGCGGATTATATCCATCCGAAAATCGAGTCTATTCTTAAGGAGACGTTCGGCGTCATCATCTATCAGGAACAGGTGATGCAGATCGCCCAGCTCCTGTCGGGCTATTCGCTTGGCGAGGCCGATCTTCTGCGCCGCGCCATGGGCAAGAAGATCAAGGCGGAGATGGATGCTCAGCGTGACCGTTTCGTGCGCGGCGCTGTGGAACGCGATATCACCAAGCCGAAAGCCAATGAGATTTTCGACCTGCTGGCGAAGTTCGCCGACTACGGCTTCAACAAGAGCCACGCGGCGGCCTATGCGCTGATCGCCTATCAGACCGCCTGGTTCAAGGCCAATTATCCGGTCGAGTTCATCGCCGCCTCGATGACGCTCGACAAGGCCAACACCGACAAGCTGGCCGAATTCCGCAATGAGGCGCAGCGCCTCGGCATCAAGGTCGAAGCGCCGTCGATCAACAATTCGCTTGCCGATTTCAGCGTCCATCAGGACGAGGCCGGCACATTGTCGATCCGCTACGCCTTCTCGGCGGTCAAGGGTGTCGGCGAAGGCCAGTCGGAAGCGATTGAGCGCGCTCGCGGCGACAAGCCGTTCCGCGATTTCGCCGATTTTGCCGGCCGTATCGATCCCAAGGGCATCAACAAGAAGGTGCTCGAAAATCTCGCCGCCGCAGGCGCCTTTGATGGCCTCGAGCCGGAGCGGGCCCGCGCTTTTGCCGCGGTCGAGACCATTATGGCGATCGCCAACCGCACGCAGGCTGAAATTCAGGCCGGCCAGTCGGCGCTTTTCGGCGATGCGGGGGCGGCGCCGATCGCGCTGCCGAAAGCCGTGCCCTGGGCGCCGTCGGAGCGGTTGCGGCGCGAGTTCGATGCGATCGGCTTCTTTCTGTCGGGCCATCCGCTCGATGATTACCAGGGCGTGCTGCAACGCCTGCAGGTCCAGCGCTGGGCCGATTTTGCCCGCTCCGTGAAGAAAGGCGCGTCGGCCGCGCGGCTTGCCGCGACCGTGCTCGACCGCATGGAGCGGCGCACCAAATCAGGCTCGAAAATGGGCATCGTGACCTTGTCCGATCCATCGGGCCAGTATGAGGCGATCCTGTTCCAGGAAGGCCTCAACCAGTATCGCGACCTGCTGGAAAAAGGCTCCGTCGTCATGGTCACCCTGCAGGCCAATGTCGAAGGTGAAGATGTGCGCGCCCGCATCGCCACCGTCGAGCCTTTGGACAAGGCTGCCGCCAAAGTGCAGAAGGGCCTGCGTATCTTCGTGCGCGACGAAAGCCCGCTGTCGTCTCTCACGCAACGCCTCGCCACCAAGGGCGAGGGCGAGGTCTCGATCGTGCTGATGCTCGACCGCGATCACAGCGAGGTCGAGGTGCGCCTGCCAGGCCGCTTCCATGTTTCGCCGCAAACGGCCGGCGCCATCAAGGCCATTCCCGGCATCGTCGCCGTCGAGCACATCTAGCGCCGGACAGCAGCGATGCAAGCGTCAGCCGCAGCAGGCCGGCGGCGCCAGCCGTCCGCCCGCGGCCTTGCGGATGCGCAGCGAAGACTCTTTCGCAGCCGCGACGATGCGCGGCACATCGTAGGCAACGAGCTTGCCATCGCGCTTCACGATGCGCCCGTCGGCAAACACTGTGTCGATGTTCTGCGGCGTGGCGGACATCACGACCGTCGCCTCGATATTGGCCATCGGCGCTGTGTTCACGTCATTGGTGCGGATGAGGATGATGTCGGCGCGTTTGCCGGGCGTCAGCGAGCCGGTGACGTTGCCCAGCCCCAGCGCCCTGGCGCCATTGATCGTTCCCATCTCGATGACTTCCTTGAAGCCGAGAAAGGGATCTTTCTCGGTCGGCGTGCCTTTCCACGGGATCGCCATGTTCCAGGTGAAACGCATGATCTCGAGCATGTTCGGCGGCGCGATCGAACTGGCGTCGCACGACAATGAAACCTTGAGCCCCGCCTTGCGCATGCGCATGATGGCATCGCGCGGATCACCCGCAAGACCCAGCCTGTGTTCGGAATGGGTTGCGAAACTGATGGGCGATCCGCCGCGCACCATGGCGGCGTAGTCGTCGTCGCTGCCCGGCAGATAGTGACAGATCAGGAAATTCGGTCCCAGATAGCCGCGCTTCTCATAATCGACGGCGGACATGTTGTTGGGCGGCGTCTGGCCGGCATGAACGGCGATGGGAAGCTTGCGCTTCATCGCCTGCGCCACGTCTTCATGGAAGACGGCTTCGGTCGCTTGGCCGATGCCGCGCAGGTTGACGCCGAGATGTACGAGGCCGTCGAAGGGCGACGACGAGCCGAACCATTCATTGCGCACCCGCTCGATGTCGGTGAAGTCCAGCGGCTTGTCGCGCGCCAGCATGTCGATGTGGCCGTAGGCATAGCGTGCGCGCAGCAGCGAGTCCCGATGAGCTCGCAGTTCTGCGTCCGCGTGCGCGGGCGAGCGTACATTGTGCGCCCAGTTGTGAACGGTGGTGACGCCGTTGTTGGCGAGCTCCGCCATCGCCAGCATGATGCTGTTGTAGAAATCATCCGGCGTGTAGTGCGCCGATGTCGCCGCCTTGGCCGGAAAATACTCGAACCCGTCGGCCAGATAGTTTCGGCCCAGCGCGCTCCACATATGATAATGCGTGTCGATGAGGCCAGGCATGACGATCATGTCTTCGGCGTTGATGACCTCCGCGCCCGGCTCGGACAGGTTCTCGCCGATCTTTTCAATCGCGCCGTCGCGCACTAGAACATCGGCCCGCGGCAGCACGCCAAGTGTTGCGTCGGCGGTAATCACCGCACCGTTCTTGATCAGATAGGTTCCGCGTGCGCTGGCGCGTGGCGGCGAGGTGGCGGGCAGACTGGCTTGCGCGACAGCCTGCGCCAGAAATCCCGTCGGCATTGCACACGCGCAACCTGCCAGGGACGTGGCACCGAGAAATTGCCCGAACGATCGACGTGACAGCATGACAGCTCCTTATTGGTATAAGGGTCATTGATACGTACTATTGTCAGTTGGACAAGAAAAATCGTGCGCCGCGGGGTCCAAACCTCATCCATACTTGCGCGGCAGGGGGGCGGATGAACGTGTGTAAGATCGGCTCAAGCCCGCTTACAACTGTTTGATCTTCCCCAAGACGATCGCACGCTTCCAGCTCTCGATCCTCGCCAGCATCTGCTTGTGCAAGGATTCGCTTGTGCCGGGGTGAGGGAGGCCGCCGGCCTTGAGCAGGAACTCGCGCGTATCGTCGCGCTTCAGAATATCATTAAGCTTGGCTGTGATCTTTGCGATGTATTCCGGCGGTGTATGTGCCGGCATGACAGCAAAAAACTCCGCAACCCATTTGACGTTCTTGAGACCTTGTTCCTGGGTCGTGGGAACGTCGGGAAAGGTGGGAAACCGTTCGTCGTCCAGCATCGCGATGGCTCGAACGCCGTTGCGGTTGAGGCCGCCGAGCGCGCCGGTGAGGTCGACGATCAGAAAGTCGATGTTGCCGGTCTCTACGTCTCGGAGGGCTTCCATAGCGGCCTTGTAGGGAACCGGAGTTGCCGTCGCGCCAATCTCGTCGAGATACAGGGCGGTGGTGGCAATGGATGTCGTGGTGGGAACACCGTAAGTCGCCTTACCGGCTTTGGCTTTGATGAGCGCGGTCAGGTCGGCCATGTTCCGCACCGGGCTGTCGCCTTTGACGATGAGGGTAAACGGAACATTGACGAGCGATGTGACCGGCGCGAAATCCTCGAACTTGTAGGGCAGCTCTTTATAGAGAACGAAATTTCCGGTGACCGGCGCCGAGGGCGTGACGAACATCGTGTAGCCGTCCGGCGCCGCTTTGGCGACGGCGTTGGCGCCGATATTGCCGCCGGCGCCCGGCCGGTTTTCGACGATCACGGGCTGCCCGATGGATTTGGCCAGTTCTTCGGTGAAATAGCGGGCGAGGATGTCCGCGCCGCTTCCAGCCGTATAGGAAACGACTGCCTTCAGGGGGCGCGTCGGATAATCCTCCGCCCGCGCAGTGCTCGAAGCCGTCATCAGGCCAGGTGCGAACCCTCCGACATACAGCGCTGCGATCAGCAGTTTCCAAGATGATTTCACGAATCCCTCCCCGAAGTCCCGTCTGATCGGCTTTTGCAAGGAGTAGATCATGGCCTTCAACGGGTGTCAGCCCCTCAGCTTCGGCAAATCCGCAATTGTTTCGAGATCATTTCGACAACGCGAACAATTTTATCGATGCGCTTTGGGTGCGATTGTTTATGGCGCCGAAGGCATTCGAAAAGCCCACTTTTATGCGATCGGGTTTAGTCAAATTTCAACTGTTCCGGTCATTTTCCGAGAATGCAATACATCCAGGACTGACCGTCGATATGAGCAACCGTTTCATAGCCTTCCTCAAGCCGCGTCTGGCAGCTTATTCTTCCGATCGCCGAGGAACTATTGCCGTTGCCTTTGGTCTGACGGCGGTGGCATCGATGCTCACGGTCGCGGTTGCGCTCGACTATACACGGGCGATAGCCTCTCGCGCCGCGCTGCAAAGCGCGGTCGACGCCGTGGCTCTCAGGGCGATGCAGGAATATTCGGCCGGTTCGCGCGGCACGACCTTGATCACTTCGGCCACGTCCTATCTCGCCGCCATCGTGCATGATTCTTCCGTTTCCCTCGATGCAGGCATGCCGGCGTTGAATGGCGCGGGCACGGCGATCTGCGCGTCGGTGACGAGGGTTATGCCGTCGACCCTGATGAAGGTCGCCAACATCAATAACATCAACCTGCACGCGTCCGCCTGCAGCTCGGTCAGCGGCGCCGGCACCCTGGAGATCGCACTGGTGCTCGACACCACCGGTTCGATGGGCAATGCCACGAGCGACGGCTCGACAAAGATCGCCGCCATGAAGACCGCAGCCGGTAACTTCATCGACTATATGTTCGACACCAGCCCGTTGAAGGCGAACACCAAGATGTCGGTGGTGCCGTTTGCTTCGGCTGTGAATGTCGGCACGACCTACAACGGCGCCGCCTGGTTCGATCTGACCGGCTCTTCAACTGAATCTTTCAAAAGCCCGGCCTTCGTCCGCGACGCGTCTGTTGCCGCAAGCCGTTTCGCTCTGTTCACTCAACTCAAGGCAATCAAATCGTCGTGGGACTGGACCGGTTGCGTCGAGTCCCTGCCGTACCCGCGCAATGTGACGGATTCGCCGCCGACCTTGACCGTACCCGACAGCTATTTCGTGCCGTTGTTGGCGCCTGACGAACCGGATGCGACCTATGTAGGAGAGATCACCACCAGGACTTACGACTGGAGCAAGGGCAAATACGTATACACGACGACGACGGGCGAGATCGACAACGACAACACCTATAAAAATAGCTATCTGGTCGACTACAAAGGAACCTGCACCAGCAACCCAAGCGGCGAAACCGACAGCGACGAGACAACAAAGCAGTCACGCGCCTGCAAGTATAAGGGTGGTAAGGGCACGAACGTGTCCAGCACCGGACCGAACATATATTGCTATTCCGACAGCCTTGTCCGCATGCAGTCCGCGAAGGCGTCATTGAAAACCAAGGTGACGGGCCTGTCTGCTGACGGTGATACGAATATCCACGAAGGCTTCATGTGGGGCTGGCGCACGCTGTCGCCAAACGCGCCGTTCTCCGATGGTCGTAGCTACACCGCAACGAAAAATACCAAGGTGATCGTGCTCATGACCGACGGCGCCAACACCTGGTCGTCGGTCAAAAACGCCATCAACAAGTCCACCTATGGAGCCTACGGCTATTACACGACAGCCAACAGCCGTCTGCCGGCAACCAACCAGGATATCACCAACTCGACGGATGCCCGCGCGGCCATGGATCAACTGACGCGTGAAGCCTGTTCCAATGCGCGGGCCCAGGGCATCATGATCTATACGGTCGGCTTTTCCGGCAGGAACGATCCGATCGACTCGCAGGGCAAGCAGTTGCTGACCGATTGCGCAGGAGACTCGAGCCGCGCTTTCTTCACCAATTCTTCAACCGGCCTTGTCGCCGCCTTCGCGACGATCTCCGCCGGCCTGGGATCGGGCAATCTGCGCCTGACGAACTGAAGCGCGGCATTTAAAACCGACGCCGGCCCGGTCGAACCGACCGGGCCGGCGTTTTTACGCCGGGCAGGCTAAAAATCACGTTTCAATGCGCGCAGTGCTTGCATTCCGGCCGCGCTTCGGGTACCAGCCCACTCTATTCCACAGGCGGATGTTATGCGCTCCTGATCCAAGGTGCGCTCCGGTGGCCGGGTCGACGACCCCGCCCACAGTCCGCCGAGGTCTAACCGGAGAACAGAACTTATGGCATTGCCCGATTTTTCTATGCGTCAGCTTCTCGAAGCAGGCGCCCATTTCGGCCATCAATCGCACCGCTGGAACCCGAAAATGGGTCCCTATATTTTCGGCGCCCGCAACAACATCCACATCATCGATTTGGCGCAGACGGTTCCCCTGCTGCATCAGGCGCTTAAGGCCGTTTCCGACACCGTCGCCAAGGGCGGCCGCGTGCTCTTCGTCGGCACCAAGCGCCAGGCCTCCGATGAGATCGCCGAGGCCGCCAAGCGCTCGGCCCAGTATTATGTCAATTCCCGCTGGCTCGGTGGCATGCTGACCAACTGGAAGACCATTTCCGGCTCGATCCAGCGCCTGCGCAAGGTCGACGAGGAGCTTAATGCCGGCGCCAGCGGCCTGACCAAGAAGGAACGCCTGATGCTGTCGCGCGAGCGCGACAAGCTGGAAAAGGCGCTCGGCGGCATCAAGGACATGGGCGGCACCCCCGACATGATCTTCGTCATCGACACCAACAAGGAACAGCTCGCGATCAAGGAAGCCAACCGCCTTGGCATTCCGGTCGCCGCCATCCTCGACACCAATTGCGATCCCGACGGCATCACCTTCCCGGTGCCGGGCAATGACGACGCCGGCCGCGCCATCGCGCTGTACTGCGACCTGATCGCCCGCGCCGCCATCGATGGCATTTCGCGCGGCCAGGGCGCTTCGGGCGTCGATACCGGCGCCTTCGAGGCTCCGGTGGAGGAGGATCTGCCGGCCGCCGCCGACCAGGCGATGGACGGTGTTCCCGAGGTTCCCGCGGATGTGTTCGAGCTGCTCGCCGCTCCGCGCGGCGCGCCGGACGATCTCGCCAAGCTGCATGGCGCAGGCCCGCAGATGGTCAAGAAGCTCAACGACGCTGGCGTCTTCCATTACTGGCAGATTGGCGCGATGACCGACGAGGACGTTGCCAAGCTCGACGCCGATCTCAAGCTCAATGGCCGCATCACCCGCGACAAGTGGGTCGAGCAGGCCCGCTCGCTCGTCGCCGGCTGAGCCGCCTTTCGACGTTGTGCTGGATCGTCGGGCGCGTTTCGCATCCGGCGTCCCGCGCAGATGACATGACAATCAAGATTTGACTTTCGCCTCGGCTCCCACGCGCTGAGGCGAAAGCGTTCTAACGGACGGGGATTTCCAATGGCTAACATTACCGCTGCAATGGTGAAGGACCTGCGCGAGAAGACCGGCGCAGGCATGATGGACTGTAAGAACGCGCTCAACGAAGCGAACGGCGACATCGAGGCGGCCATCGACTGGCTGCGCAAGAAGGGCCTCTCGAAAGCAGCCAAGGCCTCCGGCCGCGTCGCCGCCGAAGGTCTGGTGTCCGTCGCGGTGCATGGCCAGAACGCCGTCGTCGTCGAAGTGAACTCCGAGACCGATTTTGTCGCCCGCAACGAAGAGTTTCAGGCGCTCGCCCGTTCGATCGCGCTGGTCGCGCTCGAAAAGGGCATTGTCGACGTCGAGAAGCTGCGCGATCAGCATTATCCCGGCGGCGGCACCGTGGCTGACGCCATCGCCAATGCCATCGCCACGATCGGCGAGAACATGACGCTCCGCCGCGCCCAGGCGATTTCCGTCGCTCACGGCGCCATCGGCAGCTATGTCCACAACGCCATCGGCGACGGGCAGGGCAAGATCGGCGTCATCGTCGGCCTGGAATCCACCGGCGACACCGCGGCGCTGGCCGATCTCGGCCGCAAGCTCGCGATGCATGTGGCCGCCGCCTCGCCGCTGGCCCTGGACGCCTCCGGCCTCGATCCGGCGACGGTCGAGCGCGAGAAGAACGTGCTGCGCGAGAAGAACGCCGGCAAGCCGGCCAATGTGCTCGAGAAGATCGTCGAATCCGGCCTGAAGTCCTATTACAAGGAAGTCTGCCTCGTCGATCAGCCGTTCATCCACGATCCGTCCAAGACGGTCGCGCAGGTCGTCAATGAAGCCGCCAAGACCGCCGGCGCGCCGGTGGCGCTCAAGGGCTTCGCTCGCTATGCGCTGGGCGAGGGGATCGACAAGGGCGACGGTCCGGATTTCGCGGCGGAAGTCGCGAGCATGACAAAAGGCTGAGCTAAAGCCGTCGGATTTTCCGGCGTGCATGTCTTAAGCGCATGACTGGCGCGCGCCGTTCCGGAATTGTCCGAAACGGCGCAGGCGCGTAAAAAGAATCATGTTTTCCGTGGCGGCGATCCGGTCAGACTCCGGCGCCGCCCGCATGTTTTCGAGACAGGTCATATGAGCGCGAATGCCGAAGTGCCGATCGGCGGCAAGTCTTCCGTCGTAAGCAAGCCCCCGGTCGCAAGAACGCCCTCCGTAGCAAAAAGCGACGCCGCATCCATCGTTCAGGACGTGGCAAGCCCGGTGCATATGATCCTCTGGATCATGTGCTTCGCGCATTTCCTCAATGATCTGCTCCAATCGCTGCTGTCGGCCGTCTTTCCGATGCTGAAGGACGCCTACCAGCTCGATTTCTCCCAGATCGGCTATATCGCCCTGGCGTTCCAGATCACGGCATCGATCCTGCAGCCGCTCGTCGGCATGTACACGGACAAGCACCCCAAGCCCTGGGGGCTCGCGGCCGGCATGGGGGCTACCCTCATCGGGCTCTTGTTGCTGGCCTATGCCGGCTCCTATTGGGGTCTGCTGATCGCAGCCTCCATGGTGGGTCTCGGGTCGTCGATTTTCCACCCGGAAGGCTCGCGCGTGGTGCGCATGGCCGCTGCCGGCGGACGTATGGGAACGGCCCAGTCGACCTTTCAGGTCGGCGGCAATTTCGGCCAGGCGTCGGGACCGCTCCTGGCCGCTTTCGTGCTCATCCCGCTCGGCCAGCGCGGCATCGTCTGGTTCGCCCTGGTGGCGCTGCTGGCCATGGGCCTGCTGGCCTGGGTCGGCCGCTGGTATGCGGCCCAGCTCGCTCACGAGGCGCGGGCGCCGCGCAAGGCGGCAGCCGGGGGAGGGCACGGCCTGACGCGCAACCAGATCGGCGTCACCATCGGCCTGCTGCTGTTGCTGATGTTCTCCAAGAGCTTCTACAGCGCCAGCCTGAACACCTTCTACACCTTCTACCTCATGGACAAGTTCCAGGTGCCGCTGCGCGACGCGCAGCTTTATCTGTTCCTCTTCATGGGCTCGGTGGCGGCCGGCGTCTATTTCGGCGGCCCGCTGGGCGACCGGTTCGGCCGCAAGTACATCATCTGGTTCTCGATCCTCGGCGCACTGCCGTTCACTCTGGCGCTGCCCTACGCCAACCTGTTCTGGTCCGCGGTCCTGACGATCGCCATCGGCTTCATTATGTCGTCATCGATGTCGCAGATCGTCGTCTACGCGCTGGAGCTCGTGCCCGGCCGCACCGGCATGCTGTCGGGCCTGTTCCTCGGCTTTGCCTTCGGCATGTCGGGCGTCGCCGCGGCTGCGCTGGGCCATCTGGCGGACCTGACCAGCCTCGACTTCGTGTTCAGGATCTGCTCGTTCCTGCCGCTGATCGGTGTGGTGTGCTGGTTCCTGCCGAACATCGACAGGATGCGCCGCTGATCCGCAAGGCCGGGCAGGCAGGCCACATCTGAAACGCAAAACGGCCCCTCGAAGGGGGCCGTTTTATTTTGCCGATTATGATTCAGAAGGAAGCGTTTACGGAGCTTTCTTCAGACGGACGATGACGTCGACGCCAGCCACGACCATGCCTTCCGGCACGCCCGGCACCGTAAGCTGCGGCAGCATCGTCTCGGGAATATCAAACACTTCGTCCCGGTCTTCGACGTAGTAGTGATAGTGCGGACCGGTCGTCGTGTCGTACCAGACCTTGGAGCCGAACAGCGCCACTTCGCGCAGCAGGCCGCTTTCGGTGAACTGGCGCAGCGTATTGTAGACGGTCGCCAGGGACATGTTCACCCGTGCGGCGCGTGCTTCTTCGTAAAGCTGTTCCGCGGTCAGGTGGCGGTCGCCCTTGCCGAACAACAGCCAGCCCAGCGCCAGGCGCTGGCGGGTCGGCCGCAGGCCGGCACGGCGCAGCTTTTCGCCTACGATACGGGGAACACAACCAACCCCTCCCGGAGTGGGCCGCAAAGTCGTCGTCGACATTTTGTCGCTTTCTCGTTGTTGCATTGCCGTCCAAGCCAAGCTCGTTCAAGCCAAAGGTTCAGACCTACACTTATGCAATATTGTCAGACTTTTGTCACCTGCATTTGATCCAGATCAAAGAATCGGGGCAATTCCATATTTTCTGGGTCAATGATACCGTTTCCGGGGCTCGCTCGCCGCCTCAGCGCCCATGGCCGTCAGGCAGTTCCTTGACCCTGCCGCCACCGGTTCGGCCGGTCAATTCATTTCACACACGAATTAAGAGGATATGCGGCCGCCGCACTGGCGGCGCAGCGTCGAATCGCGCTACCCAAGCCCACTTGCCGCGCGTTTCGGGGCAGGGCATAGCGTTTCTGGTTGATCAGGCTCCAAAACGCTCCAGGCCTCGAGGGTAGAATGACTGTTCTGTGGAAGCGCGTTGTGGTCAAGCTCTCGGGCGAGGCCCTGATGGGGCCGACCAGTCATGGCCTCGACCAGGCGACGCTTGACCGGATCGCGGCCGACCTGGCCGCTGGCGCCAGCGCCGGCGTCGAGATCGCCGTTGTCGTCGGCGGCGGTAATTTCTTCCGCGGTATCCAGGGCGCCGACAAGGGCATCGACCGGGCGCGCGCCGATTCCATCGGCATGCTGGCGACCGTCATGAACGCGCTCGCCCTCGAGCACGCCATCGAGAAGGCCGGCCACGCGGCCCGGGCGCTGTCGGCCGTCCCGATGCCCTACGTCTGTCAGCCTTATTCCCGCCAGGCGGCCCTCAATCACCTCGGCAAGGGCAGGGTGACGGTTCTCGCAGGGGGCACCGGCAACCCGTTTTTCACCACCGATACCGGCGCGGTCCTGCGTGCCGCCGAACTGTCGGCCGATGCGGTGATGAAAGCCACCCAGGTCGACGGCGTCTATTCCGCCGATCCCAAAAAGGATCCCGCCGCGGTCCGCTACGATCATCTGACCCACGACGAGGCGATTTCCAAGAATCTGGCCATCATGGACACCGCGGCCTTTGCTCTTGCCCGCGAGAACCATATTCCGATAATCGTATTTTCGATTGCGCAGGCCAATGCGATCAGCAACGCGTTACAGGGCAAGGGGCGCTCGACCGTCGTTGCGCCGTGACATTCTCGCGCCTGCGCGCTAAACGCGTTCGGGCATTTCGACCGCTGAGGTCAGAGACGGGCGGGCGCCCGTACGCAAACCGGGTATAACCCGAGGGCAAAATTCGGGTGTATCCGCACGACAAGAATCGGGTGTAACCCGCACGGCACAATACGGGTGTAACCCGCACGGAATGATAGGACGGGACTATGACGTTCAATATCGCTGACCTGCAGCGGCGCATGCAGGGGTCGCTTCAGACATTGAGGCACGAATTCGCCGGTTTGCGCACCGGTCGCGCAACGACCAGCCTGCTCGATCCGGTCCAGGTTGTCGCCTACGGCCAGTCGATGCCGCTCAACCAGGTGGCGACGGTGAGCGTGGCGGAGGCCCGCATGCTCGCCGTACAGGTTTGGGACAAGGGCATGGTGACCGCCGTCGACAAGGCGATCCGCGACGCCAATCTCGGTCTCAACCCGACGGTCGAGGGCCAGGTCCTGCGCATCCGCATTCCCGAGCTGAACGAGCAGCGCCGCAAGGAGCTCGCCAAGATCGCCCACAAATATGCTGAAGAAGCCAAGATCGCCGTGCGCCATGTCCGCCGCGACGGCATCGATCAGCTCAAGAAAATGGTGAAGGACAAGGCCATCAGCGAAGACGACGAGAAGCGTTTTACCGGAGACGTTCAGAAGGCGACCGATAAAGCCGTCGGCGAAGTGGACACGGTGCTCGCCGCCAAAGAAAAAGAGATCATGCAGGTATAGCGTCTTCTTCCTGCGATGCTGACGAATGTAGATATGTGCGGAGCGCACAATGCGAAATGAGAAGGCCGAGTCCGTGGACAGCGCATCGCCTGGGCGGGGGACCGCTACCAGAGTGCCGCGCCACATCGGCATCATCATGGATGGCAACGGCCGTTGGGCTGCCGGGCGCGGCCTGCCGCGTTTCGAAGGTCATCGGCGCGGTGTCGATGCATTGCGTAAGACCATTCGCGCCGCCGGCGATCTTGGCGTCGGTTTCGTCACCATCTATTCCTTCTCGTCGGAGAACTGGACGAGGCCACCGCAGGAAGTGGCCGATTTGATGGGACTTCTGAAGCGTTTCATCCGCAACGATCTCGCCGACCTGCATCGCAGCGGCGTGCGCGTGCGCGTCATCGGTTCGCGCGATCAACTTGCGCCCGACATTCGCGCATTGCTTGTCGAGGCTGAGGAACTCACTCAGAACAATCCCGGCATGACGCTGGTCGTAGCGTTCAATTACGGCAGCCGTCAGGAGATCGCTGCCGCGGCCAAGCGCCTTGCCCAGCGTGTTGCATCCGGCGCGCTCGACGCCAACAGTATTGACGCCGTGATGCTCGATGCCGAACTCGATACCGCCGGCATTCCCGATCCGGATCTGATCATCCGCACCTCCGGCGAACAGCGCCTGTCGAACTTCCTGCTGTGGCAGGCGGCTTACGCGGAATTCGTTTTCATGCCGATGCATTGGCCGGACTTCGACAAGAGCGCGCTTGAAGCCGCGATCCGGGAATATGCCGGCCGCGAACGGCGCTTCGGCGGCGTCACCGAGACGCCGGCCACGCGCGTTGCGATGATCGGGACATGAATCGCGAGGACGAACCGGCCTCTACCGCATCGAACGAGGGGTCCGGCGCAATGCGCGATCTCGGGCCGCGTCTTTTGTCCGCCATCGTGATGATTGCATTGGCGCTCGGCACATTGTGGATCGGCGGCCATGTCTTCGCGCTGTTCTGGCTGGCAGCGGGCTTCGCCGTCTTCTGGGAATGGCAGCAGATGGTCGGTGGCGAGCGCATGCGCGCGCGTCTGATCGTTGGCGCGTGCACGCTGGCTGTCAGCGCATCCTATGCGTTCAGCAATGGCGCCGATGTGGCGCTTTTATTGCTGATCGCAGGTAGCTTTATCATCGCGCTGCTTGCCGGCGCCACCCGCGCGCTGTGGGCCGGCCCCGGCCTTTTGTATGCTGGAGCGCTGGTCGTCTCGCTTTGCACTTTGCGTGGCGCGATGTTTGCCGGCTTTCTGGTGACGCTGTGGCTGTTCGCGGTCGTCTGGGGCACCGACATCATGGCCTATTTCAGTGGACGGCTGATCGGCGGCCCGAAACTCTGGCCCCGCGTCTCGCCGTCGAAGACATGGTCGGGCCTGATCGGCGGCGTCCTCTGCGGTGCGTTGCTCGGCGTGCTGACCGTCTATTATCTGACCAAGCCAGGCGAATACGATCTGCTGCCGATCTTCATCCTCGGCGTCGCCTGCGGTGTCGTGGCCCAGGGCGGAGACCTGTTCGAATCCTCGATGAAGCGACATTTCGGCGTCAAGGATTCGAGCCATCTCATTCCCGGTCATGGCGGTGTGATGGATCGTCTCGATGGATTTATTGTTGCGGCTGCTTTCGCCGCCGTGATTATGCTGGTGCGCGGCGGCGGTCCGCTGGCTTCGGCCCGCAGCCTGCTCGTTTGGTAGGGATCAAGGAAAGCCGATGCGCGCTACGTCCGCCATTTCGCAATTCGACGCCGCGCAAAGCGCACGCCCGCGCCGCCTGGTGATTCTCGGCGCCACCGGTTCGGTCGGGCGTACCACGCGCAGCGTGATACTGAATGCGCCGGAAAAATTCGATGTGGAGGTTGTCGCCGGCG
>Ga0180219_1000154_pt1 | contig 77414 bp, 77 predicted proteins | sample eDN3rd30CBELigMG_FD_151338 | JGI IMG/M metagenome (GOLD analysis project Ga0180219, IMG submission 151338) | Enriched Miracle-Growth compost microbial communities from Emeryville, California, USA - eDNA 3rd pass 30_C BE-Lig MG (version 2)... ...
ATGCGGTTGTGCTTGGCGCGCGTGGTCGTGCCGCGTTTGATACGGGACATGGGTCAGGCGCTCCTTACTTCAGGCCATAGGGCGCCCAGAGGCGCACATGGGCCGCGTCCGAATCGCTGAGCACGCTGGTGCCGCGGTTGGTGCGGATATATTTGGCGTTATGCGAAATCAGGCGGTGGCGCTTGCCGGCGACGCCGTGCTTCACCTTGCCCGAGGCGGTGAATTTGAAGCGTTTCTTCACACCGCTCTTGGTCTTGAGCTTGGGCATTTTGGTCTCCTATCATGTTGAGATCCGGCACCGGCCCGCTCCCCCACCCGGCCACCCAGAGATGCTACCCTAGTGGGTGGCCGGGTGGGGGAGCGGGCCGGTGCCGCACCGAATCCAGAGTCCGCTTTGGTATCGGCCTGGCAGCCCTTTCAGCCAGCCGACACAATCGGAAGGCGCGCGCCTAGCGGGATTCGCCGGGAAAAGCAAGCCTGTCGGACGCTCGGCGGTGACTCAGTTTGGATTTGGAAGGTGGATTCCCTGTCTCGTCACCCCGGACTTGATCCGGGGTCCCGCTTTCCACGTCGCTAAGCGGGACCCCGGATCAAGTCCGGGGTGACGAAGAGAGCAAAAGCATACGCCTGCTTTCAAACTGCGTCACCACCGGACCCTCTACGCGGACAATCAGAAACTCGCGCCGTCGACTTTCTGGATATTCAGCGCATCGAGGTCGGCTTCGGGCACGCAGCGCAGGTTGACCGCCGCCATCTTCGATCCGTCGGGCCCGGTGCCGACCGAAAAGCTCTGGCACCCGCATGCGTCGCAGAATTGATGGTCGATATTGTGCTTGTTGAACATGTACGACGTCAGCCGGTCGGCGCCGCCCGTCAGCCGGAACCGGTCGATCGGCACGAAGGTCAGCAGGAACCCCTTGCGCCGGCAGTGCGAGCAGTTGCAGCTCATCGCCGTGTCGGGAATGTCGCCTTCGACCGTATAGGTCACCGCGCCGCAATGGCAGCTTCCTTCATAGGCCATGATTCGCTCCTTCATCCATGGTGGCAGGCCAGCCCCTCGATCACATCCTCGAGCCGCGCGGGATCGCCCAGGGCGATGACATGGCCGTCACTCTCGGCGTTCAGCGGCTCGCCGTTCCAGTCGCACATCGTCCCGCCCGCGCCCTCGACGACGGGGACGAGCGCGGCGAAATCATGGAGCTTCAGCCCCGCCTCGACCACCAGGTCGAGGTGTCCGCTCGCCAGCAGGCCGTAATTATAGCAGTCGCCGCCGAAGACCATGCGCTTGTGCGACGTCTGCGCCGCGAGCGCCATGAAATGCGTCCCGTCGTGATCGCTGAAATATTGCGGGCCCGTCGTCGCCAGCGTCGCGTCGGCAAGGCTGCGGCACGCGCGCGTCGTCGCCGGCCGTCCATTGAACAGCGTCGGCTCGCCCGCCGCGCCGACCCAGCGCTCGCCGCCGATCGGCTGGTCGATGATGCCGAGCAGCGGCCAGCCGTCCTGCAGCAGCGCGATCAGCGTGCCGAAGATCGGGCGGCCGGCCATGAAACTGACCGTGCCGTCGATCGGATCGAGCACCCATTGCCGCGATGCGTCGGGGCGCTCGGCGCCATATTCCTCGCCGATGATGCCGTCGCGCGGCGCCTCGGCATCGAGCAGGCGGCGCATCGCCGCCTCGGCGGCGCGGTCGGCCTCGGTCACCGGCGAGGCGTCGGCCTTGGCCTCGTGCGAAAAGGCGGCGCGGAAAAAGGGGCGGATGGCGGCGCCCGCCGCCTCGGCAAGGCGATTGGCAAGGGCGAGATCGGATTCGAGCGACATAGGGGCAGCGCTAGCGCAGCGCGGCGGCCCCCGCCAGCCTCGACCGCCGATTCCTGCTGTCGGATCGCCGGTTTTACGACTTTTACAAATCTCGAACAAATTGTAAAAGACAGGCCGCATGGCCGATATTTTCGCCCTTGATCCGATCGTCGCGACCTTTGCGCGCTATGGGCTGCGCCGGACATCGATGAACGATGTCGCGCGGGCGCTCGGCGTGTCGCGGCAGTCGCTCTACAACCGCTTCGGGTCGAAGGAGGCGCTTGCGGACTGGGCGGTGCAGGCGCTGATCGACCGCTCGCTGGCCGAGGCGCTGCGCGCGATCGAACAGCCGACGCGCACCCTGCCCGACCGGCTGGCCGACGCGCTCGATGCCTGGGTCGGGCGCCACCGCGACGCGCTGCATGCCTCGCCGCACGGGGTCGAGATCGTGGCGGCGATGCAGCTCCGTCCGACCGAGGCGGTGCGCGCGGCCGAACGGCGGCTCGTCGCGGCGATGGCGGAGGCGATCCGGCTCAGCGGACCCGGCTCGGCGGTGCCGCGCGCGGGCAGCATGGCGCAGGCGCTGTGCTGGACGGCGCGCGGCCTCGTCCATGCGGTGCCCGACCATGCGACCTTCCGCCGCCAGCTCGACCATATCGCGGGCGCGCTGGTAGCGCGCTGATCAGTCGAACAGCGACGACACGCTGGTTTCGTCGGCGATGCGCTTGATCGCTTCGCCGAGCAGCGGTGCGACGGTCAGGGCGCGGACCCTGGCGCTGTCGTTGACGGCGTCGGTGGGCTGGATCGAATCGGTGATGACCAGCTCGGTCAGCTCGCTCGCCTCGACCCGCGCGACCGCGCCGCCCGACAGCACGCCATGGGTGCAATAGGCGACGACCCCCTCGGCCCCCGCGGCCTTCAGCGCCGAGGCGGCGTTGCAGAGGGTGCCCGCCGAATCGACGATATCGTCGATCAGGATGCAGAACCGGCCGGCGACGTCGCCGATGATGTTCATCACCTCCGATTCGCCGGCGCGCTCGCGGCGCTTGTCGACGATGGCCAGCGGCGCGTTGTCGAGCCGCTTGGCGAGCGCGCGGGCGCGCACCACGCCGCCGACGTCGGGCGACACGACCATCAGATTCTTGCCGCCGAAGCGCGCCTGGATGTCGGCGCTCATCACCGGCGCGGCATAGAGATTGTCGGTCGGGATGTCGAAGAAGCCCTGGATCTGCCCGGCGTGCAGGTCGATCGCGAGGACGCGGTCGGCGCCCGAGGTGGTGATGAGGTTGGCGACCAGCTTGGCGGAGATCGGGGTGCGCGGACCGGGCTTGCGGTCCTGCCGGGCATAGCCGAAATAGGGGACCACCGCGGTGATCCGCTTCGCCGAGGCGCGGCGCAGCGCATCGGTGATGATGAGCAGCTCCATCAGATTGTCATTCGCCGGGAAATTGGTCGGCTGGATGACGAACACGTCCTGGCCGCGGACATTCTCATGAATCTCGACGAACACTTCCTCGTCGGCGAAGCGGCGCACGCTGGTGTCGGCAAGCGGCAGTTCCAGATAGTCGGCGATCGCGCGGGCCAGCGGCAGGTTGCTGTTGCCGGAGATGAGTTTCATGGGGTGCGAAGCCCTTTCGCGCGGGGTGGGATTGCGGGTCCCTTAGCCAGCGGGGGCGTGCAGGGGAAGGGGGTAAAGTCCTCGCGGCTTTCGGAGCCTGTCCTTTGGTTTCGCGCAAAGACGCGAAGGCGCGAAGCGGGACTGCCGAGGGAAGTCGGTTCGCGCCCGACCGGCGACGACCGGCATTTCATAACAAGGGTGGGGGAATGGCCGCTTGCTCCTCCCACCCCAAGGCCGACCGCATTTCGGTCTTCGGTTGAATTCGGGCCGGTTGCGCCTAAACCGCAAGACATGACCGAAACGCTCACCATCGTCCTCGCCCAGATGACGCAGGCGGTCGGCGACCTCGCCGCCAATGCCGACGCGATGCGCCGCATCCGGGGACGGCACGGCGACGCCGACCTGATCCTCTATCCCGAACTCCAGCTCGTCGGTTATCCGCCCGAGGATCTGGTGCTCAAGCCCGCGCTGGCGGAGCGCGCCGCGGCGCTGCTCGCCGAGCTCGCCGCCGAGACCGGCGACGGCGGGCCGGCGATGCTCGTCGGGTCGGTCGAGCGCGACGCGGAGGGGCGGCTCTACAATATCGTCGCGCTGCTCGACGGCGGACGGGTGGTCGCGACGCGCCGCAAGCACGAACTGCCCAATTACGGCACCTTCGACGAAAAGCGCGTCTTCGCCCCCGGCCCGCTGCCCGAGCCGGTCGAATGGCGCGGGGTCAGGCTGGGCCTGCCGATCTGCGAGGACGGGTGGTATCCCCATGTCTGCGCACATCTGGCGGCGCAGGGGGCCGAGATGCTGCTGTCGGTCAATGGCAGCCCCTATGAGATCGACAAGGACGACCGGCGGCTGGGCCGGGTGTTCGCCGACCGGGTCGCCGAGACTCGGCTGCCGCTCGTCTATCTGAACCGCATCGGCGGGCAGGACGAGCTGGTGTTCGACGGCTGCTCCTTCATTCTCGACGGCGACGGACGCACCCTGCACCGGCTGGTCGACTGGGAGGAGGAGGAGCGCGTCACGCGCTGGTCGAAGGGCGCCGGCGGCCGCTGGACCTGCGCGCCGGGGGCAATCGCCGAATGGGATGCGCACCCCGCCGACCTCTATCACGCGATGATGGTGGGTCTGCGCGACTATGTGGAGCGCAACCGCTTTCCCGGCGTCGTGCTGGGGCTGTCGGGGGGGATCGATTCGGCGATCTGCGCCGCAGTCGCCGCCGACGCGCTGGGCGCCGACAAGGTCAGGTGCGTGATGCTGCCGAGCCGCTTCACCAGCGACGAAAGCCTCGATGACGCGCGCGGCTGCGCCGAGATGATCGGCTGCCGGCTCGACACCATCCCGATCGTTCCGGCGGTCGAGGCGTTCGACGCGATGCTGTCGGACAGTTTCGCCGACAAGGGCGTCGACCTGACCGAGGAGAATATCCAGTCGCGTATCCGCGGCGTGACGCTGATGGCGCTCAGCAACAAATTCGGGCCGATGCTGCTGACCACCGGCAACAAGAGCGAGATGAGCGTCGGCTATGCGACCATCTATGGCGACATGGCGGGCGGCTATAATCCGCTCAAGGACGCCTACAAGACGACGGTGTTCGCGCTGGCGCGGTGGCGCAACGCCCATGTGCCGCGCCTGTCGCGCAACCCGCAAGCGCCGGTGATGCCCGAACGCGTCATCGCCAAGCCGCCGAGCGCCGAGCTGCGTCCCGACCAGAAGGACGAGGACAGCCTGCCACCATACGAGGATCTCGACCGCATGCTGCACATGCTGGTCGAGGAGGAAGCGAGCGTCGACGACGTCGTCGCGCGCTACGGCTTCGACCGCGACACGGTGGCGCGGATCGAACGCCTGCTGATGCTCGCCGAATACAAACGCCGCCAGGCGCCGCCGGGGGTCAAGCTGTCGACCCGCAACTTCGGTCGCGACCGGCGCTATCCGATCACGCATGGGTTCCGGACGGGGTGACTCGCCTTCGCCGCGAATCGGATTATAGGCGCGCCATGACCGTCACCACCCGTTTCGCCCCTTCGCCGACCGGCCATCTTCATGTCGGCAATGTCCGTACCGCGCTCCACAACTGGCTGTGGGCGCGCAAGCATGGCGGGCGCTTCCTGCTGCGGATCGACGACACCGACCGCGAGCGGTCGAAGGAGGCGCATGTCGCGGCCATTCGCGCCGATCTCGCGTGGCTGGGGCTCGATATCGACGGCGAGGCGCGGCAGTCGGAGCGGTTCGCGCTCTACGAGGCCGAGTTCGCGCGGCTGAAGGCGGCGGGGTGCGTCTATGCCTGTTACGAGACGCCCGAGGAGTTGGAGATCCGCCGCAAGATCCTGCTCTCGCGCGGGCTGCCGCCGGTCTATGAGCGCAAGGCGGAGGGCGCGCCGGTGCCCGCGGGCGTCGCGCCGCACTGGCGTTTCCGGCTCGACCATGACGCGCCGATCGCCTGGACCGACCTGATCCGCGGTCCGCAGCACTTCGATCCCCGGTCGCTGTCCGATCCCGTGGTGCGGCGCGCCGACGGCAGCTGGCTCTATCTGCTGCCCAGCGTGATCGACGATATCGCGATGGGGATCAGCCATGTCGTGCGCGGCGAGGATCATGTGTCGAACACCGCGGCGCAGATCCAGATGTTCGCCGCGCTCGGCGCGAAGCCGCCGGAATTCGCGCATGAGGCGCTGCTGGTCGGGACCGAGGGCAAATTGTCGAAGCGGCTCGGCTCGCTCGGCATGGCGGACCTGCGCGCAGCGGGGATCGAGCCGATCGCGCTCGCGGCGCTGCTCGCGCGGCTTGGGACCAGCGATCCGGTCGAGCCGGTGACCGGCCTCGCGCCGCTGATCGCGGGCGTCGATTTCGCGCGCTTCGGCCGCGCCCCGGCGCGCTTCGACGAGGCCGAACTGGCGCTGCTCAATCAGAAAATCCTGCACCATACCGATTATCATGCGGTCGCGCCGCGTCTGCCCGCTGCGATCGACGAGGCGCGCTGGACCGCGATTCGCCCGAATCTGGCAACCGTTGCCGAAGCGGCCGAGTGGGTAGCGGTGTTCGACGGGCCGTTCATGCCCCCCGAACCCGAAGCGGCCGACCGGCCGGTGCTCGCCGCGGCGGCCGCGGCGGTGGAATCGCTCGACTGGGGCGCCGATCCGTGGGGAGCGCTGACCGACGCCGTGAAGGCCGCGACGGGGGCCAAGGGCCGCGCGCTGTTCCTGCCGCTCCGCCGCGCGCTGACCGGGCGCGATCACGGCCCCGACATGCGCGAGCTGCTGCCGCTGATCGCGAAGGACGAAGCCGCCGCGCGCCTGTCCGGGGGCTGATTTTTTGCGGGCCCTCCGGGTTGCCGGTAATAACGCCGCTGGGTTTCGGAAGATTCGCATACTTTCCCCGTCACCCCGGACTTGATCCGGGGTCCCGCTCGGCAACGCGGAGAAGCGGGACCCCGGATCAAGTCCGGGGTGACGATGCAGGAAAGGTCGCGCCTCCCCGATTGACAATTCGAGTAATGTTATACTATTACAATAACCGGCCCGACATCACGTTGCTCGGCACTTTCGCCAACTTCCGCGCGGCCGACAGCGACGGGGCGGGTCGCCACAGGCAAGGAGAGAGGCCATGACGCTGATACCCCTGATTTCCGCCCTCGCCGCGGCACCCGAGCGGGCTCCGGCCCGCGCGGGCGGTAGCTATGACCCCGGCGCCGGGCACCGGCCGGTCGCCGCGCTGTTCGCGGTCGGCCTGCCCGCGGCGCTGGTCGTCGCAGTCGCGCTGTCGCCGATGGTCGTCAAGGACCCGCCGCAGATCGAATCGGCGCCATGGACCTCGATCCTGCTGCCAAAACCCGAGCCGGTCGAGCTCGAGCCGAAGCCGCGCACGGAACCGCAGCCGAGCAGCGCGCAGCCGACCGAGACGGTCGATACGCTCGTTCCCGTGCCTCCGATCAGCGACAGCGTCGTCGCCAAGGGGCCGGTGGTGCTCGATCCGCCGCGTCTGCCGCCGGGACCGGCCGTGGAGATCGAGCGGCCCGCGCCGCCGAAGCTGGTCACGGCGCAGGTCGACCCGCGCTATGCCGGCCAGTTCCAGCCCGACTATCCGCTGCGCGAACAGCGCGCGGGGATCGAGGGGAGCGTGACGGTGCGCGTGCTGATCGGCCCCGACGGGCGGGTCAAGGCGGTCGAGCTGGTGCGCGGCGACAGCCCCGCCTTCTTCGAGGCGACGAAGAAGCGCGCGCTGTCGAAATGGCGCTTCAAACCGGCAACGCGCGGCGGCGTGGCCGAGGAAAGCTGGCGCGAAATGACGGTGCGCTTCCAGATTCGCGACGCCTGAGCGGGGGATGGGCGGGGCGCCCGCCGGCGCCTCGCCCTGGCGGCCGGGTCGCGGCTTTCGCTTGACAGAAGCGCCGAATCCCGCCAAGGGCGCCCGGATACAGGAGGGCGGCGACCTGCGCGCGGCCCTCTTCCTTTTTCACACCAACCGCCGGGGCCGAACCGCTCCGCCGCATCGGTCGGGCGCCCGGCGATGTGTTCATATTTCGAGGAACAGGGCCATGGCCAAGCCGACGACCGTCAAGATCAAGCTGGTGAGCACCGCCGACACGGGCTTTTTCTATGTCACCAAGAAGAACCCGCGCACGATGACCGAGAAGATGTCGGTGCGGAAATACGACCCGCGCGCGCGCAAGCATGTCGAGTTCAAGGAAGCCAAGATCAAGTGACGCCTGTCGCCCGCGGCGCGGCCGCGCGGCTTTGACGGACGGTCATTCCGGCGATAGGCCGGAATCGAGGGGGCGGTCATCGGGCCGCCCTTTTTCGTGGGCGGCGGACCGCGGCTTCCCCTTGCGATGACCGCGCTTCGGGCCGATATTGGGGCAAGACCGGCGGCGCCGTGCGCCCCGCATCCCCAGGAGCCCACCGTCATGACCGATACCAGGATCCCCGAAACCGGCCCCGCGCTCGACCCGATGACCCATCATGTGCTGCGCGAAGGCGGCACCGAACGCGCCTTCACCGGCAAATATGTCGACCACAAGGGCGACGGCGTCTATCGCTGCGCCGGCTGCGGCGCGCCGCTGTTCGACAGCCGCACCAAATATGACAGCGGCTCGGGCTGGCCGAGCTATACCGCGCCCGCGAGTGAAGCGGCGGTTCGCGAATATCGCGACGCCAGCCACGGCATGATGCGCACCGAAGTGCGCTGCGCCGCCTGCGAAGGCCACCTCGGCCACGTCTTTCCCGACGGGCCGGGACCGGCGGGGCTGCGCTATTGCATCAACAGCGCGGCGCTTGACTTCGCCGGGCGCGGGCCGGAAGAGGGCTGACCGGTCTTCGGGGCTGACGCAGACAGGGGCGCAGCGAGGGAAGGGAAACGGCATTGCGCCGCGAACGCAAGCAATCTTCGGGTAAATCATCATCGGGCAAAAAGAGCGGCAGCGCGAGCGAAGCATCGCGCGTGCGCGTCTGGCTGCGCCGGATCGTCCGCTGGGGCCTCGGCCTCGCGCTGGTCGGCGCGGTGGCGGTCGCGGTGGCGGTCGGCATCGCGGTGCAGCGCATCCCGAGCTTCGAGGCGCTCAAGAAGTCGCCCGCGGGACAGACGATCCGCATCCACGCCGCCGACGGCACCATCTTCCTGTCGCTCGGCCCCAATTACGGGCGCTGGCTGACCCTGCGCGAAACGCCGCAGGTGATGCAGGACGCAATGGTCGCGGTCGAGGACCGGCGGTTCCGCTATCATCCCGGCGTCGATCCGGTCGGCCTGGCGCGTGCCGGCGTGTTCGCGGTCGAGCATTATGGCACCGGGCGGCGCATGCAGGGCGCCTCGACGATCACGCAGCAGCTCGCGCGCAACATCTTCCTGTCGAACAGCTACACCTGGTCGCGCAAGCTGCGCGAGATGGTGCTGTCGCTGGCCCTCGAATGGAAATTCTCGAAGGACGAGATTCTCGAGCTCTATCTGAACAAGGTCTATTTCGGCGGCGGCAGCTATGGCATCGACGCCGCCTCGCGGCGCTTTTTCGGGCATAGCGCGACCGAGATGTCGCTGTCGGAGGCGGCGGTGGTCGCCGGGCTGGTCAAGGCGCCGTCGCGCTATTCGCCGACCGCCGACGCGCAGGCGGCGCTGGGTCGCGCCGGCGTGGTGCTGAACACGATGGTCGACGCGGGCGTCATCACCCGCTCGCAGGCCGACGCCGCCAAGCCCGCCGACGTCGAGCTGGCATCGGAAACGGGGCAGAACAGCGCGCGCTATTTCACCGACTGGGCGCTGCCGCAACTCGACATGCTGATCGACGAGGGCAATGAGCCGATCGACGTCTATACGACCCTCGACCTCGGCATGCAGCGCGCCGCGACCGCCGCGATCCAGGCCGACACGCCGGGTGGCGTGCAGGGCGCGCTGGTATCGCTCGACCGCGACGGCGCAGTGCGCGCGATGGTCGGCGGCACCGACTATGTCACGTCGAACTACAACCGCGCGACGCAGGCGGTGCGCCAGCCGGGGTCGGCGTGGAAGCTGTTCGTCTACATGGCTGCACTCGAGGCTGGCTATAAGGTCGACGACGAGGTGATCGACGAGCCGGTGACGATCGGCGGCTGGTCGCCGCGCAACTCGTCGGGCCGCTTCGCCGGGGCGATGAGCGTTCGCACCGCCTTCGCCTATTCGGTGAACACAATCGCCGCGAAGCTGGGCAGCGAGATCGGCTTTTCCTCGGTCGCCAACATGGCGCGCCGCTTCGGCATCACGACGCCGATCAACACCCACCCCTCTATGGTACTCGGCAGCGCCGAGGTGCGCGTGATCGACATGACCGCCGCCTTCGCCGCGGTCGCGCGCAAGGGCGTGTCGGTCCATCCCTATGGCATCACCAAGGTGACGACCGCCGAAGGACGACTGCTCTATCAGCGCGAGCCCGACCGCGGACAAGTGCTGGTCGACGACTGGGTCGCCGCCGGCATCACCGATCTGCTCCAGACCGCGGTCAACACCGGCACCGGGCGCGCGGCGCAGATCGGGCGTCCGGTCGCGGGCAAGACCGGCACGACGTCGAGCAACAAGGACGGCTGGTTCCTCGGCTTTTCGAGCGGGCTGACGACGGGCGTGTGGATGGGCCGCGACGATGCGAAGCCGGTGGGCGGCCTGCAGGGCGGCCGTGCGCCGGCGCGCGCCTTCGCCGATTATATGCGCATCGCCGTCGCGCGCCGCCCGGTCGAACCCTTCGATACCGAGGTCGTGCTGCCCGAATGGCAGCTCGAAGGCGATGACGACGCTTATTTCGGCGCGCCCGACGATAGCGGACTGGTCGACGAGAACGGCATGCCGATCGAACTGCCCGGCGCGGCGCCGCCGCCCGAAGGCGGCGAGCCGGCGCCGCCGCCGGCCGACGAGGGACCGGTGCTCGACCAGCAGTGGATCGAGGAGCAGACCGGCCGCCGTGCGCCCGCCGCGCCCGGTGCGGCACCGAAGCAGACGGCCCCCGTCCCGCCGGTGATCCGCATCCCGCCCGCCCGGTCGCCGCGCGATGGGGCGGGCGAGGGGAATTAGAGCATCGAGCCTTAAATCTGATCCATCATCCCGTTCGTGTCGAGCGAAGTCGAGACACCCATCGAGATAGCGCAAGGCCGATGGGAGAAGCGGCGCCGGCCTGAACGCGCGCCGCCCTAGCCGTCGAACCGGTAGCGGTGCAGGCCGCGCCCCTCGGCGCGCAGCCAGGCGCGCGCGGCGGCGACGTCGCCGTCGTGCAGATCGTCGACGAGCGCGTGGAAGGCGGGACCGTGGTCCATGTGGCGCAGATGCGCGACCTCATGCGCGACGGTGGCGCGGCGGACATGATCGGGCGCCATGATCAGCCGCCAGCTATAGCGCAGATCGCCGCCCGCGGTGCAGCTCCCCCAGCGGCTGCGCGGGTCGCCGACTCCGACGCGCCCGACGTTCAGGCCCGCCATTAAGGCGATCGCCCGGCTTTCGCGGTCCAGCCGCTCGAGCGCCTGCGCCTTCAGCCAGCGCTCGATCCGGCGCCCGACCGTTTCGGCCGGTCCGCCGAGCCGCAGCGCATCGCCCTCGATCCGGACCGCGCGCGAGCACGCGGGGTGCCAGTCGATCCGGCGCTCGATGCCGAACAGGGGAATATGCGCACCCGGGCCGACGACGACCGGCACCGCCGCCTTGCCGAGTTGCGCGCGCAGCCACTCCTGCTGTCCGGCCGCCCATTGCAGCGCCTTGTCGCGGCTGCCGCGACGGGGCAGCGTCAGCCGCAGCTCGGCGCGCGCGGCGTCGAAGACGAGGCGGTAGCGGCGCGCGCGCGCATGATGGACGAGCCGCACCGGCCATGCTTCCTCGCCGATCAGAATCCGCGGCGGCTCCGCCGTCCGATCAGACGATGCGCCGAACAAGGTGATTCTCCAGCGGCCCGGCGAAATCCTCGCCGATCGTCCAGCCGACGATCGATTCGTCCGCGCGGTGCACCGCCTCGCGGTCGCCGCAGACCAGATAATGCCAGGCGGGCAGCGGCCGCCCCTCGGCGCGCAGGCGATAGGCGCAGCTTTGCGGCAGCCATTCGATATCGGCGACCTTGCCTTTGGTCAGCGTCAGACAGTCGGGAACGTGGCGGCGGCGATGCTTGTAATCGCCGCAGCGCGCGGTTTTCAGGTCGAGCAAACGGCAGGCGACGTTGGTCGGATAGATGCGGCCCGTGTCCTCATCCTCCAGCTTGTGCAGGCAGCATTTGCCGCAGCCGTCGCACAGTGCCTCCCACTGCCCGGCGTCGAGGCTGGCGAGCGGTGCTTCCCAGAAGGGGCGCGGGGCCGCTATTTCACCCATTTCGCCAGCTCGGCCGCGACCTTGTCGGGCGCACCTTCGTCGACGTCGGTCGTCGGATCGTCGACCGGCAGCATCGCGAGCGGCTTGTCGTCGGGGCCCATCAGGAAGGCGATCTGGGTGTGCGCCATCAGATAGCGGTCGGGCGCCGAGCCCTCGACCTTGTTGTAGACGACGACATAGTCCTTCGCGACCGCCGCGATCTGTTCGGGGGTGCCGGTCAGGCCGAGCAGGCGCGGATGATAGCGGGCGACGAAGGGGCCCAGCGCCGCGGGCGTGTCGCGCGCGGGGTCGATGGTAATGAAGAGCGGCTGCACCCTGGCGCCGCGATCCGGCGCCTTTTTTTCGAAAAGCGACAGGCCGCGCATCAGCTTTTGCAGGTCGACCGGGCAGATGTCGGGGCAGAAGCTGTAGCCGAAATAGACGATCCGGTATGTCCCGGCGAAGTCGGAGTCGCGGACGGTGCGGCCATTCTGGTCGGTCAGCGTGAAGGGGCCGCCGATGCGCGCGCCCTCGAGCGGCGGCCGGCTGTCGGCGACGGACGCGGCGTCGCAGCCGCCGAGCGCGGCGGCAGCAGCGAGGAGCAGGCTTGCGCCCACGACGTTTCGGGCCATAATCGCGATATTCATCATCGGTCCAGCCTTGGTCGGGCAGGGGCCGAAAATCAACCTTTGTCGTCGCGAACCGCGGCGCATCTGACCGGGGGTCTCCAGCCATGTCTCGCCGCGCGGAATTTCGCCTCGCATCCCTCTCGCTGCTCGCCGCCGCGGCGGTCCTCGCCGTGCCGCCCGCCGCCGCGCAGTTCAGCGATTCCTACAGCTTCCTGCAGGCGGTCGAGAAACGCGACGGCGACAAGGCGACATCGCTGCTGACCAGCAGCGACACGCGCGTCATCAACACGCGCAATCCCGACACCGGCGAGACCGCGCTGGCGATCGTCGTCAAGCGGCGCGACCTGACCTGGCTCAAATTCCTGCTCGGCAAGGATGCCGATCCGTCGATCGCCGACCGTCAGGGCGTGACGCCGCTGATGCACGCCGCGATGATCGGCTTTGCCGATGGTGCCGACGTGCTGCTCGACCATGGCGCGCCGGTCGACCAGGCCAACCGGCGAGGCGAAACCGCGCTGATCCTGGCGGTGCAGGCCCGCAACGGCGCGATGGTGCGGCTGCTCGTCAAGCGCGGCGCCAATCCCGACGTCGCCGATCATATCGCCGGCCTGTCGGCGCGCGACTATGCGAAGCGCAACGACCGCACCGGCCAGCTGGCCGCGCTGCTCGACGCCAAGCCCGACCGGGCGCGCGATACGGGGGCGGTCTTTGGTCCCCAATGAGCATTCGGATGTGATTCCTGTATTGACTATCACATTATGATGTGAAAATGAGGCTGCATGTCCACGCAGCTCATCGATCGCATCCGCGCCATCGTCGACGACGGAAGCATGTCCCGCTCGGGCCTCGCGCGCGCCGCGGGCCTTCACGCCAACAGCCTTCGCGACCTCGATTCGCCCGGCTGGAATCCCACCGCCGAAACGCTGCGCAAGCTGGAAGGCTGGCTCGCGCACGGCAGCGACCTGTCGCCGATGGCGAGTGCCGAGGAGATCATCGCCGAGGCGCGCAACGGCCGCATGGTCATTCTGGTCGACGACGAGGATCGCGAGAATGAGGGCGACCTGATCATTCCGGCGCAGATGGCGACTCCCGACGCGATCAACTTCATGGCGACCCACGGCCGCGGCCTGATCTGTCTGACGCTGACCCGGAGCCGCGTCGAGCAACTCGGGCTCGAACTGATGAGCCGCAACAACGGCACCCGGCACGGCACCGCCTTCACCACATCGATCGAGGCGCGCGAGGGGGTCGACACCGGCATTTCGGCCGCCGACCGCGCGCGCACCGTGTCGGTCGCGATCGACGCGGCGAAGGGCCGCGACGACATCGTGACGCCAGGCCACGTCTTTCCGCTGATCGCGGTCGACGGCGGCGTGCTCGTTCGCGCCGGCCACACCGAGGCGGCGGTCGACATCGCGCGGCTCGCCGGGCTCAACCCCTCGGGTGTGATCTGCGAAGTGATGAACGACGACGGGACGATGGCGCGACTCGACGACCTCATCCCCTTCGCGCGGCGCCACGGGCTGAAGATCGGCACGATCGCCGACCTGATCGCCTATCGCCACCGCAACGACCGGCTGGTCGAATGCGTGGCGGACGAGCCGTTCGAATCGGACTATGGCGGCGACTGGCGGCTCAAATCCTATCGCAACAAGATCGACGGCAGCGTCAATCTGGTGCTCCAGAAGGGCGCCGTCGATCCCAAGGGCGTGACGCTGGTACGGATGCACGCGGTGTCGCTGTTCGACGATCTGATGGGGCGGCCGGGGCCGAAGAAGCGCCGCCTGCAACGCTCGATGGCGGCGATCGGCGAAGCCGGCGCGGGCGTCATCGTGATGCTGATGCGTCCGCTGCCCGGCTCGGCCGCGGCCGATGCGGTCCCGCCGCCCGCGAAGGGCGGCATGGACCTGCGTACGTACGGCATCGGCGCCCAGATCCTCGCCGACCTGGGGGTTCATGCGATGGAATTGCTGACCCCGACGCACAGCAATATCGTCGGGCTCGAAGGCTATGGCCTGTCGATCGTCGGCGAGCGCGCGATCCCGGGCGAGGCGGCGTAATGGCGCATGTCCTGATCGTCGAAGCGCGCTTCTATTCGCATCTCAACGACATGCTGCTGGACGGCGTGCGCCACGCGCTCGATGCCGGGGGGCACAGCCACGAGACGGTGACGGTGCCCGGCGCGCTGGAGGTGCCGGCGGCGATCGCGCTTGCGGCCGACACCGGGCGCTATGACGCCTATGTCGCGCTCGGCGTGGTGATCCGCGGTGAAACCTATCATTTCGAGGTGGTGTCGAACGAAAGCGCGCGCGGCATCATGGCGCTGACTCTCGACGGACTCGCGATCGGCAACGGCATATTGACCGTCGAGGACGAGCAACAGGCGCTGGCGCGCGCCGACCGGACGCGGGGGGACAAGGGCGGCGGGGCGGCGAAGGCGGCGCTCGCGATGCTGGCGCTCAAGGAAAAATTCGGCGTTGCCTGACCGCCCGCCGCCCAGCCGTTTCGTCGTGATCGAACGCGGCGGCCGGCTGGTGATCGTCGACCGGACCACCGGCAAGACTCCGCCATCGGCGGCCGAGCGCATGGCGGAGCATGATCGCCGCATGGGGCTGGCGGCGCCGAACCGGCCGGAACCGTCCACACCGGCACCCGCTGCCAAGATTCCCGATAATCCAACACCGGCTCCGGCCCCCGCCACGGCGCGCCGGGCCTCTGCCGGTGCGGCGAAGCGGCCGTGGGGAAGCGGCCAGCGAATGCCGGTGTCCCCGCCGACTCCGTCGCTCAATCCTGCGCCTGCTCGTATCCGCGAGCGGCCGCAGCCACGTGCCAGCGGGGACCGCAAGAGCTTCACCACCCGCAAATGGTGGGATGCGAAAGGCCCGCGCACGGTCGCGGTCGGCCCCGCCGGCCAGGCCGAGCTGACCGGCGGCTTCATGATGCTTGTCTTCGGGCTGGCGATCGCGGCGATCGTCGCCGCCTTCGTCGCGTTGCCATTGCTGTTCGTCGGCGGCTTCCTGCTGATCCGCTTCGGCGACCGGATCGTGGCGCCGATCGGGGCGCGGATCATCGACAAGGCGCTCGCGGCGCGGAGTTGACCCTCTCGTCGTCCCTGCGAAAGCAGGGGTCGCTGCCGGTTCAGGCTGTTGCCCGCTTTCGCAGGGGCGACGGATTACATCAGGCTGCGACCAGCACCGGATAGTCGGTGTAACCCTCGGGGCCTGACGAATACCAGGTCTTCGGATTGTCGGCCGACCAGGCGGCGCCGGTGCGGATGCGCTCGACCAGGTCGGGGTTGCCGATGAAAGGGCGGCCGAAGCTGATCGCGTCGGCGACGCCGCTCGCTAGGTCGGCCTCGGCGCGAGCGACGTCATAGTCGCTGTTGAGGATCAGCGGCCCCCCGAAGGCGGCGCGGATCGCGGGCGACTGTTTCGGCACGTCGGTGCGCCCGAAGGTGCCGTCGGGACCGGGCTCGCGCAGTTCGAGGAAGGCGATGCCGAGCGCATCGAGCGCCGCGGCGGCGGCGGGGAACAGCGTTTCGGGCGCGCTGTCGTCGACGCCCTGGGTGTCGCCGTTGGGTGACAGGCGCACGCTGACGCGGTCCCTGCCCCAGACGCCGATCAATGCCTCGGTCACCTCGCGCAGCAGGCGGATACGGTTTTCGACCGGCCCGCCATAGGCGTCGTCGCGCAAATTGCTGCCGTCGCGCAGGAACTGGTCGATCAGATAGCCATTGGCGCCGTGGAGCTGCACCCCGTCGAACCCGGCCTTCTTCGCATTTTCGGCGGCTTGCGCATAATCGGCAATCACCCGGGGAATCTCGCCGAGCTCCAGCGGCCGCGCCACTTCATAGTCGAGCCGGCCGACCGGCGTATGCGCCTTGCCGGGCGCCTGCGTCGCCGAAGCGGATACGGGCGGCTTGCCGTCGTTGAACACCGAATGGACGACGCGGCCCATGTGCCAGAGCTGCGCGACGATGCGGCCGCCCGCTTCGTGGACCGCGTCGGTGACCGGCTTCCAGCCCTCGACCTGCGCGTCGGTCCACAGGCCCGGCGCCGACGGCCAGCCGAGTCCTTCCTGCGAAATGCCGGTCGCTTCCGAGATGATCAGCCCCGCCGAGGCGCGCTGGCGGTAATAGTCGCGGGCCAGTTCGTTCGGCACGAAGCCGGGGCCGGCGCGGCCGCGCGTCAGCGGCGCCATGACAATGCGGTTCGGCGCCTCGATAGCGCCCAGCGTGATCGGATCGAAAAGCGATGCGGTCATAAATCCTCCAGCTTTCACTTTCCCCGCGACGCCCCGGCGGGCCGCCGCTATGGGCCCATCGAGCTATGGACGCGCGACGCCCGGAACAATAGTGGGTAGCAAAAGAAAATCTATATGACGGCGAAGACGGACGGCACGGGCGGCATCGACGGAGCGGCGGCGCATCGCGGCCGCTGGGCCTTCGCCGCGCTGCTCGGCGGCAATATGGTGCTGGCGGTGGGGGCGCCGCTGGTGCGGCTCGCCGATACGGGGCCGATCGCGACGGGTTTCTGGCGCATGGCGATCGCCCTGCCCTTCCTCGCACTGCTCGGCTGGCGCGAGACGGGCGGGCGGATGCCGCCGCGTGCCACGATCGGCGTGGCGATGGCGGCGGGCCTGTTTTTCGCGCTCGACCTTGCCGCATGGCACCTGGGCATCGTGCGGACCAAGGTCGCCAACGCGACGCTGTTCGGCAATTGCGCCAGCCTGTTGCTGGTGCTGTGGGGCATCTTCCTCGCCCGCACCCTGCCGCGGGGGTGGCAGGCGATTGCGGTGCTGCTCGCCTTCGCGGGGGCGGCGCTGTTGATGGGGCAGAGTTATGAACTGGCGCCCGCCTATCTCGCCGGCGACCTGTTCAGCCTGCTCGCGGGGGTCTTCTATACCTTTTACGTGATCCTGATGCATCGGGTGCGCGGCGGATCGGGGGCGTGGACGACGCTCGGCCTGTCCTCGGCGGCGACGCTGCCGGTCCTGCTCGGCACGGCCGTCGCGCTGGGCGAGGCGGTGATGCCGGGCGACTGGACCCCGCTCGTCGCGCTCGCCCTGTCGAGCCAGGTCGTCGGCCAGGGGTTGCTGATCTGGGCGCTGCCGCGCTTCTCGCCGCTCGTCATCGGGCTGGCTCTGCTCGTCCAGCCCGCCATCGCCGCGCTCGCAGGCTGGCTGATGTTCGGCGAGCGGCTGAGCGCGATCGACGTGGTCGGCGGCCTGATGGTCGGCGCGGCGCTGGTGCTGATCCGGTTGCCGAGCCGGCGATAACGGCCTATCTGACGGCCATGGCTTCGATCCTGCCCGCCGATCCGACGCTCGACGAGATTCGCGCCGCGCTCGCGCCGCTGATCGCCGAAAATGCTGCCTTCGACGGGTTCGGCGACGCCGCGCTCGCCGATGCGGCGACGCGGCTCGGTATCGACGCCGATGTCGCGCGGCTCGCCTTTCCGGGCGGCGGACGCGATATGGTCGACGCCTGGTTCGCCGATATCGACGCGGCGATGGCGGGACGCTGGCCCGCCGAAAAGCTCGCTGCGCTCAAGATCCGCGAGCGGATCACGACGCTGGTCGAGACGCGGCTCGACCTGCTCGCGCGTCATCGCGAATCGCTCCGCCGCGCGTTGGCGCTGCTCGCGCTGCCGACGAACCTTCCCCTCGCGGCCAGACTCGGCTGGCGCAGCGCCGATTGCATGTGGCGGCTCGCGGGCGATACCGCGACCGACTATAATCATTACAGCAAGCGCGTGATCCTTGGCACCGTCTATGGATCGACCATCGCGGTGTTCCTCGACGATGAGAGTCCGGATTTCGCCGATACGCGGGCCTTCCTCGCACGGCGGATCGACGCGGTGATGCGCTTCGAAGGCTGGAAGCACCGCCGCGCTGCGCGCCGCACAGAACGCCCGAGCGTCGCACGCTTCGTCGGGCGGCTGCGCTATCCGGGGCGCTGACGCCTTCCCTTTCAGGAAACGGCTCCGCGAAAACTAGGGCTGGCCTTCTCGCGCTGTTATTGATAATCGCTCGCAAATGACTGCGAAGCTCGATTCCGCCCCGCTCGGCATGGCCGTGCGTATCGCCCGCATCGATTGGGAGATTCTCTCGCATGACGAGGGACGGCGGCTGCGCGAATTCGGGCTGATGGAGGGGGTCGAGGTGAAACCGCTCCATCGCGGCAGCCTTTTCTCGCGCGAGCCGCTGGCGCTCGGCATCGGGCGGATGCAGGTGATCATCCGCGGACGCCAGGCGGCCGCGATCGCGATCGAGCCCGTCGAGACGGAGCCCGCGGCAGCAGCATGACCGGCGCCATCCCGACCATCGCGCTCGTCGGCAATCCCAATGCCGGCAAATCGAGCCTGTTCAACGCGCTGACCGGCGCGCGGCAGAAGATCGCCAATTATCCGGGCGTCACCGTCGAGCGCAAGGCGGGTCACGCCAGCTTCGCCGACGGGCGGCCGGCGGCGCTGATCGACCTGCCCGGCAGCTACAGCCTCAGTCCGGCGAGCCCCGACGAGGCGGTGACGCGCGACGTCGTGCTTGGCCGGCAAGTGGGCGAGCGGCGCCCCGACGCGCTCGTCGTCGTCGTCGACGCCGCCAACCTCGACAATCATCTCTGCTTCGCGCTCGAACTGATCGCGCTCGGCCTGCCGACGGTGATCGCGCTCAACATGATCGACCTTGCCGAGCGCGACGGGCTGACGCTCGATCCCGAGCGCCTTGCCGCCGAGCTCGGCGTACCGGTCGTGCCGACCGTCGCGGTGCGCCGGCGCGGGCTGACTGAACTGCTCGCCGCGATCGATGGCGCGATCCTGTCGCATCAGACCCAGGCCGATGCGATTCCGGCTTCCCCGCCGACCGACGTCGCGCTGCACCAGCGCGCCCGCGCGATCGCGCGCGCGGCGACGTTGGCCGAGACGCCGGTGCGCCGCTGGACCCAGCGCGTCGATGCGGTCGTGCTGCATCCGGTCGCGGGCTTCCTGATCCTGCTCGCGCTGATGTTCGTGATGTTCCAGGCGGTCTATGCCTGGTCGGAAGCGCCGATCGGCTGGATCGAGGACGGCATCGCGGCACTGCAGGGCGTCGCGACCGACGCGCTGCCCGACGGCTTTCTGCGCGGGCTGATCGTCGAGGGCCTGCTGGCGGGCGTCGGTGCGGTCGTCGTCTTCCTGCCGCAGATATTGATCCTGTTTCTCTTCATCCTGCTGCTCGAGGCGTCGGGCTATATGACCCGCGCCGCCTTCCTGATGGACGGTCTGATGGCGAAGGTCGGACTGTCGGGACGCGGCTTCATCCCGCTCCTGTCGAGCTTTGCCTGCGCGGTGCCGGGCATCATGGCGACGCGCGCGATCCCCGACCCGAAGGACCGGCTGACGACGATCCTGATCGCGCCGCTGATGACCTGTTCGGCGCGGCTGCCCGTCTATACGCTGATCATCGGGGTCTTCATCCCCAATCGCGCCGTCGGCGGCCTGCCGGTCGGACTTCAGGGGCTGGTGCTCTTCGGCCTCTATGTCGCGGGGATCGTCGGCGCGCTGGTCGTCGCCTTCGTGCTGCGCCGGTCGGTGACCAAGGGAAATGCCGCGGGCTTCATGATGGAAATGCCGCGCTATCAATGGCCACGGCTGCGCGACGTCGCGATCAGCCTGTGGCAGCGCGCGTGGATCTTCCTGCGCCGCGCCGGCACGATCATCGCCTTCACCACCGTCATCCTGTGGCTGCTGCTGAGCTTTCCCAAGGCGCCGGCCGACAGCGACCTGCGCCAGGTCGATTACAGCGTCGCCGGCCGCATCGCGAGCGGACTGGAGACGGTGGTGCGGCCGATCGGCTTCAACCACGACATCGCGCTCGCGCTGATCCCGGCGATGGCGGCGCGCGAGGTCGCGGTATCGGCGCTCGCGACCGCCAATGCGATCGACGCCGGCGATGACGAGGATCAGGTGGCGATGTCGCTCGGCGAGCGGCTGCAAGGGCGCTGGAGCCTCGCCACCGCGCTCGCTTTCCTCGCCTGGTTCGTCTTCGCGCCACAGTGCATTTCGACCATTGCGATCACCCGGCGCGAGACCAACGGGTGGAAATGGCCAATGTTCATGGTTGGCTATTTGTTCCTGCTCGCCTATGCCGCTGCTGGTATCACCTATTGGACGGCCGTCGCCTTCGGACTCGGCTGATCCCGGCAACATTCTAGCGGAGCGGAGCGGCGATGGCTGGCAGCGTCAACAAGGTTATTCTCATCGGCAATCTGGGCGCCGATCCCGAAATCAAATCCTTCCAGAATGGCGGCCGGATCGCGAACATTCGCATCGCAACGTCGGAAAGCTGGAAGGACCGGATGACCGGCGAGCGCAAGGAGCGCACCGAATGGCATAATGTCGTCATCAACGGCGACGGGCTGGTCGGCGTCGTCGAGCGCTATCTGAAAAAGGGCAGCAAGGTTTACATCGAAGGCTCGCTGCGTACCCGCAAGTGGCAGGACCGCGACGGCAACGACCGCTACACGACCGAGGTTGTGATCGCGGGCATGGGCGGTAATCTGACCATGCTCGACGGTGCGCCCGGCGGCGGTGGCGGTTCGCGCGGCGGCGGCGACTGGGGCGGCGGTTCGGGCTCGGGCGGCGGCTGGGATCAGGGCGGCGGTTCGGGCGGAAGCGCGGCCGGCGGCTGGAACCAGGGCGGTGGCGGTTCGGGCGGCGGCAGTCGTCCGCCCTTCGACGACGATCTGGACGACGACGTTCCCTTCTGAGGCTCCGACCCATGGCGAGTGACCTGCTGACCGCCGCCGATGTCGCGCGCGGGGTATGCCGGCTGTTCGCGCAGGCAGGGCTGGTCGCGATTCCGGAGGTGCCGCTGCCCAACGGGCGGCGCACCGACCTGACCGCGATCGATGCCAGGGGCAACATCACCATCGTCGAGATCAAGGTCAGCCGCGCCGACCTGCACGGCGACGGCAAATGGCCCGATTATTGCGACTGGTGCGACCGCTTCTACTGGGCGCTCGCCGCGGGGCTCGATCCGGCGATTCTGGAGACCGAGGGCTATCGTCCCGAAACCTCGGGGCTGATCGTCGCCGACCGCTATGGCGCCGCGGTGGTGCGCGAAGCCGCAAGCTGCAACCTCGCCCCGGCGCGGCGCAAAGCCGAACTGCTCCGCATCGGACGGCTGGCGATGCGGCGGTCGATGCTGGCGGCGGACCCCGAACTGGCGGCGGGGTGGGGCGAGGGCGCTTGAGACGTTCGCATGAAGGCGCAAAGACACGAAGATGTCGCGCTTACCTCTTCGTCACCCCGGATCAAGTCGGCAATTATCCCCTTCCGACATGTAAAGGGTGATCCCCGGCGAAAGCCGGGGTCCAGATGGCGCGCACCTGCCCCGCATGGACCCCGGCTTTCGCCGGGGATCGCTCACCTGTCTCAAGGGTATAAGCGCCGATCAAGTCCGGGGTGACGACGTGAGCAAGATCAGGCGCCGGCCTTCAAGCAGCGTCACCGCCCTCGGGCGGCCCTAATTATCCCTGCACCTGCTGCATCCGTGCCAGATAGCGCGCGAGCACGTCGATCTCCAGATTCACCGGCCGCCCCGGCGCCGCTTCGTCGAGCGTCGTCACCGCCTGGGTGTGCGGGATGATGTTCAGGGTGAAATGGGCGCTGCCGTCGGGCTGGTCGGTCACCTCGTTGACTGTCAGCGACACGCCGTCGAGGGTGATCGAGCCCTTGGGCGCGATGTGCGGGGCGAGGACGGGGGGCGCTTCGACGGTTACCGTCAGGCTGTCGCCGGCGGGTTCGACCGACACGATGCGCCCGACCGCGTCGACATGGCCGGTGACGATATGCCCGCCGAGCTCGTCGCCGACCCGCAGCGCGCGTTCGAGGTTGAGCCGCCGGCCGACGTCCCACATGCCCGGCGCGGTGCGCGCCAGCGTCTCGGCGCTCGCATCGACCGCGAACCAGCCCGCGGGGCCGTTGCTGCCTTCGTCGACGCCCCCAAAGACGCCTTTATCGACGACGGTCAGGCAGGCGCCCGAACAGGCGATCGAGGCGCCGAGGTCGATGCCGTCCACATCATAGGCGGTGCCGATGACGAGCCGCGTGTCGCCGCGATCCTCGCGCGCGCGGACGGTGCCGATGTCGGTGACGATTCCGGTGAACATGTTTCGTTAGTCCCTTCGCACCCGCTCGTAGACGTCGAGCCGGTCGCTGCCAAGCAGGCGGCTGTCGGCGAGGTGCCAGCGGCCGTGGGCATCGGCGAGATCGGTGAGGCCGATGTTGCCGAGCGCGGGCTTTCCGCTGCCGATCAGCATCGGCGCGCGGTAGAGCAGCAGCCGGTCGACGCGGTCGGCGGCGAGAAAGGCGGCAGCCGTACCCGCGCCGCCTTCGACGAGCAGCGAATCGACGCCCGCGACCGCTTCGGGCGCCGCTGCGGCGGTCCAGCCTTCGGGTGCCGCGCCGCGCGTGAGCAGAAAGCGGCGCGGTCCGCGGTCTGCGAGGCCGGGCAGTCGCACGTCGAGGCGCGGCGAATCGGCCGCGAGCGTTCCGCGCCCGACGAGAATCCCCTCGTGCAGCGCGCGTTCGAGATGCGCGTGGGCGCGCGCGCGCGCGCCGGTGATCCAGCGGCTCGACCCGTCGGCCAGCGCGATGCAGCCGTCGAGCGAGGTCGCGAGCTTGAGCGTCACGAAGGGCGTCTCGCGCGTCACGCGCGACCACCAGGGTGCCATCGCCGCGCGCGCGGCGTCGGCGCATAGGCCGGTCTCGACCGCGATTCCCGCATCGCGCAGCCGCGCGAGGCCGCGCCCGTCGGTGCGCGGATCGGGATCCTGCACCGCGACGACGACGCGCGAGACCCCCGCCTCGATCAGCGTTTCGGTGCAGCATGGGCCGCGCGGGCTGGCGTGGGCGCAGGGTTCGAGCGTGACATAGGCGGTCGCGCCGCGCGCCGCCGGACCCGCGGCGGCGAGCGCCATCGCCTCGGCATGGGGGCGCCCCCCGGGCTGGGTCCAGCCGCGGCCGACGACCCGGCCCTCCGCCTTCGCGGGGGCAGGCTGCACGATCACGCAGCCGACATTGGGGTTGGGGGCGCTTCGGCCGCGACCGCGCCACGCCAGCGCGACGGCGGCGGCCATCCAGTCGGCATCGGCGGGCGGGCGCCGCATCAGGGGCGGCTGGGTCTTTCGGCGGCGGGCTGCGGCCCGCGCGCCGCGCGTTCGGCGAGGGTCGAGTGCTTCGGCGGCGCGGGCTTTTTCGCCATCAGCGTGTCGGCTTCCTTGCCAAGCGTTTCGCGCGTCACCTTGTCGGCCTCGCGCGAATCATAGGGAACGCCCATCATGTCGGCGAGCTTCTGATATTCGGCGCGGCGGCGCGCATTCTCGCGCGTCGTTTCCTTGGCGCGCGCGACCCAGTCGGCGCGCACCTCGGCCTCGCTGCGATCCGCCTTCCAATTCTCGAAATAGATGATCTGCGGCTTGGGCTTTTCATAGGGGATCAGATATTTGCCGAAGCCCCAGAAGACGACGAGCGCCAGCGCGACCGCGACGCCCCAACTCGTCCAGCGGTGCGGCCGCGGTTGGCGGATATAGTCCCAGAAATCGGACACGCCGCCGCCGACATCCCAGTTGTTGAGCATTCCCATGCCCCCAATCTAGGCGATCCGGCCGGGATTTGCGAGGGGAAGTCGGGAATGCGGCGACGGCCGTCCTGCCGAAAAGGAATCGCCCTCCCTAACGAGCGGCGGATGATGTGGTCGAGCGTAAAAGGCCGTTGCCTTATTCATCCGCGTCACCCCGGACCTGATCCGGGGGCCCGCTTCTCACCGTTGCTGAGCGGGACCCCGGATCAGGTCCGGGGTGACGAAGCGTGGAAGATTGCATTCTCGCATCTCCGTAATGATTGCAAAAAATGCAATCACGGATAGCTTTTTCGCAGTTGCACAATTCATTGTGCAGTGCAATATCACACTTGCCTTTTAGGCATCCTCTCCCAAAAACTTTCAAGGGTCGCCCTCGGGCGGCCCTTTTTTTCGACCTTTTTGGTTGAGAGACGGGCGATTGTTGCGAATCGGCGCGAATCACCGGCTCCCTGCGAATCAGTCCTGAATTGGCGTCCGCGTCTCGAATCGCCTGACTTCGGCGATGAAACTGCCCGGAAGCGGCGTCGGCTGGCCGCTGTCGCGGTCGATATGGGCATAGCTGATCTCGATATCGGTCAGCCGCTCTCCGCCCCGGAAAATCCCGCAATGGAGAGTGAAGCTCGTCCGTTCGAAGCGGCTGATCCGCGCTGCGATGGTGATCAGCTCGTCGAGCCGCGCCGGGGCGTGATAATCGATTTCGCAGTGGGTTTCGCGGATATCCGTACCATATTGGTGAAAATAGGGGCCTGGCTGCCCCTCGCCAAGGGCGCGGAAATATTCGGTCACGCCGATGTCGGCATAGGTCAGATAATGGCCGTTGAAGACGATATTCTGCCCGTCGATCTCGCTGAAGCGCACGCGCACCGTCTCGCGGACGCGAAAATCATCGAGCGGCACGCTGCTGCGATGATCGGCCATGCCGGGCTCAGGCGGCGAGGGCGGCGGGGCCGCGGTCGATCGGGGCGCAGGCGACCGCGAGCCAGTCGCGCTCCGCCGCGTCCATGCCCGGCGCCAGCTTCTCGAGCACCGCGGCATGATAGGCGTCGAGCCAGTCGGCCTCGGCGGGCGAGAGCAAGGCGGCGTCGACCAGATCGCGCGCGATCGGCGCGAAGGTGATCGTCTCGAACCCCAGCATATCCTCTTCGGCGTCCGCGATCGCCTGCGGCACGACGACGACCAGATTCTCGATGCGGATGCCGAAATGGCCCGCCTTGTAATAGCCGGGCTCGTTGGACAGGATCATGCCCGCGTGCAGCGGTTCCTCGGTCCCTGCCTGCCCGCCCGCCGGCTTGGCGATGCGCTGCGGCCCTTCGTGGACGGCCAGATAGGCGCCGACGCCGTGGCCGGTGCCATGGGCATAATCGACCCCGTCGGCCCACAGATATTGCCGCGCCAGAATGTCGAGCTGGCTGCCGCGCGTGCCCTTGGGGAAACGCGCAGTGGCGAGCGCGATATGGCCTTTCAGCACCTGGGTGAAGCGGCGGCGCATCTCGGCGGTCGGCTGGCCGATCGCGATGGTGCGGGTGATGTCGGTCGTGCCGTCGACATATTGGCCGCCCGAATCGACCAGATAGAGGGTGCCGGTCTCGATCGCGCGATTGGTCGTCTCGTCGACCTTGTAGTGCGGCAGCGCGCCGTTGGGGCCGGCGGCCGAGATGGTGTCGAACGACAGGTCGACGAGCGCGCCGCTCCGGTCGCGAAATTCGCGCAGCTTCGCGGCGGCGGACAGTTCGTCGAGCCCGCCCTGCGGCGCGGTCTCTCCCATCCATTTCAGGAAGCGCGCGACCGCAACGCCGTCGCGGACATGCGCGGCGCGGGTGCCGCCCAATTCGATGTCGTTCTTGATCGCCTTGGGCAGCACGGCGGGATCGCGGTGGCGCGCGATCTGCGCCCCCGCCGCCTCCAGCGCGGTGAAGATCGCCGCGACCGCGCGGTCGGGGTCGACTGCGACCTTTTTGCCCGCAAGATCGGCGAGCGCCGCCTCGAACGCGTCGCGATCGTGGATGCGGACGCTGTTACCCAGATGCGCGCGCACCGCATCGGTGACCTTTTCGGGCGCGATGAACAGGTCGGCGGTCGCGTCGGCATGGAGCAGTGCGAAGGCGAGGCCGACCGGCGTGTGGCTGACGTCGGCGCCGCGGATGTTGAAGGTCCAGGCGATCGAATCGAGCGCGGTCATCACCGTCGTGTCGAGCCCCTTCGCCTTCAGCCAGTCGGCGATGATCGCTCGCTTGTCGGCGGCGGACCGGCCCGCGAGTTCGGTGTCGTAAACGGTCACCGGCGCGTCGCTCGGCGCCGGCTGGTCGTCCCACACCGCATCGACGGGATTGGCCGCCACCGCCACCAGCTCGGCGCCCCTGGCCGCGAGCGAACGGGCGAGCCCGCGCGCCCAGTCGATGCCGTGCAGCCACGGGTCGTAGCCGATTGTCTGTCCCGCCGCGACATTGGCGCCCAGCCATTCGGCGACGCTTGACTGCGGCACTCCGACATAGTCGTAGAGCGTCCCGTCGACCTGATGGCGCACCTGCTCGGTATAGCGGCCGTCGACGAAGATCGCCGCCTTGCCGGGCAGTACCGCCGCGGTCCCCGCCGAACCGCCGAAGCCGGTGAGCCAGGCGAGCCGCTGCGCATAGGCGCCGACATATTCGCTCATATGCTCGTCGCTGATCGGGATCACGAAGCCGTCGAGACCGCGCGCCGCGAGTTCGGCGCGCAGGCGGGCGAGGCGGTCGCTGTGCGAGGGGGTGGACATGCTTGCTTCCTTGTTCCTACATCGCTGGCGGTCCCGCCCTTCGGGCGGCGCAGCGGGAGTCGCTCCATGCGTGCTATTTGGATGGTCCTGGCCGCAATTGCCACCCCCGCTCTCCTTTCAGCCCAAGAGAAAGAGACAGATTTGACCCCTATGTCTTCCGCGCCCGTCGCCGAGCAGCGGCCGCACGAGACGGTGCTTCACGGCACGACCCTCTCCGACCCGTGGCACTGGCTGCGCGATACCGGCTATCCGGTCGTCGACGATCCCGACGTGCTCGCCTATGTGAAAGCCGAGAATGCGTGGTTCGACGCGGCGATGAAGCCGCACGAGGGACTGGTCGAGACGCTGTTCCAGGAGATGAAGGGCCGCATCAAGGAAGAGGATGCGAGCGTGCCGCAGAAGGACGGCGATTTCGTCTATTGGGTCGAATATGAAAAAGGCGCCGAGTACAAGAAATGGTATCGCCGGCCGGTCGCGGGCGGCGATGCGGCGCTGATCCTCGACGAAGTGGCGCTCGCCGCGGGCAAGGACTATTTCCGCCTGTCGGATATGGCGGTCAGCCCCGACGGCCGGCTGATGGCCTATGCGGTCGACGACAATGGGTCGGAGCGGTTCGAGGTGCGCTTCCGTAACCTCGAAACCGGCGAGATGCTGCCCGATGTCATTCCGGGCACGCTGTCGTCGCTGGTGTGGACCGCGGGCAGCGACGCGCTGCTCTATGGTCTCGCCAACGAGAATTGGCGCACCGACAATGTCCGCCTGCACAGGCTCGGCACGCCGGTCGCGGACGACAAACTGCTCTACAAGGAGCCCGACATCGGTTTCGGCGTCGGCATCGGCAAGACCGCGGCGGACAATTATATCGTCATCGCGACGGGGGATAATGAGACGAGCGAGGTCTATCTGCTCCCGGCGGGCGACCCCGAGGCGAAGCCGCTGCTCGTCGCGCCGCGGCAGAAGGGCCGCGAATACAGCGTCGACGAGCGCGAGGGCACGCTCTACATCCTGACCAACGACGATCATCCGAACTTCCGCGTCGCGACTGCCACCCTCGCGGCGCCCGGCGAATGGACGACGCTGATCGCGGGGTCGGACCACAGCTATATCACCGGCCTGTCGGTCTTCCGCGACTATTTCGTGCTCGAAAGCCGCGAGGACGGGCTCGACCAAGTCGACGTCCGCCGCTACGACGCGCCGCTGACGCCGGGACGGATCGAATTTCCCGAGGCGACCTATGTCGCGGGACTCGGCGACAATCCCGAATATCATCAGGACAAGATCCGCATCGATTATGAATCGATGGTCACCCCCGACACCGTCTACGACTATGACGTCGCAAGCGGGACGCTCGAGACGCTCAAGGTGCAGGAGATTCCGTCCGGTTACGACGCGTCGCAATATATAACCGAACGGGTTAATCTGCCATCGCGCGACGGCACGACCCGGATTCCCGCTTCGCTCGTTTATAAAAAGGGCACGCCGCGCGACGGCAGCGCGCCGCTGCACCTCTATGTCTATGGCAGTTATGGTTACCGCGTCGCGCCGGGCTTTTCGACGACGCGGCTCAGCCTGATCGACCGCGGGATGATCTATGCGATCGCGCATGTCCGCGGCGGCGATGACCTCGGGCGCGCCTGGTATCTCGCGGGCAAGACCGACCGGCGCAGGAACACGTTCAACGACTTCATCGACGTCGCGAAGGGGCTGATCGCGAAAGGCTATACCAGCGCGGGCAAGATCTCGATCGAGGGCCGCTCGGCGGGCGGGCAGGTCATGGGCGCGGTGTATAACGCGGCGCCGGAGCTGTGGGGCGCGGTGCTCGCAGGCGTGCCGTTCGTCGACGTCATCAACACGATGATCGACGAGGACTTGCCGCTGACCCCTGGCGAATGGCCCGAATGGGGCAATCCGGTCACTGACAAGGCGGCATTCGACTATATGCTGTCCTACAGCCCCTACGACAATGTGACCGCGCAGGCTTATCCGCCGATGCTGGTGTCGGCGGGCCTCAACGACCCGCGCGTCACCTATTGGGAGCCGGCGAAATGGGTCGCGAAGCTGCGCGCGACGCGCACCAACGATGCCGCGCTGCTGCTACGCACCAACATGGGCGCGGGCCATGCCGGAAAATCGGGCCGCTGGGGCGCCTTGCGCGAGGATGCGGAGGAATATGCGTTCGTGCTCACGCAATTGGGGGTGGAGAAGTAGGCTGCGACCAGCCTTACACACCCAGCCATTCAAGCCCGCCGGGCAGTGCGTCGCTGGAAAAGTCTATCTGAAGCACGCGTCGTCGCGTCGGCCGGGACGCGGCTTTTGAACCGTGGACGATGGGCGTCGAATACAGCCATATGTCGCCCGCACGGGCGAGACACATATGCTGGCCATGGCTCGCAACGACCTCGTCGATTTGTGCTTCGGCGATGCGGCCAAGCTTGTGCGAGCCGGGCACGATCAGCAACGGCGCATTCTCCTCTGCCCCGTCGTCGAGATGGACGCGCAATGTCACCATGCGCGACAGAAGGTCGAAAGGCGGTGCGACATGATGCATACCCTGCTTGATCGTCCACGGGCCGAACCCTTCGACGTGGACACGGGTCTTGACGCAAATCGTCCGATCCTGATGCCAGGCCAGCGACCAATTGGCTTCCGCTGTTTTGTCGAAAAGGATGGCGCGCACTGGACGACAGTCCGGACCGACAACTGCTGCCGCGATCGATCCAATAGCGCCATTGGACGCCAGCAGCGGCCTGAGCGCCTCGATGCCGTGGAGTCGGACGCCTGCGACATGCATCGGCTGAGCGGCGAACATGCGCCGCAAATCGTCGAGGATGTCGGCGGCAGCCTTCGCGCGATACTCGGCGCCGTCCTTCGCGAGGCAAACATGGCTTTGCTCTAAATCCAAACGCATGGCGAATGATAGCTTACGCAGGGGAAAAGCAAAGGCGTCAGCCGGCCAGATAACCCCGCGTCACCAGCTCGGCTTCCAGCCCTGCCGCATCGACGAAGCGGTGCGCCGCGATGCCCGCCGATTCGGCGCCGGCGACATTGGCGGGGTTGTCGTCGATGAAGAGCGCGCCGGCGGGATCGATGCCGAAGCGCTCGATCGCGAGCGCGTAGATCGCCGGGTCGGGTTTCATCAGCCGTTCGGTGCCCGAGACGATGATGCCGCGAAAGCGGTCGAAGACCGGCTGGGTCGGGCGGAAGGCTTTCCAGAATTCATGGCCGAAATTGGTGATAGCGAACAGCGGCACGCCCGCAATGTCGAGCCGCGCGACGAGGTCGAGGCTGCCGGGGACCGGGCCGGGGATCGTCTCGTTGAAGCGGGCCGCATAGGCATCGATCAGCGCTGCATGGTCGGGAAACTCCGCCTGCCGTTCGGGCACCATCTCGGCGAGCGGCCGACCCGCGTCGTGCTGGAAATGCCACTCGGGGGTGACGACATTAGCGAGGAACCAGTCGAGCTCGGCGGTGTCGTCGATCAGCTTGGCGAAGAGATGCCTGAGGTCCCAGTCGAACAGCACCTTGCCGACGTCGAAGATCACGCTCTGCCGAATCATGAGTCCTCCCCGCACGCGAAAGCGCCGCCGGAAGCATCCGACGGCGTCACGCTGGCCTGCATTGCGCGCACGGGGCGGAAACGCCCCGGCCGGGTCATCAGCCCTGGCGCGCCTTGAAGCGGCGGTTGGTCTTGTTGATCACATAGGTCCGGCCGCGGCGGCGAATCACGCGATTGTTCCGGTGGCGGTCCTTCAGCGACTTCAGGCTGTTGCGAATCTTCATGGTCTTTTCCGTAAAGGTCTGAGCGTTGTAACGCGAAGGCGCGCACCTATGGCGAAGCCCGGAAAAAGTCAACCGTCGCTGGGTCGGACACCCCCGATTTCCCGTTCGCATCGCGCGAAGTCGAGATGCCCTTCGACCAAGTGCGGCCCTGATGGGTGTCTCGACTTCGCTCGACACGAACGGAATTTTATCCCGCCAGCGCCTTCTGCCGGCGGCGCTGCACCGACGAGCCATAGCCCATTGCCTCGCGATATTTGACCACCGTGCGCCGCGCGACGGCGTGGCCTTCTGCCGCGAGTTTCTGCGCGATCGTCTCGTCCGACAGGATCGCCCCCGCTTCCTCGGCGTCGATCAGCGCCCTGATGCGGCTCTTCACCGCCTCGGCCGACACCGCGCCGTCGCCGTCGGTCGCGGCGATGCCGGAGGAAAAGAAATATTTGAGCTCGAACAGCCCGCGCGCGCAGGAGAGATATTTGTTGCTGGTGACGCGGCTGACGGTCGATTCGTGCATGCCGATCGCCTCGGCGACCTGGCGCAGCGTCAGCGGGCGCATCTGCGCGACTCCGTGGAGGAAGAAGCCCTCCTGCTGCTTGACGATCTCGCTCGCCACCTTGACGATCGTGCGCTGGCGCTGGTCGAGCGCGCGGACGAGCCAGTTGGCGCCGGCAAGCTGCTCCGACAGCCACGCCCTGCTCTTCGCCGCCGCGCCCCTGGCGAGTTCGGCATGATAGCGGCGGTTGACGAGCAGGCGGGGCAGGGTGGAGCCGTTGACCTCGACCACCCAGCCTTCCGCGGTGCGGCGCACGAACAGGTCGGGGACGACCGCCTGCGCCGCCGCGCCGCCGAAGCGCAGCCCCGGCTTGGGATCATATCCGCGCAGCTCGCGAATCATGTCGGCGAGATCCTCGTCGTCGACCCCGCAGATGCGCTTGAGCTGCGGAAAGGCGCCCTTGGCGACGAGGTCGAGATGCGCGATCATGCACGCCATCGCGGGGTCGTAGCGATCGGCCTCGCGGGCCTGGATCGCGATGCATTCGGCCAGGTCGCGCGCGCCGACGCCCGAAGGGGCGAAACCCTGGACGCCTGCCAGTACCGCCTCGACCAGCGCGAGCGGCACGCCGAGCCGCTGCGCGAGGTCTGAAAGGTCGGCGCGCAGATAGCCGGCCTCGTCGATCAGCGCGACGAGCTGCTCGGCGACCATCGCCTCGACGCCGGAGAAACGTTCACCAACCTGCGCGAGCAGATGCTCGTGGAGCGTCTCCTCGCCCGCGGCGAAGCTGTCGAAATCGATGCCTTCGCCGTCGCCGCCCGACAGGCCGACCGAATCGCTCGCGCTGTCGTGGTGGAAGCGTTCCTCGGCGAAATCGACGTCAAGATCGGTGCCCGCGTCGGATGCGAGCGAAAGATCGGGGTCGGACGCCTCGCCCGTCGCGGGCGCGTCCTCGTTCGTATCGTCGCCTTCGCCTTCGCCTTCGCCTTCGCCTTCGCGGTCGGCGGGCGCCGCGTCGAGGAGCGGATTGCCCTCGAGCGCCTCGGCCAGATAGGCTTCGAGTTCGAGGTTCGACAGCGCCAGCAGCTTGATCGCCTGCTGAAGCTGCGGCGTCATCACCAGCGATTGCGACTGGCGGAGATCGAGGCGTGGTCCGAGCGCCACCGGCGCTTATCTGCTTCTTGTTCCGTTCGTGTCGAGCGAAGTCGAGACACCCATCAGGACGGCGCAAGGCCGAGGGGCATCTCGACTTCGCTCGATGCGAACGGAAACTGAAAATCGCTCAAACTGCACTGGAACAGCTCCAGTCCCTCACAGCGAGAAGCCCTCGCCGAGGTAGAGGCGGCGCACCTCGGGGTCGGCGACGAGCTCGGCGGGCGAACCGGCGAGCAAGACCTTGCCGTCGTAGATGATGCAGGCACGGTCGACGAGGTCGAGCGTCTCGCGGACATTATGGTCGGTGATCAGCACCCCGATGCCGCGCGTCTTCAGATCGGCGACGAGGTCGCGGATGTCGCTGATCGACAGCGGGTCGATGCCCGCGAAGGGCTCGTCGAGCAGCATGATCGAGGGGTTCGCCGCCAGCGCGCGCGCGATCTCGGCCCGCCGCCGCTCGCCGCCCGACAGCGCCATCGCCGCCGAATCGCGCAGCCGCGTGAGGCCGAATTCGTCGAGCAGCTCGTCGAGCCGCCGTTCGCGCGCGATCCGGTCGGGCTCGGCGAGTTCGAGCACCGCGGCGATATTCTGCTCGACCGTCATGCCGCGAAAGATCGAGGTCTCCTGGGGCAGATAGCCGAGGCCGAGGATCGCGCGGCGATACATCGGCAGTGCGGTGATGTCGGCGCCGTCGAGCATGATGCGCCCCGCGTCGGGTTTCACCAGTCCCATGATCGAATAGAAGCAGGTCGTCTTGCCCGCGCCGTTGGGGCCGAGCAGGCCGACGACCTCGCCCTTGCCGACCGACAGCGACACGTCGGAGAGGACGACGCGCTTGTCATAGCTTTTGGCGATCGACACCACCGCGAGCCCATTGCCTGCCGCGGCATCCTGCTGGACATGCGCGGTATGCTCGGCGACCCCGTGATCGGAGCCGGTCGGGAGCGTCGCCAGTTTCGGTTCGTCGGTCATAGGCGGGCGTTACCCGAGGAGCGGCGCCAGCGTCAATCTGGCAGGGTTTTTGCAGGCCGCTTTCCCGTCCCACAGACGGGAGGGCAACATGCTCAATGCCCGGCCGCCGCCCCGCGCGTCACGCCCGATCGGGCGAGCTGATCGTCGATCGCGGCGACGAGACGGTCGAGCCCGGCCTCGTCCTTCGCCTCGGCGCGCGCGACGAGCACGTCCTGCGTGTTCGACGCCCGCAGCAGCCACCATCCGTCGTCGGTCAGCACGCGCGCGCCGTCGGTGCGGTCGACCCGGGCCCCCGATGCCGCGAGCCGCGCGAGAACTTCGTCCACAATGGCGAATTTGCGCGATTCGTCGACCTGGAAGCGCAGCTCGGGCGTGTTGACCATCGGCGCCATCGCGCCGCGCAATTCGGTCACGCTCCTGCCCAGCTTCGCCGACGCCTCGATCAGCCGCACGGCGGCATAGGGCGCGTCGTCATAGCCGTAATAGCGGTCGGCGAAAAAGATATGGCCGCTCATCTCGCCGGCGAGCGGACTGCCGGTTTCCTTCATCTTCGCCTTGATCAGGCTGTGGCCGGTCTTCCACATCAGCGGGTGACCGCCCAGTTCGGCGACGCGGTCGAACAGCGCCTGGCTTGCCTTCACATCGGCGATGACCGTCGCGCCCGGCCGGTCCTTGAGCACCGCCGCGGCATAGATCTGCAAGAGCTGGTCGCCCCAGATCACCCGGCCCTGGCCGTCGATCGCGCCGATCCGGTCGCCGTCTCCATCGAAAGCGACGCCGAAATCGAGATTCCTCTCCGCGACCAGTTTCTTGAGATCGGTCAGATTCTTCTCTTCGGTCGGATCGGGGTGATGGTTCGGAAAATGCCCGTCGACATCGGTGAAGAGAAGATGATGCTCGCCGGGCAGGCGCGCGGTGAGCCTTTCGATCACCGGTCCCGCGGCGCCGTTGCCGGCGTCCCAGCCGATGCGGCACGCGCCGCCGGCGAAGCCCTCGACCAGCCGGTCGACATAGGCGTCGATGATATCGACCTGCTCCGACGCGCCCTCGCCGCTCTCCCAGTCGCCGGCGGCAGCGAGTTCGCCGATCCGCTGGATATCGGCGCCGAAGAAGGGGCGTCCCTGAAACACCATCTTGAAGCCGTTATAGTCGGGGGGATTGTGGCTGCCGGTTATCTGTATGCCGCCATCGACCTCCTGCGTTGAGGCCGCATAATAAAGCATCGGCGTCGGCCCCATGCCGACGCGCAGCGCGTCGACGCCCGCGGCGTTCAGGCCCGCGACGAGCGCCGCCTCTAGCATCGGCGACGACAGCCGGCCGTCATAGCCGACCGCGACGCGGCGGCCGCCGGCGCGGCGGATCAGCGTGGCGAAGCTGCGTCCGATCGCGCGCGCGTCGGCCTCGGTCAGCGTGTCGCCGACGATGCCGCGGATATCATATTCGCGCAGCATGGTCGGGTGGAAATCGTGGGTCATCGACGCATCCTCATTGGGGAGGGAGGGGATTTCTCAGGCGGCGGCGAACAGGTCGCCATCCGGATGCAACCGTTCGCGCGCCGGAAGGTTCAATCCCCCCATCGCTTCGCGCAATTCCTGCCGTGCGACGACATGCCCCATCCCCATGCCGCCGAGATGCGCCTTGTCGAGCAGGGTGAGGCCGGCCGGGAACAGCTCGCGATAGATGACGCGCTCGCCGAGCCCCGGAATGACGCGAAAGCCGACGCGACGCGACAATTGGCCGAGCGCCTCGCCGACGCGGCGCATATTGTGCGCGTCGACATGCTGAAGGCGGTTGCGCAGGATGATCCAGTCGATCGTCCGCCCGTCGGCCTTGGCGCGCGTCTTGCGCGTGTCCCAGATCAGCTCCGAATAGAAGCTGGGGCGGGTGACCTGGAAGGTTTCGGGGTCGACCTGCCCGATCAGGTCGAAATCGATGAAGCTGTCGTTGATCGGCGTGACCAGCGTGTCGGCGCGCGTCGCGAGGTGGCGTGCGAAGATATCGTCGCGTCCGGGCGTATCGGCGATGAAATAATCGGCGCCCTCGGCGAGGCGCGCGACCGCCGCGTCGAGTTCGTCGATGGTCGTGCCCTCGAACACTTCGAAGCGCGGCGTCGGCAACGCGATGCCGCGGCGCTGCGCGGTGTTGGCGCGGTTCTCCAGATAGCGGTGGAAGGTGCGCTGGCGCGGGTCGAGGTCGAGCCCGGCGACGCGCCAGCCCTGGCTGGCGAGCGCGACCGCGAAATGCACCGCGCAGGTCGACTTGCCGGTGCCGCCCTTTTCGTTGGCGAAGATGATGTGATGCGCGGCGGGCATCGACGTCTGGCTCGTCATGGGCGTTGCGATTTTCCTGTCGGCGCGGCATGGCAGCCGCATGGGGTGGCGTTTGCGCCGCCAATATCGGAGGGCAGGCGGGCGTGCAAATCATCCGTGATATCGCCACGCTTCACCGTGCCGTTTCGGCACTGAAGCAGGGCGGAAAAAGCGTCGCGCTCGTCCCGACTATGGGGGCGCTGCACGCCGGCCACCTGTCGCTCGTCCGCATGGCGCGCCGCGTCGCCGACCATGTCGTCGTGTCGATCTTCGTCAACCCGACCCAGTTCGGCCCGACCGAGGATTTCGCCGCCTATCCGCGCGACGAGGCGCGCGATGCGGCACTGCTGGTCGAGGAAAAGACGGCGCTGCTCTGGGCACCCGACGTCGCCACTATGTATCCCGCCGGGCACGGCACGCATATCGAGGTCGCCGAGCTCGGCGCCGATTATTGCGGCGCCGCGCGGCCCGGCCATTTCGACGGGGTCGCGACCGTCGTCGCCAAGCTGTTCAACCAGGTGCGTCCCGACGTCGCGATCTTTGGCGAGAAGGACTGGCAGCAGCTGGCGATCATCCGCCGCATGGCGCGCGACCTCGATTTCGGCATCGACATATTGGGCGCGCCGATCGCGCGCGACGCCGACGGGCTCGCGCTGTCGTCGCGCAACGCCTATCTGTCGCCCGAGCAGCGCGCCGCAGCGACCGCTTTCCCCGATGCGCTGAAGGCGGCGGCGGCGGCGATCGCGGACGGCGCCGACGTCGGTGAAACGCTCGCGGCGGCCGAGGCCGCCATCGTCGCGGGCGGCTTCGACAGCGTCGATTATGTCGCGCTCGCCGACGCGGACAGTCTCGAGCGACTGAAAGAATATCGCGCCCCGGCGCGGCTTCTGGCGGCGGCGCGGATCGGCCAGACGCGACTGATCGACAATCTGCCGGTCGGATGACCGAAGAAAGCCGTCACCCCAGCGAAAGCTGGGGCCGCTGCCGCCCTTTCCCGTCAGCGCCGCGTAAGCCGATGACGGCCCAGCTTTCGCTGGGGTGACGAATCATTCGGGAAAGCATGGCTCGAAAATGCCGGATTCCCGCGCGTCCTGCCGCTTATCCCGGAAAATTCGCCTCGCCGTTAACGCTTTGTTGACCATAAACCGCAAGGGTCTGCCCGAAAGCCTCCTGTGGGGGGAGGCGAAGGGGGTTATCATGGCGAACAGTCTGAAGTCTGCCCAATATCTGATCGAAAGCCGGCTGCTGGACGCGGCGCGCGGCGACGCGGGGGCCTATTTCGATCTCGGCATCGCATTCTCGACCGGCTCCGGCGGGGTCGACGTCGATCTGATCCAGGCGCACAAATGGTTCAACCTCGCCGCGCTCGGCGGCAATGTCGAAGGCCAGCAATGCCGCGCCGACGTCGCGAGCGAAATGAGCCGCGACGAGATCGCCGAAGCCCAGCGTCAGGCCCGCGCGTGGCTCGACGAAACGGCGAGACGCCCGGCGGCGCGGCGCTTCGCGGCCTGATATTCTCCCCGCCGAGGGGACGGAGTTTTCGGACTCTCACGCAAAGGCGCAAAGGCGCGAAGAAGAAAAATCTCACACAAAGACACAAAGAGGGCGGCTCTCACTGCCAGTCTCGAAACTTTATCGAATGATATTGGGCCGGACTTGTCCGGCCCTTTTACGCAGCGTCGAGAATCGCGCGACAATTGGGCGGCACACGCCCTCTTTGTGTCTTTGTGTGAGATTTTCAGGAACGCCGCCGTCCGCCTAGCTCGCCCGCCGGAAGGGCATATGGCCTTCGAGCCACTCCATTTCCTGGGTTTCGGCCCGGCGCTCGCGCTCCAGAAATTCCGCCACCGCGCGCCGGAAGCCCGGATCGGCGATGAAGTGCGCCGACCACGTCGCCACCGGGCCATAGCCGCGCGCGAGCTTGTGGCCGCCCTGCGCGCCCGCCTCGACGCGGGCGAGACCGCGCGCGATCGCGATGTCGATCGCGCGATAATAGCAGAGCTCGAAATGTAGAAAGGGGATATCGGCGACGCAGCCCCAATAGCGGCCGTAGAGCGTGTCGGCGCCCAGCAGGTGCATCGCTCCCGCGACCGGCTGCGCCCCGTCCCACGCGAGGATCAGGATGATGCGGTCGGCCATGCGCGCGCCCATCAGGTCGAACGCCTCGCGCGTCAGATAGGGATGCCCCCATTTGCGCGCGCCGGTATCCTGATAGAAGGTCCACATCGCGTCCCAATGTGCGGGCGCGATCGCGGCGCCGGTCACCTCCTCGATCCGCAGACCATCGACCGCGCGCGCGCGTTCCTTGCGAAGCTGCTTGCGCTTGGCCGAGGTCAGGGTGGCGAGGAAATCGTCGAATCCCGCATAGCCCCGGTTGGCGAAATGGAACTGGACGTCGCGCCGCACCAGCCAGCCCGCCGCCTCGAACAGCGGCATCTGCTCGGGCGCGACGAAGGTCGCGTGCGCCGAGGAGAGATTGTTCTGCCGCACCACCGCCTCGGCGGCGCGGATCAGCAACGCGGCGTCCTCGGCCCCCTGCGCCAGCAGGCGCGAGCCCGGCACCGGGGTGAAGGGGACCGCGATCTGCAGCTTCGGATAATAGGCGCCGCCGGCGCGTTCCCACGCATCGGCCCAGGCGTGGTCGAAGACATATTCGCCCTGGCTGTGCGTCTTGAGATAGGCGGGCGCCGCCGCGACCAGCGCGCCCGTTCCATCCTCGATCAGCAGCGGCGCCGCCTGCCAGCCGGTGCCCGGCCCGACGCTGCCAGACTCTTCGAGCAGCGCCAGAAAATCATGGCCGACGAAGGGGTTGGCGCCGTCATGCAGCGCGTCCCACGCCGCTGCCCCGACCGCGGCGACGCCGTCGCCGAGCCGGATCGTGCGGGTGGGTGGATCGGCCTCGGCCATGGCGCCTGACCCTAGGCGGGTTTCACCGCGACGATGGCATCGATCTCGACCGCGGCGCCGAGCGGCAACGCCGCGACGCCGACCGCGCTGCGTGCATGGCGGCCCGCCTCGCCGAACAATTGCTCCATCAGCTCCGACGCGCCATTCGCGACCTTGGGCTGCGCGGTGAAGCCGGGGTCGCTGTTCACGAAGACGCCGAGCTTGACGATCCGCTCGATGCGCGACCAGTCGCCGTCCACCGCCCGGCCGATCTGCGCGACGAGCATCAGCGCACAGCGGCGCGCGGCGTCATAGCCGGTCGCCTCGTCCGTGTCGGCGCCGAGCCGGCCGGTGACGACCTGCCCGTCGCGGAACGGCAATTGTCCGCTGATGTGGAGCAGGCCGCCCTGCTCGACCACGGGCACATAGGCGGCGACCGGTGCGGCGGGCTTGGGAAGGTCGAGGCCGAGGGCGGCGAGTTTGGCGGCGATATCCATGATGCGTCCTTATACCAGTTGAGGGCCGGGGGCCGGGATATTTTCGGTCAACCGCGCGAGAATCCAGTCCTCCGCGGCCGCCCAGTCGTCGATGCGCGCATGGGCGTGCGGCGCGGGGGCGATCTTGCCGGCGATCGCGGGCTCGCCGACCATGTGCAGGCGCCAGACCTCGGGCGCCTCGGCGGCGACCGAATGATGATGGCCGGCCAGATCGTCGATGAAGATGGCGATACTCGGCCGCCGCTCGTCGAGCAGCCGGCGCACCGGCTCGCCCTTGCCGCCGCGGCTGCCGATCACCGGGGCGTCGAGCCCGAGCGCGGAAAGCTGCGCCGCCCGCGCCGCCTGATGATCGGGGCCGACGTTGGTGAGGACGACGATGTCGGCATGGCGGGCGATCGCGGCCATCGCCGCCATCGCGCCGCGAATCGGATATTGCCGCGCCATCTCGGTGCGAAAGAAGCCGTCGAGCAGCGGCCAGACTTCGGCCGCCTCCAGCGGCGTGCCGCACTCCTTGCGCTTGAGCGCGCCGGCGAAGCTCGCATCCTCCATGCGGAACAGCACGCCATGTTCGGCATCGACCCACTGCGCGAAGGGCACGACCATGTGCATCAGCACCTCGTCGCAGTCGGTGATGACGAGGGGGCGGGTCATGCGGTCTGTCCTTCCGTTCCGTCGATGCGGCGCGCCGCGGCGGCGAGCGCCTCCGGCCCGATATCGAGCGCCGCCGCGCAGGCGACGAGGTCGGGCTCGTGCGCGATCAGAAAGCCCAGGATCGCCCCCAGCGTCGCGCGCTGTCCAAGCGAGGTGCGCAGGCGCTCCGGCGTCAGCCCGGTCATGCCCAGCAACCGTTCGGCGCGCGGTTCGTCGGCCAATATCCAGCCGAGCGCCTGGAGCGCGAGCGCTTCGTCGGCTTCCTGCACGTCGAAAAACCCTTTCGAGGGAGGCAATTGTGTCATCGGGCCGATTCGCCTAAACGGGCGGCCGACGCAAGCGGGGAAAGCGGAAAATCATGGGCAAGACCATATTGGTGGTCGAGGACAATGAACTCAACCTTCGCCTTTTCTGCGACCTGCTCAACGCCCATGGCTATAGCGCGCATCCGGTGCGCGACGGCCGCGATGCGCTGGCGAAGGCGCGCGAGGTGGGTCCCGATCTCATCATCATGGATATCCAGCTTCCCCATGTCAGCGGACTCGACCTGATCCGCCAGATGAAGGCCGATCCCGCGCTGCGCCCGGTGCCGATCATGGCGGTCACCGCCTATGCCGGAAAGGGCGACGAGGAGCAGATCCGCACCGCGGGGGCCGAAGCCTATGTGTCGAAGCCGATTTCGGTGATCAAGTTCATCGAAAGCGTCGGCGCCTTCGCCTGAGGCAGGCGCCGCGCGTCAGCCGCGCGCGCCGAACAGCGCGGTGCCGACGCGGACATGCGTCGCGCCGAGCATCACCGCCGTCTCGTAATCGCCGCTCATCCCCATCGAGCGCAGCGGCAGGCCGTGGCGCTCGGCCAGTTCGTCGAGCAGTGCGAAATAGGGGGCGGGTTCGACCGCGGCGGGCGGGATCGCCATCAGCCCCTCGATCGCCAGCCCCGCCGCCTTCGCCTCGTCCAGCAGCGCGGGCAGGTCGGATACCGGACAGCCGCCCTTCTGCGCCTCGTCGCCGATATTGACCTGGACAAGGAGGCCCGGCTGCTTTCCCGCCTTTTCGCAGGCGCGCGCGAGGGCGCGCACGAGCGAGGAGCGGTCGACGGAATGGATCGCGTCGAACAGCGCCACCGCCTCCTCGGCCTTGTTCGACTGGAGCTGGCCGATCAGGTGGAGGACGATATCGGACGCTTCCTCGCGCAGCGCGGGCCATTTGGCCGCGGCCTCCTGCACGCGATTCTCGCCGAAATGCCGCTGGCCGGCGGCGATCAGCGGGCGGATCGCCGCCGCGTCGTGGGTCTTGGATACGGCGATCAGGCGGATGTCCCCGGCGCGCCGTTGCGCGCGCTCTGCCGCCTGCGCAATCGCGGCCCGCACTTCGGCCAGCCGGTCCGCCGCCTCGCTCATCTCGCCTCCCTTCCGCGCCCGTTGCGCGTTTCACGCCCGCGCCTATAGAAAGGGCGATGCGCCGACGCCACCCCCTGCCCGACTGCTGGCTGGTCAGCGACGAGCGGTCGCCGCTGCCGGTCGCGGTGCTGGCGGCGCGCCTGCCGCCGGGCAGCGGGGTCGTGCTGCGCCATGACGGACTCGCGGCGGGGCCGCGCTGGCGGCTCTTTCGCCGCCTCGCTCGGATCGCGGCGGCCCGGCGGCTGACGCTGCTGCTGGCGGACGAGCCGGCGCGGGCGAAGCGCTGGAGCGCCGACGGCGTCCACTTGCGCCAGCACCGCGCCGGACGGGCGGAGCAGGCCAGGCGCCTCGGCCTGGCGGTGACGATGCCGGTGCATGACGCGCGCGAGGCGCGGCGGGCGCGCCGCGCGGGCGCCGATGCCGTCTTCGTCTCGCCGCTCCACCCGACCCGCTCGCATCCCGGCGCCGCGCCGCTCGGCACTCCCGCCTGGCTGCGCCTCGCGCGGCAGGCGGGCGGGCGCGCCGTCGCGCTCGGGGGCATGACGCCGGCGCGCGCCCGTGCCCTGGTCCGGGCCGGCGCGGGCAGCCGAATCAGGCCCGGTTGGGCGGCGATCGATGCGTGGACGGAAAAAGCGGCGAAGCGCCGGCGTCGTCAGAAGCGGAACTGCGTCCCGACATAGACCGCCTGGCTGTCGCGGCGCGCGTCGGTGAGCGGCTCGAGCCGGTCGTCGGCCTTGTAGCGCACGCCCGCGGTGACATCGAGGTTGCGCGTGATGCGATAGCTGCTGACCACGTCGACCGACTGGTTGCCGCCCGGCGCGGTGATGCGGTCGGTCGCCCCGGTGGGGTCGCTCGGCCGGCTGATCATGCGCGTCGCGAAGCGGGAGGGCTTCTCGTCCACCTCGGGCGCCTTGGCGACGGGCAGGTTGCGGATGTCCGTACCGCGCGGCAGTTGCGGGGTGGCGAATTTCTGGAAGCCGACCGACGCACCGAGGTCATAGGCGACCGGCGCGATCGCGACCGGCGCGGTGCGCCCTTGCGTCAGCGCGGCGGTGCGGGCGGCGCTCGATGCGTCGTCGCGCTTGCGGATCACGACGGTGATCGCGCGATTCTTGCGGCTTTCCTCATTGACCGCGGGCGTGAAGCTGAAATTGCGGCGCGCCTCTTCGGACATCGCCGAATAGCGGGCGAGCAGCCGCGGATCGCCCGAAGCCGGCGTGAACTGGCCGAGCAGGGTTTCCGACAGCGACAGGTCGCGCAGGCTGTCGGACCGGGTCATCGCGGCGAGCGCCGGCGGCAGGACGAGCGACACCGCCGCCAAAGCGACGATGCTTCCCCGCCAAAACTGTCGCGGCCTTTGCGCCATGATTCTGCGACTCCAACCCCAGATGGATCGACAGATAGGCGCTCTTGTCAGATAATTCCAGTGATTCACGCGCGGGAGAAACAAGCGGTCCCGCTTTTCATCAATCTGTTGCCCGATCACCACAGTCCTCCGCGCGGCGAGTCGCCTATTGCCGCGCTTGCCGGACGGCGGCAAGGGCGATAGAGACGCTGGCAATTCGCAGCCCGCGCAGCCCGGCCCGTCCGCCGCGAGCGCCCAGGATAAGGTAGTTTCGGCATGTCCCAGCTTTCCCGTCTCGTCTCGCCCGGCCGCCATCCGGTCGCGCTGGCGCTGCTCGGCGTCGCCGCGCTCGGCCTGGCCGGCTGTGGCGGCAAGGAACGGCCGCGCGCCGACCTCGCGGCCTCGCAGGTCACGACGATTGGCGTGAACAGCTATTTGTGGCGCGCCTCGCTCGACGCCCTTTCCTTCATGCCGCTGCTTCAGGCCGATTCCTCGGGCGGGGTCATCATCACCGACTGGTATGCGAACCCGCAGAACCCCGGTGAGCGGATGAAGGTGACCGTGTCGATCCTCGACCAGGACCTGCGCGCCGACGCGCTGCGCGTCGCCGCCTCGCGCCAGGTGTCGCAGGGCGGCGCCTGGGTCGACGCGCCGGTGCAGGCGGCGACGGTGCAGAAGCTGGAGGAGGTGATCCTCACCCGCGCCCGCGACCTGCGCCGCAGCGCCATCGAGGGCTGAATCCCAGGGCGCGCCCTCGCGCCCGACCAGACAGACAACGGGGTAAGACAGGAATGACCCGCGAATCGCGCTTTGGCGCCCTGGCTGCCGATGCCCGCTGGCAGGCGGCATGGGAGCGTGCGAACAGCTTTGCCACGACCGATACCGGCGACGCCAAAGACAGTGGACGGCCCAAGGCCTATATCCTCGAGATGTTCCCCTATCCCTCGGGGCGCATCCACATGGGGCATGTCCGCAACTATACGATGGGCGACGTGCTCGCGCGCTTCAAGCGGATGACCGGGCACGACGTCCTCCACCCGATGGGCTGGGACGCCTTCGGCATGCCGGCCGAAAATGCCGCGATGGAAAAGGGCGTCCACCCGGGCGGCTGGACGCGCGCCAATATCGACGCGATGCGCGGGCAGTTGAAGCGGCTCGGCCTCGCGATCGACTGGAACCGCGAGCTCGCGACCTGCGACGCCGATTATTACGGGCAGGAGCAGGCGCTGTTCCTCGACCTGTTCGCGGCGGGGCTCGTCACGCGCAAGGAAAGCTACGTCAACTGGGACCCCGTGGACATGACCGTGCTCGCCAACGAGCAGGTGATCGACGGCCGCGGCTGGCGCTCGGGCGCGCTGGTCGAAAAGAAGAAATTGTCGCAGTGGTTCCTCAAGATCACCGACTTCGCCGACGATCTGCTCGAAGGGCTGAAGAGCCTCGACCAGTGGCCCGACAAGGTGCGGCTGATGCAGGAGAACTGGATCGGCAAGTCGCAGGGGCTGGAATTCTCGTTCAGGCTGGCCGGCGGCGCGCCGGGCTTCGACGTCTTCACGACGCGGCCCGACACGCTCTATGGCGCGAGCTTCGCGGCGATCTCGCCCGATCACCCGCTCGCCGAGAGGCTGGCGAAGGATTCGCCCGAGCTCGCCGCCTTCATCGAAGAATGCCGGCGCCAGGGCACGTCCGCGGAGCAGTTGGAGACCGCCGAGAAGCTGGGCTTCGACACCGGCCTCGCGGTCGAGCATCCGCTCGATCCCGACTGGCACCTGCCGGTCTGGGTCGTCAATTATGTGCTGATGGACTATGGCACCGGCGCGATCTTCGGCTGCCCGGCGCACGACCAGCGCGACCTCGACTTCGCGCGCAAATATGACCTCGCGGTCCACCGCGTCATCGCCGATGGCGACGAGGACGGGCAGCTCTTCCACGGCGACGAGGCCTATGTCGGCCCCGGCCGCCTCGTGAACAGCCATTTCCTCGACGGCATGGGCATCGACGAGGCCAAGGCGGCCGTCATCGCCCGCGCCGAGCATGAGGGCTGGGGCAAGGGCACGACGGTATGGCGTCTGCGCGACTGGGGCGTCTCGCGCCAGCGCTATTGGGGGACGCCGATCCCCTTCATCCACTGCCCGGCGTGCGGGCTGGTGCCGGTGCCGAAAAGCCAGCTCCCGGTCACCCTCCCCGAAGATGCCGATTTCTCGGTCCCCGGCAATCCGCTCGACCGCCATCCGACGTGGAAGCATGTCGCCTGCCCGTCGTGCGGCGGCGAGGCGCTGCGCGAGACCGACACGCTCGACACCTTCGTCGATTCCTCCTGGTATTTCCTGCGCTTCGCCAGCGCCCCCGCCGACAAGCCGTTCGACCCTGCGGTGATCGCGCGCTGGCTGCCGGTCGACCAGTATATCGGCGGCATCGAGCATGCGATTCTCCATCTGCTCTACGCGCGCTTCTGGACGCGTGCGCTGCAGCGGATCGGGATGGTCGACATCAAGGAACCCTTCGCCAGCCTGTTCACGCAGGGCATGGTGACGCACGAGACCTATGCCCGCACGCAGGGCGAGGGGTTGCCGCCGCTCTATTTCACCCCCGACGAGGTGACGCGCACCGCCGAGGGCGCGACGCTCGATGCCGACGGCGCGCCGGTCGAGGTCGGCCGCGTCATCAAGATGTCGAAGTCGAAGAAGAATGTCGTCGATCCCGACGCCATCCTCGACCAGTACGGTGCCGACGCGGCGCGCTGGTTCATGCTCTCCGACAGCCCGCCCGAGCGCGACCTGCCGTGGAGCGAGGCGGGAATCGAGGGCGCTTGGCGCTTCGTACAGCGGTTGTGGCGCCTGTTCGGCGAAACCGAAAATACCGGTGACGGCGGCGAGGATATCGCGCTCGCCCGCAAGCTCCACCGCGCGATCGCCGGGGTCGCCGCCGACATCGAGGCGCTGGGCTTCAACAAGGCGGTGGCCAAGATTCACGCGCTCGCCAACGATATCGAGAAGGCGAATCCGTCGGCGACCCGCGCCGAGGCGTGCGCCACGCTGATCCTGCTTGTCGCGCCGATGATGCCGCATCTGGCCGAAGAGGCGTGGGCAGGGCTTCCCGCCGCGCCGCGAACCACCGAACTTGTGGCCGATGCCGCGTGGCCCGCCGTGAATCCGGCACTGCTCGCCGACGACGAGGTGACGGTCGTGATCCAGGTCGCGGGCAAGCGCCGCGACGAACTCACCCTCGCCAGGGGGCTGGACAGGGATATGGTCGAGGCCGCGGCGCTCGCACGCCCGCGCATCGCCGAACTGCTCGGCGGCGCAGCGCCGAAGAAGGTGATTGTGGTCCCCGATCGTCTGGTCAATATTGTCCCCTAAGATGCGCGCGCTCCTCGTCTCCTGTCTTGTCGCCCTGTCGCTGCCGCTCGGCGGTTGCGGGCTCCGGCCGCTCTACGCGAATGGCGCGCAGGGCGGGGTGGCGACGATGCTCGCCGATATCGACGTCGCGCCGATCGAGGGGCATGCCGGCTGGCTCGTCCGCAATGCGCTGCGCGACCGCTTCGTCGCGGCGCAGGGCGGACGCGGCGAGGGGAATCGCTATCGGCTCGACGTGCGGCTCGAGGACAGCATCACCGGCTTCGGCGTCCGCTCGGACGACGCGATCACGCGTGAGCGGCGGACGCTGCGCGCGCGCTATCAACTCGTCGACGGGCAGAGCGGACAGGTGCTGCTCGACGCGACCGCGGCGCAGGATGCCGGCATCGACGTCGTCGGCAGCGAATATGCGACGATCGCGGCCGAGAATACGGCGCTCGAACGGCTTGCCTCGGGCATCGCCGACCAGATCGTCGCGCGGCTCGCCGTCTACGCGGATCGCGGCGGCCCGGCATCGGCGCCCGGCGTCGAGCCGCCCGCCATCCCCTGATGAAATCGGTCAAGCCCGCCGAACTCGACCGCCAGTCCCGGCTCGACCCTGCGGTTCGCCTGACCCTGCTGACCGGCCCCGACGAGGCGACGATGCACGCCGTCGCGGCGCGGCTGATCGCTCTCGCCGGGCCGGAGGCCGAGCGGCTCGATCTCGCCTCACCCCAACTCGCGCAGGACGGCGCGCTGCTCGCGGCTGAGGCGGCGTCGCTGTCGCTGTTCGCGAGCGCGCGGGTGATCCGGCTCGAGATCGCGGGGAGCGGCGACGACTGCCTCGCCGCGGTCGAGGCGCTGCTGTCCGCCGATACGGCGGTCAACCCGGTGATCGCGACCGGCGCCTCGGTGACCGCGCGGTCGAAGCTGGTGAAGCTGATCGAAGGGTCGGACCATGCGGTCGCCGCCATCTGCTACCAGCCCGACCGCCGCGCACTGGTCGGCATCGCGATGGCGGCGGCCGAGGAGCAGGGGCTGCGGCTCGCCAATGCCGAGGCGCAATTGCTCGTCGATCTCGTCTCGGGCGACCAGGCGCTGATGCGGCGCGAGATCGAGAAGATCGCCCTCTATCTCGATGCGGCGGCGGACCGGCAGCGGCAGGTCACTGCCGCCGACATCGCCGCGCTCGGCGCCGCGACGCATGAGGAGGATGTCAGCGAGTGCCTCAATGTCGCGCTGGGCGGCAAGGTGCGCGAGCTGCCCGAGATGCTGGCCAAGGCGGCCGCGGTCGGCGTCGCCGAAATCCGCATCATCCGCGCGCTGGCGATCCGCGCGATGCAACTCGCGCGGCTGCGCGCCGAGGTCGATGCCGGCGCCCATCCCGCGACGGTCGTGTCGGCGCGCAGCAGCGGCGTGTTCTGGAAGGAGCAGAGCGCGGTGACCGCGCAGCTTCATATCTGGGATTCGGTGCGCGTCGCGCGGTTGATGAGCCGGCTTCTCGACTGCGAACGCGCGCTCAAGGCGTCGGGGACGGCGGGGGCGGTGCTGTTCCGCAAGCTGATGACCGACATCGCGCATCAGGCGGCGCGGGCGCGCTAGAACGGATCGACATTCAGAAGATGGCGAGCCGGAGTCGAAGACGACCACAGGTCAAAATGGTGGGTTTCCGCGACCCGGAGCGCAGCGTGCTAATGGCACGCGAGCACCGGAAGCGCGAGAAGCCGCCATTTGCAGGCCGCCAGAGCGGAATGTCGATCCGTCCTAGGCCCATCTCCTCTCGCAGCGGGAAAGGTGATCAGGACGCCTCGCGCGCCTCCATGCGGGCCTGCGGGTCGTCGGGCGGGACGAAGCTCCAGATCGTGTCGCCGGCATCGACGCCCGGTCTGTGCTGGACCGAAAAGACGGCGAGATCGCCCGAAGCGCGCACCACCGCCAGACTGTCGCCATCGGTCGCCTTCATCCGCGCGACATAGTCGGCATAGGGGAATTTCTCGGTGATCTTCGTCCGGCTGAAGGTCCAGCCGGCCTGAAGCCGGTCGAGCTGCTCCTCGATCGGGGTGCCCGCCAGCGTCAGAACGCGCCCGCGCCGATGGCTGCCCGGCCGCGCTTCGCCGACGATCCGGCTGACCCGGCCATGGCCGACCTCGGGTGCCAGCTCGCTGCAGACGAGCGCGTTGTAGGCGTCGTTGTCGGTCGCCGCGATCAGCTGCTGATATTGCCCCATGTCGAGACGGTCGTCGTGCGTCTCGTCCAATATGTCGCCGTGATAGACGGGCAGACCGGCCCGCCGCGCCTGACGCAGCGCGAGCGGGCTGGTGTCGGCGATCAGCACGTCGCGGCCCTGATCCTTGACGAAGCGGGCGAAGGCGATCGTCCAGCTGTTCGCGCCGACCAGCAGCACCCCGTCGCCCTTGCCGCGGTCGAGCCCCAGCCAGCGGGCGAAGGGCTGGGCGGTGAAGCCGTGCGCGAAGATCGTCGCGATCACCACCGCGAAGGACAGCGGCACCAGCGCCTCGGCCCCCGGCACGCCGTAGTCGGAGAGGCGCAGCGCGAACAGGCCGGTCACCGCCGCGGCGACGATGCCGCGCGGCGCGATCCACGCGACGAACAGCCGCTCCCTGAACGGGATGCGGGTGAAAAGCAGCGCGAGCATGATGGTCAGCGGGCGGACGACGAACAGCAGCAGGACCAGGAAGACCACGAAGCGCGCCTGGAAATTGGTGACGACGGTCCAGTCGAGCGTCGCCGACAGGATGATGAAGACGCCGGAAACGAGGAGGACGGTCAGATCCTCCTTGAAGCGCATCAGCATGTGGCTCGAATCGGTTTCGCGATTGGCCATCACCACCCCCATCACGGTGACGGTGATCAGCCCGGTTTCGTGCATGATCAGGTCGGCGCAGACGAAGGCGGCGATGACCGTGGTCAGCAGCACGGGCGCCTTCAGATATTCGGGAATCCAGCCGCGCACGAAGGCGCCGGTCAGCGCGAAGGCCGCGCCGCCGCCGATCAGCGTCGCGAGCAGGCTCGCGGCGACGACATCGGTGACGATGGCGACGCCGTTCGCCTGCGCCCCGCCGTGGGTGATATAGGCATAGATGCCGACCGCGAGCAGCGCCCCGATCGGGTCGTTCACGATCGCTTCCCATTTCAGCATATGCTTGACGCGCGGGGTGATGTTGAGTGTGCGAAGCAGCGGCACGACCACCGTCGGGCCGGTGACGACCATGATGCCGCCGAACAGCGCGGCGATCTCCAGCGGCAGGCCGGCGCCGTAATAGGCGGCGGCGGTGCCGAGCGCCCAGCCCACGGGTACGCCGACGAAAACGAGCATGAACACCGCCACGCCGGCATGGCGCAGTTCGCGGAATTTCAGCGTCAGCCCGCCCTCGAACAGGATCACCGCGACCGCCAGCTTGATGAAGGGTTCGCGCAGTGCGCCGAAATCCTGCTCGGGATGGATCAGGCCGAGCACCGGGCCGGCGAGGATGCCGGCGATCAGCATCAGCGCGATCGCCGGCCGCCCGGTGCGCCACGCGATCCACTGCGCGCCGATGCCGATGACCCCGATCAGGGCGATTTTGACGAGCAGGGAGTCGATTGCGAACATGCGCATCAAACCTATGGCGCGGCAGGGAAAATGTCAGTCAAAAAAGAAACCGCCCGCTCCCCTTGCGGCGAGCGGACGGCTTCGTCTTTCCGCTTCGATGCGCGATCAGAACTTGCCGCGCAGCGTCACGCCATAGGTCCGCGGTTCGGCCAGGAACTGCGAGAAGATCTGGCGTCCGCCCGGATATTGCGGATCGGCGAAGGCAGTGCCGGCCGACGTCGCGCCTTCCTGGAAGGGGGAGTTGAACGCGACCTGCGCATATTGCTTGTTGAACAGATTCTGCGCCCACAGCTCGAGCGCCCACCGCTCGTCGGGACCGCGCACGCCGACGCGCGCGTTGACGATCGCATAGCCGTCCTGCTCCTTTTGCGGAAAGAGGTCGGAGCCGGTGTTATAGTCGCTCGACATGCGGCCATCGAGATAGACGAGACCGGTCATCCCGCCGCTGCCGATATCGGGCGTCCAGGCGATGCTGCCGGTCGCGACCAGCTCGGGCGCGTTCGACATATTGTCGCCGGGCAGCTTGCGCAGCGCCTGGTCGAGCGGCGAGCCGCTGCTGTCGCCGACCAGATTGTCGCGATATTTGGTCCGTGCATAGGTCACGCCCGCGGTCATGCGGAAGCTGCGCGCCGGAACCAGCGAGGCTTCCAGCTCGAAGCCCTGCGACCGCACGCCCCAGCTCACGTCGTCGGCGGGGCAGGCGCCCGTCGTCGCCGCGGCGGCATTGTAATTGGGGGCGCCGGTGAACTTGCTCTGGTCGCGGTCGGCACCGCCGAGGTCGCTCGTGCAGCCGTTGAGCGTCTGAACGATATAGGTCGACCCGTTGAAGGTGTTGAGCTGGAAATTCTTGAAGTCCGACCGGAAGAAGGTCAGCCCCAGGCTGAACGGCCCGGTCGCATATTTGGCGCCCAGCTCATAGCTGTTCACCAGCTCGGGATCGAACTGAAGCTCGCTGACCAGCGCTTGCGCGCCCGCCTGCCCGCCGAACGGGACGATCGGCGATTTCAGCGCCGAACGGTCGAGGTTGAACCCGCCCGCCTTGTAGCCACGCGCATAGCTCGCATAGACGAGCAGGTCGGGAATCGGCTTCCAAGACAGGATCGCGGTGCCGGTGAACTCGTCCTCGCTGCGATTGTCGTTGATCGACACGCCGTCGAGTTCGGCGGTCGCATTGCCCTGACAGCCGAGACCGATCAGCGCGCCGGCCAGAGCCTTCGCCGTATCGTTCGACGTCGGGCTCACCAGATCGTCGAGGACCAGGCCCTGGATCTGCGGACAGATGGTGTTGTCGTTGGTGAAATCGGCGCGGAACTTCTTCTTGTCCTTGGTGTAGCGCAGGCCGAAGGTGAAATCGATCGTGTCGGTGACATGAAAGATGTTGTGGGTGAACAGCGCCCAGTTGCGATCGTGCTGATAATAGCGGTCGTTGATGCTGCCGCGATCGTTGAGCCCGTCGAGCAGGTTGAACGCCGCGAGAATATCGGGTCCCGATGCGCCGCTCGCGCCGCCGATCGTCAGCGGCCCCGCGACGGGGTCGGCGCAGAGCGGGTCGGCCGGCGAATAGAGGAAATTGAGCCCGCTGCCCGAGATGATGCGGCAGCTCGCGAAGCGGCCATAATCGTTGCCGAAGCGCAGATTGTCGCGAACGGTCAGCCGCTCGTCGGCATAGAAGCCGCCGACCAGCCAGTCGAGCTTGCCGCCGAACGCCTCGCCCTGCAGGCGCAGTTCCTGGGTGAAGGTGTGGAACTGGCGATAGGCGTCGGGATCGTCGGCGCGATAGAGGATGTCGACCGTGCCGTAATCGAGATCGCCGGCCTGGCTCGACCGATATTCGCGATAACCGGTGATCGAGGTCAGCTTGGCGCCGCCGAAATCATAATCGATCTGGCCCGAAAAGCCGTAATCCTTGGTCTTGCCGGCATAGCTGCGCCCGGGGGTGACGGAGATGTCGCGGCTGTAGCCCTGGCTGAAGGCGCTCGGGTTCTGCCCCATGTCGGTGAGCACCTGGATGATGCTGTTCTCATTGTCGCCGATCGGCGTGCCCGGCGGATAGGGCAGGCTCGACGGATTGTTGAGGTCGCCGATATAGGGATTGACGCTGTTGTCGACATAGATGGCGGCGCAGCAGCGCTCGTCGCGGAAGGTATAGTCGGCGATCAGCCGCACCGACAGCGCGTCGGTCGGCTCGAACAGCAATTGCCCGCGCAGGAAATAGCGGTCGCGGTTGTTGATGTCGGTATCGTTGGCAGTGTCCTGATAGAAGCCGTCGCGCTTGACCCACACGCCGTCGAGGCGCGCGGCGAGCGTGTCGCTGATCGGCCCGGTGACGCTGCCGGCAAGGCGCCAATAGTCGTAATTGCCATAGGTGATCTCGCCGGTGCCGCCGAATTCGAAGTCGGGTTTCTTCGAATAGATGCTGATCAGGCCGGCCGACGAGTTGCGGCCGCCGAGCGTGCCCTGCGGGCCGCGCTGCACCTCGACGCGGTCGATCTCGCCCAGCTCGTTGAGGCCGATGCCCGAGCGCGAGCGATAGACGCCGTCGATGAAGACCGGGACCGAGCTTTCGAGGCCGGGGTTGTCGCCGACGGTGCCGATGCCGCGGATGCGCGCCGAGCCGTTGGCTTCCGAGCCCGTCGAGGAGACGAGCAGCGACGGAGCGACCTGGTTGAGCTGGCGGATATCGTTGGCGCCGCTGTTCTGCATCGCCTCGGCCCCGACCGCCGAAATGGCGACGGGAACGTCGGACAGTGCCTGCGCGCGGCCCTGCGCGGTGACGATGATGATGCCGCTGTCGTCATAGGCGTCGGCCTGCGGCGCCGCGGCATCGGTCGGTTCCGCCCCGGCGTCCTGCGCGAAGGCGGGGACGGCGAACGCGGCGGCTGCGAGCGAAACGCCGAGCGCGCTCGTCCGCAGCAGGTGGGGGACAAGAAGGGAAGATTTCATTTCGGGCACTCCTCTCAACATTTCGTTGTTTTCGTTGCGCCGCGAATCATATCGGACTTGTTCCGCCTTTCCAGCCGAAGCGGGCCGATGTCGCCAATGTTTGAGTCGAGTGATGCAATTAAGTCACAGGCAAAAAAGATGGAAAAACGGACGGATATCCGTCAGCCGGCGGCGCGGACCGCTCTTGCCGTAGCGTCACGGCCGCCCGCGAGGGCGCAGGCGAAGCGTAGCAGCCGGCCCTCGGCGACGAGCATCGCGTCATAGGCCCCGGAAAAATTCGTGGCGATCGGGGCGGCGGCGACGTCGAGCCCACCGGTCAGGCTGCCGAAGGCGGGCAGGATCAGCCGCCGCGCGTCGCCGGCGAAGCACGGGCGTGAGACGCTCCGCCCGCGCAGCGTCAGCCGCAGCTTGGGATGGAAATGCCCCGATATCTCCGGCCGGGCCTCGTCGGCGCGGCACTGGTGGCGAAAGGCGATGCCGTCGACGATCATCTCGTCGGCGACCGCGCCGCCCCAGGCGCCGCCGGCGAGCCCGTCGTGATTGCCCGCGATCCAGACGATGCGCGTTGCCGCCGCCTGGGCGTGGAGCCGCGCCGCGACGGCAGGGACGATACGCGCCGCCGCTTCGCGGTCGTGGAAGCTGTCGCCGAGGCACCAGACGGCCTCCGCCCCCGTCTCGCCCGCGAGCCGCGCCAGCCGATCGAGCGTGTCGTAGCTGTCGTAGGGCGGCAGCGGCTGGCCCGCGGCGGCATAGAAGCTCGCCTTTTCGAGGTGGAGGTCGGCGACGATCAGCGCCCGGTGCCGCGGCCAGAAGAGCGCGCGCTCGGCCAGCGGGACGAAGGACTGGCTCGCGAAGGAAAGAAGGGGTGCCGGCGGCATGGCGCCGCTATGGCGCCGCGCGCGCGCGGCGGCAAGGCGCTCGGTCGCGGCGGCGCCGTCAGGTGCCGCGCATCCGGCCCGCATCGGCGTAGCGCCGCCCGGTTTCGCGGTGCGCGCCGCTCGGCATGTCGAGGACGACGCGCTTGTTGGGAAAGTCGATCTCGACCCGGTCGAACAGCGACAGGCTGTCCATGCCGAGCAGCAGCGCCGGGCGCTCGTCGAGGCCGAGCGCCTCGAATGCCTTCGAATCGGCGAAGGAGATCGGCAGGTCGTTGATGTTGATCCCTTCGATCTCGATCTTCTTGATCGACGTGCGCATCGCGGGCACGTCCTCGCCGGTGATCGCGCCGAGCACCGCGGGATAGAAGGCGGTCGAATTCTGCCGGCGCGACGCGATCAGCTTCATCAGCGCCGGATTGCCGACGCTCGATTGGGCGCCGGTGTCGACGACGACGTCGATGCGGCGGCCGTCGATGCGGGCGTCGGAAAGGATCAGGCGGCCGGCGCTGTTGCGCGCGGTGACGACGATCGCGTCGCGGTCGCGGATCAGCCGCCGCGCGTGGCGCCGGCTCGGCAATATGTCGATCTTTTCGCTCCGGAAATCGATGAGCAGGCGGCGATCCTCGAGCATGTCGACACCGATCAGCCCGGCCGCGCCGATATGCCGCCCGGCGAAGGCGGGCGCGTCGAAAGGGGTCAGGCTGAGGTCGGTCATATGGAGCGAAGCGACGCGGAAGCTCGGCGCCAGCGCCGTGCTGGTGCCGATCGTCGCCATCCGCAGCTTTTCGCTCCGCCCGAGACCGAGGCGATCGGCCAGTTCGCGCGCGATGACCGTCCGCTCGGCACCTGTGTCGACGAGGAAGGAAAAGGGCCCCTGATCCTCGACCATGACCTGCACCGCCATCCGCCGCGTCGCATCGAGGTCGAAGGGCTGGACGAAGGGAGCGATATTCTCGAGATTCTCGCCCAGGAGCGCCGGGTCGGGAAGCGGAGCCGCAGCGGGCGTGGGCGCCTCTCGTGCGGACGGCGGCGCCGGGGGAGCGACCGGCCCCGGCGTTGCACCGGCGAGCAGCGGCGCGGCGAGCAGCAAGGGCCAAAGCGGTGACCGGACGGCAAGCGGCGTCATATCGGCATCCCCTCTCTCTTTTGTTCGCAAAATACGCTTGATCGAGCCGCGCGGCAAGCGGAGGTTCGGCATCGATGCTGTTAAGGGACGGACCTGCCTAGTCCCCGCCCATTGCTGCGTCGGCCAGCGCATCGGCGGCCTCGCCGAGCAGCGCGTCGTCGACGTCGGGCCCGGCGACGCTTTCGCGGCCGATCAGCACCAGCACCGGCACCGCGAGCGGACTGATCCGCGGCAGCGTACGGTGGAGCATCGTGCCGGCGGCGCGATCGAGCAGGTCGCCGAGGCGCGCGACGTCGGTCAGCCGCTCGCGCGCGTCGGCCCATGCGGCCTCCAGGAGCAGATGGTCGGGCTCGTATTTCTTGAGCACGTCGAAGATCAGGTCGGTCGAAAAGGTTACCTGCCTGCCGCTCTTGCGCTTGCCCGGATGCTGGCGCTCGATCAGCCCGCCGATCACCGCGACCTCGCGGAAGGCGCGCTTCAGCAGGTGCGAGCTTTCGACCCATTCGATGAACTCGCCTTCGAGGATCGCGGCGTCGAACAGCGCCGCCGGATCGGTCACCGGCCGCAGCGACCAGGTGGCGATCGCATAGTCCGATGCGACGAAGCCCAGCGGCTGCAACCCCGCGCGCTCCATCCTTTTGGTGACCAGCATGCCGAGCGACTGGTGCGCATTCCACCCCTCGAACGGATAGCAGACCATATAATGCACGCCCTCGTGCGGGAAGGTTTCGACGAGCAGTTCGCCGGGCCGCGGCAGCACCGAGCGCCGCGCCTGCATCTCCAGCCAGTCGCGCACATCCTCGGGGAAACGTCGCCAGCTTTCGGGGTCGGCGAGAAAACCCCGCACCCGGTCGGCGAGCCGCGTCGAGATCGCCATGCGCGCGCCCATATAGCTGGGGATGCGCGCCGGCCGCGTCGTCGCCCGGACGATCAGGTCGGTGTCGCGGATCGCCTCGACCTCCAGGCTGAGGCCGGCGAAGGCGAAGGTGTCGCCGGGGGCCAGCGTGCTCGCGAAATATTCCTCGACCCGCCCCAGCCGCCGTCCGTTGCGGAAGCGCACGTCGGCCATCGGCGCCTCGACGATGATCCCCGCGTTGAGCCGGTGCTGCGCGGCGAGCCGCGGGTGCGAGATGCGCCAGCCGCCCTGCCCGTCGGGTGCGAGGCGGCGGAAGCGGTCGTAGCTCTTGAGCGCATAGCCGCCGTCGCGCACGAAGCCGAGCAGGCGGCCGAAGATCGGCGCGTCGATCCAGCGATAGGGCGCCGCGCCGCGGATCTCGGCGAGTAGCTCCGCCTCGCGAAAGGGCGCGGCGCAGGCGATCGCCATCACATGCTGCGCGAGCACGTCGAGCGCGCCGGGGCGGAAGCGGTCGGCATCGCGCTCGCCCGCCTCGACCGCATCCAGAGCGGCGCGCGCCTCCAGATATTCGAAGCGGTTGCCGGGCACGATCAGCGCGCGGCTCGGCTCGTCGAGGCGGTGGTTGGCGCGGCCGATGCGCTGGAGCAGACGCGACGAACCCTTGGGCGCGCCCATCTGGATCACGCAGTCGACGTCGCCCCAGTCGAGCCCGAGATCGAGACTGGCGGTCGCGACGAGCGCGCGTAGCCGGCCTTCGGCCATCGCGGTCTCGGCGCGCTGGCGCGCCTCGCGGTCGAGGCTGCCGTGGTGGATCGCGATGGGCAGCGACAGGTCGTTGACCTTCCACAGCTCCTGAAAGATCAGCTCGGCAAGGCCCCGCGTGTTGCAGAAGATGATCGTGGTGCGGTTCTGCGCGATCTGTGCCATCACCTGATGCACCGCATAGCGCCCCGAATGCCCCGCCCAGGGCACCGCGCCTTCGGGCAGCAATATCCGGATATCGGGCTCGGCGCCGGGTTCGCCCGCGACCAGCGTCACGGCATCCGCGTCGGCATCGGGCGCCAGCCACGCGGCATATTGCACGGGGTCGGCGATCGTCGCCGACAGGCCGACGCGGCGGAGACCGGGCGCGACGGCCTGAAGCCGCGACAGCGCGAGCGCCAGCAGGTCGCCGCGCTTGCCCGGCGCGAAGGCGTGGATTTCGTCGATCACCACCGTTTTCAGGTCGGCGAACATCGCGAAACTGTCGGGCCAGGAGAGCAATAGCGAGAGCGATTCGGGGGTCGTCAGCAGGATGTTCGGCGGCCGGCTGCGCTGCCGCGCCTTCTTGTCCGAACTGGTATCGCCGCTGCGGCTCTCGACGCTGATGTCGAGTCCCATCTCGGCGATCGGCCCCAGCAGGTTGCGTTCGACGTCGGCGGCGAGCGCCTTCAGGGGCGAGACATAGAGCGTGTGCAGCCGATCCGAAGGATGTTCGGCAAGGTTGACAAGGCTGGGCAGGAAGCCCGCGAGCGTCTTGCCCGCCCCCGTCGCCGCGACGAGCAGCGCGTGCTCGCCGCGCTCCGCCGCCGCGAGCATGTCGGCCTGATGCCGCCGCAGCCGCCACCCGCGCGCGGCGAACCAGTCGGTGAAGGGGGCAGGGAGCGGCATGGGGGAGATGTGGCGCCGTGCGGGGCGGGGGGCAAGACCTTCTCCCCTCCCGCAAGCGGGAGGGGTCGGGGGAGGGCCTGTTTCAGCGCTGCCCTCCGTCGACATGCCCTCCCTTAGCCCCTCCCGCAAGCGGGAGGGGGATTAAAGATTCGCCGCCAATTCGGCGAGCAGCTCCCGCCAATGCTCGCCCAGCCGGCGCTGGAACAGCATCAGCTCGAAGCCGTGCCGTGCGGCATGGCGCTGCGGGATCGCATCCCAGCCGCGATGCTCGACCGTCACGCGGGTTTCGTCGCCGACCGCCTCGAAACGTACCTCGACCTCGGTCGCCTGATCGGCGGCGAAACTCGGCAGGCGCCAGCCGAAGGCGAGGCGCTCGCCGGGACGCCATGCGCGCACCGCCCCGATTTCCCACTCCTCGCCGTCGGCGAAGCGGGTGACGAGGCGGCCATCCGGTCCCTCGGGATCGAAACGCAGCGCGCCGTCGCCCTTGGGCGAGAGCGGGAAGAGCGGGTGGCTCGTCCACCAGCGGCCGATGTCGCGGGTGAAAGCGGTGAAGGCCGCCAGCGGCGTCGCGGCGACGCGCAGCGCGACGATGACCGCCGCGCCGCTCACGCCCCGCCCTCGGCGCCGCCTTCGACATGGCGCTTGAAGCCTGCGAGCTGGTGCGCCCAGCGCGCCTCGGTCTCGGCGAGCCAGCTCTTGAGCTCGTCGGTCGCGCCGCCCTTCAGGCGATAGATGCGCACCCGCGCGTCGAAATCGGGGTGCGCGTCCTCGACCAGCCCGCCGGCCTTGAGCGCGCGCAGATGGCGACTCATCGCCGGCGGCGCGAGGCCGAGCGCGCCCGCCAGCTCGCCGGCGCTGCGCGGCCGCTCGCGCAGCAGTTCGACCGCGCGGCGACGCTGCGGGTCGGCGAGCGCGGCGAGCGTGCGGTCGAGCGCGGCGCTCAATCGTCGAGCCGTGTCTTGGTGGTGAAGCCGCCCTCGGCGTCCCATTCCTCCGCGGTCCTGGCCTCGACGGTGACGCCAAAGGTCCAGATATGCCCCTCGGGGTCCCTGGCGCGATAGGTGCGGTCGCCATAGAATTGCGTCTCGGGCGCGGCGATGATGTCGGCCCCCGCGGCGCGCGCGCGGTCGCAATGCGCGTCGATATCGTCGCCGGCGCCGAGCTGGACGTGGACGCTTTGCGTATTCTTGCCGCCCAGCGATTTGGGGCTTCTATGATCGTCCGACCATTCATTGCCGACCATCACCACCGAATCGCCATAGCCCATCTCGCTGTGCGCAAGATTGCCGTCGGCGTCGATCAGCACGAACAGCGGCTCGAATCCGAACGCTTCCTCGAGCCAGCGGAAGGCGGCCTTGCTGTCCTGATAGCTGATCGCGCTCGAAAGCCCCTTGGGGCGATGCTGCTCGGTCATCCCGTCTCTCCTGCGAATCATTCGATTTCGAATTTATATAATATTTTCTGGAAAATGAAAATATAGGATTGGAAGGACACGCCTCTTCGCGCCTTTGTGCGAGTTTATTTTCGGCTCGCACGAAGGCACAAAGACAGGAATGGGAAGAATCAGCGGATTCCCGCGGTCGCGGAAATGACGAAGCGAGGGCGCGCCGTCTCAGTCGGCGGCGCCGACAGCGCCGGTGGCGCCTTCCGCCGCGGCGAGTTCGCTTTCACCGTCGAGCAGCGTCATGCTGACGCGGGCGACGCCGCTGCGCCGCATGTCGATCTCGCGCGCCGCGGCGTCGCTGACGTCGATCACGCGGCCGCGGCTGAACGGGCCGCGGTCGTTGATGCGGACGACCACGCTCTTGCCGTTGGCAAGGTTGGTGACGCGCACGCGGCTGCCGAAGGCGAGAGTGCGGTGCGCGGCGGTCAGGTCGTCGGGGTCGAACCGTTCGCCGTTCGCGGTGCGGTTGCCGGCGAGTTCGTCGCCATAATAGCTTGCCATCCCGCTGCCGATCTCGGGGCTGTCGTCGGCCTCCTGCTCCTGCGCGGCGGCAGGAATCGCGAGCAGCAGCGGCAGGATCGTGACCATCAAGCGGCGCATATCAGCCTCCCCCTCATCAGGTGGGCGGCATCAAGCAGCGCGGGCGCCGGGCCGCAAGCCGTCAGCGCCGCGCCGGGTCTAAACTGCGTCTAGCCGTTTCGGCGATCAGACGTCGAGATTGGCGACCGACAGCGCGTTGGTCTGGATGAAATCGCGTCGCGGTTCGACCTCGTCGCCCATCAGCCGCTCGAAGATTTCGTGCGCGACGTCGGCCTGTTCGGCCTCGACGCGCAGCAGCGAGCGGTTGGCGGGGTCGAGCGTGGTTTCCCACAATTGCTCGGCGTTCATCTCGCCCAGCCCCTTGTAGCGGCTGATGCTGAGCCCCTTGCGGCTGTGCGCGAAGATCGCGTCGAGCAGTTCGGACGGGCGCGTCACCGGGCTGGCCTTGGCGCTGCTCGCGGCGGGTGCTTCACCCTCCACGTCGTCCTCGGCGGTTTCGACCTCGACCGCGGCGGCGGCGGTCGCCTTCACCATGCGCGCGGGGGCGGCATAGGTTTCGGCCTGCTCGGCGGCGAGCTTGTGGAGGCGGCGCGCTTCCTGGCTCGCGAGGAAGGCGGCGTCGACCGCATGATGGTCGCTGACCCCGCGCCAGCGGCGTTCGAGCGTGTAGCCGCCGCCCTCGACCGCTGAAACAGTCCACAGCGCCTCGCCGCCGCCGGTCAGCGCGCGCTCGGCGGCACCCAGCCAGCGAGCCGCGGTCTCGGCGGCGCTGTGGCGGCCCGCGGCGTCGAGATCGGGGTCGAGCGCGCCGGTCAGCGCCAGCGCCTCGATCAGCGCGTGGTCGAGGGTGCGCGGCACATAGCGCATCAGCGCGCGCAGGCGCCGGGCATGGTCGATCAGGTCGCGCAGATCGTTGCCCGACCGTGCGCCGCCCGCGCTTTCGAGCAGCAGCGCGTCGATGCCGGCGTCGACGAGATAGTTTTCGAGCGCGGTGTCGTCCTTCAGATAGACCTCGCTGCGCCCCTTCGCGACCTTGTAGAGCGGCGGCTGGGCGATGTAGAGATGGCCGTTCTCGATGATCTCGGGCATCTGGCGATAGAAGAAGGTCAAGAGCAGCGTGCGGATATGCGCGCCGTCGACGTCGGCGTCGGTCATGATCACGATCTTGTGATAGCGAAGCTTGTCGATCGTGAATTCGTCGCGGATACCGGTGCCGAGCGCCTGGATCAGCGTGCCGACCTCCTTCGACGAGATGATGCGGTCGAAGCGCGCGCGCTCGACGTTCAATATCTTGCCCTTCAGCGGCAGGATCGCCTGGACGTGGCGGTCGCGGCCCTGCTTGGCCGACCCGCCTGCCGAGTCACCCTCGACCAGGAACAGCTCGCATTTCGCCGGATCGCGTTCCTGGCAATCGGCGAGCTTGCCGGGCAGGCTGGCGATATCCATCGCGCCCTTGCGCCGCGTCAGTTCGCGTGCCTTGCGCGCCGCCTCGCGCGCCGCGGCGGCGTCGACGATCTTCTGGATCACGGTCTTGGCGTGCGCGGGATTTTCCTCGAGCCATTCGGTCATCCGGTCGGCCATCAGGCTTTCGAGCGGCTGGCGCACCTCGCTGCTGACCAGCTTGTCCTTGGTCTGCGAGCTGAATTTGGGATCGGGCAGCTTGACCGAGACGATCGCGGTCAGCCCCTCGCGCATGTCCTCGCCGGTCAGGCTGACCTTCTCTTTCTTGAGCAGCCCCGACTTCTCGCCATAGCCGTTGAGCGTGCGGGTCAGCGCGGCGCGGAAGGCAGCGAGGTGGGTGCCGCCGTCGCGCTGCGGGATGTTGTTGGTGAAGCAGAGGACATTTTCATAATAGCTGTCGTTCCATTCGAGCGCGACGTCGATGCCGATGCCGTCGCGCTCGCTGCTGATCGCGATCGGATCGGGCAGCAGCGGCGTCTTGTTGCGGTCGAGCCATTTGACGAAGGCGGCGATGCCGCCTTCATAGAAAAGATCGTGCACGACATGCTCGGTGCTGCGCGCGTCGACCAGCTTGATGCGGACGCCCGAATTCAGGAAGGCGAGCTCGCGATAGCGGTGCTCGAGCTTCTCGAAATCGAATTCGGTGACATTCTTGAACGTCTCGGTCGAGGCCTGGAAGGTGACTCGCGTGCCCTTCTTGCCCGCGGGGACGGGGCCGCGGACGATGAGCGGGGCGACCGAATCGCCATGCTCGAAACGCATCCAATGCTCTTCGCCGTCGCGCCAGATCGTCAGTTCGAGCCATTCCGAAAGCGCGTTGACCACCGAAACGCCGACGCCGTGAAGGCCGCCCGACACCTTGTAGGCATTGTCGTCGCTGGTGTTTTCGAACTTCCCGCCGGCGTGGAGCTGGGTCATGATGACCTCGGCCGCCGAAATGCCCTCTTCGGCATGGATGCCGGTCGGGATGCCGCGGCCATTGTCCTCGACGCTGACCGAACCGTCGCTGTTCAGGGTGATGAGCACGAGGTCGCAATGCCCGGCGAGCGCCTCGTCGATCGCATTGTCCGACACTTCGAACACCATGTGATGCAGGCCCGACCCGTCGTCGGTGTCGCCGATATACATGCCCGGCCGCTTGCGCACCGCGTCCAGGCCCTTGAGGACCTTGATCGAATCGGCGCCATAGGCGCTCTTGTTGGGCTGCTTGGCGCCGCCTTCGGGCGCCGGGTTTCCAGGGGTGTCCGTCATGCCCATCATATAGGGTCCGGGGCGGCAAAACCCAAGCGAAAATGCGCTTCCCGGCCTCTCTGCGCAGGGCGTTGCGCGGGGCGGCCGTGGCGGCTAGTTTCGGCGCCATGACACGCCTTCCCCTGCATCGCCCTGCCCTTCTTGCCCCGACACTTGCGGCGCTCGCGCTCGCCGGCTGTTCGCAGCCCGCGCCGCCCGCCGACAATGCGAAGGTGGCCGGCGGCGATCCGGTCGCGACGCGCGCGGTGATGATCGGCACCGAGGGCCCGAGCCTGCCCGCCTGTTCGAGCATCAGCCGGGTCAAGGACGGCGGCACCGACGTCTATTGGGCGCCGGGCGAAACGCGCGTCGTCAAGGCGCGGCTCGCGGGCGGCACGCCGGTGTCGCTATGCGAGGCGGCCGACAATGACGCCTGGTTCGGCATCGTCTTCGCGGCGCCGGGGACCGACAAGGACATGTGCGGCGTCGGCCGCTCGGTCGCCAATGCGCGCGAATATCAGGGCCCGTGCCGCTGGGGCTGGATTCGCGGCGGAACGGTGCGGCTGGGGGCTTGAGCCGATCGCCCCTGGAGGGATGGATGACCGCTTTCGACCGGTTGCGGACATAAGCGACCTGATCCCCGGCGGAAGCCGGGGTCCAGAGCGTTGGAGAGCCGGCGCTGCGCAGTCGCACTCTGGACCCCGGCTTTCGCCGGGGATCATCAAGCGACTATCATCCACCGAAGCCTGCCTTCTCTTTCATCGTCACCCCGGACTTGATCCGGGGTCCCGCTGGATATCGAAACCAGTCGATGCCTCAAAAAAGCGGGATCCCGGATCAAGTCCGGGATGACGAAGGGAAATAATGCGACGTCTGCTTCCCACCCCAAAACCGCCGTTGAAAGCCTACCGGCAATCCTCGATCACGCGGCCGATTTCCGACTGCACGGGCAGGGTCAGCGCGCGGCCGTTGCCCGCTTCGAGCGCGAAGCGGCCGCGGCTGAAAGCGATGCGGTCGAGCCGTGGGTCGCGTGCGGGCAGGGTGGTCCCGCCGCCGTCGAAGCGCAGCCGGTCGCTGCCCGCGCTGGTGCGGAGGGTGACGTCGAGCGGCTGCCCCGCCGGTCCGAGCCCGGCGGAGAGGCGAAGGCCGCTGCCGCTGCACGCCAGGGTGACGAGGGGGCTCGCGCCGCCGGTCTGGACGAAGCGCGCGGTGCGGCTGCCGGCGTCGTAGCGCCAGGCGCCCGCATCGAGCACGCGTTCGTCCCACGGCCTGGCGGGCGGGGTCGGCGCGGGGGCCGGCGGGGTCGCGACCGGCGCGGGGGCGGGGGGCGCCGCCTCGGGCGCCGGAATCGCGGTGCAGCCCGCGACCGCGAGCATCGGCGACAGGGCGGCGCAGAAAAGAAAGGACTTTCGGTTCATTCGGTTCACTCAGGCAAATCCCCGCCAGTCGATCGCGTCTTCGAGGTCGGCACGCGGCACCGGCCACTGGTTCACCGCCGCCGCCTCGTCGGCATAGCCGATCGCGAGGCCGCTGAAGAGGATCTGATCGTCACCCAGCCCGAGCGTCGCACGGACCGTCGCACCGTACATCGCCCAGCATTCCTGCGGGCAGCTCGCGAGCCCCTTTTCGACGAGCAGCAGCATCACCGATTGCAGCCACATGCCCATGTCGGCCCATTGCGGCGGCCCCATGATCCGCGAGCAATGGAGAAAGAGCATCACCGGCGCGCCGAAGCCGGTGTAATTGTGCAGGAACTGCGCGAGGCGTCCCCGCTTGTCCTCGCGCGGGATGCCGAGCGAGGCATAGAGCGCCTCGCCGACGCCGAAGCGGCGCGATTCCCACGGATCGGTCAGGCCGCGGGGGTAGATGTCATATTCCGCCTGCTGCCCCTCGCGCCCCATCGCGATGCGCGCCGCGACCGCTTCCTTCATCGCCCGCCACGGCGCGCCGGTCAGCACGGTCGCCTGCCACGGCTGAAGATTGCCGCCCGACGGTGCGCGCTGCGCCGCTGCGAACACCTCCGTCAGCAGCGCCGGATCGACCGGCCGGTCGGTGAAGGCGCGCACCGAGCGGCGCCGGTGCAGCGCGTCGGCGACGGAGGAGCGGGGAGGCGTGTCAGTCGCTGGCATATTTGTCCTCGCGGCGTTTTCCGAACAGCAGGCCGCGTTCGAGCCGGGCCTTGAGCTGGCGATAATAGGATTGCAGGAAAACGTCATCCTCTTCGGCGACCGGCCGGCCGATCCTGACACGGATCGTGTCGGCGACATCGCGCATCGTCCGGGCATCGCCGGTGCGCAGCACGCGCTCCAGCTCCTGCAGTTCATAGATTCCATAGATCGCAAGCTCGGCCTCGTCGAAGCGGATCGTCTCCGCCGCCTCGCCGGCCGCGATGTCGCGGTCGAGCCGCGCGCGTTTCGCCATCACCACCCAGGTTCCCGCGATCAGGTCGCCCATCCGCATCCGGTCGCGGTTGAAGAAGATGAAGAGGCTGAGCGTCAGCGCCCATGCGACGCCGAACAGCGCGGTCCAGCCGGTGACCATGTCCTCGACCGCGCCGACCGAGACCATGGTCAGCGGCAGGAACAGCTCGAGCTCGCGGATCAGGTTGCGCGCGACCACGGCATCGGCGGTCAGCCGCCCGCCGTCGCGCGCGACGACGCGGATGCCCATCAGCCGCTTGCCCGGGGTTGCGGCGCGCTGCCCGAGTTCGAAGCCGATGAACCAGAAATTGCGCAGCAGGAAGCCGCCGAGCATCCAGATGCTGATCATGATGGCCGAGCGCGAGGCAAGGCCGAGCCATAGCGCCAGCAGCGTGAGGAGGATCAGCGCGGCGCCGATCAGCAGCAGGTCGACGATCAGCGCGCCGAGCCGCAGGCCCGAGCTGGCGATCCGCAGTTCCAGATCGACCCCTTCGGGCGTCACGAACTGCCGGACCTTCTTCGCCTGCGCGGTCAGCAGCCTGGAATGGGCCTCCGCGGGCGTCATCCGTCCGCCCCCTTGCGGGGCATGTAATAATAGCCGAGCCAGAAGAGCAGCATCAGCGTCCCGATGCCATAGCGGACGAGCGTGTCGGTGATGAGCTGGCGCCCGAAGCCTTCGAGCAGCCCGGCGGCGAGCAGCATCAGGATCACTCCGACCATCACCTTGCCCGCGGTGCGCCCCGCCGCCGCCGCGGCTTCGAGCCGGCCCTGCGCGCCTGGAAAGACGACCGCGGTCCCGATGCGCAGCCCCGCCGCGCCGGCGAGCACCGCGGCGAACAGCTCGGTCGTGCCGTGGATGAACAGCCAGCCGCCGAAATCGACGCCGAGCCCCTTGCTGGTGAACAGCGCGAGCATCGCGCCCAGCGACAGCCCCTGATAATATTCGAGGATCAGCGTCGGCACCCCGAAGGCGAAGCCGAGCGCGAACGCCATGATCGAGACGCGGCTGTTGTGGGTGAAGAGATAGGTGGCGAAGACGTGCAGCGCGCCCTCCTCCTCGCCCGCCTGCGCCTTGCCGTGACCGAGGGTGCCTTGCAGGAATTCCACGCTGGCGCGCGGGTCGCGCCCGCCCGACATTTCCTCGGGAATGAAATGGAAATACCAGTCGGGCTGGCTCGCGACGAGCGCCCAGCTCGTCAGCACGCCGAGCAGCAGCACCGCGGCGACGACCAGCGTTTCCTTCCACAGCGCGCGCACCGCGGCGGGCCAGTCGTGGAGGAGGAAACGGCCGAGCCGGTCGAGGCGCGACTGGCGCACCCCATAGATGAGGAAATAGCCGCGGATCGACAGCGCTTCGAGATGGTCGAGCAGCGCCTTGTCGAGGCTGGTCGCGCGCGCGATCGACAGCGAGGAAAGGGTCGCGCGATAGAGCGCGGGAAGCTGGAGCAGCTCGTCGCTCGATAGCGCGCGGGCGCCCTTCTTCTCGAGCCGGGTGAGCAGCGCGTCGAAGGCGATCCAGTTGGCCTCGCGCTCGGCGCGGAAGCGTCCGGTGGAAAAGGCCGGCGTCGCGGCCCTGGCGCGAAGGGGGGCGGTGTCGGACGGCATCACAGGCTACCCTGCCGCTTGATGCCCAGATAGGCCTCGACGACGCGCGCGCCCATCGCATCCGCGGGCACTTCGATCACGTCGACACCCAGCCGCTGCAGCCGCGCGATGACGAGCTGGCGGCCCGCCAGCATCGCCGCGGCGACATTGGCGCGGGTGACGTCGGTCGCGCTTTCGGGCCGCCGGCGCTCCTCGCTCTCCAGCTCCTCGTCCTTGAGGACGACGAACAGCAGCCGATGCTTCTGCGCCAGCCGGCCGGCGGCGCGGATCATCAGCTCGGCGCTCGTCGCGTCGGTGAATTCGGTGAACAGGACGATCAGCGCGCGCCGTTCGAGCCGGGCACCCAGCGCCGCGAGCGCGAGGGTGAAATTGCTTTCGACATGGGCATAGTCGATGGCGCTCGCGGCGCGCTGCAGCGCCGGGAAATCCTGGATGTGCATATAGGCTGGGGTCAGCGCCTGCGGTTTGGCGGCAAAGGAAAAGAGGCTGATCCGGTCGCCGAGCTTGAGTCCCGCATAGGCGAGGAGCAGCGCCGCCGACACCGCGCGGTCGACGCGCGGCAGCCCGTCCACCGGCTCGGCCATCGTCCGCCCGCCATCGATGGCCAGGACGACGCGATTGTCGCGCTCGACGCGATATTCCTTGGCGAACAGCTTCAGGTGGCGTGCCGATGCGGTCCAGTCGATCGAGCGCCGGTCCATCCCGGCCCGATATTCGGTCAGCGCCTCATATTCGCTGCCCTCGCCGCGCAGCCGCTGTTGCCTCAGGCCGAACCAGCTGTTGCGCTGGAACAGGCGCCGGCCCTCCTCGCTCGCGGCGCGCAGGCTGGGGACGACGGCGATCCGCCCCTCGACCGCGAAGCGCCGCTGCTTCCAGACGAGGCCGAGCGGCCCGCGCCAGCGTACCCACAGCGCCTCGATCCGCGCTTCGCCGCGCCGTGACGCGGCAAGGGGTAGCGTCGCGACCAGCGCCTGGGGTTCGTCGGCGCGGCGCAGGCGGCCCGCGATGCGCCCGCCTGCGGCCAGCCGCTCGTCGACCGCGAGCGCCAGCTCGGCCTCCGCCGGCAGCACGCGCCGGCTTCGCGCCACGATTCGCAGGTCGAAGGGATCGCCGACCCCGATTTGATGCGGGAAGCGCGCGTCGAGCGACAGCGCGCGCGGATGGACGCCCGCCAGCAGGTCGAGGATCAGGCAGGCGAGGATCACGCCGATCCAGCCGACCGCGACCAGCCACAGTTCGGGCCGCACGAGGCCGAGCAGCAGCGCCACCGGGGCGCCCGCGAGCAGCAGCAGGATCGCGCGGCGGGTGGGATAGATCAACGAGGGACCTCCTCGCGTTCGAGCAGCGCCGCGACGACCTCTTCGACGCTGCGGCCCTCGATCTCGGCGGCCGCCGACAGGATGACGCGGTGGCGCAGCACCCCGGCGGCGAGGCGCTGGACGTCGTCGGGGATCGCATAGTCGCGCCCGTCGAGCGCCGCGGCGGCACAGGCGGCGCGCGCGAGCAGGGTCGCGGCGCGCGGGCTGGCGCCGCATTCCAGGTCGGCGCTCTCGCGCGTCGTGCGGACGATGCGGACGATATAGTCGACGATCTCGTCGGCGAGCCGCACGCCCGCGATCGTATCGATCGCGGCGGTAATGGCCTCGGCGTCGGCGATCCGCTCGACGCCGAAGTCGGCGACCGCGGGGCTTTTGAAGCGCCCGCCATGATCGGCGACGATCCGCCGTTCCGCGTCGGCGTCGGGATAGTCGACGACCAGCTTGAACAGAAAGCGGTCGAGCTGCGCCTCGGGCAGCGGATAGACGCCCTGCTGTTCGATCGGATTCTGGGTCGCGAGCACGGTGAAGCGCGGGCTCATCGCGTGCGGTTCGCCGCCCAGCGTCACGCGCCGTTCCTGCATCGCCTCCAGCAGCGCCGCCTGCGTCTTGGGCGGGGTGCGGTTGATCTCGTCGGCGAGCAGCAGTTCGGTGAAGATCGGCCCCTTGGTCAGGGTGAAGCTCGACGTCTGGAAGTTGAACAGGTTCGACCCCAATATGTCGCCCGGCATCAGGTCGGGGGTGAACTGGATGCGCCCATAGTCGAGCCCGACCGCGCGCGCGAAGGCCTGGGCGAGCAGGGTCTTGGCGGTGCCTGGCGGGCCTTCGAGCAGGACGTGGCCGCCCGCGAGCAGCGCGATCGTGACCATGCGGGTCAGCTCGGCCTGCCCGAACACGGCCTTCGCGACCTCGCCCTCGATCGCCGCGCCGAGCGCCCGGACGCCTTCGATGCTGTCAGCTGTCACGCAGAAGATCCTTTCTGATGTCGTGGAGCGCCTGTGCGTCCGCGAGGAATTCGTGGGAAGAGCGCGCGAGCGGCAGGCGCCGCGCGATGGTCGAGAAACTGTCGCGTCCAGCGGGCAGGTGCCGGTCGATCCAGGCGTCGGTTTCGCCCTCGTCCAGACCCGCCGGGGCGTGCAGGCGCCGCGCGATCGCGCGGCGCTGGCCCTGGACATAGGCGTCGGCGCCTTCGAGTTCGCGGCCCGCCTGTTCGATCAGCTCGGCGCTGTTCGCGATCAGTGCCGCCTTCGACACCGGGATCGCGCGGCTCGGCCGCAGCGCCGGGCCGAAACGCATCCAGGCCTGCCACAGCGCGAGCAAGGCCGCGGCGAGCAGGCAGAGGGTGATGCCGATGAAGGGCGGCACGAAGGCGAAGCGGAGCAGCGATTTCTGCCCGCCGAAGCCGGCGAGCGTCAGGTCGAAGACAAGGGCGCCGGCGTTCGCATCCTCGGCGATCGCGTCGAGCAGCAGCGCGGCGCCGTGCGCCCCGTCGCGCGATGCGAAGGCGAGATTGTCGATAAGGTCGGGATCGGCGAGGATATAGAGGTCGGCATCGCGCGTCCGCGCGAGCACCGCGCCGCCGTCCGGCGCCACGACCAGAGGGTCGAGTCCGTCGCCGGTCACGGTCTGGACATTGGCGGGAAGCGTCAGTTCGACGGTCCGCCCGGCGATATCGGCGCGGACGCGCGTCGCCGCGCCGTCGTTCGTGTCGGTCTCGACCGTGCCGAAACGCGCTTCGGGCAGCAGCCGGCCGGGCGGCGTGATCGGAAAGGCGGGGCCGGACCAGCCGGGCCTGGGCGCCTCGCCGAGCATCGGCATGGTGCGCCATTTGGGCAGGACGACCAGCACCGGAGCTTCGCCCTGTGCGTCGATCAGTTCGGCGACCTCGCCGGGCAGCGCCTCATGGGTCGGGGTCAGGATCAGCAGCGGCCATCCGTCATCACCGCCATGGCTTTCGACGCGGCGACGCAGCTCGACTTCGGCACCCGCGCGCTCGGCGAGGTCGACGATGCCGGCGAAGCCGGGCGCGCCGCGCGACAGCGCATGCCCCTTGCCGTCGTTGCCGCTCCTGAGCTGGGGGCCGAGCGCGATCAGCGCCCACAGCGCGACGAAGGCGATCAGGCCGATCGCGATCACACCGCCGATCAGCCGCGGGTCGAACGCCTTGCCGCTCGTCCCCGCCCCGCTCACGCCCGCGCCCAATTCTTCGGCACCGTCAGGTCGGCATAGGCGGAACGGCAGCTTTGCCAGGTATCGCCGTCGATCGCGCGGCCGCCGAACAGGCTGATCTCGACCGCGCGCGCGATGCGGCTGAAGGCGCCGCGCGCGACCGCCGGCAGATCGTGCGCCGCCGCCAGCTCGCGCGAGGTCATCGCCGGCCGCACCAGTCCCGGCCGCCGCCCCTCGATATCCTCGACGCTGCGATAGAGGAGCAGGTGGATCGCCTCGGCGAAGCGGCCCGCGGCGGCGAGCGCGTCGGCCTCGGCGAGCAGCGCGCGCGCCGCGCCGGCCTCGGCCGCCCCCTCGACCTCGGCTTCGGTCCCGCCCTTGCGGGTGCGGAAAAAGGGCAGGCTGTCGACCCAGCGCGCGAAGGCCGGGACGAAATGATAGAGCAGCAGCAGCGCCAGCGCGATCACGGCGATCCACAGCAGCGGCTTGACGGCAGGCTGGCTCCATTCGAGGAAGTCGCGCAGCGCCGCCAACAGCGATTTCAGCCAGTCGGGCGTTTCGGGCGGATCGGGCATCGCGGGCAGGCTGGTCTGGATGCTGCCGCCCGCCATCGTCTGGCGATAGCCCCGGTCGACGAGCTCGGGGTCGATCAGCCAGCCGTCGCTCGGCGCGGCGGCAACAGCCGCCTGGGCGAGGCCGACCGGCGTCATGGTGAAACTCTGGCCCCGCCTGTTTCGATCATCGCCGACAGCGGTAGCCCGAGCGGCGTCGCCAAGGCAAGAGAGGCTTGGGTTATGATGCAGTCCGGATTGGGACGGGACCGTCTCCTGCATCGTCACCCCGGATTAAGTCGGCACTTATCCCTTTCGGACAAGTGGGTGATCCCCGGCGAAAGCCGGGGTCCAGATGGCGCGCGCCTGCCTCGCATGGACCCCGGCCTTCGCCGGGGATCACCTCCCTACTTGTCTTGAAGGTATAAACGCCGATCAAGTCCGGGGTGACGAAGAAGCCAAATCGCGCGGCCGCTTTCAAACTAAGTCACCACCGAGGCTTGCACCGTTTCGGGCGCCGTTCTAGCCCGCGAGAGATGGTTGCCGATGCAACCGGCGACAAGGGAGAACGGCGTGGACGCGGCGCAGGCGGTGCATGAAAAATTCCTCGCGGCGCTGGCGGAGGGACGGCTGGCGCGCGGCGCCGGCGCGCCCGATCCCGGCGCGGCGGGCCTGTCGCGCGCCGCGGCGACCGACATCTTCCTCTCGCAACTGACCAGCCGCCAGATGGACCGGCTGTCGCGCGCGCTCCAGGCGCGCGGCGAGGGCTTTTATACGATCGGATCGTCGGGGCACGAGGGCAATGCCGCGGTGGCGGCGGCGCTGCGTGTCACCGACATGGCCTTTCTCCACTATCGGTCCAACGCCTTCCAGCTCCAGCGCGCGCGCCAGATGCCGGGGCTGACGCCGAACTGGGACATGCTGCTCAGCTTCGCGGCGTCGAGCGAGGACCCGATCTCGGGCGGGCGGCACAAGGTCATCGGCTCGAAGCCGCTCGCCATCCCGCCGCAGACCTCGACCATCGCCTCGCACCTGCCCAAGGCGGTCGGCGCCGCCTTTTCGATCGGCATCGCGCGGCGGCTCGGGCGGACCGGCCTGCCGCTGCCCGACGATGCGGTGGTGCTCGCGAGCTTCGGCGACGCCTCGGCGAATCACTCGACCGCGCAGGGGGCGTTCAACACCGCGGGCTGGGCGGCGTATCAGGGTTCGCCGATGCCGCTGATCTTCCTGTGCGAGGATAATGGCATCGGCATTTCGACCCGCACCCCGGCGGGCTGGATCGCGGCGCAGTTCCGCCACCGCGCCGGGCTGCACTATATCGCGTGCGACGGCAGCGATCTCGTCTCGGCCTATGCGGGCGCGAGGGAAGCGGCGGATTTCGCGCGCCGGACCCGCAAGCCCGTATTCCTCCACATGGGCACGGTGCGCCTCTACGGCCATGCCGGCTCCGACGTGCAGGGCGCCTATCTGCCGAAAGCGCTGATCGAGTCCGACGAGGCGCGCGACCCGCTGCTCGCCGGCGCCGCGCTGATAGCCGGGCAGGGCTGGATGACCCCGGCCGAGATCGCCGACGCTTATGAGGAGATCGGCGCCACGCTCGCGCGGCAGGCGGAGGCGGCGATCCGGCGGCCGAAGATCACGACGGCCGCCGGGGTGATGGCCAGCCTGATCCCGCCGAAGCGCGAGGTCGCGCGCCCAAACACGCCCTCGGCCGAGGATCGCGCCGCGCTGTTCGGCGGCGACGCCGCGCAGATGGACAAGCCGCAGCATATGGCGCGGCTGCTGTCGTGGGCGCTCGCCGACCTGATGCTCGCGCATCCGGAGATCGTCATCGCGGGCGAGGACGTCGGGCCGAAGGGCGGCGTCTACAACGTCACCGCAAAGCTCCATCAGCGCTTCGGCCCGGCCCGCGTCGTCAACACCCTGCTGGACGAACAGGCCATCCTCGGCCTCGCCATCGGCATGGCGCACAACGGCTTCCTGCCGATGCCGGAAATCCAGTTCCTCGCCTATGTCCACAATGCCGAGGACCAGATCCGCGGCGAGGCGGCGACGCTCAGTTTCTTCTCGAACGGGCAATATGCCAACCCGATGGTCATCCGCATCGCGGGGCTCGGCTATCAGAAGGGCTTCGGCGGCCATTTCCACAACGACAACAGCCTCGCGGTGTTCCGCGACATCCCCGGCGTCATCCTCGCGGTGCCCTCGAACGGCCGCGACGCGGTGCAGATGCTGCGCGAATGCGTGCGGCTGGCGCGCGAGGAGCAGCGGGTGGTCGTGTTCGTCGAGCCGATCGCGCTCTACATGACGCGCGACCTGCACGCGGAAGGCGACGGGCTGTGGACCAGCGTCTACGAGGCGCCGGGCGACGGCGCGTCGATTCGCCTCGGGCAGGTGGGGATGCACGGCGACGGGCGCGACCTCGCGATCGTCACCTATGGCAACGGATATTATCTCTCGCGTCAGGCCGAGACACTGCTCGCGGACGAGGGCGTCAAGGCGCGGGTGATCGACCTGCGCTGGCTCGGTCCCGTCGATGCCGACGCGCTCCTCGATGCGGTGGGCGACGCGAAGCGCGTCCTGATCGTCGACGAATGCCGCATCACCGGCTCGCAGAGCGAGGCGCTGATGGCGCTGTTCGCCGAACGCGCGCCCGAAAAGACATGCGCGCGTCTTGCCGCCGACGACAGTTTCATTCCGCTGGGCAAGGCGGCGACGCTGACCTTGCCGAGCCGCGACACTATCGTGGCGGCCGCGAAGGCGCTTCTCGCATGAGCGCGCGCAGGACGGCCCTCGTCGTCGCGCCGGGACGCGGCACCTATGGCAAGGGCGAGCTCGGCAGCATCGCGCGGCTGCACGGCGCGCGCTTTGCCGATCTGATCGCCGGTTTCGACGCGCAGCGCCGCGGTCGCGGCCAGCCGACGGTCAGCGAGCTCGACGGTGCCGAACGCTTCAGCGTCGCGACGCATATGCGCGGCGATGTCGCGGCGCCGCTGATCTATACGGCGACCGTGCTCGACTGGCTCAGCATCGACCGCGAGACGTTCGACGTGGTCGCGGTCGCGGGCAATTCGATGGGCTGGTACAGCGCGCTCGCGCTCGGCGGCGCGGTATCGGTCGCCGACGGCTTTCGCATCGCCAATGCGATGGGGCTCAACAGCCAGGCGCACGGGCCGGGCGGGCAGCTGCTGCTCCAGATCGTCGATGCGGACTGGCGGCCGGTGCCGGGGCTGCGCGACGCCCTGCTCGCGCTCGTCGCCGATATCGGCGCGCGGCCGGGCCATGCGCTTGCGCTGTCGATCGACCTTGCCGGGATGCTCGTGCTCGCGGGTAATGAGGAAGGTCTCGCCGCGCTGCTGGCGGAGGCGCCGCCGACGCCGGGGCGCGAACCGCTGCGGCTCGCCGGCCACGGCCCCTTCCACACGCCGCTGATGATCGGCAGTTCGGACAAGGCGAAGGCCGAACTGCCGCCGTCGCTGTTCGGCCGGCCCGCGATCCCGATGGTCGACGGCCGCGGTCACATCTGGCGCCGCTTCGCGAGCGATCCGGCCGAAATCCGGGATTACACCTTCGGCCACCAGATCCTCGCGCCCTATGATTTCGCGCTGTCGGTTCAGGTCGCGGCCAAGGAGTTCGCGCCCGATGTCGTCATCCTGCCCGGCCCCGGCGACACGCTGGGCGGCGCGATCGCGCAGGCGCTGATCGGCATCGGGTGGCAGGGGCTGGGCGGCAAGGGCGATTTCGCCGCGCGGCAGCAGGCCGACCCGATCCTGCTCTCGATGGGCCGCGCCGACCAGCGCGCGCTGGTGACCGGACGCGAATAGGGCCGGCCGGATTCGCCTCCGGCCGGCCCTGTGGGCGGCGCGGCCGGGTGGGGAAGGCCGCGCTGGTGAACGGCTGCGCCCCTGGGGACCAACACAAGGGCTGTGCACCGTTCGAAATCCTTATAGGCGCCGCCGCGACCATCCGGCCGCACGGCGGTCGCCGTCATCCTCCATATCGGATCGAATCGCCCGCTGCGCTCCGCGCCTGCTCGGCGATGAAGGCGAGCCGCAGCAGTTCGGCGACATTGGCGGCGCCGGCGCGGCGCATGATGTTGGCGCGGTGGACCTCGACCGTCCGCGGGCTGAGGTCCAGCCGCCGCGCGATCGCCTTGTTGCCCAGCCCGGCGGCGATCGAGGCGAGGATGTCGCGCTCGCGCGGGGTGAGCGCGGCGAGCCGCGTCTCGGCATCGCGGTGCGCGGCGAGCAGGCGCCGCCGGTCCTGCCAGTCGCCGAGCGCGCGGTCGATCGTCCGCCGCACCAGCCGCGGGTCGAGCGGCGCGGGCAGCAGGTCGTGCGCGCCGCCGCGCAGCACCGCGCGCGATTCGGCGATGCTCAGCCGCTCGGCGGCGACGAAGACGATCGCGCCCGGCTGCCCCGCGAGGTGGTCGAGCAGCGCCGCGCCGCTCGTCGCCCCCGGCTGGCGCCAGCGCAGCAGCAGGATCGCCTCGCCCGCCTCGGCCTGGGCGTCGAGCCAGGCATCGGCGCTGGCGAAGGCGCGCACGATGCGCGTCCCCCCGGCGGCGAGCGCGCGGAAACAGGCGGCGCGCTCGATCGCGTCGGGCAGGATCAGGTGGATATGGTCGCCGCTCTCGGTCACGCTGCGATGCTGCCGAAAGCGCGGCGGCGAACCTAGCCTCGATCCGCTCCCCTTCGGCGCCGAATTGAAGCGGATCGGTCTCGTGATATTTCGCGACGGGCGCCTTGTTGCCGTGCCAGTTTATTATTGCAAATGGTTATCAATAGTGAATAGGGGGCCTATGGCGACCCCCCTTCCTTCGCTCCGCGCGCGCGGCCTGTCGGCGGCCGCGATCATCGCGCGGCTGCTGCTCGCGTCGCTCGGCGCCTATGCGCTCGCCGCGGTGGCCGCCTTCGCGCTCGCGCGCCTCCTGCCGGGGCCGCGGGCCGAGGCGGCGACCTGGGCGTCGATGATCGCGGTGCTGCTGATGGCGGCGGCGGCGATCTGGGTCTATGCCGCGCCGCGGCTGTGGCAGGCGGCGGCGGGGATCGCCGGCCCGGCCGCGCTCGCCGCCGCCGCGGCGCTGCTGATCGGGCGCCCGGGATGAGCCGGGGATTCCGCCAGTCAATGGCCGGGCTGCACAGCTGGTCGGGACTGATCCTCGGCTGGCTGCTGTTCGCGATCGCATTGACCGGGACCGCGACCGTCTTCCGGTCAGAGATCAGCGGCTGGATGCGTCCCGAGATCACCGGTCGGGCGCCGCCCGCTGCTGCGGTCGAGGCGGCGGTGCGCTGGCTCGGGGCGACGCATCCAAAGGCGCAGGGCTGGTATCTGACCGCCCCCGACGACCGCATGGCGGCGACGCAGGCGGTGTTCGACGATCCGGCCGCGCCGGCCGGCTATCGCGACATCGCGCTCGATCCCGTCACCGGCAGCCCCGACGCGGTGCGCGCGACGCGCGGCGGCGAATTTCTCTATCGCTTCCATTTCGAGCTGCAGCTCCCCTATCCCTGGGGGCGCATCCTCGCCTCGGCGGCGGCGATGCTGATGCTGGTCGCGATCGTCAGCGGCATCCTCGTCCACAAACGCATCTTCAAGGATTATTTCACCTTCCGCGCCGGCAAGGGCAAGCGGAGCTGGCTCGACGCGCATAATGTGCTCGGCGTGCTCGCGCTGCCCTTCCACCTGATGATCACCGCGACCGGTATAGTGACGCTGCTCACCCTGACCATGCCGTGGGGTACGGCAGGCGCCTATGGCGACGACGCGAGCAAGGCCTTCGCCGAAATGGCGCCGGGTTTCGTCAGCCGCGAGGCGAGCGGGCGGCGGGTGCCGCTCGCGCCGGTCGGGCCGATGCTCGCCGAAGCGGAGCGCCATTTCGGCGGCGGCCGCATCGGCCGGGTCAGCATCGCCAATCCGGGCGACGCCAATGCGGTCGTGACGATCGGCAGGCACGACGGCGACCAGCTCGCCTATGCCGCGACGACCGCGACCTTCGACGGCGCGACCGGCCGGCTGATCAACCTCTATACCGAGGCGCGACCGGCGCGGCGGACTTACGACGTGCTCTACGGGCTCCACATGGGACGGTTCGCGCCGTGGGTCAGCCGCTGGCTCTATTTCCTCTGCGGGCTCGCGCTCACCGCGACGATCGCGACCGGGATGGTGCTCTGGGTCCGTTCGCGGCCGCAGGCACGCGGGATCGGGCCGTGGCTGACCGGGCGGCTCAACGTCGGGGCGATCGGCGGAGGGCCGCTCGCCCTGCTCGGCTTCCTTTATGCCAACCGCCTGCTGCCCGCGATGGCGGGGCGGGCGGAGGCGGAGGTCGACGCCTTCTTCTGGTGCTGGGGCGCGGCGCTGGTCTTCGCGCTGCTCCGCCCGCCGGCGCGCGCCTGGCGTGAGGCGTTCGCGCTGGTCGCGGTCGGCGCTGCGCTGCTGCCTTTCGTCTCCTTCGTGCTCACCGGGCGCGGGCTGTGGGTCGCGCTGCGCGCGGGCGACTGGCTGTTCCTCGGCTTCGACCTGATGCTGTTCGCGCTTGCGGTGCTGGCCGGGACAATCGCGCGCCGGGCGGGCCGTGGCGCCGCCGCGCCCGCACCGCGCCGCCGCCTGGCGCCGGCATGAGCGCCGCCGCGGTGCTGTCGCTCGCCTTCGGCGGGCTGTCGCTGATCGGCCTGTCGATGCAGCGCCATGCGCGCGCCGCGGGACTGAAGCTCGCGCCGCCATGGCTGCGCGGGCTCGGCTGGACGGTGCTGATGCTGTCGCTCGCCGCGGCGCTGGCCGTGCCCAACTGGCGTTTCGCGCTCGTCGAATGGTTCGGAGAGGCGGCGGCGGCGGCCGGGCTCGTCGTTCTGGCGCTATATCTGCGCCCAGGGCTGCTCCCGCGGCTCGCGCTCGCGGGTATTGCGCTGGGCTTTGCAGCGGCGCTGTTCGGCCTCATGAACTGACAGGATGGGCATCTCGCGCGCGGCGCCCCGCGCGCGATGGTGACCCCTACGGGACTCGAACCCGTGTTTTCGCCGTGAGAGGGCGACGTCCTGGACCGCTAGACGAAGGGGCCATGATAAAGCCGGGTGGGCCTCTATCCTGCTTTGGTGAAGCAAGCAAGGGGGACAGCTTGTTCCCTTTGCTGCGGTAATCCTGTTGCTCCGCTTCAAAATACGCTGACCCCGGCAGGGCCTCGATGATGTTGCCGCCGTCGTTGGGCTGCCAGCCCGGAAAGCGGAAACCTCGCTTGCCGGCATCAGGACCGAGTGGTTCATGACGCTGCTGGCGTGCCTGCACCGTCGCAGGCGAAACCCCTGGGCGGTCGACATTGCATTCGTGCGAATCTGGCCGCGTTCGCGCGCCCGCGCAAAAGCTTGCTCGCGCACGGCGAGGCTACATCTTATGATTGTGGTTCCTTGTCGCACGGACGTCGGGAGGCAACTCGGTCGCGTTCGAGAAATGTTGCGCGATCGCTTCGGCCCATGCGGCGAGTGTCAATCGGCGCGCAAAAGGGACCCCCGATCGGCGTCGAAGAGGGACCCCCTTATCGGATATGATGCTGGTTTGTTGAGGATGGCCTTGCGCTGCGTGCGGCGGAGGGCGGGCGTAGCCCGACCGG
>Ga0180219_1000155_pt1 | contig 77195 bp, 72 predicted proteins | sample eDN3rd30CBELigMG_FD_151338 | JGI IMG/M metagenome (GOLD analysis project Ga0180219, IMG submission 151338) | Enriched Miracle-Growth compost microbial communities from Emeryville, California, USA - eDNA 3rd pass 30_C BE-Lig MG (version 2)... ...
CCGGTCGGGCTACGCCCGCCCTCCGCCGCACGCAGCGCAAGGCCATCCTCAACAAACCAGCATCATATCCGATAAGGGGGTCCCTCTTCGACGCCGATCGGGGGTCCCTTTTGCGCGCCGATTGACAAGCTACGACCTTGGCGACCTTGCCGCTTATCGCATCGCCTATGAGCGACTGATGGCGCATTGGCGCGCAGCGCTGCCCGGTCGGATGATCGAGATCGACTATGAAGCGCTGATCGCCGATCAGGAGGGCGAGAGCCGACGGCTGGTCGCGGCGTGCGGGCTCGACTGGCAAGATGCCTGCCTCGATTTCCACCGCAACCCCGCGCCGGTTGCGACCGCGAGTGCCGTGCAGGTGCGCGTGCCGATCCATGACCGTTCTGTCGGCTTATGGCGGCGCTATGAGGCAGGGCTTGCGCCGCTGGCGAATGCACTCGGCAAAGCGGGCATTGCGCTGTGAGATATTGGCCGCTCGCCCTGATCGCGCTCGCAACGCCCGGCAGCGCCTCTGCCGAGGAATTGCTGCGCAGCGATTTCCAGCAGGGTAGCGCCGATCCGTGGCGCGCGGCAGGCGCGGGCGATGTGCGGCTGACAAGCTTCGAGGGCAATGTTTCGATGCGCCTCACCGCTGGCGCCCGCGCAGAGGTCGTGGTGCCGGTCGAAGGCAAGCGGCGCCTCTATGCGACTGTGAAGATCGCCACCGACGCGCTGGGCGACGACGCGGCATGCGTGGCCGAGGCTTCGCGCGATGGCGGCGCGACGTGGACGCCGATCCTGTCGGTCGGCAAGGCGCGCGCCGATGCGGTGACGCTGTGGCCGGGTGGGCAGGCGCTGGCCGCGGGCGACGGGGGGCTGCGGCTTCGCCTGTCGGCGCGCGGAAAGCGCGCGACCTGCTGGTTCGATGATGTGGTGGTGACGGGCGTCGCCAGGGCGGAGGTTTCTGACTCAAGGCGCGCGCTAGGCCGCGCGGCGTTGCTGGCGGGGGCGGGCTTCGATGGCCCGGTCGACTTGTCGGCTTTCGCCCCAGTCACCGATGCTGCGACACCGCAAGCGAGCTTTGCGGGCCGCCTCCATCTGACGGGCGAATCGATGGCGGGCTTCCGCCTGATCGCTGAGGAAAAAGGCTATGAACGCGGCGACACGATCCGCTCGCTGCCCGAACTCGATCTCGATCTCGTCCAGCACGGCGACGCGCTGATCCCCGCGCAGCGCGGATTGATCCCATCGACCCATCCCGACTGGAACTGGATCGTCGAGCCGGGGCGCGTCTGGTCGGAAGCCGGCGACGGCGGGCTGACCCGGGCCGCGCTGCCCTTTGCATTGCAAGAGCGCAACGCCAATTGCACCCACAACGGGATGTTGACCTTCCTGTTCGGCGCGAACGGAACAGTGAGCAAGGCCGCCTTCGAAATTGCGGGCGAAACCTGCCGCTATCGCAAGTTCGACGCCTGGGGCTTCGCCGCCGCGCGCTACACGCCCGGAGCGATCGCCGATGCCGAGGCGATCGTACGTCGTCACGAAGAGGTCGTTGCAGCGCGGCTGCCCGTGCGCCCGGTCGAGGATCTACCCGACGCGTTGGCCCTCGCCACCGCGGCGGGGCCTGAGCCGACCGTCTATGGCGCGGTGGTGGACGGTGTCCATTACCGCAGCGCCTGCGCGACGCGCCACGGCGACTATCCGGCGTGCGATGTCATTGACCTGCCGTCCTATTCGACCGCCAAATCGCTGTTCGGCGGGGTCGCGCTGATGCGGCTCGAAAAACTCTATCCGGGAAGCGCGGGGACGATGATCGCCGCGCACATCCCGCAATGCACGCGCGGCTGGGCGGAAGTGACGCTTGAGCAGGCGCTCGACATGACGACCGGCCGTTACCGCTCCGACGTCTATATGGCCGACGAGGACGATCCCTCGATCGCCGCTTTCTTCGAGCCGGCGGACCATGCGACAAAGATCGCCTTTGCCTGCACCCACTATCCGCGCAAGGCGGCGCCGGGGGATAAGTGGGTCTATCACACCTCCGACACCTATCTGCTCGGCACCGCGATGACCGCGATCCTGCGCGCGAAGCGCGGCGCGGACGCCGATCTCTACGACGATCTCATCCGACCGCTGTGGGACGGCCTCAAGCTCAGCCCGACGCTGTCGACGACGCGGCGGACCGAGGATGCGGCGGCGCAACCCTTCGTCGGCTGGGGGCTGACCTATCAGCCCGACGACATCGCACGGCTGTCGCGCTGGCTGATGCGGGGCGCGGATGGGCAGATCGACCAGCGCCTGCTCGATGCGGCGATGCAGCGCGCGCCGCAACGCGGCGGGCTTCCGGCGGGCTTTCCCGGCTTCCGCTACCGCGCCGGCTTCTGGACGCGCGACATGGGCGCCAAGCTCGGCTGCTCCGGCTCGCTCTGGGTTCCGGCGATGTCGGGGTTCGGCGGCATTTCGGTCGCGATGCTGCCCGGCCGCGACGCGCTCTTCTACAGCTTCGGCGACAGCGATCATTGGGACTGGAGCGCGGCCGCCGTGGCGCTTGCCGGAAAGGATGCGCCATGCGGCTGACTGATAAGCTGCCGAAGGTCGCGCCCCACGGCCTGACTGCCGCGGTGCTGCTGTCCTTCCTCGCGACCGCCGGGCTCTTCTACGTCAACATCATGGCGGCGCTCGTCACCGGCCTGTCGGATGGGCTCGGGATCAAGCCCGCCAGCGCGGGCCTGATCGCTTCGGCCAATGTCTATGGCGCCGCCGTCGGGGCGCTGATCGCGGTGTTTCTGGTCCGCCGCATCCCGTGGCGTGTCGCGGCGACGACGGCGCTGCTCGGCATGATCGCGGTCGATCTCGTCTCGACGCAGCTCGTATCGGTTCCCTGGCTGACCGTGCTTCGCGCCTGCCATGGAATCATCGGCGGGCTGCTCGTCGGCATCGCCTTCGCGGTGATCGCGCGCACCCGCTCGCCCGATCGCGTGTTCGGGATGCTGCTCGTCGTGCAGTTCGGGATCGGCGGCCTCGGCCTTTGGGCACTGCCGCCGCTGGTGCCGCAGTACGGCACCGCGATCCTGTTCCTCGCGCTCGCCGCCTTCAGCCTCGCGACGCTGGCCATGCTGCCCTTCCTGCCTGCCTACCCGGTCGCGGTGGAAAGCGTCACGACCGCCGATGCACCGCCGATTGCCCGGCGCCCGCTCGCCGCGACGCTTGCCGCCATCTTCCTCTTTCAGGCGGGCAATATGGGCCTCGCCGCCTTCATCATCGGGCTGGGGCGCAATGCGGGCCTGTCGCAGGATTTCATCGGGCCGACGCTCGCTGCCGCCAACTGGCTCGGCGCGGTCGGCTCGATCCTCGTCGTCGCGATGGGCGCGCGCTTCGGGCGGGCGAAGCCGATCCTCGGCTCGATCGCGGTGACATTGCTGTTCACCGCCGCCTTCTGGCGCTCCGATCTCGCCGCCGTCTATGTTGCCGCCAACATCGGTTCGGCGATCGTGTGGGCCTTTACCATTCCCTATCTGCTCGGCCTTGCCGCCGCTTTCGACAAGATCGGGCGGACCGCCGCGCTCGGCGGCTTCTGTTCGAAGCTGGGGCTCGCAAGCGGGCCGCTGCTGACCGGACTGCTGCTCGATCATGGCGGCTATCCGCTGACGATCGCCGCCGCAGTGCTTTTGTTGCTGCTTAGCGGGCTCGCGGCGGCCTGGCCCGCCCGGCTGCTCGACCGCGCCGCGCCTTCCCAAGACTGACCCCAAACCAACGAGGTCCAACGATGAGCCGAAATGCCCTTCTCCTGTCGCGCCGTGCTGCCGCCGTTCCGCAAGGGGTCGCCACCGCAACGCCGCTGTTCGCGGTGCGCGCCGAAAATGCCGAGATGTGGGATGCCGATGGCGGCCGCTATATCGACTTTGCGGGCGGCATCGCGGTGCTCAACGTCGGACACCGCCACCCGCGCGTGATCGCGGCGGTGCGCGATCAGCTCGACCGCTATACCCACACGGCGTTTCAGGTCGCCGCCTACGAACCCTATGTGGAACTTTGCGAACGGCTGAACGCGCTCGCCCCCTTTTCCGGCCCGGCCAAGTCGATCCTCTTCACCACCGGCGCCGAGGCGGTGGAAAATGCAGTGAAGATCGCGCGTGCCGCGACCGGGCGCCCGGGCGTCATCGCCTTCGGCGGCGGCTTTCACGGCCGCACGCTGCTGACCATGGCGATGACGGGCAAGGTGCTGCCCTACAAACGCAGCTTCGGCCCGTTACCGGGCGAGGTGTTCCATCTGCCGTTCCCCATTTCCCATTATGGCGTCACGGTCGAGGACAGCCTGCGCGCGCTGTCGCTGCTCTTTGCCGCCGACATCGAGCCGTCGCGCGTCGCGGCGATCATCGTCGAGCCGGTGCAGGGCGAGGGCGGTTTTCACATGGCGCCGCCCGAACTGCTCGCGGCGCTCCGTCGCCTCTGCGACGAACATGGCATCCTGCTGATCGCCGACGAGGTGCAGACCGGCTTTGCGCGCACCGGCCGTATGTTCGGGATCGAGCATGGCGGGGTCGAGCCGGACCTGATGACCGTCGCCAAATCGCTTGCGGGCGGCTTCCCGCTCTCGGGCGTGATCGGCCGCGCCGACGTCATGGACGCGGCGCAGCCCGGCGGCCTCGGCGGCACTTACGCGGGCTCGCCCGTCGCCTGCGCGGCCGCGCTCGCGGTGCTCGACGTGATCGAGGAGGAAGGGCTGATCGAACGCGCGAACGCCCTCGGCGACAAGCTGCGGACGACGCTGGAGGCCTTCGCGGCGCGCAACGACCTTCTTCCCATCGGCCATGTCCGCGGCCCCGGCGCGATGGTCGCCTTCGACCTGCTTGCGGCGCGCGGCAGCGACGAACCCGACGGCGCGGCGGCGAAGCGGGTGACGGCGCGCGCGCTGGAACTCGGCCTCGTGCTGCTGAGTTGCGGAATCCATGGCGAGACGATCCGCCTGCTGATGCCGCTCACCGCGTCCGACGCGCTGATCGACGAAGGCATGACGATTCTGGAGAAGGCCCTGAGCGCGCTATGAGCAACATCCCGACCCTGACCCGGCCCGACCTGCTGCGGACCGGCGCTTTCATCGGCGGCCGCTGGATCGCGGGCGCGCGCCGCCTTGCCGTCACCAACCCCGCGACCGGCGCACTGATCGCCGAGGTTGCTGATACGACCCCCGCCGACACGCGCGCCGCAATCGATGCCGCCGCGGTCGCGATGCCTGCGTGGGCGGCGATCCCCGCCAAGGCGCGCGGGGCGATCCTCCGCCGCTGGTTCGACCTGATCATGGCGAACCAGGAAGATCTGGCGCGGCTGATGACCGCCGAGCAGGGCAAGCCGCTCGCCGAAAGCCGTGGCGAGGTCGCCTACGCCGCGTCCTTCATCGAATGGTTCGCCGAAGAAGCGAAGCGCGCCTATGGCGATGTCATCCCCGCGACGCAGAACGGGCAGCGCATCCTGGTGCTCAAGCAGCCGGTTGGTGTCGTCGCCGCGATCACGCCGTGGAATTTCCCCGCTGCGATGATCACCCGCAAGGTAGGGCCGGCACTCGCGGCGGGTTGCGCCATCGTCGTCAAGCCGGCGGCGCAGACGCCGCTGTCGGCGCTGGCGCTCGCGGTGCTGGCCGAGGAGGCGGGGCTTCCCGCGGGACTGCTCAGCATCGTTCCCACCAGCGATGCGCGCGGTGTCGGGGCGGAGATGACGAGCAATCCGCTGGTCCGCAAGCTCTCCTTCACAGGATCGACCGAGATCGGCAAATTGCTCTATCGCCAGTCGGCCGACACGGTGAAGAAGCTGGGCCTCGAACTTGGCGGCAACGCGCCCTTCATTGTCTTCGACGATGCCGATGTGGACGAGGCGGTGAAGGGGGCGATCGCCTCCAAATATCGCAATGCCGGCCAGACCTGCGTCTGCGCCAACCGCCTCTATGTACAGGCGGGAATCCACGATGCCTTCGTCTCCAGGCTTGCCGAAGCCGTGCGGGGACTGAAGGTCGGCGACGGCGCGGACGCGGGAGTCGAGGTCGGCCCCCTGATCGAGGAAACGGCGGTGGAGAAGATCGAGCGCCATATCGCCGACGCGACCGCGAAAGGCGCGCGCATCGTCTGCGGCGGCGCGCGCTCGGCGCTCGGCGGTACGTTCTTCGAGCCGACCTTGCTGGCCGGTGTGACCGCCACGATGGATGTCGCGCAGGAAGAAACCTTCGGCCCGCTCGCCCCGGTCTTCCGCTTCGCGGACGAGGTCGACGTCGTCGAGCAGGCGAACGACACGCGCTTCGGCCTCGCCGCCTATTTCTACGCCCGCGATCTTTCACGTGTCTGGCGCGTTGCCGAAGCCTTCGAATATGGGATCGTCGGGGTCAATACCGGACTGATTTCGACCGAGGTCGCTCCCTTTGGCGGGATCAAGGAATCGGGCCTCGGACGCGAGGGGTCGCGCTATGGGATCGAGGATTATCTCGAAATCAAATATATCTGCATGAATACCAGTCCGGCCTGATTGGCTGGACGGCTCGGCCGAAACGGCCGGCGATGTCATGCGCCCGCCAGCCGGGGTCCTGCCTTGTCCGAGCGCTCGTCATGGCCCGCGTAATAGCGGGCCAGGATGGCGCAGGCGAAAAGCTGGATCTGGTGAAAGAGCATCAGCGGGAGCACGGCGAGGCCGATCTGCGATACCGGAAAGAGGATGCCTGCCAGTGGAACGCCGGAGACGAGGCTTTTCTTCGATCCGCAGAATTGCAGCACGATGGCATCGGCGCGCTCGAGCTTCAGCAACCGCCCGAGCAGCCAAGTGGCGGTGAGGATCGCCGTGAGCAGCCCGATGCAGCAGGCCGTCAGTATCAGCAATTCCGTGGGTGCGACGCGGTGCCACAGCCCTTCGACCACCGCGGCGCTGAAGGCCGTATAGACGACGAGCAGGATTGACCCGCGGTCCGAGAGGCTCACCAGCCGCTTGCGCGCTGCTACCCAGCCGCCGATCACGGGACGCAGCAGGTGCCCGGCGGCAAAGGGCAAAAGGAGCTGGAACAGGATGGTGCGTGCGCCGCCCCACGACAGGGTGACGCCGCTCGCACTCATCAGCAGGCTGGCGAGCAAAGGGGTGAGCGCGATGCCGAGCAGGTTGGAAAAGGAAGCGCTGCACACTGCCGCGGCAACATTGCCGCGTGCGACCGACGTGAAGGCGATCGACGATTGCACCGTCGACGGCAGCAAGGTGAGGAACAGCAGCCCGGCCGCCATCATCGGGTCCAGCAAGTGCAACCGGCTGATTCCGAGACCGAGCAAGGGGAAGAGGAGGAAGGTCGAGGTCAGAACGGCGACATGCAATTTCCACGCGCCTGCGCCAGAGAGCAGGGCTTGGCGCGATAGCTTGGCGCCTTGCAGGAAGAAGAGCAGCACGATCGCGGCGTCGGTGAGAATGTCGAACAGCGCGACGCCCGCACCATGAACAGGCAGCTGCGTCGCGAGAACGACGGTCGCGATCAGTGCGAAGAGAAAGGGATCGACGGCGGCTTTCAGGAAACGCGACATGTCTTCCCCTCTACACGCCCGAGCGGGCGATGTCCGGGACGACCAGCATGCTCTGGTGGAAAAAGTTGCGCCATCTGCCGGCCTGGATATCGTCCGGATGCGTGTCCGTCGATGCGCAGGGTGCAACCGCTTTTGCGCGTCAGGAGATTCGGCACATTCGTCGAAAATGCGCCGGCTCGACGGCCGACGCATTCCTCTCCATTCCGATCTTGCGCTTCAGCGGCGTTCTGTTCGAGCGTCCTGCTGCTTGGCGGTATCCTTGAGTTGACCCTTGGTCATGCCGGTGACGAGGACGTCGCCCGAGCCGGTGAAGCTGGCGGCGGGAAGGGTCGCAACGCGATCGCCGACCTCGACCGTCACTGCTTCGACGACGCCGCGGCCCGTCTGGCGCAACTCCTGGACATGACCGATCACCTTGCCGCGTGCGTCGGTGACTGCCATGCCGGGGTCGACCGCGAACATGCCGGCGCCGTTCGCGGCACCGCTCCCCGCGGCGGCAAGCTGGCCGAGGCTGCCCTGGAAGCTGCCCGCGGCCGAGCCGGTCGCGTCGGCGCTGCCCGAGACGTTCGACAGCGCATGACCCGCAGAGCCGCGGACAGTCCCGACCGCGCCGCGAGCGACGCCGGCTGCGGACGAGGCGGTGCCTCGAACGCTGCCGACGGCGCCGCGCGCGGTCTGGCCAACGAAATCGGTGCCGACGGCCTGCGCGTCGAGGCTGCCGCTGCCCGAAGCGCCGCCCGATCCGCTCGCGCCGCCGCCGATGGCCTGGCCCAGCAGATCGCCCTGGCCATTTGCCGAGCCGCTGCCATTCGCGTCGGCGCTACCCTTGCCCTGCACGCGGCCCGAGCGGCGGTCGATCCGGGCGTCGCCCCGGCCCGATCCGGTCAGGTCGCCGGCGGTGCCCAGCGTGCCGCCGATGGGGCCGGTCGGGTTGCCGAGCGTGCCGCCCAATGTGCCACCGAGGCCGCCACCTAGACCGCCGCCGCCGCCGAGAAGCTGTGCCGAGGCGGGAGCCGAGAATGCGAGCGTCGCTGCGGCGAACGCAGTGGCCGAAAGGAAGATTCGATGCGTCATTGTCCTTCTCCTGAAACGCGGTCCGGAGGGGGCGGACCTGTGGAGAGAACGATGGCGGCTTCACTTTTCTTCCGAAAAAATACGCGCGAACGGATCAGCGCCTGCCGCAATCGCCGCAAATCAGGCCGTGACCATAGATTTTGTCGCGGCCCTTCTTGCCCAGATCGCGTGCTTCGAGGACGAGCGCGGCGACGGCGGGACCGATGCGCGCCACTGCGGGCGCGGGATAGCGAAGCGCCAGCCGGCCGGCGACGAGCGGCGCCGCGAACGAGGTCCCACGCAGCCGGTCCCGGCTGTCTGCGCCGGTTGCCGCGAGCACGTCGTCGCCGGGGGCGGCGAAATCGACGTGGAGCGCGCGGCCCGCCTCGGGCAGCACGCGGTCCTTCGCATCGACCCCGGTCACCGCGAGCACGCCGCGATAGGATGCAGGATAGGCCGGCGGCGCGGCCGGTCCGTCGTTGCCGACCGCTGCGACGATCAGCATCCCCCGCTGCTGCGCCCGCGCGACGGCCGCTGCCAGCAACTTGTTGTCGGGACCGACGAGGCTGATCGTCGCGACCGCGACGCCGCGCTGGGCCAGCCAGCCGAGCGCCCGCGCGATCGCGCTGGCGCTGCCACCCGTCGGGTCGGTCCCATAGACGTCGGCGGCCAGCAGCCGCTGTCCTGGCGCGGCGCCTCGCACCGCGCCGTTGCCGACGAGGAGCGAAGCGACCGCCGTGCCGTGGCGGCTCGGCGCCGGCGCGCCCTTCGCAAAACCGCGCTGCTCGACGCGGCCCGCCACCGACGGATGCGCCGCGACGCCGCCGTCGATCAGACCCAGCATTGTCGCACCGCCGCCGCCGGCCGCCGCCAGCATCGCTTGTGGAAGCGCGCCGCCAGCCGGGCCGCTCGCGGCATAGATATTATCGACATCGACCTCGGCCTCGGGAAGCAGTTTCGCAAGCTGCTTGCGCGCACGGCCGAGGCTGCGCCCTTCGGGAACGCGGAAGCGCGCGATCTCTAAACCGAGCCCTTCGATGCGATCCCGGTCGAACAGCGCGAAGCCCGCGTTCGCGGCGCGTGCGATCATCGCCGCGTCGATCCCGCTCGCGACGAGTATGCCGCGCACGGCCGGCTCGCCTCGTTCATCAAGCTCGATGCTCTCGCGATGGTCATGGAGCAGCGCGGCGATCCGGTCGAGGCGGGTCTGGGCCAGGCGGTCGACGACCGATATCAGGGGCCCGGCGCGGAGGTCGGGAAGCGGTGGCAGCGTGCGCGTTGCGTCGGGAAGCTGGATCGGCGGCAGGGCGATCTGCGCCGCGGCCTGCTGCCCCATCCCGGCGGGCAGCAGGCAGAGGAGGGCTGAGAGGAGGGGCGTCCAATATTTCATCGCATGGCTCGCACGAGGTCTGTTTTCCGGAAAAATTTAGCAGGATGCGGAAGAAACGATAATAGGCTGTCGTTTCTTCCTTCGAACAGGACGAAAAGGAGGGCGATGCGCTTCGAAGAGCAACTGGTCGAATTACTGCCTCGCCTGCGCCGCTTCGCGCGCGGGCTGGCGGGAAGCGCCGGCGACGCCGACGACCTGTGCCAGGCGGCGATCGAACGCGCCCTGAAATCGCGCGATCAATGGCAGGATGGGACAAGACTGGATAGCTGGATGTACCGCATCACCCGCAATCTCTGGATCGACGAGCGCCGCGCCGCGGGCCGGCGCGGTGTTCACACCCCGATCGACGACGCGGTCACGCAGATCGCCGGCGACGGCGCAGCCGAGGTCGAGGCCGGCGCGCTGCGCGACGATGTCGACGGCGCGCTGGCACGCCTTCCCGACGAGCAGCGCGAGGTGGTGATGCTCGTGCTCGTCGAAGGCTATGCCTATCGCGAGGCCGCCGCGATATTGGAGGTGCCGATCGGCACCGTCACTTCGCGGCTCGCGCGTGGGCGCGAGACGCTGATACACTTGCTGGGAGAGGCGGCATGACATTCGATTCCGCCACCGTCGCGGCCTTCATCGATGGCGAACTCGACGATCTGACCGCGCGCCGGATCGCGCGCGAGGCCGCAAGCGATCCCGCGCTGGCAGCCGAGATCGCGCGCCACCGCGCGCTGAAAGCCCGGCTGACAGCCCATTTCGCGCCTATTGTCGAGGAAGAGCCACCGGGCAGGCTCCGTGCGCTGCTGGTCGAGGATCGGGTCGATACCAGCCTGACCGACCGCCGCGCGGCGAAGCGCGGACGCTTCGCGCCGATCCATTGGGGCGCGATTGCGGCGTCGCTGGTGCTGGGGCTGACGATCGGCCTTCGTCCGTGGATGCCCGCCGCCGACGTCGCCGACGCGGGCGGCACGCTCGTCGCGTCGGGAGCGCTCGCCGAGGCACTCGATACGCAGCTCGCGTCGAACCAGCCCGCCGATGCCATGGTGCGCATCGGCCTCAGCTTCCGCGACAGGAAGGGGCGCTATTGCCGTAGCTTCGAAGGCGGCAGCCTGGCCGGCATCGGGTGTCACGAAGGGGAGCGCTGGACGCTCGAACGCACGCTGCGCGGCGCGCCGCGTCCAGCCTATCGCCAGGCCGCGTCGGGCGATCTGGCCGTCGATGCGGCCGCGATGATGGCGGGCGATCCCCTGAACGCCGCCGCCGAGCGGGCCGCGCGCGACAAGGGATGGACCGATTGAGACCAGCCGATCGCGCGAAGCTGACGGTATAACCCGCAGCCTTGCCGCTCGTCAGCGCCGCTGCTGCTCCGTCATCCGAGCCCATTCGGCGAGGCGGCCCTGCTGCTTGATCGTCTTCAGGCAAACCACGGTCGACAGCCGGTGCACCCCCGGCAGCTTGGAGAGGTCGTGGCGGAGCAGTTCGTCGAGATGGTCGACCGAGCGTGCGAATATCTTGAGCATATAGTCGCTGTCGCCGGCGGTCGTGTGGCATTCGACGACGGCAGGGTGAGCCATCACCGCGGCTTCGAAATCGGCGTGGGCATCGAGGCTGATCCGGACCTCGACGAAGCTCTGTACCGCGAGACCGAGGGCGAACGGGTCGAGGCGCGCGGTATAGCCGTGAATAACGCCCGACCCTTCGAGGCTGCGGACCCGCGACCAGCAGGGCGATTTGGAAAGGCCGACCGCCTCGCCCAGTTCGGCGAAGGAGCGGCGTCCATCCTCTTCCAGCGCGGCGATGATTTTCCAGTCGAGTCTGTCCACGTCGTCCTCCTCCCGATTGGGCATGGCGGCCCGTTCTGCCCCGATTCGCGATTTCCTTCTGACGAACAGGATATTTTGCAATTGCGAAGGACGATAGTCCTGCATTCGGAGTAACTGCGAAACGTTTGGCATATGGCGCCAGATCTCAAGGGAAAATTGCGGACAATGTTCGCCCCGAGCGACCCTATCCTCTCGGCAGGCCGGGAGAGAGAGCCGAGGTGGCTGCGACGCATATCTTCGATACGCCGCCCGAGGGGGCGGCGGCGGACTGGACGATGGTCCAGGACTGGCGGGCGTTCACCCCCGCGCAGCATGCGACCTGGCGCGCGCTGTTCGATCAGCAGTCGGCGGCGCTGCGCGGCTATGCCTGCGCGGATTTCCTGCGCGGCCTCGATATCCTGCGGTCGGTCGCGCCGGGGGTTCCCGATTTTGCCGCGCTCAACAAATGTCTGAAACCGGCGGCCGGCTGGGAGATCGTCGCGGTTCCGGGCTGGATACCGAACGAGCCTTTCTTCGAGCATCTGGCGAACCGCCGCTTTCCCGCCGCCAACTTCCTGCGGCCGCCCGAACAGATCGGCTACAGCGAAGAGCCGGACATGTTCCACGATATCTTCGGCCATGTCCCGATGCTCGCCAACCCGGCTTTCTCCGAATTCCTGGTCGCCTACGGCCAGGCGGGGCTGCGCGCCGAAAGGCTCGGCGCGTCCGATTTCCTCGGCCGGCTCTGGCTCTATACGACCGAATTCGGACTCGTCGTCGAGGAGGGCGAATTGCGCGCCTTCGGCGGCGGGCTGCTGTCGAGCTATGCCGAGACGCTCGCGGCGCTCACCTCGCCCGAACCGCGCCGCATCTGGCTCGATATCGAGCGCGTGATGCGGACCAAATATCATTTCGACCGGTTCCAGCGCATCTATTTCGTGGTCGAGGGCTTCGAGGAATTGTTGCGCGCGACGGAGGAAACGGACTTTGCGAGTGTTTACAGGAAGATTGCGAGCGAAGCTGCGCTCGAGGCCGAAGATGCCTTTCCCGGCGACCGCGCCTATCATGGTCCGCTGCAACCGGTCCGGCCGGGACCGGCCTTCATGAACGGGGAGGCGCGGCGATGATCAGGCAGACGAAGGACGGCAACACCGACATCTTCGAGACCGAAATCGACGGCGAAACGATCCAGTGGGACAATGGCCTGACCTATGCGCGTCATATCCAGACGCAGCAGCTTCTGTCGGCGCAGGTGCCGGTGTCGGACAAGCCCGACGAGATGCTGTTCATCATCATGCACCAGACGATGGAGCTGTGGATCAAGCTGGTGCTCCACGAAGCGCGGCTGGTGGTCGGGGCGATCCGCGCCGACCGGCTGGACCTGGCGGGCAAGGGGCTCGACCGGATCGCGACGATCCAGCGCCACATGATCCATAGCTGGGAGGTGCTCGCGACGCTGACCCCGCACGATTTCCTGACCTTCCGCGGCTTCCTGCGCCGGGCCTCGGGCTTTCAGTCGCAGCAGTATCGCGAGCTCGAATATCTGCTCGGCAACAAGCGGGCGGACATGATGATCGTCCACAAGGAGGACCCGGCCGCGACCGCGCGGCTGCGCGCCGCGCTGGAGGCGCCGTCGCTCTACGACGAACTTCTCCAATTGCTGGCGCGGCGCGGGTTCGCCATCCCTGCCGACCGGCTGGAACGCGACTGGACCCGGCCTTACGAGCCGTCGGAGGCGGTCGAAAAGGCGTGGCTCGCCATCTACACCGATGTCGAGCGCCATTGGGACCTCTATACGCTCGCCGAGAAGATCACCGCGCTCGAATATTATTTCCAGGAATGGCGCTTCAAGCACATGAAAACGGTCGCGCGCGTCATCGGCCACAAGCCGGGCACCGGGGGGTCGTCGGGGGTCAATTATCTGGTCAAGGCGCTGAACCTCAGCTTCTTCCCCGAACTCTGGTCGATGCGCACCGAGATGGTCGCTCCGCGCCAAGGTGGCGATTATGGGGGCGGCGATTATGCCGCTGGGGCGGACGGATGAGCCGGATGTGGGACATTTCGCAGCCGCTGCACGCTGCGGTGCCGGTGTGGCCGGGCGAGCCACCTTTCGCGCTCTACAGTCACGCGGTGATCGGCGACGGCTGCCCGGTCAATGTCGGGGCGATGGTCACGCCGCTCCATGCGGGGACGCATGGCGATGCGCCGCTGCACTATGCCAACGACGGCGCGTCGTCGGCCGAATGCGACCTCGAACCCTATATCGGCCCGTGCGTGCTGCTCGACGTCCGCCATGCGCGCGGGCGGGTGGAGGCAGGTGATATCGACTGGGACGCGGTCGCGGATGCCGAGCGCGTGCTGCTGCGCACCTACGAACATTTCCCGCATCAGGCATGGGACAGCGATTTCACCGCGATCGCGAGCGAGGTGATCGCGCGGCTCGGCGCGATGGGAGTGCGCCTGATCGGCACCGACGCCGCCTCGCTCGATCCCGAACAGTCGAAGACGCTCGACGCGCATCATGCGGTCAAGGCGGCCGACATGCGCATCCTGGAGGGACTCGTCCTCGATGATGTGCCGCCGGGGCGGTACGAGCTTATCGCGCTGCCGCTGTGCATCGTCGGTGCCGACGCGAGCCCGGTGCGCGCGATCCTGAGGGACCTGCCATGACCGAGACGCTCCTGACCGCCGACGTGGCGGACCTCGACGCGGCCGATCCGCTCGCCCGCTTTCGCGACCGCTTCCAGCTTCGCGACGGGCTCATCTATCTCGACGGCAATTCGCTGGGCGCGCTGCCGAAGGCGACCGCCGACCGGCTCGCGCGCGTGGTCGCGGAGGAGTGGGGCGAGGGGCTGATCACCTCGTGGCTCGGCGCCGAATGGTCGACCGCGCCGCGCCGGATCGGCGACAAGATCGCGCGGCTGCTCGGCGCGGCGCCCGGCGAGGTCATCGCGACCGATTCGACCTCGGTGAACATCTTCAAGGCGCTGACCGCCGCCCTGTCGCTGCGGCCGGGGCGGACGAAACTGCTCTCCGAAGCGACCAATTTTCCGACCGACGTCTATATGATGCAGGGGATCGAGGCGTTTTCGGGCGGGCGGGTGAGGGCGGTGACGGTCGATCCCGATGCGGTGGTGGATGCGCTCGACGCGGATGTAGCGGTGCTGCTGCTGACGCAGGTTCACTACAAGTCGGGCCGCGTCCGCGACATGGCGGAGGTCACGCGCAAGGCGCATGACATCGGTGCGCTCGTCGTCTGGGATTTGAGTCACAGTGCCGGCGCGATTCCGGTCGACCTGAATGGCGCGAACGCCGATTTCGCCATCGGCTGCGGTTATAAATTTCTCAACGGCGGTCCCGGCGCGCCCGCCTATCTGTTCGCGGCGGCGCGGCATCAGGCGGCGGCGCCGGTGCTCTCGGGCTGGTTCGGCCATGCGCGGCCCTTCTCGTTCGAGGAGGATTATGATCCGGCGCCGGGGATCGAGCGTTTCCTCTGCGGCACGCCGCCGGTGCTGGGACTCGCGGCGCTCGAAGCGGGCGTCGACCTGCTGCTCGAGGCCGATATGGCCGACGTTCGCCGCAAGTCGCTCGCGCTGGGCGACCTGTTCATGGAGCGGATGGAGCCGCTTTGCGCCCGCTACGGCTTCACGCTGGTCAGCGAGCGCGACCCGGCGCGCCGCGGCAGCCAGGTCGCCTATGCGCACTCCCGGGGTTACGAGATCGTTCAGGCGCTCAAGGAACTGGACGTCATCGCCGATTTCCGCACGCCCGACGTGCTGCGTTTCGGGCTGACGCCGCTTTACCTCCGCTACCGCGATATCGTCGAGACGGTCGAGCGGCTCGATCAGGTCTGCGCGACCGAGGCGTGGAACAAGCCGGAATATCGGGAGCGGGCGGCAGTGACATGAGCGAGGTGTCGATGCCCTTCCTGCCCAGGTCGAAGGTAGCCGCGGTGCAGGCTGCGCCGGTCTTCCTCGATCCCGCCGCGACGGTCGACAAGGCCTGCGCGCTGATCGCCGAGGTGGCAGGAAACGGCGCTAAGCTTGTCGCCTTTCCCGAGGTGTTCGTCGCCGCCTATCCCTATTGGAACTGGCTGATGTCCCCGATCGAGGGGGCGGAATGGCACGAACGCCTCTATCGCGCCTCGATCCTCGCCGACGGGCCCGAAGTCGCGGCGCTGTGCGCGGCGGCGCGCGACCATGACTGCACGGTGGTGATCGGGATCAACGAGCGCGACCCGGTCAGCGTCGGCACGATCTATAATTGCAACCTGATCATCGGCGCCGACGGCCGCCTGCTCGGGCGCCACCGCAAGCTCGTCCCGACCTGGGCCGAGAAGCTGAGCTGGGCCGGCGGCGACGGCAGTTCGATCCGCGTCTACGACACGCCGGTCGGGCGGCTTGGCACGCTCGCGTGCGGCGAGAATACCAACACGCTCGCGCGCTTCGCGCTGCTGTCGCAGGGCGAGCTCGTCCATGTCGCCAATTATATCGCGCTGCCTGTGGCGCCCGCCTCCTATAATATGGCCGAGGCGATCCGCATCCGCGCGACCGCGCACAGCTTCGAGGGCAAGGTCTTCACCATCGTCGCCTGCTCGGCGGTGAGCGAGGAGATTATCGCGGCGATGTCGGAAGGACGCCCCGGAAATCGTGAGTTGCTGTCGCGCCCGAACAGCGCCTTTTCGGGCGTCATCGACCCGCACGGCAATCTGATCGGCGACGCGCTGATCGACGACGAGGGCATCGTTTATGCCGAGATCGACCTCGGCGAATGCGTGCGCCCCAAGCTGATGCACGACATCATCGGCGGCTATAACCGCTTCGATATCTTCAACCTGACGGTCGACCGGACTCCTCGCGCGTCGGCCCTGTTCGTGGACGAGGTGCCGCCCGCGGACGATCCCGGCGAGGAGGAGCCGTCATGACCGATCATTCCACCACCATCGACCCGCGCGACGCCGTTCTCGGCCGGTCGCGCGTCACCGACACGCCCGAGCTCGAAGCGTTCTATGGCGATCTCGCGCGGCGCAATGCCGGCGCCTTCTGGAAGCGCGCCAATGCGATCGAGCCGTGGGAGCCCGAGACGCGCTATCGCCCGACGCTCTGGCGCTATGCCGACATGCGCGCGATGTGTCTGCGCGCCATCGAACTGGTGAAGCCCGAGGAAGCGGGACGCCGCGTCGTCACCCTGCTCAACGACAGCGACGCGGGGCGCGAAAATACGGCGGTCTGCGGCTGGCTGTTCAGCGGCATGCAGGCGATGCGCCCCGGCGAGATCACCCCCGCGCACAAGCACACCGCCTCGGCACACCGCTTCATCATGGAGGGAAAGGGCGCCTATACCGTCGTCGACGGGCACCCTATCACGCTGGGCGCCAATGATTATGTGCTGACCCCGAACGGCTGCTGGCACGACCATGGCGTCACCGCCGAGGGCGAGGTGTCGATCTGGCAGGACGGGCTCGATATCCCGCTGATGAACTGCCTCGAAACCAATTTCTACGCGGTCTACGAGCAGCCGGTGCAGACCGCCGCCTTCCCCGCAAACGACCTGCCGCTGAGCTATGGCGGCGCAGCGCTGCGGCCCGAGGGTGTCGGGGCATGGGACAGGCCTTATTCGCCGGTGATGGTCTATCGCTGGGATGCGACGCGGGATGCGCTGTGGAACCTTGCGCAGGTGTCCGGGGGATCGCCTTTCGACGGGCATATGATGCGCTATGCGAACCCGCTGACCGGCGGCTGGGCGCTGCAGACGATGGGTGCGCACATGCAGATGCTCCCCGGCGGCTTTCGCGGCAAGGCGCACCGGCACACCGGCAATGTCGTCTACAATGTCGCGGGCGGCCGCGGCTATTCGATCATCGGCGGCGAGCATTTCGACTGGGAGACGCACGACATCTTCTGCGTTCCCGCGTGGACGTGGCACGAGCATGTCAATCTCGGCGCATCCGAAGAAGCCTTCCTCTTCTCGTTCAACGACTTCCCGGTGATGGAGGCGCTCGGCGTCCGGATCGAGGAGCCCTATTCCGACCATGGCGGCCACCAGCCCGCCTGATTGCAGACAGACAGGACAGCATTCATGCGTTTCGTGACATATCGCACGGCCGAAACCGAACCGCGGCTCGGACTTCTCCACGACGGGCTCGTGATCGACGTCGAATATTTCGGCGCCGCGATCGGGCAGGATCTGCCTTCGACGATGCTCGGTTTCATCGATTTGGGGCCGATGGCGCTGCGTTTCCTGCAAGAGGCGGTGACCAATGCCTCGACCGCCGATTTCGTCGGTACCTCGCTGCCCGAAGCCAATGTCATCCTGCTCGCGCCGATCCCGCGGCCGCGCAAGAATATCTTCGGCATCGGTCTCAACTATACCGAGCATGTCGCGGAATCGGCGCGCAGCCTCGACACGTCGAAGGAGTTGCCGCAGCAGCCGGTGATCTTCTCGAAGCCGCCGACCGCGGTCGCCGCGTGGGACGATCCGATCCGTCACAATGCGAAGGTCACGCAGCAGCTCGACTGGGAAACCGAACTCGCGGTCGTCATCGGCCGTACCGCGCGCCGCGTCGCCGAGGCCGACGCGCTCGATCATGTCTTCGGCTATACGGTGATCAACGACGTGTCGGCACGCGACTGCCGCCGCGCCGGCCAGTGGATCGTGTCGAAGGGGCAGGACAGCTTCGCGCCGATGGGGCCGTGCATCGTCACCGCCGACGAGATCGGCGATCCGCAGGACCTGACCCTCAGGACCCGCGTCAACGGGGTGGAAAAGCAGAACGGCAACACGCGCTTCATGCTCTTCAACGTGGCGCAGCTCGTCGCCGACATATCGAGCGTGATGACGCTCGAGCCCGGCGACATCATCGCGACCGGCACGCCGGCGGGCGTCGGTGCCGGGCGCGATCCGCAGGAGTTCCTGTGGCCGGGCGACGTCGTCGAATGCGAGATCGAGAAGATCGGCATGCTGCGCAACCCGGTCGTCGCGGTCTGAGGCGCGCGATGGCGGTCAGACCCATCCGCATTGGGCAGATCGTGCCCAGCTCCAACGTCACGATGGAGACCGAGATTCCGGCGCTGCTCCGCGCCCGCGAGGCCATCGCGCCCGAGCGCTTCACCTTTCACGCGTCGCGGATGCGGATGAAGACGGTGACGAAGGAGGAACTGGCGGCGATGGACGCCGACTCCGACCGCTGCGCACTCGAATTGTCCGACGCCGCGGTCAATGTTCTGGGCTATGCCTGCCTCGTCGCGATCATGAGCATGGGGCAGGGCTATCACCGCATCTCCGAGGCGCGGCTTCACCGGCGCACGGTGGAGAATGGCCATCCTGCGCCCGTCGTGACGAGCGCGGGCGCGCTGATCGAGGGGCTGGCCGCGCTCGGGGCCAAACGCATCGCGCTGGTTGCCCCCTATATGAAGCCGCTCACCCAAATGGTCGTCTCCTATATCGAGCAGGAGGGTGTCGAGGTCGCCGACTGGCTCGCGCTCGAAATCCCGGACAATCTGGAGGTGGCCGCGCAGGACCCGGCCCATCTGCTCGATCATTACAAGCGGCTCGACCTCACCGGCATCGACGCGCTGGTCCTGTCGGCCTGCGTCCAGATGCCTTCGCTGCCGTCGGTCCAAAAGATCGAGGATGCGATCGGCCTGCCGGTCGTCTCCGCGGCGATCTGCACCGCCTACCAGATGCTGACGCGCCTTGGCTTGCCTGCCGAAGTGCCCGGCGCCGGCGCCCTGCTCTCGGGCCGCTATTAGCGCCGGAATCTCAGGCGCGCTGAAATTGCAGCGCGTCGGTCAGCGTATCGCGCAGCCGCCGGTTCCAGCTCCGATCCTTGAAGGGCAGCCATTCCAGCGTCGCTGGATCGAAGTTCGGCCGAACTTGCAGCAGCGCGGTGCTTGCCTCGCGGGCCCGCGCATGTTCGCCCATCATCCATAGCGCCGAAATCTTGAAGACATGGCCGTAGACATAACCGGGCCGGCGGGCGAGGGCGTTGTCGGCCTCTATCACCGAGCGGTCGTGGTGGCCGAGCATCAGCGTCGCAAGCGCCAGCTCGCCGAACTGGTGGAAATTCTGGGCGTCGAGCGGGTTGAGGCGAAGCGCCGTGCGAACCATCGCGAGCCCATCCTCGGGGCAGCCCGACAGCGAATAGCAGCTCCCGAGATGGGCATAGGCGGACGAGAGGCTGGGGTTCAGGGCAATCGCTTCGTGCATCAGGGCCGCGGCGCTGTCGTGGCGCCCGAGCCAAGTGTCGAGGATTCCGAGCAGCAGCCACGCCCGCGCGTCATAGGGATCGGTGTCGCGGGCCAGCATCACCTGGCCGCGCAGCGCCTCGATCGATGTCGACGGTTCGCCATCGGCCCAAAGCTTCCATGCCTCCGCATAGGCCTTTTCGATCAGAATCTCGGCCGAGCCCGGCCGGGCCTGTGCGGCCATGTCCAGCAGATTGTCAGCGATCTTGAGATCGGTTCTGGTCAGGCGGCGCATATGCCAGCGTGCTCGCCACAACAGTTCGTCGGCGTTCAGGTCCTGAATGCTGCGATCACGCACCCGTTCTTCCTGGTCGGTCGCGATCTGCATCGACACCGCGGCAATGATATCGGTCAGGATGCGGTCGACCTCGACGGGCGAAACGGCATCGCCCAGTTCTTCGCGGTTCGACCAGAGCATCCGCCCGCTTCGCGCCTCTGACAGCGCGACGACGATGCTGCGCCCGAAGCTCGACCTGCAGTGGAGCAGATATTCGACGCCCAGCCGTCGTCCCGCGCGCACCAGTGTATCGCCGGCCTGAATCTGGACCGGGCCGGCCGATGCGCCGATCAGCGGCAGCCATCGCAGGCGGGTGATGCGTTCGGCGAGCTTGCCGGCGATATCGTCGATTCGTTCCATTTGCTCGGCGGGCAATTCCTGCTGATGCACGACGATGCCGATGGTCGGCCGCCCGTTCGACGAGGTCCGGTCGTCGCGCGGATCGACGGGAAGGGCGCCGGTCTCGGCCGCCTCGCGCGCGGCGGCAATCGCCTGCCGCTCCTCGCGCAGCCAGTCCTCGAAACTCTCTTCCCAGGCGATGTCGATGCCTTCGAGGAATTCGCCGCGCAACTGGACGATCTGGTCGGGATCGCGAATGTCGACGACCACCTGCTTCAGATCGAGCGCGACCGATTCGTGATTGACGATCAGCAGCGGCGGATCGCCGATATTGACCAGCGGACGCAGGTTCGACAATTCGCGCCGCAGGCTGGCCTGCGAGTTGGCGCGTTCGCGGCTGCCCCACAGCCGTTCCTGCAGCCAGCGGCGCGACCGTTCGCCCGAACGCGACGTCGCCAGCATGGCCAGCAATATGCACGATCTTTTCGATGGAATAAGAATCCGCGCTCCATCCGGCCCCACCAGCCGGAACGAGCCGATCAAATCCAGACGAAACGCTGAATTTCCCGACACAATGTCATCCCCCACACGATTAATTCTATATTAATTCCAGCGGGGGCTGCAATAGCTCTTGTATCCGGAAGGCTGTTACTTTTCGCACATGCGGCGCCCGGTTTCGGAACAGCGCTCCGACTGCCCTTCCACCAGAAGCTGAGGATTTCGGACAGGAAACGCAGCCCGCGAGTTCGGGCATCTGTTCGCGTCAGGCCGAGCAGGGATACGGCGAACTATCTGGAATCCCGGGTGGATAGGCGGTGGATATTCGGGATCTTCGGAAAATCCCGCGGCCGAACCGCTTATTAACGATTGCCTATTAGAGAAAGGCGCCTCGAACGAAAGCGGAGCCACGCCCATGTTTCTGAACGAAGGATTTGCTGCGGTGGCCGCGCTTGCCGCCACGACGCTGGCGGCGCCGGCCTCCACGGGGCAGATCAGCAAGACCATCCACCTGCGGGCGCATGTTCCGGTCTATTGCAACGTCGGCTGGTTCCCCCAGGTCGGGGCGGTGTCGACCGGCGGCACGGTCGATCTCGGCATGACCGAGGAATTGTGCAACGCGCCGCGCGGTTATCGCGTGATCCTTCAGCATCCGACCGACGTGCCCGACGCGGCGATCGTCATCGACGCCAATCGCATTCCGCTGTCGGACAGCGGCGAAACGGTGCTGTCCGATTCGGACCAGCCGGGATTCCACGTCCGGCAGCTGGCGATCGACGTCGGGAGCGATCCCGAAAAGCTCAGCCATCTGGGCTTGCGCATCGAAGCCAAATATTAGGGTCGGATCCTAGGCGACCGGCGCCAGGGTCAGGATCAGCGTGTCGGCATAGGCGCCGGCGCGCTTGTCTGACACATCCTCCACCTCGACCTCCAGCGGAATCTGCTCACCGCCGAGCCCGGCGCGCGGGTTGACGAACCCCGATTCCGAATCGAGCCTCAGCGGCTGGCCGCCGAAGCGGACGTCATAGGCGATCCGGTCCGCGCCGGACGCTCCGCTGCTGCCTTCGCGGATCATCGCGCTTCCGTTCAGGCTTCGCGCCGTCACCGCGTAGCGGCCGGTGCTGCGAACCGAAATGGCGAGCGACCGCGACCGGGTCGCGAAATCGAGAAAGTCGATCTCGCCATGCGACGAGGCGCCGGCGATACTGGCGCTCAGCACATTGGGAACCTGAACCGTCACGGTCACGATGCCGGGCGCTTCATAGGGCATCGACAATTCGGTCGCATCGCACCAATAACGCAGGGTGAACTGTTCGCGATAGACGCCGGCCGGCAAGTCCTCGCGCAAATTGGTCAGGAACAGGCGAAGGCCGCTCTGCTTGCTCGCCTCGGTCGGGTCGAGCATCACCTTGGCCGACCGCAACAGGGCATAGGCTTCGCTGCGCGACGCGGCGATATTGTTCCCCGAATCGTTGCTGCGCCATTCGATCTGCGGCCCGGCGCTCGCCCCGACCCGCGACTGAACCGTCGAATCCTCGTCGAGAATCTGATAGATGACGGTCAGCGGAGCCGCGGTATCGGACCCGGTGCGCCGGAAATTCAGCACCGTCGGCTGCATCACCTGCGCCGGTCCCGTCGCATCGAGCGGATCGATGCGCAGATCGGGCACGACGACCGGATCGATCGTCACGCACTGGGCGGCCGCCGGGGCGCAGAAGGCCGCCGGCGCGGCGGCGAGCGACAAGGTCATCATCAACTTCTTCACGCCATCTACCTCTCGTCCGTCGGGGTGATCGTGCCCACGCGAGCGATGCCCGAATCCGTTTCCGCTATGTCCAGTTCATAGACGATCGGCGGCGTTCCGGACATCTCGATGCGCCAGCGTCCCGCCTTGACCCCGCTGATCGCGAACTTGCCCTGGCGGTTGGTGAACAGCTCGACCCGCCGGTCGCCGCCGATTTCGGTCGCATAGCCGACGCGCAGTTCGAGCGGCTCGCCGTTCGGTGCCGTCAACTGCCCGATGGCCATGACATTATAATCCGAGCCGACGCTCACCAGATAGCCGGCGCGATAGGGCGGCAGCACCCTGAGAGAGCCGGTGCCGATGTCGAGGCCCGCCGAGGCATTGGGAACGTCATAGACCAGCGTGCGCGGCGAATAGGAGCCGATCTGCGGATAGAGGGCCGGGCCGAAAGTGCCCGAGCGCGCCTGATAGCTGCCCTGCGATTGTTCGACCTCGACCTTCAGGCCCTGGCCGCTCTTGTAGGGCCGGATGATTGCGAAGCCGTCGCTGATCGGCCGGCCGATCGCAAAGGAGCCGCCGGCAAAGGCCAGCGAGGATGCGACACGCAGCGACGTACGCTGGTCGCTGATGCTGTCGGTCTGCAGCGAATAGGCGGTCGTGTGCGCGAGGCTGAGGTCGGCGCGGTTGGCGACATAGCTGCCGTTGGCGTTGAGGCTCCGCGTATCGGGGCCGATGTCGACGTTTGCCGATCCGCTCCACGCGCCGACCCCATAGCCGCCCGAGCTCTGATAGCCCAGGCGGACGCGGTCGCTGTTGCTGTCATATTCGGCGCGGGCCGAGGAACGGGTGCCGAAACGCCGGACGAGCGATATGCGAAAGCTTTTGTCGTCGCCGCGGATGCCGCGGCTCCATTCGGCGTCGAAAACCAGGTTGGTCGCGCGGTCGAGACGCCGGCCATAGCTGAGCCGTACCGAGCGCTCGTTGGCGAAGCCGCGGCGGGCATGGGCATAGCGCGCCTGCACGCCGACGAAAGACCCCGCGTCGATCGACTTGTTATAGCTGATCATCGCATTGTATTGATAGGGATTGTCGGGCGCGAGCTGCCCGACCGCGCCGAACCGCCGGCTGCGCGCCTCGACGGTCGCGATCAGCGACGACCCGTTGGCTACACCCTGGGTCACGCGCTCGAGCGAGAAATTGGCCGCCCAGCCGTTGCCGCCGGCGGGAAGGTGGCTGAACGCGACGTCGCCGCCGATCGTGCCCCAATCGGTGCCGAGGACGATTTCGCTGCCCACGAGATAGGCCTTGTTGGCATATTGAAAATTGCCGCCGAGCGTCAGCCGGTCGGACAGGCCGCGGCGATAGAAGCCCGAAAGCGCGATGTCGTTGCTATAGTCGACTCCCCGGCTGCGCGTTTCGAGTACCCCGACGTTCAGCGAATATTCGGACAATCCGGCCGCGAGCTGGCTGCGCTCGATGAACATGGTGAAGGAAATGACGTCGCGCCGGCCGGTGTCGTCGGTGATCACCAGCTCGACGTCGTTGCCGCCCTGCGCGAAGGGAAAGTCGCTGACATTGTAGGTGCCGGGCTGAAGCCGCATCGTGCGTACCGTGCGCCCGTTGACGATCGCCTCGACCGTCGCGTCGCGATCGAGCGAGAAGGTGCGTCCGCCGCGCGGCGTGACGCTGCGCTGCGGATCGAGTAAGGCATAGCTGCGCGTCAGGCCGAGCCCGGCCAGGTCCATCGAACCCTGGAAACCGCGGTTCTGCGACGAGACGTCGCCCGCCGTCCAGCGGATGAGGCGCTTGGCGTCGTCATAGACCAGCCGCGATCCGGTGCGCCGGAAACGCTTGTCGCGCCCGTCCCATTGGCCTTCGGATTCGAGCACGATCCCGCCGAAGCGCGCGGCGCCGTCGAACAGGAAGAAGGGGTCGTCGAAACCGGCGTCGCCGCCCTTGTGGATATAGTCGAGCGAGCCGCGGATATTCACATAGGCGGAAAAATTCTCGGGTGCCGCGAATTCGCCGATCGTGTCGCGATCGAGGTCGGCGATGCCGATCGAGCGCAGGGCGCGATCCTGCGTCGCGATCGTCAGCGTGAGTTCGAGCGACCGCTTGTCGAACTGAAGCGGCAGCCCCAGCCGCTCGAAGGCGGAGAGGGGGGCGAAGCCGTCCTGCGCCGGCGTGTTGCGCAGTTCGGCCAGCTTTTCGGTGGACAATTGCGGCGACAGCAGCGTGGCCAGCCCCTCGACCGACAGTAAAAGGGCGTCGTCGGGGGTGAGCTGTGCATCGACGTCGCCCAGCATTCGCGGGCCGTCCTTCACCGGCACGACGATCGTCATGGTGCGGTCGGTGCGGTTCAGTCGTGGTTCCTCGGCAGGCGGCGGCGTCGCTGCGGGAGCCGCTTGTGGCGGCGGCGGTTCGGGGGCAGGGTCAGCGGCGACCGGAGGCGCCGGCGCCTTCTCTGTCTGATCGAGAATCGCGCCCACTCCGCCATAGCCGTGGATCATCGCGCATACCGACAGCGGGCGCGGAATGCAGCGGGGACGCGGTGCGGCGTCGCGGGGCGCCTGCCAGGATCGGGTGCCGGACGAAACCGCAGCGCGCGGCGTCAGTCCGTCAGCGGGGCCATCCCAGGCTAGCGCCTGCGGACTCCACGCCATGGCGGCCGCGACGGCGACGGTGCAGACGCCGAGTGCCCAACCCTGTTTTCGCGCCCCCCGCACTTTTGGCTCACCGTCCGCGGCCGGACAGCGTCACTTCCGCGGTGCCGTCCGGATTTTCCAGATCGATCGGCGCGATGAATTTACGGCTGGTCTCGGGGCCGATCAGGCCAAAGCCGATCGTCTGCTGGACGTCGCTGTCGCTCAGCGTGCGGCGGAATGTTTCCTTGCCCGCCGCATCACGCTGAACCAGGGTCAGCGAGCCGCCGCTGAGATAGCCATAGTTGCGGCCGGCGTTGTGGACGGTGAAGGCGATGCGCGCGGGCGGCACCGGGGTGTCGGCGTCGGGCGCGGCGCCTTCGGGCTTGGCGGGATGGATGATCTCCGCGCTTTCCACGCTCAGCGCGGGGTCGCCGGCGGTGATCGAGGCGACATTGACCATCGCCTGGAAATTATAGAGAATCTGGATCGTCGACTGGCCGCCGGGCACCTCGACCGGCAATTGCGCGACCTCGGCATAATAGTGGCGGCTGCGGTCGACTTCGGGGTCGCCGATATACTGGATGCGAAAGGTCTGCGTCGCGCCCGGCGGGATGATCGCCTGCGTCGGAAGCGCGATCAGGTCGTCGGTCACCCGGTCCGAGGCCTTGACCGTATCGGGCAGCAAATCCGCCTCGACCAGCCGGATTTCCACCGGCAGGGGGGTCGTGCCGGTGTTCTGGACGCGAATTTGCTTCCCCATGTCGCGCCCTGCCGTCTTCAGGTCGAGAACGACCGGCTGGACGGTCATCGCGGCATAGGCCGCGACGGAAAACAGGCTCATCAGCATCGCCAGCGCGGCGAAGACGGAAAACTTCAGCTTCGACATGTCACCCCCGGATAAGGCACCGCGCGACAAGCGGCGCTAAACAATTGGACAGGCGCCGGATCGCCGGCGCCTGTCGGAATATTTTACTGCCGATGCGTCCCCGCCAACGGAGGAAAGGTCATCCTTGCACCTCCAGCGTGACGATGATGATGTCCTGATATGTTCCGGCCAGTAACGGTCCCGATGCAGCATCGCGCTGCACGCTCATCTTGATGTCGAAATCGCTGTTGCCCGGTGGCACGATATAATCATGTGTGGTGCTGTCGCCCGCGCTTTGCGGCCGCCAGTTGATGATGCCTTCGTTGTTATCTTTCCAATGGGCGCTGTACAGCATGTCTCGCTTGAAGGTGAAACCCTGGGGCAATGCCGGCGGCGGCGACTGCCGGTATGTTGCGTTCACCAAGCCGCCATATTGGCTCGTGATCCGGATTTCGTGGCTGGTATTGCACATCGCCGCGCCGCGAATGCGGATCGCATAGCCCGGGCTGACCACAGCCGTGCCGCTCGCATCCGCCAGCGCCGTCGGCGGAATGGTCCAGATGTTGTTGGCGAACTGTCCGCCGTTTGCGCCGTTCGCGGCGGACACGAAGTTCCAGCTTGTCGGCAGGCTGCAGGCCGGCTCGGCGTTGCCAGTGATATCGACATCGGCGCTGTCCGAAGTCTGGGTCTGGGCCATGGCCGGCATGGCCCACATCGCCAGCGCGGCGCCGGAAAGGAAAAGGATGGATTTCATGACGGACAGTCCCCCATGGGTTTCGATGAAGCGATGGTGCGGCGACCGGGTCATGGATTGGTCGCCAGCGTAATGGTGACGGTTCCCTTATAGTCGCCGACCTCGAGCATCAGGTTCGAGACCTCATTGTTGCTCTGGTTCAAGGTTTCCAGTTGGGAAATCTCCAGCGTCAATCCACCGGATTGGGCCGCAAGCGCAGAGTTGAATTCATTCTCGCTCTGATCGCTTCCACCATGAGGCCGCAAAGAGATTGCTCCCATCGGCGACCAGTTCTTCAGCCTCGCCCAATAGGTGACCTTGCGTGCCATATAGGACGGCTGGGCATAGGCAGGCGGGGCCTGCAACGTCATCGGCGTCGCTTCCATCGTCAGCTTGTGTGGCGTATTGCACCAGGCGTCGGGGATGATCGTGCTGCCCGATGCACTCGCGCTGGTCAGGTCGCCTTTGAGCGTGCCGTCCGGATCGGTCAGATCGCCAAGCTCGATGATTTCGTCATCGGGGTTGCCCATGCCGCAGGCACCGGCGACGGTCGCACCGATGTCGATCTGCTGCGAAACGCTGTTTGCGTGAGCGTTGCCCGGTGCTGCCAGCGTTGCCAGCCCGGCCATCAATAATGTGCGGCGATGAAGCATATCGTCACTCCCGAATCTTGAAGCCAGCATCACTGGGCGAGCGAAATGGTGAGGCGCACGGCGCCGGTATAGCCGCCAGCGACGGGACGCAGATTGCCAGTCACATCGGGCTGGCTGATCTCGATCGCCATGGTGCCGATCTGGGCCTGCGGGATATCGAACTCGGTGCCGTCATCCACCGTGCTGCTGACCGAGAGGTCGCCAGTGACGTTAGCCCAGGTCAGCTTGGCCGTGTAATCGACGCGATTGGTGAAGGATTGATCGTCATCGACCGTGGTGACGATATCATTCATCAACGGATCGGCTTCGATCTTCACTTTCGTCGGCGCGTTGCAATAGAAGCTGGATGCGAGCTCGCGCGTGTCGTCCCCCGCGAATTGGCTCACCAACTTGCCGTTCACGTCGGTCAGCGTGCCCAGGTCGAGCGTCACGTCCTGCATCGAAAGTTCCGAACAATAGGGCGGGATTGTCGACTGGACGGTTATCGACGGTGGGTCGGTCTCCGCCGACGCGGGAAGCGCATAAGCGGAAGCGCCCAACAGCAATGCGCTAAGCAGAGTGGTTCTCACGATCTTCTCCTGAAACTCGTCCGCAGGGCGGAGGGTGAGCGATGAGGGCGGGGCGCCGCGTGCCACCGTGGCACGGACGAATGAATATTTGTCTTTCATGCGCGCACCGCCAGTTCGACGACGATGGTGTCGCGATAGCGGCCCAGCACGGGTTCGTCCCCTTCGCCGGGCGCGTTCCAGCGCAGGCGCATGGTTCCGGTGCGGTCGATCGCGGTGGCGTCACCCGACGACCATCCGTCGCCCGCTCCGAACACGCAGGCTCCCTGCGGCTGATCGGTAAGCTGGTCAGCGCCGCACCAGCCGAGCGGGTTGAGGCCCGCATCGGTATCGATGGCGATCGCAACATCATAGGCGATACGCGGTGCGACCCCCTCGCGCGGATCTTCGGTGACGAAAGCCCCTTCGCCAGAGCGCACACGCAGCGAAAAGGGCGTATTGCAATCCAGTCCGAAGCGTGCCTCGACGTCGCCTGCGCGATTGAAGTTCAACTGCCGGCCCAGCACCGGCGGTGATGCCAGGCGGCAACGCGCCGGAACTTCGCCGCGCAGGTCGATCCGCAACTCGGTCGGATCGCCGAGCGGTGCGTCGTGCGCCGTATAGCCCGCGCCAAGCGCCGGCACGCTGACTTCGGCAGCCGACGTTGCTTCAACTGCGCCCAGCCCGCCAAGCATTGACAGCAGGATAAAGGCCTGACGCATGATAAAGATCGATCCGCGCATGAGGATGAAATCTTTTCGAGAAATCGCAAAGGCGGTGATCGAGCCGCTATCGACACCGACGGGTGTGATAGCGGCTCGAACTGGCTATCGATCAGCTAACGCTGGCCGAGAACTTCACGTAGCCCGAATAATCGCCCGCGACTGCGCGCCTGTTGAGCGGATCCTTGAGAATCTCGATCACGTCGGCACCACCATAATTCTTGAGGCCGGTTTCGAATGCCCCCGTGGTCTGGGTGCCCGTTCCGACGGTGACGACACCGCCCGTACCGACCGTGCTGATTTCATAATCCTCACCCGCACCGATATAGACGCCGGCATCGGTGACGACGCGCACATCGAAGCGATCAGTGAACGAACCGGTATCCGTGGTCGTGTCGGCGTTGGTGCTGGTCAGCGCCGCGACCGAGATCGTGACATTGGCCGTCGTATTGCACCAGACGTTACCGAAACTGCGGTCGTTATAGGTTTTCCCGTTGAACTGGCCATTGCCGTTAGCCAGATTGACGGTGAGGTCGCTCTGACCCCAACCGGAGGCCGAAGACGCGCCGGACAAGTGATTGCCGACACCGCAGGCGGGAGCAACCGTAGCATTCAGAGCGATTTCGCCTTCGGCGGACTGAGCATAAGCAGGCGAAGCGGCAAGCAGGCCGATGGCCGAAACAGCAGCAAACAAGGTCTTCATCTTTTCCTCCACAAAAGTCCCGGCCCGGCGGGCCGGATTACAGCGTCCCGGAAGACCGTCCCCCCGCCCCAAGTGGCAAGAATCCGGCCCCATTTTGCGTCCCGATCGCTCGGCGCGCATCCGCCTGTCCGCGCCGGGATTGGCCACGGGCGTGCGGCGGGGCCGACGGCCCCGAGATTGGGCCTTGTCCCGAAGGACGCAGCCGCAATTCCACCGGCAAGCACGCGGCTCGTCGGCAAAACTCTTTCCCGGATTGCATGTGTGTTGGCATTAAGGCCGGTGACCGCTTCGATCGTTATGTCGATCAAATGCCGGTCAGGACGGACGACCCCACGTCCTGTCCCTGTTCCCCCACAAAAATTCAATCCTTAACTTTTACCTAACCCTTGTGACCTTCGTGCCGTCCATCAAGCGTGAAAAAAAAGTCCCTTTACCGTGAATAGAGTCCGGCGATTTCCGTATCTTTTTGGGACAAATGCAAAGAGTTGACGGCAAACCGGGCGTTTCGATGGTTTACGGTGTCCGGGGCTGGGCGAAGCGCGTTTGCGGCTACGCCGCGAATCCGGCCGGCAAGGCAGGATGTCCTCGCGATTCGGCCGAGTCGCGGGCGGGGGGCGAATCGGTGTGAAGCATCGCCCCGGTCGCCGGACTCCTTTTTGGAGCATTTGCCGAGAAGGAGACTTAGCTAAAAGTGAAGTTTCCAGCGCCGCTCTTTCGGCGCATGGGGCAACGTTCATCGGGAATCGATGTGCGCGCTCATCCCTGTCGGAAAAAGTGGTGAGCCCTGCTGGGTTCGAACCAGCGACCTACTGATTAAAAGTCAGTTGCTCTACCGACTGAGCTAAGGGCCCATCGCGGTGCCGCGGAACGGCCGTGCGAAAGCGAGCCGCCGCCCTAGTGCGCCAGCGGCGTGCGGTCAACCGGCTTCGCCCGCGCGAGTGCTGCGGCGAGTTGGCGCACGCTGCGCGCGGCGAGCGGGTGGCGCCAGGCGGGGACGACGCGGGTCAGCGGGCCGAGGACGAACGCCCGCTCGGCCATCGCAGGATGCGGAATGGTGAGCCTGTCGTCGCTCCAGGCGCCGCCCGACCAGAGCAGGATATCGAGATCGAGCGTCCGCGCGCTCCAGCGCTGGCCGATGCGGCGGCCGAACGCCGCCTCGATCGCCTTCAGCCGCGCCAGCATTGCCGGCGGGTCGAGCGGCGAGGCGACGAGCGCGACGGCATTGGCATAGCGCCGCCGCGACGGGCCGAGCGGGGCGCTCGATATGATCGGGCTCGCATCGACCGGCTCGATATCCTCGCTCTCGAGCGCCGCGAGGGCCGCGAGCAGCACCCGCCGCGGATCGCCGAAGCGGCCGTGGCGCCGGTTCGAGCCGAGGCCGATGGCGTAGAGGGGGAGGGGCGTTGCGCCGGTCATCGCGATGCGTCTATCGCCGCGCCATGGAGATTGCCAGCCCGCTGCCCGGCACCGAGCCGCCGCGCGACTGTCCGCGCTGCCCGCGGCTGGTTGCTCTGCGCGCCGCGTGCCGCGCCGAGCATCCCGACTGGTGGAACGCGCCGGTCCATGCTTTCGGTGATCCCGATGCGTGGCTCGCCTTCGCCGGGCTCGCGCCGGGCAAGCATGGCGCGAACCGCACCGGCCGGCCGTTCACGGGCGATTATGCCGGGGACCTGCTGTTTGCGACGCTCGCGCGCTTCGGGCTCGGCAACGGCTGCTACGCCAGCCGGATCGACGACGGCCTGGAACTCACGGGCGCGATCATCGTCAACAGCGTCAAATGCCTGCCGCCGCAGAACAAGCCGACACCGGCGGAGATCAGGGCGTGCCGGCCCTTCTTCGAAACGCAGCTCGCGGCGCTGCCGCGCGTCCGGGTGATCGTCGCGCTCGGCCGGATCGCGCACGATGCGGTGCTGCGGGCGGCGGGCGTGCGCCTCGCTGCCCATTCCTTCGCGCACGGTGCCGTCCATGCGCTGCCCGACGGGCGCCATCTCGTCGATAGCTACCATTGCTCGCGCTACAACACGAACACCGGGCGGCTGACCGAGGCGATGTTTGCCGATGTGTTCCGAACCGCGCTGTCGCTGAAGGATCAGACGAGCGAACCGAATTCCTCGACCAGCCCGCGATAGAGCGCGCGCTTGAAAGGAACGATGAGCTTTTCGAGTTCGTCGAGTTCGGCCCAGCGCCAGGCGCGGAATTCCTGGTGCTTGGTATGGATGTCGACGTCGCTATCCTCGCCCATGAAGCGCATCAGGAACCAGCGCTGGCGCTGGCCGCGATACTGGCCGCCCCACATCTTGCCGACCAGATGGTCGGGCAGGTCATAGACATAGTCCTCGCGGCTGCGCGCGATGATGTCGACGAGGCCGCCGTGGATGCCGGTTTCCTCGCCCAGCTCGCGGATCGCCGCGGCCTCGGCATCCTCGCCGGGATCGATTCCGCCCTGCGGCATCTGCCACGCCTCGCTCGTCGTATCGAGCCGCTGGCCGACGAAGATGCGCCCGTCGCGATTGGCCAGCATCACCCCCGCGCAGGGGCGATAGGGAAGGTGGCCGTGACCCGTCATGCCGCCGCTTCGTCGACGATCGCCTTGAGCACGGTCAGATTGCCCCGGATGTCCTGCGCCGCGCTGGGAATGCCCTGCGACAGGCAGATATAGCCGTGGATCGTCCCCTTCGCCTCGCGATAGGTGGTCGGCACGCCCGCTTCGATCAGCTTCGCGGCATAGGCGCGGCCCTGGTCGCGCAGCGGGTCGAGGCCGGCGGTGACGAGCAGGGTCGGTGGCAGGCCTTCGGCGGGAAAGTCGATTGGCGACGCGCGGTAATCGGCGGGGTCGGCGGCATATTGGTCGCCGAACCATTTCATTCCGCCCTCGGTCAGCAGATGGCCTTCCTTGAAATCGCGATAGCTTTGCCAGTCGTGATGGGTGGTCACCGCCGGATAGATGGGGTGGATCGCGATCACCGGCTTCGACGCCGGCTGGTCGCGCAGCGTCAGCGCGGTGGCGATGGTCAGGTTGCCGCCGGCGCTGTCGCCCGAAAGGACGAGGCCGGTGCAGGGGATGTTGTCGGCGACCCAGCGCGTCGCCGCTTCGCAATCCTCGGGGGCGGCGGGGAAGGGATGTTCGGGCGCGAGGCGATAGTCGACCGCGATCACCGGCATGTCGAGCTGACGCGCCGCCTCGGCGCAATAGGGATCGTGCGTGTCGAGGTCGCCGATCACCCAGCCGCCGCCGTGAAAGAAGACCATCACCGGTCCCGTCTCGCGCCCCGGATGGCTGTCATAGAGGCGGATCGGGATGTCGCCGGCGGGACCGGGGATCGTCCGGTCCTCGACCTTCGCGATGTCGCCGCGCGGCACGTCGGCGAGATGACCCATCGCGCGCATCATCTCGCGCGCGGCGGCGGGCGGCAGGTCCTCCATCCTCGGCCCCTCCTGCGCGTTGAGGAAGGCGAGAAAGGCCGCCACGTCGGGGCGGACATAGGGGGTCGTGCCGTCGGTCATGCTGGAAATCCCTCCGCTGCTTTCGCGTCTGTTTTCGTGCCGCAGCTATTCGGCATCGTCGCTGCATAATCAATGGCGAATCGAAACGGGTCGGGGGCTTTCGCTTTGCGCCGCACAATTTTTTCTGAATTGCGGCTTGCCTTCGAGGGGCCTAGTCCCATGTCGCAAGTTCGCAGGATATGTAAGGCAGAACAGATAATGGCGACAGCGGTAGCGGACCGGACCGACGAACGGCCGTCCCCTCTTTCCGACACGGTGGTGGTGCGATTTGCCGGCGACTCCGGCGACGGGATGCAGTTGACGGGCGGCCAGTTCACCCTGTCGACGGCGCTCGCGGGCAACGATCTTGCGACCTTCCCCGATTTTCCGGCAGAGATCCGCGCGCCGCAGGGAACGCTGTTCGGCGTCTCCGCCTTCCAGATCAATTTCGGGTCGAGCGAGATCAACACCGCGGGCGACGCGCCCGACGTGCTCGTCGCGATGAACCCGGCGGCGCTCAAGACCAATGTCCCGTCGCTGAAGCCCGGCGGCCTCATCATCGCCGACGAGGGCGAGTTCAACGACCGCAACCTCGCCAAGGCGAAATATGAATCGAACCCGCTCGAAGACGGCAGCCTCGCGAAATGGCAGCTTCTCAAGCTGAACATCAGCCAGGCGACGATGGATGCGGTCAAGCCCTTCGGCCTCGGCAACAAGGAAGCGCTGCGCTGCAAGAACATGTGGACGCTGGGGCTGGCGCTGTGGATGTTTGACCGCGACCGCCAGCCGCTGATCGACTGGCTGAAGGCGAAATTCGCCAAGGCGCCCGAACTGGCCGACGCCAATATCGCGGCGCTGAACGCCGGCCATGCCTTTGGCGAGACCGCCGAGCTGTCGGGGCCGCTCAAGCAGCATCATGTCGATCCCGCGCCGGTCGCGCCGGGGCTCTACCGCACGCTGACCGGAGCCGAGGCGATCGCGCTCGGGCTGGTCGCGGGCGCGCAGCTTGCGCGCCTGCCGATGTTCTTCGGCGGCTATCCGATCACGCCCGCCTCGGCGATCCTCCACCATCTGTCGCGGCTCAAGGAATATGACGTCACGACCTTCCAGGCCGAGGACGAGATCGCCGCGATCTGCGCCGCGATCGGCGCTAGCTATGGCGGCTCGCTCGGCGTGACCAGCTCGTCGGGGCCGGGCATCGCGCTGAAGGGCGAGGCGATGGGTCTCGCGATCATGACCGAACTGCCGCTGGTCATCGTCAATTCGCAGCGCGGCGGCCCGTCGACCGGCCTTCCGACCAAGACCGAGCAATCGGACCTCTATCAGGCGGTCTATGGCCGCAACGGCGACGCGCCGATGCCGGTCATCGCCGCGCGCTCGCCGGGCGATGCGTTCGACTGCGCGATCGAGGCGTGCCGCATCGCGACGCAATATATGACGCCGGTCATGCTGCTGACCGACGGCTATATCGCCAATGCCGCGGAGCCGTGGCGCGTCCCCGACCTTGCCGGCTACGAACCCTTTCCGGTCGAATTCCTGACCGAGGTGCCCGAAGCGGGCTTCAAACCCTATAGCCGCGACGAAAAGCTCGCGCGGCCGTGGGTCAGGCCCGGCACGCCGGGCCTGCTCCACCGCATCGGCGGGATCGAGAAGGAGGTCGACACCGGCCACCTCAACTATCAGCCGGCGAACCATCAGGCGATGACCGACCTGCGCAAGGCCAAGATCGACGGAATCCGCATCCCCGACCAGATCGTCGAACTCGGCGCCGAGGGCGGCAAGCTCGCGGTCGTCGGCTGGGGCTCGACCTTCGGCCCGATCCACCAGGCGGTGCGCCGCAAGCGCGCCGAGGGCCATGACGTCAGCCATATCCACATCCGCCACATCTGGCCGCTGCCCGCCAATCTGGGCGAACTGCTCAAAAGCTATGACAAGGTCATCGTGCCCGAGATGAACACGGGGCAATTGAAGACAGTGCTGCGCGACCAGTATCTCGTCGACGCGCGGCCGCTCAACAAGGTGTCGGGCCAGCCTTTCCGTATCGCCGAAATCGAAGCCGCCATCGAGGAGGCGCTGGGCTGACGCGGCAGCGTTGTTGCCCCGAGAGGAAACACCATGAATGAGATGACGACCATCGCCAAGACCACGCTCAAGGACTGGGAAAGCGACCAGGAGGTCCGCTGGTGCCCCGGCTGCGGCGACTATGCGATCCTCAAGGCGGTGCAGCGCACCATGCCCGAAACCGGCACCCCGCCCGAACGGACGGTGTTCATCAGCGGCATCGGCTGCTCGTCGCGCTTTCCCTATTATATGGAAACCTACGGCTTCCACACGATCCACGGCCGCGCGCCGGCCTTCGCGACGGGGCTGAAGCTCGCGAACCCCGATCTCGACGTGTGGATCGTCACTGGCGACGGCGACGGGTTGTCGATCGGCGGCAACCATACGATGCACCTGATCCGCCGCAATCTCGACTGCCAGATCATGCTGTTCAACAACGAGATCTACGGGCTGACCAAGGGGCAATATTCGCCGACCAGCCGCGTCGGCACCAGCAGCCCGTCGACCCCCTATGGCTCGGTCGATCGCCCGGCGCAGCCCTGCGCCTTCGCGCTCGGCGCCGGCGCGCGCTTCGTCGCCCGCGGCTTCGACGTGTCGAAGGAACTGCCGAACGTTCTAAAGGCGGCCCACGCGCACAAGGGCGCGGCCTTTATCGAGATTTTCCAGAACTGTATCGTCTATAACAAAGACGTGTTCGAGGATTTCGCCGCGCCCAAGGGCGCCGAAGACCGGCAGCTCTGGCTGAAGCAGGGCGAGCCGATGCTCTTTGCCAAGGGCGCCAAGGGCATCGCGCTCGACAGTGAGGCCCTTGAGCTAAAGGTCGTCGACGTGATCGACGGCGATTGGCAGGCGGCGGGCGTGATCGTCCACGACGCCACCAACCGCAGCGTCGCGCACATGCTGGTCGAAATGCGCTTCGGCGAATTCCCGATGGCGCTCGGCGTCCTCTACGACGACCCGCGCCCGACTTTCGAAGCCGACGTCTGGCGGCAGAACAGGGCCGCCGCCGAAGGCAAGGCCGCCGACCTCCAGACCCTGCTCAAAAAGGGCCAGACCTGGACGGTGAAGGACGGCGGGCCCGACCTCTGAGTTTAGGCGGCAACCGCGGCGCGATAGGCGGCGATGGATAATCTGACGCACAGCCTGGTCGGTGCGGTGCTGGGGCAGATGGGGCTCAAGCGCCGGACCGGACTGGCCATGCCGACGCTGATCCTGGCGGCGAACCTGCCCGATATCGACGCGGGCTGCGCCGTCTATGGCATCGAATCGCTCGCGATGCGGCGCGGGATCACGCATGGGCCGCTGGCCTTGCTGATACTGCCGCTGCTGCTGTGGGCGGCGATGCTGGCGTTCGACCGCTGGCAGACGCGGCGCGGCAAGCGACCGACGGATCGTTTGCCGATCCACAAAGGCTGGCTGATCGCGCTCGCCTATCTCGGCTGCCTCAGCCATCCGGCGTTCGACTGGCTCAACAATTACGGCATTCGTCTGCTCGAACCGTTCAGTCATCGCTGGTTCTATGGCGACACGCTGTTCATCATCGACCTGTGGATCTGGATCGCGCTCGGCCTGTCGGTCTGGCTGTCGCTCCGCCGCGAGCGCGCCGGGGTGGCCCGATGGACGCGGCCGGCATGGACCGGCTTCGCCGCGGTTTGTGCCTATATTTTCGCCAACGGCCTGATTACCGGGCACGCCGAGGCGCAGGTCGCCGATCTGCTGCGCCGGCAGGGGCAGGGCGATGCGCTCGTCGTTGCCAGCCCGCCGCCGCTCGCCTTCTGGAAACGCGACGTCTTCTGGCGCGCCGATCGCCGTTACGGCAGCGGCGCCTATGTGCTCGGCGCGGGTAGCACGGTCGAGCCCGGCGTGCCTACCGGCATGGAAGACATGCGGCTTCGCCTGTGGACGAGCGCGAACCCCGCCGCGCGCGCTTTCCTGTTCTGGGCGCGGATGCCGGTGGCGGCGCGCGACGGCGACGCCTTCGTCCTGCACGACCAGCGCTACATGCAGCCGCTCGCCCGCGACCGCTTCACGGTGCGCGTGACCGCGCCGCGTACCAGCGCCGCGCTCGACGGTATGTGACGTCATGATGCCGCGCGACAGGTGATTGTCACGCCGCATCATTTGCGGCAGGAAGGGGCTATGAACACGCATGTCAGTCCCCGGCGCGGCAACGAACTGCTGCGCGCGGACCGGGCGTATCGCTCGGGCGGCGGACTGGCGTGGCTGCTGGCGCGGGCGCCTGCGGGGGTCTTCCACCGCATGCTCGACCGAATCGATGCCGGTCTCGCGCTCGGGGCGATCGAGGGCCACCTGCCCGACGGCAGCGTCCGCATTCTCGGCGGACGCGGCAAGGGGCCGGTCGCCGTCGTGCATCTGCATCACTGGGCGGGACTGGTGCGGCTGGCGCTGTCGGGCTCGGTCGGCTGGTATCGCGCGTGGGAAAAGGGCGAATGGTCGTCGCCCGACCCGGTGCCGCTGTTCGACCTGTTCATGCGCAATGGCCGGTCGCTCGGCAGCGTCGGGCGCGCACGGGGGCCGTGGCGCTGGGTGAACGGGGCGGTCCACGCCTTCAACCGCAACAGCCGTAGCGGGGCGAAGCGCAACATCCTTGCCCATTATGATTTGGGCAATGATTTCTATCGTTTGTGGCTCGATGCGGGGATGAATTATTCGAGCGCGCTGTTCGTCCAGCCCGACCTGTCGCTCGAAGAGGCACAGCAAGCGAAGGTGGATGCGATCCTCGACCGGCTCGACCTGCGCTCGGGCGGCCGGCTGCTGGAGATCGGCTGCGGCTGGGGGGCGCTCGCCGAGCGCGCGATCGAGCGGCACGACGTCCTCTATACCGGCATCACCCTGTCGCCCGCGCAGGCCGAGGCGGCCGCCGCGCGCGTGGCCGCGGTCGACCTCGGCGGCCGGTCGCGGATCGCGCTGTGCGACTATCGCGATGCCGAGGGTCCCTATGATGCGATCGCCAGCGTCGAGATGGTCGAGGCGGTGGGTCTGGCCTATTGGCCGGCCTATCTCGACGCGATCGCACATCTGCTGCGTCCCAGCGGCCGCGCCGCGATCCAGTATATCCTGATCGACGACGCGCTGTTCGACGCCTATGCGGCGGGCAGCGATTTCATCCAGGCTTATATCTTCCCCGGCGGCTGCCTGCTGTCGGAAAGCCGGTTCCGCGCGCTCGCCGAGGAGCGCGGGCTTGCGTGGCGCGACGCGCAGCGCTTCGGCGGCGATTATGCCGAAACGCTGCGCCAGTGGCGCGAGCGGTTCGACTCGGTCGTCGAGGCGGGCAGGCTGCCCGCGGGCTTCGACGCGCGTTTCGTGCGGCTCTGGCGCTATTATCTGCAATATTGCGAAGGCGGCTTTCGCGGCGGCGGCATCGACGTCGCGCAGGTCACGCTCGAAAAGACGGTCTGAAAACAGAAGGGGGAGGACATATGCGACAGTATCTGGCGGCGGCGCTGCTCTGCGCCGCGATGGGCGGCATCGGCTCCGCCGCGGCCCAGACCGCCCCGACATCGACGCAAACGACCGCCCCCTTGCCGGAGGATTTGAACGTGCTGTTTTGGAGCCAGGACCAACGCGACGCCGCTTTCCGGACGATGGAGACGGTCCCGAAGGTGGCCGTCCATACGATCGAGGCGGGCGCCGCCGCTTATCCGCTCGCCGAGGGCGCGCCGATCGACATCGGTCTCGACGTCGATGCCTATATGGACGCACAGCGCAACGCGGGACTCCTCATCATCCAGGACGGCACGGTCCGGCTGGAGAAATACAAGCTCGGCTATGGTCCCGAAGGGCGCTGGACCAGCTTTTCGGTCGCGAAGAGCTTTACCTCGACCCTCGTCGGCGCGGCGGTGAAGGACGGCTATATCAAGAGCCTCGACGACAAGGTGTCGACCTATATCCCCGGCCTCAAGGGGTCGGCCTATGACGATGTCAGCGTGCGGCAGTTGCTCACCATGACCTCGGGCGTCAAATGGAACGAGGATTATACCGATCCGAAGTCCGACGTCGCGCTATTCAACCTGCAGACCCCGGTGCCGGGCGAGGACATAACGGTCAGCTATATGAAGCGCTTGCCGCGCGAAGCGCCCGCGGGATCGAAGTGGGTGTACAAGACCGGCGAGACCAATCTGATCGGCGTGCTGGTATCGAGCGCGACCGGCAAGACGCTGTCGGCCTATCTGTCCGAAAAGGTCTGGAAGCCGTTCGGCATGGAGGCCGACGGGGTGTGGATGCTCGGGCCGACGGGGCATGAGATCAGCGGCTGCTGCATGTCGGCGCGGCTGCGCGACTATGCGCGCTTCGGTCTGTTCATCCTCGGCGGTGGCGTCGCGGGCGGTCAGAAGGTGCTGCCCGACGACTGGCTCGCCGCGGCGACGACCAAGCAGGCCGACATCGACATGCCGGGCCGCGGCTACGGCTATCAGTGGTGGACCAACGACGACGGCAGCTTCGCCGCGCAGGGCATCTTCGGCCAGGGTATCTTCATCGATCCCGCGCGCAAACTGGTGATCGCGTCGAACGGCAACTGGCCGACCGCGACCGATCCCGAAGGCGTCGGGACCGCGCGCGAAGCCTTTTACAAGGCGGTGCAGGCAGCGGTCGACCGGGAAGCGCAATAATCTCGGACGTCGCCCCAGCGAAAGCTGGGACCGCTATCGATCTGGTGTAACCGTCAAGCGGCCCCAGCTTTCGCTGGGGCGGCGTGTCGTCAGTGAGCGGCGAGGCTCGCGGTCCGCTGCGCCGCCCACGCCGCGGCGAGCGGAACGATGACGCCGAGCGCCATCATCCACCAGCTGTCGGCGAGCGTCGCGGCGCGATAGAGGCCGGCGCCGATCACCGCGCCCGCGACGATCCAGCCCGGTCCCGGACGCGCCGAAGCGCGCATCGCGAGCCAGCCACCGGCGAAGGTGCCGACCAGCCAGCCGACGATCAGCGCGACGGTCGCCCCGACGGGGATCAATATCTCGCCGGTCGCGGTGTCATAAGTCTCGGGCGCCAATTCGCCGCCCGCATATTGCGCGAGCAGGATCAGTGCGAAAGCGACGAGGATACCGATCACGGTCGCGACGAGCGAGCGGAGGAATGTGCTGGCCATGCCGATGCCTTTTGCAGAATGCGAAACCGGCCGCTCTTCTACGTCAGGAAAGCAAAGATCGCGTTAAGCCCCAGAACCGGCCTCAGCCCATCACCTTGGGCAGCGCGTGGAAATCGGTGCTGTCGAATCCCTCGACCATCAGGCTGGCTACGAATTCGCCGACCGCCGCCGGTTCCTTGATGCTCTGCGGGTCCTCGCCGGGATAGGCGCGCGCGCGCATCTGGGTGCGCGTGCCGCCGGGGTCGAGGATCGCCGTGCGCACGCCTGAGATATTGCGCATCTCGGCGCCATAGCTCGTCACCAGCACCTCCAGCGCCGCCTTCGATGCCGCATAGGCCCCCCAATAGGCGCGCGGCGTGCGCGCGACGCCCGTCGACAATGCGAGCAGGCGGCCGTTCGCGGCGCGGCGCAGCAGCGGGTCGAAATTGGCGATCAGCGCCTGCTGCGCGATCAGGTTCAGCGTCAGCAGCCGGTTGAATTCCTTGCCGTCGATCGCCGCGACGGGAGTCAGCGTGCCGAGCATCGCGGCGTTGAGCACCAGCATGTCGAGATGCTGCCAGCGCTCGGCCATCGCGCTCGCCAGCCGGGCTATGCTGTCGCCGTCGGTCAGGTCGAGCGGCGCGATCGTCGCGCTGCCGCCGATGCCGTGGATGCGATCCTCCAGCTCTTCGAGCCCGCCCGCGGTGCGCGCGGTGATCACGACATGCGCGCCGCGCGCCGCCAGCGAATAGGCGATCGCCTCGCCGATGCCGCGGCTCGCCCCGGTGACGAGCGCCACCTGGCCCGCCAGTTCCTCACTCATTTTGCTCATATTGTCAGACAACCCGTTCGGCCAGCAGCGAAAATTGGTCCTCCAGCGCATGCTCGTCGAAGTCGGTCAGCGTGGTCGGATAGGCGCCCGTGAAGCAGGCATCGCAATATTGCGGGACATCGTCGTTGCGCTTCGCCTCGCCGAGCGCGCGATAGAGGCCGTCGATGGTCAGGAAGGCCAGGCTGTCGGCGTTGATGAAATTCGCCATCTGGCCGACCGTCATCTGCGCCGCGAGCAGCTTGGCGCGCTCGGGCGTGTCGACGCCATAGAAGCAGCTATGCTGCGTCGGCGGGCTGGCGATGCGCATATGCACCTCGGCCGCGCCGGCGTCGCGCATCATCTGCACGATCTTCAGGCTGGTCGTGCCGCGGACGATCGAATCGTCGATCAGCACGACGCGCTTGCCGTCGATCAGCGCCTTGTTGGCATTATGCTTCAGCTTGACGCCGAGGTGGCGGACCTTGTCGCCGGGCTGGATGAAGGTGCGCCCGACATAGTGCGAGCGGATGATGCCGAGTTCGAAGGGAATGCCCGATTCCTGGGCATAGCCGATCGCCGCCGGGGTTCCCGAATCGGGCACCGGGATGACGAGGTCGGCCTCGACCGGATTTTCGCGCGCCAGCTCGGCGCCGATCGCCTTGCGCACCGAATAGACGCTGGTGCCGTCGACGATCGAATCGGGACGAGAGAAATAGACATATTCGAAGATGCACGGCCGCGCCGGCCGCTCGGCGAACGGATGGTGCGAGGTCAGTTCGCCGTCGCGGACGATGACCAGTTCGCCCGGCTCGACCGAGCGGACGAATTCGGCGCCGACGACATCGAGGGCGACCGTTTCGGACGCGAAGATATAGCCGTCATTGAGTTTGCCGATGACGAGCGGGCGAATGCCGAGCGGATCGCGGCAGCCGATCATGCCTTCCGCGGTCAGGACGATCAGCGAATAGGCGCCCTCGACCTGCTTCAGCGCGTCGATGAAGCGATCGAGCAGGGTCCGATAATTGGATGTCGCGACGAGGTGGATGATGACCTCTGTATCGCTCGTCGACTGGAAGATCGAGCCGCGGCGGACGAGCAGCTTGCGCAACGCCATCGCGTTCGAGATATTGCCGTTGTGCGCGACCGCGAAGCCGCCGGTGGCCAGGTCGGCGAACAAAGGCTGGACGTTGCGCAGCGCGGTCTCGCCGGTTGTCGAATAGCGGACATGGCCGATCGCCGAGGCGCCGGCGAGCTGGCGCATGATGTCGTCGCGGTCGAAATTGCCCGCGACATGGCCCATCGCGCGGTGGGTATGGAATTCCTTGCCGTCGAAGGCGGTGATGCCCGCGGCTTCCTGCCCGCGATGCTGCAGCGCGTGGAGGCCGAGCGCGACCACCGCGGCGGCGCTGTCGGCGCCATGGATGCCAAAGACGCCGCACTCCTCGCGGAGCTTGTCGTCGTCGAAAGGATGGGTCGTCAGCATGATGATCCGGGGCGTTGGGGGCGGCAACTGGCGCGCATATAGGAGCGCCGGAGGCAAATGTCGCCCCCTTGTTTGGACTCTTTTCGGGCGATGCCCCTTTGCACGCAGGGTTTCGCTGCCTTGGAGCTTCCATCCGGGGGGAGCAGGCTCTAGAGCGGCGACCATGGATCAGCCGCGCGACACCACCGACCGCTTCGCCCCGCGTTTCGACGCTGCCGGGCTCGTCACTGCCATCGTCATCGATGCCGACACGCGCGCGTTGCTGATGGTCGCGCACATGAACGACACGGCGATCCGGCTGACGCAGGAAAGCGGGCAGGCGCATTTCTGGTCGCGCTCGCGCGGCGCGCTGTGGCGCAAGGGCGAGACGTCGGGGAATGGGCTGACCCTGGTCGAGATGCGCGTCGATTGCGATCAGGATGCGCTGCTGCTGCTGGTGCGGCCCGCGGGCCCCGCGTGCCACACGGGGCGGCGGTCCTGCTTCTATCGCCGGGTCGGCGCCGACGGCGTGCTGACCTTTCTGGACGACGATGCGCAGAATTAGCGTTCTCTTCACGGCCTGTCTGTTGCTCGCAGGCTGCGACCGGCCCGATCCGCAGGCCGATGACAGCCCGATCGACGCGCGCAATCCGCTCGAGGTCGCGGCGCGTCAGCGCGGGATCGTGCAGGCCGAAGCGAGCGACCCTGCCGGCGTGTTCGAGCGCCGGCACGAACTCGGCCGCGACGCGATGTGCGTCGTCCCCGACGACGCCGGACAATGGCGCTTCGCGCTGACCGCGGCGTTCGGCAGCGCGCTGTCATGCCGGGCCGAAGGGCGCGTCGCGCGGGAGGGCGACGGCTGGCGCTTCACCTTTGCGGGGGTGCGGGATTGCAGCGTCCTTCTGCACGAGGAAGAGGACGAACTGCGCCTGCCCGGCATACTGCCCTCGCAGTGCGACAGCCTTTGTTCCAGCCGCGTTTCGCTGGCGGGCCTGCGGCTGCCGCGCGCGAGCTGGTCGGCGGCCGATGCGAAGGCCTTGCGGATGCGCGACGACGCGGGCAATATGACCCGGCCCTGCGGCGCCTGAGTCCGGCGGTTCCGCCTGCGGGCGAGCCTTGACGTTCACGTCAACGGAAACTAATCCTGTCCTTCATGTCAGACGAATACGGCCACGCCCATATCGATACGCCCGATCATCTGGGTCGCGAGCAATATAGTATCACCGATTTGTCGACCGAATTCGGCGTCACCGCGCGCGCGCTGCGCTTCTATGAGGACGAGGGGCTGATCAGCCCCTCGCGCAAGGGCCTGTCGCGCATCTATTCGAAGCGCGACAGGGCGCGACTCGCCTGGATATTGCGCGCCAAGCGCACCGGATTCAGCCTTGCCGACATCCGCGAGATGATCGACCTCTACGACGTCGGCGACGGCCGCAAGCTGCAACGCCAGGTCACAATCGAGAAATGTCAGGAGCGTATCGCGTTGCTGCGCCGCCAGCGCGACGACATCGACAGTGCGGTCGAGGAATTGACGCGCTTCATCGATACGGTGAAAAAGGCCGACGCCAGGGACAAGGCCGAGGCCAAGGAAAAGGCCGGCTGACCCGGAACAACCCTCCCCGGGCAAGACAATTCGCTGGTTCCCTCTGATTGTATCGGAAAGATTTTGCATGCCCGTCTATCACGCCCCCATCAAAGACACGCTGTTCCTGCTCAACGAGATGCTGGGGATCGAGCGCTACGCCAACCTTCCCGGCTTCGCCAACGCGACCCCCGATCTCGTCGAGGCGGTGCTGAGCGAGGCTGGCAAATTCTGCGAGGAAGTGCTGTTCCCGCTCAACTATTCGGGCGACCAGCAGGGCTGCACCCGGCACGATGACGGCAGCGTGACGACGCCCGACGGCTTCAGGGAGGCCTATAAGGCCTATTGCGAGGCGGGCTGGACGCTGCTGACCCAGCCCGAGGAATTCGGCGGGCAGGCGCTGCCGCACGTCGTCGGCTTCCCGGTCGAGGAATATCGCATGGCGGCCAACCAGGCCTTCGCCATGTATCCGGGCCTGACGCAGGCGGCGGTCGCGGCGATCCTGGTCAAGGGATCGGACGAGCAGAAGGCCATTTATGTCCCCAGGATGGTGTCGGGCGAATGGGGCGGCACGATGAACCTGACCGAGCCGCATTGCGGCACCGACCTCGGCCTGATCCGCACCCGCGCGGTGCCGAACGGTGACGGCAGCTATGCGGTCACCGGCACCAAGATCTTCATCTCGTCGGGCGAGCACGACCTGACCGACAATATCGTCCATCTCGTGCTGGCGAAGACCCCCGACGCGCCCGACAGCGTCAAGGGCATCTCGCTGTTCATCGTGCCCAAGTTCCTGGTGAACGAAGACGGGTCGCTGGGCGAGCGCAACACGCTGTCCTGCGGTTCGATCGAGCACAAGATGGGCATCCACGCCAATGCGACCTGCGTGATGAATTACGACGGCGCGAAAGGCTGGCTGGTCGGCGAGGAGAACAAGGGGCTCGCCGCGATGTTCGTGATGATGAACGCGGCGCGCCTCGGCGTCGGCATCCAGGGACTGGGGCAGGCCGACATCGCATGGCAGAATGCGGTCCAATATGCGCAGGACCGCCGCCAGGGCCGCGCGCTCACCGGTCCCGCGGACCCGCAGGAAAAGGCCGATCCGCTGTTCGTCCACCCCGACGTGCGTCGCATGCTGATGGACGGCAAGGCAGTGGTCGAAGGACTGCGCGCGCTATGCCTGTGGGGCGCCTTGCAGGTCGACCTGTCGCATATGGCCGAGAGCGAGGAGGAGCGGCAGCAGGCCGACGATCTCGTCAGCCTGCTCACCCCCGTCATCAAGGGCTATGGCACCGACAAGGGCTATGAGGTCGCGACCAACGCGCAGCAGGTGTTCGGCGGTCACGGTTACATCGAGGAACAGGGCATGAGCCAATATGTCCGCGACGCCCGCATCACGATGATCTACGAAGGCGCGAACGGCGTCCAGGCGATGGACCTCGTCGGCCGCAAGCTTGCGCAGAACGGCGGGCGCGCGGTGCAGGCCTTCTTCGCCGTCGTCGACGCCGAATGCGCCGCGGCGAAGGACGGCGAACTCGCCGATTTCGCGGGCCGGCTCGAAAAGGCGAATGGCGAACTCAAGGCCGCGACGATGTGGTTCATGCAGAACGGCATGACCAACCCGAACAATGTCGGCGCCGGCGCGCATCATTACATGCACATCATGGGCATCGTCGCGCTCGGCCTGATGTGGCTGCGCATGGCCGAGGCAGCGAAAAAGGCGCTGGACGCAGACCGCGGCGACAAAGGCTTCCTCGAAGCCAAGCTCGTCACCGCGCGCCACTTCGCCGAGCGCTTCATGCCCGACGCGGGCGCGCTCCGCCGCAAGATCGAGGCGGGCAGCGAGGCGATGATGGCGCTGACGCCCGAACAATTCTTCGCCGCCTGATGGTTCGGCCACGCAACCATTGCCGCCGCCATGCGTGGCGTCGCCGATGAGCGAGGCCGACCTTATCCCCATCGTCGAGGCGGGGCGCAATTGCTGGCGGATCGAGCGCGCGAGCAAGGCGCGGATGATCGTCGACGCCGCCGATTATTACGCGCTGCTCGCGCGGCTGATGGAGGGTGCGAAGGAGCGCATCCTGCTGATCGGCTGGGACTTCGATCCGCGCATCGCGCTGACCCCGGACGAGGATGGCGGCGGCGAGGCGCTCGGCCATTATATGCTGCGGCTCGCGAAGACCTGTCCCGATCGCGACATCGACATATTGCGCTGGAATTTCGGCGGACTGAAGCAACTCGTCATGCCGCGCATAGTCGCGATGGTGTTGCGCTGGAAACTGACGCGTTCGATCAGCTTCCGGCTCGACAGCGCGCATCCCGTCGGATGCAGCCATCATCAGAAGGTCGCGGTGTTCGACGATCATCTCGCGGTGTGCGGGGGCATCGACGTCGGCGCGCAGCGTTGGGATACGCGCGCGCACAAGGATGGCGATCCGCACCGCTGCACCCCCGGCGGCAAGCCTTATATGCCGTGGCACGATTCGACGATGATCCTCGCGGGGCCGGTCGGCGAGGCGCTCGCCGACCTCGGCAACGAACGCTGGCAGCGCGCGACGAACAAGCCGCTTCGCGACCTGAGCGGTGTCGGCGAGAACTGGCCCGATAACCTCGATCCCGATTTCCGCGACGTCGACGTCGCCATTTCGCGCACTCGCGCCGAATATGACGGCTTCCCCGAAATCCGCGAGATCGAGCGCCTCTATCTCGACCTCATCGCGAGCGCCAGGCGCTTCATCTATTTCGAGAATCAATATTTCACCTGCGGCAAGATCGCCGCCGCCATCGCCGAACGGCTGGACGAGGACGACCCGCCCGAATTCGTGATGGTGATGCCGAAGACCGCCGACGGCTGGCTCGAGCAGATGGCGATGGACGCCGCGCGCGTCGAACTCGTCCGCGCCATCGCGAAATCGCGGCACGGCGACCGGCTGCGCATCTATGTTCCGCACACCGAACAGGGCGATCCCATCTATGTCCACGCCAAGACCGCGATCGTCGACGACCGGCTGATCCGCGTCGGATCGGCGAACATGAACAATCGCTCGATGGGGCTCGATAGCGAATGCGACGTTACCATCGACGCCGCCCTGTCGGCGAACCGCGGCGTCGAGCCGACGATCCGGCGCCTGCGCGAATCGCTGATCGCCGAGCATCTGGACGTCGAGCCCGAAGAGGTCGCGCGGCTGTTCGACCGCACCGGCTCGCTGATCGAGACGATCGAGGCGCTGCGCGGCGATGGCCGCTCGCTCGAATGGCTCGATCTCGTCGCGCCGGGGCCGTTCGACGAATTCATCGCCTCGAACGAACTGCTCGACCCGACCAGCCCCGACGCGATGTTCGAGGGCATCGCCGAGCGCGGGCTGAAGAAAAGCTGGCACCGCGGCAAGGCCTGGATGACTCGCCGGCAGCCGTTTCGGCGAAAGGCCTGACCCTCTCTTCCGTTCGTGTCGAGCGAAGTCGAGACACCCACCGACCTTGCGCCGCAGCGATGGGCATCTCGACTTCGCGCTATGCGATCGGATTGAATGTTTCGGGTTCAGTCCGCCAGCGACAGGATATGCCGTGCCTGTTTCAGGTGCGGCGCGTCGACCATCCTGCCGTCGACCTGCAGCACACCGACGCCGGGGTTGGCGGCGAAGGCGTCTACGATCGCCTGCGCACGTGCGACCTCGTCGGGCGAGGGGGTGAAGGCGGCGTTGATCGGCGCGACCTGCGACGGGTGAATCGCCATCATGCCGGTGAAGCCGTCGCGCCGCGCGCGGGCCGCATAGGCCGCTAGCCCCGCTTCGTCCCTGATCGCCGGAAACACGGTGTCGATAGCCGCGAGGCCCGCGGCGTGCGCCGCGAACAGCGTCAGGCTGCGCGCGACCTGATAGGGTTCGGTATAGCGTCCGTCGGCTTCGCGGCTCGTCGCGGCGCCGATCGCCGCGGGCAGGTCCTCGGCGCCCCAGGTCAGACCGACGAGCCGGTTCTTCGCTTCGCGATAGCTGCCCAGGGTGAATATCGCCGCCGGCGTTTCGGTCGCAATCGGCAGGATGGCGGGCAGCGACGCGTCGTCCTTCGCTTCGCTGCGCAGGATGGTGTCGAGCTGCGCGATGCTCGGCGCGCCTTCCGCCTTGGGCAGCATGATCGCGTCCGGTCGCGCGTCGACGACCGCGGCGACGTCGGCGGCGGTCATATGGCCGTCGAGCGGGTTGACACGCACCAGTGTCACCACCGCGCGCGAGCCCGCCAGATAGTCGGCGACGGCGGCACGCGCCGCCTCCTTGTTCGCGGGCGACACCGAATCCTCCAGATCGAGGATGATCGCATCGGCGCCCGACGCTGCCGCCTTGGCAAAGCGTTCGGGCCGGTCGCCCGGGACGAAGAGAAGGGAACGCAGTCGCATCAGTCGGCCTTTCGCTTGATAAGCGCCGAACGCTCGCACTGGCAGACAAGTTCATCGCGCTGGTTGATGCAGCGATGCAGGAAGGTGACGATCCCGGCGTTGGGCCGCGACCGCGATTCCTTCAGGCCGATGATCTCGCTCTCGGCGCGCAGCGTATCGCCCAGGAACACCGGCTTCGGCATGACCAGCTTGTCATAGCCGAGGTTGGCGACCAGCGTGCCGAGCGTCGTGTCGCCGACCGACAGCCCGACCATCAGGCTGAAGGTGAAGGTGCCGTTGACCAGTATCTGCCCGAATTCCGACGCCTTCGCCGCCTCGATGTCGAGGTGCAGCGGCTGGGGATTGTGCGTCATGGTGGTAAAGAGCAGATTGTCGGTCTCGGTCACCGTGCGCCGGATATCGTGGGCGATCGTATCGCCGATCCGCCATTCGTCGAAATATTTGCCTGCCATGATCAGTCCCTCAGATGCAGTTTCATGCCGACATGGCTCTGGACGAAGCCGAGCCGGGCGTAAAAGCGGTGCGCGTCGGTACGGCTCGTCGACGATGTAAGCTGGACCAGCTTGCAGTCGCGCGCGCGGCACTGCTCGACCGCCCACAGGATCATCCGCTCGCCGAGCCGCCGGCCGCGCAGATCGCGGGCGATACGCACGGCTTCGATCACCCCGCGCCAGCTTCCGACGAAGGATAGGCCCGGCAGAAAGCTGATCTGCATCGTGCCGACGACGCGGCCGTCCAGTTCGGCGGCGATCAGGCGCTGGTTGGGGTCGGCCTCGATCGCCTCGAACGCCGCCCGATAGCGCGGGTCGCCGGGGGCTGCCTCGCGGCCCGGCGGGATGGTTTCCTCGGCGAGCATGGACAGAATGGCGGGCAGGTCCGCCCGCGTCGCATCGCGCAGGACGAGGTCGCTCATTCCGCCGCCTCGATCCGCGCGAGCAGCGTTTCGACCTGCACCTGCGCGCCGGGCGATGCGTTGAGCTCCGCGACCACTCCGTCGAACGGCGCGGTGAGCGTATGCTCCATCTTCATCGCCTCGAGCGTCAGCAGTTTCTGGCCCTTGGTTACCGTATCGCCGGCGGACACATCCACGGCGATGACCTTGCCGGGCATCGGCGACAGGATCGCGCCGTCGCCCGCGACGCCCCCGGCGCCGCCTGCGGCGCGCCACGGCGATAATTGCCAGACCGAGCCGCTTTCGGCGACCAGCATCGCAGGCGCCGGTTCGTCGGTACCGGGGCCGTGAAGTGCTACCTCGACGCGCTTGCCGTCGAGCAGGAAGGGCGCCGACCGCACGTCCCGCGCGTTGAGCCGGAAGCCCGCCTGGAGCGAGCGCGGCACCATCGCCATCGCGGCATTGGTCAGCGCCTGCGCCGACGGCTCGGGCTCGGCCGCCATCGCGTCGCCGTCGCGGCCGATCAGTCCGGTATCGACGGTGCCCGCAACGAAATCGGGATGGTCGAGCGCGGCGATCAGGAAGGCCGAATTGGTCTTCACCGGCCAGATCGCGCTGTCCTCCAGCATCTCCGACAGCATCGCGCGCGCTTCCTCACGGTCCTCGCCATAGGCGATCACCTTCGCGATCATCGGGTCATAGAAGGGCGAAACTTCGGCGCCCTCATAAACACCGGTGTCGATGCGGCCGAGATGCTCGGGAAGCTGGAAGAGTTCGAGCGTGCCGATCGAGGGCAGGAAGCCCTTCGCCGGATCTTCCGCATAGAGCCGCGCCTCCATCGCCCAGCCGTTGATCGCCAATTGCTCTTGCGTCAGCGGCAAGGGCTCGCCCGACGCAACGCGAAGCTGCCATTCGACCAGATCGACGCCGGTGATTTCCTCGGTCACCGGATGCTCGACCTGCAACCGCGTGTTCATTTCCATGAACCAGATGCGGTCGGCGCGCAGGCCTTCGCTGGCGTCGGCGATGAACTCGATCGTTCCCGCGCCGACATAATCGACCGCCTTCGCGGCGCGCACTGCTGCGGCGCAAAGCTGCTGCCGCGTCGCTTCGTCCATGCCGGGGGCGGGGGCCTCCTCGACCACCTTCTGGTGGCGCCGCTGGAGCGAGCAATCGCGTTCGAACAGGTGGACGACGTTGCCGCGGGTATCGCCGAAGACCTGCACCTCGATATGGCGCGGGGTCAGGATATATTTCTCGATCAGCACATGGTCGTTGCCGAACGACGCCGCCGCCTCGCGCTGGCACGAGGCGAGCGCATCGGCGAAGTCGGCCGCCGCGTCGACCTTGCGCATCCCCTTGCCGCCGCCGCCTGCGACCGCCTTGATGAGAACGGGATAACCGATCCCGGCTGCTTGTTCCGCGAGGAAGGCCGGGTCCTGATTCTCGCCCATATAGCCCGGCGTCACCGGCACGCCCGCCTCTGCCATCAGCGCCTTGGCGGCGTCCTTCAGCCCCATTGCGGTGATCGACGAAGGCTTCGGCCCGACCCACAGCAGCCCGGCGTCGGTCACCGTCTGCGCGAACTCGGCATTTTCGGAGAGGAAGCCATATCCGGGGTGGATCGCCTCGGCGCCGCTCGCCTGCGCAGCCGCGATGATCTTCTCGCCCACCAGATAGGATTCGCGCGCCGGCGACGGTCCGATATGCACGGCCTCGTCGGCTTCGCGCACATGCAGCGCGCGCGCGTCGGCGTCCGAATAAACCGCAACGGTGCGAATGCCCATCTCACGCGCGGTGCGGATGATGCGGCAGGCGATTTCGCCGCGATTGGCGATGAGGAGGGATTGGATCATTGGCCCGGGCACCCCGTTTTGCGCTGCGTCCATGTGACATTAAGGACGCGCCAGGCCCCGTCCTGTTTCACCAGATCGACGTGATTGACGCCACAGTGCGACAATTTTCCGTCGAGCGTGAAGACATAGGGCGACCATATCATCGCGATCGGACCCTCGACATGGACGTGGGGATCGATCAGCTTTTCGACCGGGGCGCCCGGAATGCCGGGAAGACGGCCGGCGAATTCGCCCCAGGTGCTGAAATGCAGCTTTTCCGTGCCATCGGCCCCGACGGTGACGGCGGTCGCGCGTCCATCGGCGATCGTGACGGCCGCCATCGCCGCCGGGTCCTTGGCGGCAAGAGCGTCGAACATGCGGTCGACGGTATCGAGCACCGCCCTCGCTTCACCATCGGCGCCATGCTCCTCATGCTGTGCGAAGGCGGGCGTGGCAGCGCAGAGCGCGAGTGCGAAAATCGCTTTGAGATACATCGTCCGTCCCCTCACATCCTGAACACGCCGAACCCGCGGTCCTCGACCGGGGCGTTCAGCGTTGCGGCAAAGGCCAGCCCCAGCACGTCGCGCGTCTGCGCGGGGTCGATGATGCCGTCGTCCCACAGCCGTGCGGTCGCGTGATAGGGATTGCCTTCGTCCTCATAGGTCTGGCGGATCGGCGCCTTGAAGGCCTCGGCCTCTTCGGGCGTCCATGTGTCGGCGTCGCGGTGGACGGTCGCCAGCACCGACGCCGCCTGCTCGCCGCCCATCACGCTGATCCGCGCATTGGGCCAGGTAAACAGGAAGCGGGGGCTGTAGGCCCGCCCGCACATGCCGTAATTGCCCGCGCCGAAGCTGCCGCCGATCAGCACCGTGATCTTCGGCACCGTCGCCGTGGCCACGGCCGTCACCAGCTTCGCGCCATGCTTCGCGATCCCCTCGGCCTCATATTTGCCGCCGACCATGAAGCCCGAAATGTTCTGCAGGAAAAGCAGGGGAATGCGCCGCTGCTGCGCCAGTTCGATGAAATGCGCGCCCTTGACCGCGCTCTCGCTGAATAGCACGCCGTTGTTGGCGAGGATCGCGACGGGGATGCCCCATATATGCGCGAAGCCGCAGACCAGCGTCGCGCCATAGGCCGCCTTGAACTCGTGGAATTCGCTGCCGTCGACGATGCGTGCGATGACCTCGTGCACGTCATAGGGCGCGCGCACGTCCTGCGGGATGATGCCGTAAAGCTCTTCGGCGTCATATTTGGGCGGGCGGGGTTCCCGAATCCCGTTCGCATCGAGCGAAGTCGAGATGCCCATCGTCCGTGCCCGTCCCCCCGGTGTCTCGACTTCGCTCGACACGAACGGACCGGAGAGGTGGCTCAGGATATCGCGCACGATCGTCAGCGCATGTTCGTCATTCTCGGCGAGATGGTCGACGACGCCCGATTTCTTGGCGTGCAGGTCGCCGCCGCCCAGATCCTCGGCACTGATCTCCTCGCCCGTCGCCGCTTTCACCAGCGGCGGCCCGGCGAGAAAGATCGTGCCCTGACCCCGCACGATCACCGTCTCGTCGCTCATCGCGGGAACATAGGCGCCGCCCGCGGTGCAGCTTCCCATCACGCAGGCGATCTGCGGGATGCGCTTGGCGCTCATATTCGCCTGGTTGAAGAAGATGCGCCCGAAATGGTCGCGGTCGGGAAACACTTCGGCCTGATGCGGCAGGTTCGCACCGCCGCTGTCGACGAGGTAGATGCAGGGCAGGCGGTTCGCCTCGGCGATCTCCTGCGCGCGCAGATGCTTCTTCACCGTCATCGGATAATAGGTGCCGCCCTTCACCGTCGCATCGTTGCACACGATCATCGCCTGCTTGCCGGAGACGCGACCGATCCCGGCGATCATCCCGGCGCCCGGAACCGCGCCTTCATACATGTCGCAGGCAGCGAGCTGCCCGATCTCGAGAAAGGGCGATCCGGGATCGAGCAGCCGTTCGACGCGCTCGCGCGGGAGCAGCTTGCCGCGGCTGGTGTGCCGCTCGCGCGACTTTGCGTTGCCGCCCAGCGCGGCTTCGGCGACGCGCGCCCGCAATTCGTCCTTCAGCGCCCGGTTATGCGCGGCATTGGCGTGAAAGCTCTCGCTCTCCGGCTGGACCATGGTTTGCAGGACCGGTGCGCTCACTGACGTCTCTCCTGTCGTTGGGGTAGATGGCCGCTGGTCGATTGAAAAGCGTCGCAGGCCGAAAATGGTTGGCATTGAAACCGGATCGTCACAGGCCTATTCCCCATCGCACATCCCAGATATCGAGGTTCCTGCCCATGAAAAAAGCCGCTCTCATCGTCCTCCTGTCTGCTGCCACCGCGCTCGCCGGACCCATCGCCTGCTCGAGCGGCAAGGACAAGTCGTCGGCTGCCTACACCCTCGGCACCGAACTCGGTATCAACAAGGCGGCGATGGACACGAGTGTGAAGCCGGGGAACGACTTCTACGCCTATGCGAATGGGAACTGGCAGAAGACGACGGAAATTCCGGCCGACCGCGCGTCGACCGGCGCTTTCTACACCGCCTTCCTCGAAACCGAGAAACGCAACCGCGAACTGATCGACTCGATCGTCAGGGGACCGGTCGACAAGGGCAACGACCAGGCCCGCATCGCCAATTTCTACAAGGCCTATATCGACACGAAGGCGATCGACGCGGCGGGCATGAAACCGGTGCAGGCCGACCTCGCGCGCTTCGACGCGATCGCCGACAAGGCCGCGCTGTCGAAGGTGCTGGGCGAGCAGATCCGCGCCGACGTCGATCCGCTCAACGCGACCGACTATCGCACCGAGAATCTTTTCGGCATCTTCGTGACGCAGGGGCTGGCGACGCCGGGCGAAGTGCTGCCCTATATGCTGCAGGGCGGCCTCGGCCTGCCCGAGCGCGAATATTATCTGTCGTCCGACGCCAAGATGGCGGGCATCCGCGACGACTATAAGGCCTATATCGCCAGGCTGCTGACCGCCGCGGGCATCGCCGATGCCGATGCGAAGGCAGCGCGCGTCTACGACCTCGAAATGAAGATCGCCCGGGCGCATGCGACGCGCGAGGAGAGCGAGGATTTCACCAAGTCGGCGACGGTCTGGAGCAAGGATGATTTCGCGAAGAAGGCGCCGGGCATCGACTGGCCGTCCTTCTTTGCGGCGGCGCAGCTCGACGGCGCGGCGAAGGTCGCGGCTTATCATCCGGGCGCGATCACCGGCCTGTCGGCACTCGTCGCGTCGCAGCCGCTCGATGCCTGGAAGGACTGGCTGACCTTCCATCAGATCAACAGCCATGCCGACGTGCTGCCGAGCGCGATCGACAATGCCCATTTCGCCTTCTACGGCACGCGCCTGGCCGGCACGCCGCAACAGCGCAGCCGCGACAAGCGGGCGCTCGCGGCGCTCGACACCTATCTCGGCGACGCGGTCGGCCGCGCCTATGCCGAGAAATATTTTCCCGCCTCGGCGAAGGCCGAGGTCAGCGACATGGTCGACGGGATCAAGGCGGCCTTTGCCAAACGCGTCGATACGATCGACTGGATGGCGCCTGAAACCAAAAAGGAAGCGCTGAAGAAGGTCGAAACGATCGTGGTCGGCGTCGGCTATCCGGAGACGTGGCGCGACTATGGCAGCTACAGCGTCGCTGCCGACAGCGCCTATGCGAACGAGATCGCGGGGCAGAAGGCCGAATATGCGCACCAGCTTGCCAAGATCGGCAAGCCGATGGACCGCGCCGAATGGTGGATGACGCCGCAGACGGTCAACGCGGTCAATCTGCCGGTGCAGAATGCGCTCAACTTCCCGGCCGCGATCCTGCAGCCGCCCTTCTTCAACCCGCAGGCCGACCCCGCCTATAATTACGGCGCGATCGGGGCGGTCATCGGCCACGAGATCAGCCACAGTTTCGACAATAACGGCGCGGCGTTCGATTCGACCGGTGCGCTGCGCAACTGGTGGACCGATGCGGACCTCAAGAAGTTCGAGGAAGCGGGGACGGCGCTTGCCGACCAGTTCGACCAGTACAAACCGTTCCCGGACCTCGCGGTGAACGGCAAGCTGACGCTGGGCGAGAATATCGCCGACGTCGCGGGGCTTCAGGCCGCCTATGACGCCTACCGCGCGTCGCTGGGTGGCAAGGAAGCGCCGGTGATCGACGGCTTCACGGGCGATCAGCGTTTCTTCATCGCCTATGCCCAGACCTGGGCGACGAAGACGCGCGACGCGGCGCTGCGTCAGCAGGTCGCGACCGACGGCCACGCGCCGGGCATGTACCGGGCGCTGACGGTGCGCAACCTCGATGCGTGGTACAAGGCGTTCGACGTCAAGGAAGGCGACGCGCTCTACCTGCCGCCCGAAAAGCGCGTTCGCGTCTGGGGTTGATCCACGGGCCATGGCGGGGCGGTCAGTCCGTCCCGCCGTTGTCGCCGGGCGCCGCCGGCGGCTTTTCCTTCAGGATCAGGTAGCGATAGACGCCGACGCAGTTGATGATCAGCAGCGCGATATTCTGCCATCCGATGCCTTCGCTGTCGGACTGGAGAAACCCCCAGGCGATCAGCGCGATGCTGCTGGTGACGAAGATCACGAACGCCCAGCCGGTCCAGCGCCGCCCGAGGTTCAGCGAGACGAGCAATGCCGCCAGCGTCGCGGCGCCGGCGCCATAATATTGCAGCGCGTCGAGCAGCGTGTCGCTCATGAGCAGACCCCGATCAATGCGAACAAGCCCGCCGCGCTCAGCACCGGCCAGGCGATATGGCGCCCCCGCGTATAGGCTGCGTTGAACAGCCCGGTCGCAAGCCAGGCACCGCCGATCACGGCGATCAGCGGCTTCGGCGTGCCCGGCCACGCGACCGCGGCCGCCGAGACCAGCATCAGCACCGACGTTGCATGCCAGGCGAAACGCAGGATGCTGCGCACCAGCGCGTCGGCCAGCGCGCCCTCGCGCATCCGCAGCAGCGGCGCGATCAGCCGCCGCGCCCCCAGGACAGAGTGCACGAACGCGGCGGTCGTCATCGCTCCGGCCGACAGCCAGAGCCAGATCACGCGCCGGCGCCGATGAGCTCGCGCCCGATCAGCATCCGGCGGATCTCGTTGGTCCCCGCGCCGATGTCGAGCAATTTGGCGTCGCGCCAATAGCGCTCGACCGGCCAGTCCTTGGTATAGCCCGCGCCGCCGAGCGCCTGGATCGCCTCACCCGCGACCTTCACCGCGCTCTCGCTCGCGAGCAGGATCGCGCCCGCGGCGTCGAAGCGCGTTGTCTGCCCGGCGTCGCACGCCTTGGCGACGTTGTAGACATAGGAGCGCGCCGACTGCAGCGCGACATACATGTCGGCGACCTTCGCCTGCATGAGCTGGAACGAGCCGATCGGCTTGCCGAACTGCCTGCGCTCGCGGACATAGGGGATGACGGTGTCGAGGCACGCCTGCATGATGCCGAGCTGAAGCCCCGCGAGCACGACGCGTTCGTAATCGAGCCCCGACATCAGCACGCCGACGCCGCCGTTCTCCGGTCCCATGACCTGGCTCTCGCTCACCTCGCAGTCGGTGAAGACGAGCTCGGCGGTAGGCGACCCGCGCATCCCGACCTTGTCGATCTTCTGCCCGATGGCGAAGCCCGGCATGTCCTTCTCGATCAGGAAGGCGGTGATGCCGCGCGACCCCGCCTCGGGGCTGGTTTTGGCATAGACGACCAGCGTGTCGGCGCAGGTCGCGTTGGTGATCCAGAATTTCGTGCCGTTGAGGACATAGCCGCCCTGGACCTTCTCGGCCTTCAGCTTCATCGACACGACGTCGCTGCCCGCGCCGGCTTCGGACATGGCAAGGCTGCCGACATGCTCGCCCGAGATCAGCCCGGGCAGATATTTCGCCTTTTGCTCGTCATTGCCCCAGCGGCGGATCTGGTTGACGCACAGGTTCGAGTGCGCGCCGTAGGACAGGCCGATCGCCCCCGACGCGCGCGACACTTCCTCGACCGCGATCACATGCTCGAGATAGCCGAGCCCGAGCCCGCCCCATTGCTCCTCGACCGTGATGCCGTGAAGGCCGAGTTCGCCCATCGCCGTCCACAGCTCGTCGCGCGGAAACCAGTCCTCGCGGTCGGCGCGATCGGCGAGCGGAGCGATCTTCTCGTCGGCGAAGCGGGCGGTGGTCTCGCGGATCATGTCGGCGGTTTCACCGAGCGCGAAATCGAAATCGGGGGTGGCGCGCATGGTCAGCCTTTCGGTCGAGGCGGCAAGGATGCCGCACTCATGCCCGAAAGTCGAACCATATGAAAATTGAAATCACATGCGACATAATATAAGAAAAATTTATGATAAAACGATCGCATATCCGCCAGTTCCTCGCCGTCGTCGATGCCGGCAGCTTCACCCAGGCAGCCCAGCATATCCGCGTGACCCAGCCCGCGCTGTCGGCCGGCGTGGCGGAGCTTGAGCGGCAGGTCGGGACGCCGCTTTTCATCCGCAGCCGGCGCCAGATCCGCCTGACCGAGGCGGGCGGCCGCTTCCTTCCCATTGCGCGCGAGCTCGAACGCGGTTTCCGCGCCGCCGACGGTTTCGGCCGCCAGGACAACACGGTGTCGCCGGCATTGCGGCTGGGCGTGGTCCGGTCGGCGCCGGGCGCCTTGCTGCAGCGGCTGGTCGGCGAACTCGCGCGCGCCTTCGCGATCGAGATCGTCGAGGGCAAGGAGTCCGAGCTGCGCACCGCGCTCGCCGGCGGCCGCGTGCAGATGGCGCTGCTGCCGCTGCGCCCGGGGGAAGGCGAGGCAGGGGCGATGGCGCTTTATGCGGAGCCGCTGGTCATGTTCGTCGCCGCCGATCATCCCCTCGCGGGCCGCGACGAGGTGGCGCCCGAGGAACTGGCGGCCGAAACCATGATCGCGCGGCGGTCGTGCGAATATCTCGACGCCACAAGCCGCTTCTTCACCCAGCACCGCGTTCGTCCGCGCTTCTCGCTGCGCAGCGACAGCGACGAGCGCTGCCTGCGCATGGTCGCGGCGGGGATCGGCATCACCACCGCGCCGCTGTCGCTCGCGATCGAGGGCGTGGTGCCGCTGCGCGTCGCCGGTTACGACTTCCGCCGCACGCTCGGTTTGCTGATCGCCCCCGACTGGGCGGGACAGCCGGCCGTCGGCCATCGGCTCGAAAGCGCGGCGAAGGCGATCGAGGCGATCGGGCGCGACTGGCAGCGGTCGCAGGTCGCCGACCCTGCAAGTCTGGCTTGACCGGGCAAAAGGCCATACAGTTTGCGTGCCGCGGACGGGCGCGGCAATGGCGGGGGCATGACGAAGACGCTGACCCATCTCGACCGGCTGGAGGCCGAGAGCATCCACATCATGCGCGAAGTGATGGCCGATGCCGCGCGTCCGGTGATGCTCTATTCGGTGGGCAAGGACAGCGCGGTGATGCTGCATCTCGCGCGCAAGGCTTTCTATCCGTCGCCGCCGCCCTTTCCGCTGCTCCATGTCGACACGACCTGGAAGTTCCGGGCGATGTACGAGCTGCGCGACCGCATGGCGGCCGAGAGCGGCATGGAGTTGATCGTCTATCAGAACCCCGAAGCGAAGGCGCGCAGCATCAACCCCTTCGACCACGGCCCCTTGCACACCGACATGTGGAAGACCGAGGGGCTCAAGCAGGCGCTCGACCTCCATGGCTTCGACGTCGCCTTCGGCGGCGCGCGGCGCGACGAGGAGAAGAGCCGGGCGAAGGAACGCATCTTCTCCTTCCGCACCGCGAGCCACGGCTGGGACCCCAAGCAGCAGCGGCCCGAACTCTGGAGCCTCTACAACGCCCGCAAGTCTAAGGGTGAGAGCATCCGCGTCTTCCCGATCAGCAACTGGACCGAGCTCGACATCTGGCAATATATCGCGCGCGAGGCCATTCCCATCGTGCCGCTCTATTTCGCCGCGCCGCGTCCGACGGTGGAGCGCGACGGGCTGCTGCTGCTGGTCGACGACGACCGCTTCCCGTTGCGCCCCGGCGAGGTGCCGGTGGAGCGCTCGATCCGCTTCCGCACGCTGGGCTGCTACCCGCTCACCGGCGCGGTCGAGAGCGAGGCGGCGACGCTGTCCGAAGTGATCCAGGAGATGCTGCTGACGACGACATCGGAGCGGCAGGGCCGGGCAATCGACAAGGACGGCGGCGACGCGTCGATGGAAAAGAAGAAGCAGGAGGGGTATTTTTGACCCGCCGCGTCGATCTTCAGATTGACGAAGGGTCAACCCCCGCAAAGGCGGGGGTCCCTTTCGGTATCAACGGGCGGAGCGGGATTCCCGCTTTCGCGGGAATGACGAAGTTAAGAATATGACCGACCCCGTCTACGTCACCGACGCGCTGATCGCCGAGGATATCGACGCCTATCTCGCGCGGCACGAGCAGAAATCGCTGCTGCGCTTCATCACCTGCGGCAGCGTCGACGACGGCAAGTCGACGCTGATTGGGCGGCTGCTCTACGACAGCAAGATGATCTTCGAGGATCAGCTCGCGGCGCTCGAGGCCGATAGCAGGCGGGTCGGGACGCAGGGGCAGGAGATCGACTTCGCACTGCTCGTCGACGGCCTCGCCGCCGAGCGCGAGCAGGGGATCACGATCGACGTCGCCTATCGCTTCTTCACGACGGAAAAGCGCAAGTTCATCGTCGCCGACACGCCGGGACACGAGCAATATACGCGCAACATGGTGACCGGCGCGTCGACCGCCGACCTGGCCGTGATCCTGATCGACGCGCGCAAGGGCGTGTTGACCCAGACGCGGCGCCACAGCTTCCTCGCGCATTTGCTGGGCATCAAGCATATCGTGCTCGCGGTGAACAAGATGGACCTCGTCGGCTACGACAAGGGCATCTTCGACCGCATCACCCTCGCTTACCGCGCCTTTGCAAGCGAGATCGGGATCACGAATTTCACCGCGATTCCGATTTCGGGCTTCAAGGGCGACAATATCGCTGCGGCGTCGGCCAACACGCCCTGGTACAAGGGGCCGGCGCTGATCGAACATCTGGAGGCGGTGGATATCGGCGCCAGCGCCGACGAGGCGAAGCCGTTCCGCCTGCCGGTGCAGTGGGTCAACCGCCCGAACCTCGATTTCCGCGGTTTCGCGGGCCAGATCGCCAGTGGCCGCATCGCAGCCGGCGACGCGGTGCGCATCCTGCCGAGCGGCAAGACGACCAGCATCGACCGGATCGTCACCCTCGATGGCGACCTGCCCGAAGCCGTCGCGGGCCAGTCGGTGACGCTGACGCTGGCCGACGAGATCGACTGCTCGCGCGGCGACGTGATCGCGGCGGCCGACGCTCCGCCCGAGGTCGCCGACCAGTTCGAGGCGACGCTCGTCTGGATGGCCGACGAGGCGATGATTCCGGGCCGCGCCTATTGGCTGAAGCTGGGTACCCAGTCGGTGTCGGCGGCCGTGCAGGCCCCGAAATACGAGATCAACGTCAACACGCTCGACCATCTGGCGACCAAGACACTGGAGCTGAACGGCATCGGCGTCGTCGAACTGTCGACCGACAAGCCGATCGTGTTCGAGGCCTATGCCGACAACCGGACGCTCGGCGGCTTCATCCTGATCGACAAACTGACCAATGCGACCGTTGCCGCCGGGATGCTGCATTTCAGTCTGCGCCGCGCCCAGAATGTCCACTGGCAGGCGCTCGACGTCAGCCGCGACGCGCGCGCCGACCTGAAGAACCAGCGGCCCGCGCTGCTCTGGTTCACTGGCCTGTCGGGGTCGGGCAAGTCGACGATCGCCAATCTGGTCGAAAAGAAGCTGCACCGGATGAACCGGCACAGCTTCCTGCTCGACGGGGACAATGTCCGCCACGGCCTCAACCGCGATCTGGGCTTCACCGAGGCCGACCGGATCGAGAATATCCGCCGCGTCGGTGAGGTCGCGAAGCTGATGACCGATGCTGGCCTGATCGTCATCACCGCCTTCATCTCGCCCTTCCGCGCCGAGCGCGAGATGGTGCGCGCGATGCTGCCGGAAGGCGAGTTCCTCGAAATCTTCATCGACACGCCGCTCGAAGAAGCCGAGCGCCGCGACGTCAAGGGTCTCTACAAGAAGGCCCGCGCCGGGCAGCTCAAGAATTTCACCGGCATCGACAGCCCCTATGAGGCGCCGGAAAGTCCCGAAATCCGCATCGACACCACCGCGATGACGCCGGAGGAGGCCGCGGACCTGATCGTCGACCGGCTGTTGGGGTAGGGGAATCGCGTTCGTCATTGCGAGGACCCCGGACTTGATCGGCGTTTATCCCTTTCGGACAAGTGAGTGATCCCCGGCGAAAGCCGGGGTCCATGACAGGGAAGCGCGCGCTATCTGGACCCCGGCTTTCGCCGGGGATCACCTTGTTCCTTGTCTCAAGGGTATAAACGCCGACTTGATCCGGGGGACGAAGCAATCTCCAGCCATCGACAAGGCAGGACGATAGCTGGAGATTGCTTCCCCCGGCTTTCGCCGGGGTCGCAATGACGCCTGCTGGTGTTACGAGCATGACGAAGATGTGTAGGACGGCGGTTGGACGACCCGCTCCCCATTGCCACGCCGCCGTTGCGCGCCTAATCCGTTGCATCGAGAAACCGAATAACGGGAGACGCGCGATGACCGACCTGCCTGACACCAATTTGACCATGCTGACCCTCGTCAAGCCCGAGGGCGAGCTGGAGGTGTCGTTCGAACGCCGGCCGATGCCCGAACCGGCGCCGCACGAGGTGCTGGTCAGGATATTGGCGACCCCGATCAACCCCTCCGACCTGGGGTTGCTGTTCGGGGCGGCCGACATGTCGAGCGCGCGCGCCGCGACGCGCGACGGGCTGCCGGTCGTCACCGCCGACATTCCCGCGCCGGGGATGCGCGCGATGGCCGGGCGCGTCGGCGAGGCGCTGACGATCGGGAACGAGGCGTGCGGGCAGGTCGTGAAGGCAGGATCGTCGCCCGAGGCGCAGGCGCTGCTCGGCAAGACGGTCGCGCTGATCGGCGGCGAGATGTATGCCGAATATCGCTGCCTGCCGGCGCAGATGTGCATGGAACTGCCCGATGGCACCGACCCGAAGGACGGCGCCTCCTGCTTCGTCAACCCGCTGACCAGCCTTGCCTTCACCGAAACGATGCGGATGGAGGGGCACAGCGCGATCGTCCACACCGCAGCGGCGTCGAACCTGGGGCAGATGCTGGTCAAGATCTGCGCGAAGGACGGCATCCCGCTCGTCAACATCGTACGCAGCGCGGCGCAGGTGGAGATATTGAAGGGGCTGGGCGCGGCGCATGTCGTCAACAGCAGCGACGCCGATTTCCTCGACCGGCTGACCGCCGCGATCGTCGAGACCGGCGCGACGATCGGCTTCGACGCGATCGGCGGCGGCAAGCTGGCGGGCCAGATTCTCGCCTGCATGGAAGCGGCGGCGGTCCAGCGGATGACAACCTACAGCCGCTACGGCTCGGACTCGTTCAAGCAGGTCTATATCTATGGTGCGCTCGACGTGGGACCGACGGTGCTGAACCGCAGCTTCGGCTTCTCCTGGTCGCTGTCGGGCTTCCTGCTGACGCCCTTCATGCAGAAGGCGGGGCCGGAGGTGATGGGGCGGATGCGCCAGCGCGTCGCCGATGAGCTGACGACGACCTTCAAGAGCCACTACAGCCACGAAATCTCGCTGATCGATGCGCTGTCGCCGGGCACGATCGCGAACTACAATGCCAAGCGGACGGGGGAGAAATATCTGATCCGGCCATAGGGCGGCTCGCAAAAAAAAAAGCTGTCCTACATTATCCGGCCATGCTCTACCCTGATGGATGGAGCGGCAGGGCATCTTCTCGATCGTCATAAAGCCGATGATCCTTCATCGGGCCTTAAAGCGACAAAGGAGACAGTTTTGCGGCGAACGGCCGTCTCCTTTGTCTCCTTATCGCGATGCCGAACCCGATTTGCGTGTAAAGTTGCGTAGATTTCCGCGGTCAGCGCTTCATGCACTGACGCTTGTCGTCGCGCTGATATTCGGCGCAGTTCCACAGCGCCTTTTCGAATCCCGCCTTGTCGTCGCGCAAATAGGAAAAGGTCATCGCCGCGCGCTGGGTCGCGCTCATCGCCTCGCCCTCGGGTTTCAGCACCGGGTTGGTCCAGCCCATCAGCTTGCAATATTCGCGTTCCCCGCACAGCCGCAGCGCGAGGGTGACGAAACTTTCGGGCGGCGCCCGGCGGTCGAGCTGGATATAGATGCTGTCGCGCGTCGCGGCGCCGACGTCGCTCTGGCCGGTAACGATGCGCGGCTCGCCGACCGCGGCGTTGGTGTCGACGCCGGCAAGCTCGATCGGCGGGCCGCCGGCATGGGCGAGCGAGATCGCGGCCAGCGGCGTCTCGACCGGATCGCGGCCGAGCACTGCGCCGCGAAAGGCGCCGGGCGTGCCCCAATAGCCGGGCCAGCGGAAGAAGAGGTGCGTGTCGACGACCGCGATCTTTTCCAGACTGTCGCTCCAGTAGGGGCGCACCCAGTCGGTATGATAATGGGTGGCGAGGCCCACCGCCGGATCGACGAGGCCGGCGAGCATCATGCTTGCATTGTCCTGCGCCCGCTTCCACGCCGCGTCGGAATAGCGGCGCGCAAGCGCGCCGTCGCAGGTGAAGGTGAACTGGCAGCCGGTCGCGCGTTCGGCCCCCTGGAAGACCACTTCGCAGATGCTTTTCGGGAAGGCCGGGTGACGGACGCGGTTGATGACGACCTGTCCGACCGCGATCTGGCCCTTGCCGTCGTCGCCCGCTTCGTAAAGCATCGCCGCCGCCATGCAGTCGCGGGCGCGGGCGCGATTGTCGAGGTCGCCCGGATAGACGAAGGGACGGGCGGGCGTGAATCCTTTGGTGATCAGCGGAACCTGCGCATTGGCCGTGCGGGCGTCCTCCACCGTGACCGGCGCGAGTTCCATCGGCGCGACCTCGGGAACCACTTCCGCCGGCGGCGCGACCGGATGCGGCCGGCCCCGCGCATCCTTGCCGCCGCTACCGGGCGCACTCGCATAGAGCACGCCGGCGATCGCCGCCAATGCCAGTAGCGCGAACAGCCAACCCGATCCTTCGCGCCACAGGGGCAACGTCGCTGGCGTCTCGTCCGGACGCATGGCGGGGGTCAGATCTCCGGCAGGAAATCGGGCACCGACAGATAGCGTTCGCCGGTGTCGTAGTTGAAGCCGAGGATACGGCTGCCCTGCGGCAGGTCGGGCAGTTTCTGCGCGATCGCGGCGAGCGTCGCGCCCGACGAGATGCCGACCAGCATGCCCTCCTCGCTCGCCGAGCGCAGCGCCATCGCCTTCGATTCGGGGGCGTCGACGGTGATGACCCCGTCAAGCAGTTCGGTGTGCAGGTTGCGCGGAATGAAGCCGGCGCCGAGGCCCTGGATCGGGTGCGGCCCCGGCTGCCCGCCCGAGATGACGGGCGAGGAGACGGGCTCGACCGCATAGACTTTCAGGTTCGGCCAATGCTGCTTCAGCAACTGGGCGCAGCCGGTGATGTGGCCGCCGGTGCCGACGCCGGTGATCAGCACGTCGATCGGGCTGTCCCTGAAATCGGCGAGAATTTCCTCCGCCGTGGTGTGAAGGTGAACGTCGACATTGGCGTCATTCTCGAACTGCTGCGGCATCCAGGCGCCGGGCGTGGTCTCGACCAGCTCGATCGCGCGCTCGATCGCGCCCTTCATGCCCTTTTCGCGCGGCGTCAGGTCGAAGGTCGCGCCATAGGCGAGCATCAGCCGCCGCCGCTCGACCGACATGCTTTCGGGCATGACCAGGATCAGCTTGTAGCCCTTGACCGCGGCGGCCATCGCCAGACCGATGCCGGTGTTGCCCGACGTCGGCTCGACGATGGTGCCGCCGGCTTTCAGCAGGCCGTCGCGCTCGGCCGCCTCGATCATCGCGAGGCCGATCCGATCCTTGATCGATCCGCCGGGGTTGCTGCGTTCCGACTTGATCCACACCTCCGCGTCCGGGAACAGCCGCGCGACGCGGATATGAGGGGTATGGCCGATGGTTTCGAGGATCGAATTGGCTTTCATCGTCGCTGTGCACCTTCTTGATAGTCGAACCGGGGATCGCGCCGCGCGAACCGGTGCGGCCAGTCGCCCGATCGCGCCCAGAGCCGTTCGTTCGCGAGCGCCGGGGTCGGCGCGGGTTGTAACGAGGCGAGCAGATACTGTCCATAAGGCCAGTCGCCGAGTGCAGAGTCAGCATTGATATGACCGAAGGGACCGGCATTGACGAAGCGCGCTCCCCACTGGCGCGACAGGCGCCAGACATGGGCGGTGGCGGCATAGGGATCATTCTCGCTCGCCACGACGATGAAGGTCTGGCGCGGCATCAGCATCGGCGCGGCGGTAAAACTCCTCAGCCGCCCGCGTTCGGGAAGCCGTGCCAGATCGGGCGGCGCGACGAGCAGCGCGCCCGCGATCCTGGCCCGCGCGACACCGCCCGCCTGCGCGAACCAGTGCGCGAAGGCATGGCAGCCGAGGCTGTGCGCGGCGACCAGCACCGGCGCGCTTTCGGTGGCGATCGCGTCGGCGATGCGCGCGACCCATTCACTTTGGTCGGGATCGTCCCAATCGCCCAGATCGACTCGCTCGGTGTCGGGGAATTTCTGTTCCCACAGGCTTTGCCAATGAGCCGGGCCACTGTTGTGAAGACCCGGAATCGTCAGGATTTTATGGTGGATGCTGGAGATGTGCATGGCGGTCGCTCCATATCGGGATGAAGGGAAAACCGCGGTGACGGGTAAGGCTGATATAATTCAACTAAAAAAATTGACAATAATATTTAGGCGAATGGAAGCGAACGCGCGGCGAGGCGAAGGCCTATTTGAATTGCGGTTCGAAGGTCCGCGCGTGGCGTAGTTCGGGAAACAGCCATGACCAGAGCGCGGTCACGCCGACCGCCGCCGCGCCGCCGATCACCACCGCCCCGATCGGGCCGAGGAGCGCCGCCATGGCGCCGGCGCGCATCTCGCCGAGTTCGTTAGACGCCGACACGGCCAGACCCGACGCGGCGCTGACACGGCCGCGCATATGGTCGGGCGTGTTGAGCTGGATCAGCGTCCCGCGCACGAAGACCGAGAACATGTCGGCCGCGCCCATCACGACGAGCAGTGCGAGCGACAGGAGGAAGCTGGTCGAAAGGCCGAAGCCGACCGTCACCGCGCCGAAGACCGCGACCGCCCACAGCATCTTGACCCCGACGTTGCGCTCGATCGGGCGGATGGCGAGACCGAGCGCGACGAGCGCCGCGCCGACCGCGGGGGCGGCGCGCAGGAAGCCGAGCCCCTCCGACCCGACATGCAGGATGTCGCGCGCATAGACGGGCAGCATTGCGGTCGCGCCGGCAAGCAGCACCGCGAACAGGTCGAGGGTGATGGTGCCGAGCAGGAAGCGCTCGGTCCAGACGAAATGCAGCCCGTCGATCATTTCGCGCAGCGGATGCCGCCGGACCTCGGGCGGCGGCGGCTGGACCGGGCGGACGCGGCTGAGGGTAAGGGCCGACACCGCGAGTGAGGCGACCGCGAAGACATAGACCGAGGTCGGGTGCGCGGCATAGATCAGCCCGCCGGCAGCGGGGCCGATCACCGACGCCGATTGCCAGGCGATGCTGCTCATCGCGATCGCGCGCGGCAGCACGGCGGGCGGCACGATGTTGGGCGCGATCGCGCTCATCGCCGGGCCGGAGAAGACGCGCGCGACGCCGTGCAATGCCGCGAGGCCGAACAGCAGCGGCAGCGTCAGCCCCTCGGTCCAGGTGAACCAGCCGAGCATCGCGGCGATGCTGATGTCGATGAGGTTGGAGAAGATCGCGACGCTCCGCCGCTCGAAGCGGTCGGCCGCCCAGCCGGCGATCGGCGTCAGCACCGCGAGCGGCACGAACTGGACGAGACCGAGCAACCCGAGCTGGAACGACGCCTCGCGGATCGTCATGCCATAGTCGGCGCGTGCCGTGTCGTAGAGCTGGTAGCCGATCACGACGACCATCGCGATCGTCGCCATCACCGCGGTGAAGCGCGCGACCCAATAGTAGCGATAGTCGGCGAAGGCGAGCGGGGAGGGTGCGCTGGACGGGGTGTCCGGCGGCAGCGCGGGGTCGACGGAAGGGGGAGGGGGAATGGTCGCCATCGCGGCTTCGCCTTAACGGCTTTTTTGCGCCGCACCAGAGGCGAATGGCCTGCCGTTCGTCGATTATCGGATGCAGCGGGACGGGCGGGATGGCAGAACCCCGCCATCGAACAGAGGGAGAGAATGGGATGACACGCAAATTCGCCCGCTTCGGCGGGGCGGCGCTGGCGAGCGCCTTGCTGGTGCTGACCGCGTGCAACGCCAGCGGCAACAAGTCGGCCAGCGCGTCGGGCGCCGAAACGTGGAGCGAGTTCCGCGACGATTTCCTCGACGGCTATTTCCCGCTCAACCCCACCTTTGCCGTCTATCAGGGCAAGCATGAATTCGACGGCCAGCTTCCTGACTGGTCGCCCGAGGGGATCGGGAAGCAGGTGGCGTTCCTGGAAGAGACGATCGCCGATGCCAGGGCCTTCGACGGCGCCATGACCGATCGCGAGCGGTTCGAGCGCGACTATCTGGTCCATGTCGCCGAGGGGCAGCTCTTCTTCCTGCGCGATACCGATTTCGCCCAGAAGAATCCCGCCTTCTACGTCGGCGCGCTCGACCCCAACGTCTATATCGCACGCCCCTATGCCGACCCCGCGACGCGGATGAAGGCCTTCATCGCCTATGCCGAAAAGATCCCGGCGGTGGCCGCGCAGATCAAGGCCAACCTCGAGCTGCCGCTGCCGGCGACCTATGTGAAATTCGGCACCGCCGGTTTCGGCGGCTTCGCCGACTATTATACCGGCGATGCCAAGGCTGCCTTCGCCGAGGTCAAGGACGAGGCGCTGCAGAAGCGGTTCGACGAGGCCGCAGGCAAGGCCGCGGCGGCAATGAAAGACCTTGCGGCCTATGTCGGCTCGCAGCCCGGCACCATCAGCGGCTATGCCCTCGGCGCCGGGAAATTCTCGAAGATGTTGCTCACTAACGAAGGCGTCGACACGCCGCTCGACGAACTCGAACGCATCGGCGAGGCCGACCTCAAGCGCAATCAGGACGCGCTCAAGGCCGCCTGCGCATCCTTTGCGCCCGGCGCGACGATCGGTGACTGCATGAAGAAGATGGGCAGCGACAAGCCCGCCGACGGCCCGGTGGCCGAGGCGCGGCGTCAGCTTCCGATGCTACGCGCCTTCCTGATCGAAAAGGATCTGGTGTCGATTCCGGGCACCGAACAGGCGCTGGTCGAGGAATCGCCGCCCTATAATCGGCAGAACAGCGCCTATATCGACATTCCGGGGCCGTATGAGAAGGGGCTGCCGTCGGTCTATTATATCTCGCCGCCCGACCCGAGTTGGGACAAGGCGACGCAGGACGCGTTCGTGCCGGGCAAGAAGGACCTGCTCTTCACCTCGGTGCATGAGGTGTGGCCCGGGCATTTCCTGAACTTCCTTCATTCGAACCGCGCCGAGAGCATCTTCGGCAAGCTGTTCGTTGGCTATGCCTTTGCCGAGGGCTGGGCGCATTACGTCGAGGAGATGACGTGGGACGCGGGGCTGGGCAACGGCGACCCTGAAACGCACGTCGGTCAGCTATCGAACGCGCTGCTGCGCAATTGCCGCTTCCTGTCGGCGATCGGCCTGCACACCAAGGGCATGACCGTCGCCGAAAGCGAGAAGATGTTCAAGGAGCAATGCTGGCAGGACGAGGGCAATGCCCGGCAGCAGGCGGCGCGCGGCACCTATGATCCGCTCTATCTCAACTATACGCTCGGCAAGCTGATGATCCGCAAGCTGCGCGACGACTGGACCAAGGGCGACCGGACGAAGTGGAAGGCCTTCCACGACGAATTCCTGTCCTATGGCGGCCCGCCGATCCCGATGGTGCGGCAGGCGATGATGAAGGAGGACGCGCCGCACGCGGTCTTCTGATGGGGAAGGGCTCAGGCGGCCGGCGCGCGCAGCCGGGCGACGAAGAAGCCGTCGAGCCCGCCTGCTTCGGCGAGCATGCCGGGGAGGGTGCGGACGAAACCGCTCGCGTCGGGCGCGATGCCGGGCGGCAATTCATCGGCGCGGGCGGAATCGACCGTCCAGTCGCCGTGGCTCGCGAGGAAGGCGGCGATGCGGCCCTCGCCCTCGGCGCGCTCGATCGAGCAGGTGGCGTAGACGAGCGTCCCGCCGGGCTTCACCCAGCTCGCGGCGCGCGCGAGCAACTCGGCCTGTAGTTCGGCCATGTCGGCAATCTGCCGCGCCTCGATGCGATGCAGCACATCGGGGTGACGACGGAAGATGCCGGTAGCGGAGCAGGGTGCGTCGAGCAGGACCGCGTCGACGGGGGCTTCGGGCTCCCAGCGGCGAATGTCGTGCTGCACGATCTCGGCGGAGAGGCCGGTGCGCGCCAGATTGTCGCGCAGGCGCGCAAGGCGCTTTGCGCTCGCGTCGACGGCGACGACGTCCCAACCCGCCGCGGCGAGCTGCATCGTCTTGCCGCCGGGTGCGGCGCAGAGGTCGAGAATGCGGCGCCCCTTGCCGTCGCCCAGAAGGCGCGCCGGAAGGCTGGCGGCGAGATCCTGCACCCACCAGTCGCCGTTCTGGAAGCCCGGCATGTCCGCGACCGCGCGGCCGCGCGGCAGGCGACGATGCCGGGGCGCCATTGCTCGGGCCTCGCTCCATTCCGGGTCTGCCGGCTCCGTCGCGAAGCTGAGGTCGATCGGCGGCGGCGCACTCCACGCCGCGGCGGCGGCATCGACCATTGCCATACCCCACTGCGCGGCCCAGCGTTCGGCGGCGGACGCGGGAAGCCGCGCTGCCGCGGGCAGCGTCCAGCCTTCCTTCTGAGCACGCGAAAGGAGGGCGTGGACCAGCCGTCGCGGTCCGCCGGCGACGAGCGGCAGGGCGGTCGCGACGACGGCATGGCCGGGACTTTTCAGCGCCAGCAGTTGCGCGAGCGCGAGCCGCAGCACGGCGCGCGCCTTCACATCCTCGGGCAGGATTTCGCTGGTCGCTCCGTCGATCAGCGCGTCGATATCGACCATCCAGCGCATCGCTTCCGACACGATGGCGATCGCGAGGGCGCGGTCGGCGGACGCCAGTCCCTGCGTCGCCGCATGGGCGGCGATGTCGAGCGGTTCGCCGCGGCGCAGCACGGCATCGAGCAGGCGCAGCGCTGCACGCCGCGGCGCGGTGCCCGGCGGGTCGACCTGCGGACCCTGCTGGCGCCGCCGGTCAGCCACGGCGCGCAGCCTTGGCGCGGGGCGCGAATGCGTCTATTCGGATCACATAGTCTTCCTTATTTCGGGCGATATGGCATGACCGACCAGAACGACGGCAGCATTGGCGGTACTCCGCGCGTGACCAAGCGCCCGGCGCATGTCCACGCACCCGCGGACTGGGCCGCCACCCCGATCCCGAAGCCGGAGCCGATCCGCGAGGAGGCCGATGAGGCGCAGCCCGGCGGGCGCAATCCCGTGCGCTATGGCGACTGGGAATATAAGGGACTCGCGATCGATTTTTGACGGGCGGCGGCGCCCGCCTCAAAAGGGATTCATCCGCGCGGTCACGCCGCTGCGATCGACGAACTGGTGCTTGAGCGCCGCAAGGATGTGGATGACGACCAGCGCGAGCATGGTCAGCCCCAGTAACTCGTGCCTTTCGTGCATCATATCGGCGAGCGCCTTGTCGGGGCCGACGAGCGACGGCAGGTCGAACAGGCCGAAATAGTCGATCGGACGATCGGCCGCGGACATCCATATCCATCCCGACAGCGGTAGCAGGATCAGCAGCGCATAGAAGAGGAAATGGACGATCTTGCTGAGCGGGCGCTGCCACGCGGGCACCGTCACGGGAAGCGGCGGCGCCCGGTGGCCGAGCCGCCAGACGATCCGTATGATCGTCAGCGCCAATATGGTGATGCCGAGCGCCTTGTGGATGCCCATCGCCGCCATGTGCGTCGGACGCGGCAGCCCTTCGGTCAGCATGGCGAGGCAGATGTTGGCGATAACTGCGAGGCCGATCAGCCAATGGAGCCATATGGCCACCTTCGTATAGCGCGGACTGGCGGTCGTTCCCGCGCCCGATGCGATTGCGTCAGTGGCCATATCTCTCCCCTCAGGCGGTTGGAGCCTCCGTTACGAGCTGCATCTTGCCACTTTTTACCTGTTCGGCAAACACTTCGCGCATCAGTTGCAGCGAGAAGAGATGGGCGAAGATCAGGCCGAGCATCCCGCTCTGCATCATCTTGCGCAGCACGTCGCCGCGCAGGTCGCGCAGCTTGGCTTCGTCGACCATCTGGAAGCCACGATAGATATAGGGCTGTTTCCCGCCTTCGCCGGGGGTGATGCTGACTTCGCCGTCCATCAGCAGGTCGGCCTTTTTCAGTTCTTCGACGAACATGCCGGTGCGCTGTCCCGCTTCCTCGAAATTCTTGCAGAATTCGAGGATGCCGTTGGTTGCCTCGGACGGCTTGCCCTCTTCGAACAGCAGGTCGCCCTCGTCGAACTTGCCGATCGCGCCCGAGGCGGGGTCGAAGCAGAGCGACAGTTCGTCCGAATCCGGGCGCAGGCGCGCGAGCAGGAAGGGATAGCGGCGGATATAGGCGGGAACATAAACCGGGTTGAGCAGTTTGCCCTCGTCGTCGACGAAGGTGTTGATGCCCTCGTTCAGGCCCATGAGCGCGAGCGGCACCGGATTGTCGCCGGCCGAAAAGACGATCGGAAAGAAGCGGCACGCCTGCGTGAACTCGTCGGTGGTCAGCGGCACGGCGTGCTGGCCGACGAGGAAATTGGCGTTGTCCATCATGCGGACGCGGAAGTCGGCATGATCGACGCTCGAGAGCGGCGCGAGATCCTGATAGAAGAGCGGCAGATTGGGGTTGGCGGGCGCGGTGGCCATGATCGAACTCCGAAACGGGGACCCGCCAGCCGGGTCCGAAAAAGCGAATGCCGCGCCTTATTGGGCTGCGCGCCGCGACGCAAGGGGGCGATGCCCTTTTCCGCGGCTTTGAGCGGCCCCGCAGTCAGCCGATCAGCTTGCCCGGATTGAACAGGCCGGCGGGGTCGAGGCCCGCCTTCACCCCGCGCAGCGCGGCCAGGCGGGCGGGGCTGTCGAGCTCGGCGAGCAGGTCGCGCTTCAATTGTCCGATGCCGTGCTCGGCCGAGATCGATCCCCCGAGTTCAAGGACATGGCGATAGACGAGGCGGCTGGCGTCCTCGCCGTGTGCCGCCAGCCACGCGACCCCATCCACCCCCCCGGGCGGCTGGACATGATGGTGGACGTTGCCGTCGCCGAGATGGCCGAAGGACAGCGTGCGGATGCCGGGAAAGGCGGCAGCGAGGCGATCCGGATTTTCGGCGATGAAGCGCGGCATCAGATCGACCGGGACGCTGACATCGTGCTGAAGCGCCGGGCCGTCGGCGCGCTCCGCCTCCGAAATCGAATCGCGCAGCCGCCAGAAGGCTTCGCTCTCGGCCTCGTTCTTGGCCAGGACCACGTCGCCGATCAGCCCGGATTCGAACGCTGCGGCCAGTTCGGTTTCGACGCGGGCGTCGAGATCGTCGCTCGCGTCACCGGCGAGCTCGATCAGCGCATACCAGGGATGTGGCGGGTCGAGCGGCGCGCGCGTCTGCGGGATATGGCGGAGCACGGCGTCGAGGCAGCGATGCGGGATAAGCTCGAACCCTTCGAGCGAACGGCCGAGCGTCGCGTCGAGGCGGCGCAGGAGCTGCAGCGCCACGTCCGGCGATGCGAGGCCGATCCATGCCGTCGCGCGCGTCGGGGCTGCGGGGACGAGCCGCAGGCAGGCGGCGGTCACGATGCCGAGCGTTCCCTCCGCGCCGCATAGCAATTGCTTGAGATCGTAGCCGCGGTTGTCCTTCTTGAGCGGCGCGAGGCCGTCGAAGACCGATCCGTCGGGCAGCACTGCCTCGATCCCCGCGACGAGCGCGCGCATCGTGCCGTGGCGCAGCACCTGGGTTCCGCCGGCGTTGGTCGAGACGAGGCCGCCGATGGTCGCCGAGCCCTTGCCGCCGAGGGTCAGCGGAAAGCGCAGGCCGTGGTCCAGCACCGCGTGATGGAAGTTTTCGAGGATCATGCCCGCTTCGGCGACCGCGAGCTGCGCCGCCTCGTCGATCGTGCGCAGCCGGTTCATGCGCCGCAGGCTGAGCAGGAGCTGCGTTCCGCTGCCATCGGGGGTCGCGCCGCCGACCATGCCGCTGTTGCCGCCCTGGGGGACGAGCGCGGCGTCTTCCTCGGCGCAGAGGCGGACGGCGGCGGCGACCTCCCCGGTCGTCGCCGGCGAGAGCATTGCGGCGGCGCGGCCGTGATATTTGCCGCGCCAGTCGGTCAGCCATGGCGCCATCGTGTCGGCATCGTCGCTGAAACCCTTGGCGCCGAGCAGGGCCCGCAGGCGGTCGAGGAGGCGAGAGGAAGGTGGACGGGGCATGGCCGGTATCTTTCTGTCGAACCGTCGCGGCTTGACAGCGGCGGCGGAAAAGCAATTCATTCCTTGTTCAAGCACGCGTGATAAGGGGCGATGAACGAATAGCATCTATTCGTCCAGCGGGCATCGGTGTGGGAGCCAAGGGTGAGGGATTTCGACTGGATCGGCGCGAAGGGCGCCACCCCGCGCGGGTGCTGAGTCCCGCCATCCTGATTCTGGCGGCCACAGCGCCGGCCGTCGAGGGCGACGCGTCGATCGCACCGCCGCCGCCCGTCGCCGTCGCCCTGTCGCCGACGGTGCCGCCGCCCCCGGCACCCTATTTTCAGGTCGTGATCGAGCAGCAGCTCATTATCCGGGTGCCGGCGCGGCGGTCTCCGCTGACCAATTTTTCCGCCGCCCCCGAACCGCGGGCGCGCTTGCACGACATGCCGGTCGAATGGAAAGAGACGAAAGCGCCCAAATGCGTCGCGATGCGCGATATCAGGGGGATGCAGGCAGTGCAGCGCGACAGCATCGACCTGATCACCCGTCAGAACCAGCGGCTGCGCGCCCAGCTCAATCGCGGCTGCCGGGCGCTCGATTTCTATGCCGGCTTCTATATGAAGGGCAACAAGGACGGCCGGCTTTGCGAGGATCGCGACGAAATCCACGCCCGATCGGGTGCGCGCTGCGAGGTCGACAAGTTTCGCCTGCTGGTTCCGGTGCCGCGCGAAGATAACTGACGCGAAAATTCATCCCCTTTCCTTGACTTTTGCGCGTCCTTTCCCCAAGGGCCGCGACAGCAGCGGCTGGCGTGGGATGCCGCGGCGACACCAACTCCGGACAAGTTGACCCTATGAAATTTGCCGATCTCGGCCTTTCCGACGAACTGTTACGCGCCGTTTCCGAAGCGGGCTATGACGAACCGACGCCGATCCAGGCGGGCGCGATCCCGTCGGTGCTGATGATGCGCGACATGATCGGCATCGCGCAGACGGGGACGGGCAAGACCGCATCCTTCGTGCTGCCGATGATCGACATCCTGGCCCACGGTCGCGCCCGCGCGCTGATGCCGCGCTCGCTGATCCTCGAGCCGACGCGCGAACTCGCCGCGCAGGTGGCCGAGAATTTCGAGAAATACGGCAAATATCACAAGCTTTCGATGGCGCTGCTGATCGGCGGCGTCCAGATGGGCGACCAGGTCAAGGCGCTGGAGCGCGGCGTCGACGTGCTGATCGCGACGCCGGGCCGGCTGATGGACCTGTTCGAGCGGGGCAAGATCCTGCTCACCGGCTGCAACCTGCTCGTCATCGACGAGGCCGACCGGATGCTCGACATGGGGTTCATCCCCGACATCGAGAATATCTGCACCAAGCTGCCCGCGAATCGGCAGACCCTGCTCTTTTCGGCAACGATGCCACCGCCGATCAAGAAGCTCGCCGACAAGTTCCTGTCGAACCCCAAGACGATCGAGGTCGCGCGTCCGGCGAGCCGCAACGAGAATATCGAGCAGTTCGTCGTCCGAACGTCCGAACGCGCCAAGCGCGACACGCTGCGCGGCCTGATCGAGGATGAGGGTGTCGCGACCGCGATCATTTTCTGCAACCGCAAGACGACGGTGCGCGAACTCGCCAAGTCGCTGAAGCGGCATCGCTATCGCGCTGGCGAGATCCACGGCGACATGGACCAGTCGAGCCGTATCGCCGAGCTCGACCGGTTCAAGACGGGTGACATCAACATCCTCGTCGCCTCCGACGTCGCGGCGCGTGGGCTTGACATCAAGGGCGTCAGTCACGTCTTCAACTTCGATGCGCCCTGGCACCCCGACGATTATGTCCACCGTATCGGCCGCACCGGCCGCGCGGGGGCGAAGGGCCGGGCGTTTACGCTGGTCACGCCGTCAGACGACGAGGCGATCGACAATATCCAGAAGCTGACCGGCTATACGGTTCCCGTCTACGACGGCGGCGCCGCGGTCGCCGAGACCCGTTCGAGCGAGCGTGAGGGCGATCCCGAACCGCGTCGTGCCCGTCGGTCCGAACGGGGCGGACGCGGCGCAGCGAAGCCGGCCAAGGATGAGACGCCGCGTTCCTCCAGGGCGGCCGATGCACCGGCCAGGCGTGCGAAGAAGGCCGAGGACCGTCGCCAGCCGAAACCGCGCGACGATCAGGATGGCCCCGACGACGGCTGGAACGGGCCGATGCCCGATTTCCTCTCGGTCGGTTTCGGCAGTTAGGCAGGCTATTCGCCTTCAGAGCCGGACGAGCATCTTGCCGATATTGGCGCCCGAGAAGAGGCCGAGGAAGGCGTCGGGCGCCGCTTCCAGCCCGTCATGCACCGTTTCGCGCATCGTCACTGCGCCGCTGGCGATCAGCCCGGCCATATCGGCGTAGAATTCCTCCATGCAGTCGAAGAACTGGTCGGTGTAGATGAAGCCTTCCAGGCGGATTCGCGCCGGAATGGCGCGGACCAGATATTTCATCTGTTGCGGATGGCCGTCGTTGTAGACGTCGATCATGCCGCAGATGGCGAAGCGGGCGAAATCGTTGGCGGCCGCAAAGGCGGCGTCGAGATGGTCGCCGCCGACATTGTCGAAATAGACGTCGATTCCCGGCTTGCCGAGCGTGTCGAGCGCGGCCGTCAGTCCGTCGAGCACCGGCGCCGCCTTGTAATCGACGGTCGCATCGGCGCCCAGTTCCCGGACCCAGGCGCATTTTTCCGCGCCGCCCGCGGCGCCGATCACGGTCATTTCGCGCGCCTTGGCGATCTGGACCACCGCCGAGCCGACCGCGCCGGCGGCGGCCGACACGAAGACGGTGTCGCCGGGCTTCGCAGCGGCGATGCGGAGAAGGCCGATCCAGGCGGTGCCGCCGGTCAGCCCCATATTGTGGAGGAAGGTCTGCGGCGGCATCCCGCTGTCGAGTGCCTGGGCGGGCAGCTTGAAGGGCGACATGTCGAGGCCGATGACGCCGCCGTCGCGCCAGCCGCCCATGTGGAGGATCAGGTCGCCGGGCGCGAAGCCGTCCATCCGGCTTTCGACCACCTCGCCGATCGCGCCGCCGGTCATCGGCTGATCGAGCTGGAAGCTGGCGGTATAGCTTTTTGCGTCGTTCATCCGGCCGCGCATATAGGGATCGACCGAAAGCCAGCGGTTGCGGATGCGGAGCTGGTCGCGTTCGAGCGGAGCATCGGGCAGGTCGCGTAGCGCGAAATCACTCGCGCTCGGCAGTCCCTGCGGACGGTTCAGCAGATGCCAGGCCCTTGCCATATTGTCTCACCCCCACTTTTTCTTCGGCGGACGGCTCTTTGGTCAGAAAAGCCGTTGCCACTGTCAAGCTGGCTCGTTAAGAGGCCGCCGGTCGCGGGGCCGTAGCTCAGATGGGAGAGCGCTGCAATCGC
>Ga0180219_1000156_pt1 | contig 77188 bp, 71 predicted proteins | sample eDN3rd30CBELigMG_FD_151338 | JGI IMG/M metagenome (GOLD analysis project Ga0180219, IMG submission 151338) | Enriched Miracle-Growth compost microbial communities from Emeryville, California, USA - eDNA 3rd pass 30_C BE-Lig MG (version 2)... ...
AGGAAGCTGGAATCGCCCGAACGGATGGCGCGGGCCGCCGTGCCGATGGCATCGAGCCCCGAACCGCACAAGCGGTTGATGGTGGCGCCCGGCACGCCTACCGGCAGGCCGGCCAGCAGCGTGGACATGCGGGCCACGTTGCGGTTGTCTTCGCCCGCCTGATTGGCGCAGCCGAACAGGACGTCGTCCAGTCGGGACCAATCGACGTTGGCATTGCGCTGCATCAGCGCCTTGAGGGGGGCGGCCCCCAGGTCATCGGCGCGAACCGCCGCCAACGACCCGCCGTAGCGGCCAAAAGGAGTACGGATTGCATCGCAAATAAAAGCTTGAGTTGTCATAGTTGGGATCCTGAGCAGTCGAAGATCGAAAAAAACAATAACGCTATCTTAGCTCAATAAACAAAGAACCCCCGCAAGCGGGGGTTCCGGCATCCGGGCCGGGGGGACGGGGCCAGGCGGCCCCGGGCGCCATTCGGACCGGGCAAAAGGCCCGGGCCAGGATTGGGAAGGAATCAGCCCAGGTTCTTGGCCGCGAAATCCCAATTGACGAGGTTCCAGTAGCTTTCCAGGTACTTCGGACGCGCATTGCGGTAGTCGATGTAGTAGGCGTGCTCCCAGACGTCACAGGTGAGCAGGGCCACGTCGGAGGTGGTCAGGGGCGTGGCGGCATTGCTGGTATTGACGATATCGAGCGAACCGTCGGCCTTCTTGACCAGCCAGGTCCAGCCCGAACCGAAGTTGCCGGCCGCCGATTTGTTGAAGGCCTCCTTGAACGCGGCAACGCTGCCCCATTTGGCATTGATGGCCGTGAGCAGTTTGCCGGTGGGTTCGCCGCCGCCGTTGGGGGACAGGCTGTTCCAGTAGAAGGTGTGGTTCCAGACTTGCGCCGCATTGTTGAAAATGCCGCCCGACGCCTTCTTGACGATATCTTCGAGCGAAGCGGATTCGAATTCGGTTCCCGGAACAAGGTTGTTCAGGTTGGTGACGTAGGCCTGGTGATGTTTGCCGTAGTGGAACTCAAGCGTTTCTTTGGAAATGGTGGGAGCCAGGGCATCAAGTGCGTACGGAAGGGGTGGAAGCGTAAAAGCCATGTTCAATATCCTTCAAGAAAAAATCGGTGTTGACTGATTTAAAATTCAGGCGACCCGCCTATTGTAGGGTGCCGTAGCGCCCGCCTACAACAAGCCGGATGTGCGTTGTACCTGGACATCGGCACTGCCTTGCGCCAGTTCCAGATTCAGACGGTCTCCCTTGCTCAAGTCTAACGCATTTTTCACCACGCCTCCGTGCTCGTCCCTCACGATGGCATAGCCGCGTTCAAGAATTTTTCGCGGACTCAGTGCCTGCAGCGTCAGCGCCGCGGCCGACAGGCGCGCGCGCTGTTGCGCCAATTGACGCGGCGCGGCGCCCGACAAACGCTGCAGCGCCAGCTCGAGATCCCGGCGCAAGCGCCCCACCTGGGGGTCGATGCGCGCCAACCGGCCGCGCACCATGGCCAGGCTCTCCCTGCGGCGCTCTTGCGGCACCCCGGCCGCGCGGGCCAGGCGGGCCTTCAGAGCCTGCAGACGCTCGCCCTGCTGCGCCAGGCGCTGTTGCGGTGAAATCAGCATGGCGATGGCCCGATCCAGCCTTAGCGATGCTCGCTCGATGAGCCGCAACTGCTGCGCCGCCAGGGTTCCAGCGGCCGCCGCCACTCTGTCGAGGCATGCCTGTCGAGGCAGGCAGCATAGTTCCGCGGCGGCCGTCGGGGTGGGCGCGCGCAGATCCGCCACGAAATCGGCAATGGTGAAATCTGTTTCGTGCCCCACGCCGCAAATAACGGGAATGGGGCTTGCCGCAATCGCCCTGGCCAGGCCTTCGTCGTTGAAGCTCCATAAATCTTCGAGACTGCCGCCGCCGCGCACCAGCAAAATGGTGTCGACTTCGTTGCGCAGCACAGCATTGTCCAGGGCCTGGATCAGTTGCGCGGCAGCCTCGGCGCCCTGCACGGGAGCCGGATAAATGATGACCGGCACTTGCGGAGCGCGCCGCTGCAACGCCGACAGCACGTCCCGCAATGCGGCGGCGGCCAGCGAGGTAACAACCCCCACCGCCTTGGGCAGGCTGGGGATGGATCTTTTGCGTTCGGGATCGAAAAGCCCCTCGGAGGCCAGCTTTTCCTTCAGCAGCAGAAAGGCTTCGTGCAGATCGCCCAGCCCCGCGCGCCGCAATGTCTCGACCTGCAACTGGTAGTCGCCGCGCGCTTCGTACAGCGTGACACTGGCCCGGAACTCGAAACGCTCGCCGGCCTTGGGCACGAACCCCACCGCCTGCGCCCGCCCCCGGAACATGACGGCCCGCACCGAGGCGCGCTCGTCCTTGATGGTGAAATACCAGTGCCCCGACGCCGCCTGGGTAAAGTTGGAAACCTCGCCCTTGACCCAGACTTGCGAAAAATGCCCCTCCAGCAATTGCCCCACCTGGCGGTTGAGCTGGGCCACCGACAAGACGATCTCGTTCTTAAGCACGCGAAAATCCCAAAAAGAATAAAACCCATCCGGAAAACGCCGGATATCCGGCGGGCTGGAAACTCCGAAATAGTACCCCAAGCCGTGTTCTTGCGGGCTTGCCCCGCCTTGCCGCGAAAACGCCGGATACCCGTGAAAATCCGCTGTTGAAAAGCACCGAATTTGACGCCGGGCGGAAACTCTGTCCACAGGAAACCAAGACCCGTCAACTTTTTGAAATATCAGGCCGATTTCGGCCAAATTTAAAAAAAATCTTATATAAGCCGAATAAGCTTATGATTAATATGATTTTTCCAAAAAAACCTCAGTGGACTTAAATTAACCATCGAACCTCCGGACCAGCTAAAGCAAGCCTATCGGCGCAGTTGTGCACACAATTATCCACAGTTTCTGTGGATAGACGCCCGAGAGCATTGCCACATGCGGTTTTATCTTCATTCTTGAAGCAATACGGGACTTTTCAGCCATACTTTTTCTGTAAGCCCGTATCTAGGCCATTTTGATTAATCCCCGGCGGCCATCGCCGCAAACCACGAGGCCATGCAAGCTCTCAAAACAATTCACCCGCATCAGCCAAACCTTTGCGGCCGGCTCGAAGACTCCTTAATTTAAAATACTTCATTACCCTATACTCCCAGCTATAAACAACGCGTCCCCCGGCGGAGAAATACATTGCTTGAAATCATCCATAGCGCAGGCTGGCCCATCTGGCTGCTGCTGCTCACCTCGGTTTTCGGGCTGGCCCTCATTATCGAGCGCCTGTTCTCGCTAAGGGCCAGGCAGATCCTGCCGCCCAATCTGCTGGCCCAGGTAAGCGAGATGGTGCGCCAGCGCCAGGACACGCCGGAAGCGCTGAGCCTGCTGGCCACGAGCTCTCCCCTGGGCCGGGTGCTGGCCGAAGTCGTCGCCGCAAACAGCGAACCCCCGCACCTGCGCCAGGCCGCCATCGAGGATGTCGGCACGGACGTATCCCACAGGCTGAGCCGGTATCTGCCGGCGCTAGGCACCATCGCTGTCGTCGCGCCCCTGCTGGGGCTGTTCGGCACGGTGGTGGGCATGATAGAAATCTTCGCCGCCTACTCGCCCGCCGGAGGCGATCCGGCGCAACTGGCTCACGGCATTTCCATCGCGCTGTACAACACAGGGTTTGGCATACTCATCGCCATTCCGGCCCTGATTTTCCATCGCTACTTCCGCTCCCGCGTCGACGACTTCCTGCACCAGATGGAAAGGCAGGCCAGCGCGCTGAACCGCTACCTCGGCAAAGAGCGTCCCCATGAGCCGCGCTGACGACAACCGCGCCCGGCAAACCGCCCACACGGGAGCGCAGCCATGAATTTTCGCCGCCGCAAAACCGGCAGCGATGAGCTGGAAATCAATCTCATCCCGCTCATCGACGTCCTGCTGGTCATCGTCATATTCCTGACCGCCACAACTACGTTCACCCGAATCAGGCAGCTCAAGATCGATCTTCCCCAGGCCCAGGCCGACAGCACGCCGAATGCCGAGGCTATCGACATTGCCGTCAGCCAGGACGGCCTTTACGCGCTGGACGGCAATCTGATCGCCGGACGGGATATCGCCGATATCGCCGCGGCGCTGCGGGATGCCGTCGCGGCGGGCAAAGAGCCCACCCTGGTCATCAATGCCGATGCACTGAGCTCCCACGAGTCTGTCGTACGGGTCATGGAAGCGGCGCGCCAGGCAGACATCCACCGCATCAACTTCGCCACCCAAAGCCCGCATTGAAAGCCCCTTCCGCCCACCTCGAACGCTTGCATCGCATGTGGCAAGGCAAAGGCCTGGGCAGCACGCTTTTGCTGCCGCTGTCCTGGCTGGTCCGCCTGGCCGTGCTCGGCAAGCGCAAGCGTTTCCTGGACAGGCCCGATTCGGCGCCGCAAGAAACCCGACCGGTCATCGTCGTCGGCAACATCCTGGTGGGGGGCACGGGCAAAACCCCGGTCGTCATCGCCGTGGCCAACGCCTTGCGGGCCAAAGGCTGGCATCCGGGCGTCATCAGCCGGGGCTATGGCGTGAAGCTCAAAGGGGCTCCCCGCACAGGGCAAGGCCGCCTGGACGCGGCGGGGTTCGGCGACGAACCGGCGCTCATAGCACGCGCCACCGGCACGCCGCTGGCGGTACACCCGCAGCGCAATCTGGCGCTGCAAGCCCTGGTCCGCGCCTACCCCGACGTAGATGTCGTCATCTCGGACGACGGGCTGCAGCACCTGGCCCTGCGGCGCGACATCGAAATCGTCGTGCAGGACGCGCGGGGCGTGGGCAATGGCCGGCTGCTGCCGGCTGGCCCGCTGCGCGAGCCCGCGGACAAGCTGAACCAGGTGGACTATGTGATCACCAACCTAGCAGCCGGCCAATCGGCGCCGCCCCGCCTGGACATAGCCGCGCGGCAACTGACCATGAGCCTGTGCCCGGAACGGCTCGTCCACCTGGTTTCGGGCCGTGGCGCAAGCTGGCCCGAATGGCTGGCCCGCGAAGCCGACGGCAGCGTCGCCGCCGTGGCGGCCATCGGCCAGCCCGAACGCTTCTTCTCCATGTTGCGCGCCCAGGGCCTGACACTGTCGGCCGCCATCGCCCTGCCCGACCACGACGACTACAGCCGCTCTCCGTTCAGCGCCCTGACCGCAAAGCATATTCTCATCACCGCCAAGGATGCGGTAAAGTGCGCGCGCTTCGACGACCCGCGCCTGTGGGTGGTCATGGTGGCCCCGCAGTTTTCCGACCCGGGCTGGCTGGACGGCCTGGACGCAAAACTGCACGCCATCGCCGAGAAAAAAAACGCCGAGAGCATTACACTCTTTTCTTAACACTAAACCGCCTGGAGCCGCTTGTGGAATCTCACTTGCTTGAAATCCTGGTCTGCCCGCTGTGCAAAGGCCCGTTGCGCCACGACCGCGAGCACCACGAACTGATTTGCGCCGCCGACCGGCTCGCCTTCCCGATTCGCGACGGCATCCCCGTCATGCTCGAAAACGAGGCACGCTCCTTGCAGGCCCCCGCATCGCCGGACGCCGCGTGAGCTTCATCGCCGTCATCCCCGCCCGGGCCGCCTCCACCCGGCTGCCCGGCAAGCCTTTGCTGGACATCTGCGGCAAACCCATGGTGGTGCGCACGGCCGAACAAGCGGCCCGCTCCGGCGCGTCGCGCGTCATCGTCGCCACCGACGACTCCGCCATCCAGGCCGCCGTCGCCAGCCAGGGCTTCGAAGCCATATTGACCCGCAGCGACCACGCCACGGGAACCGACCGCCTGGCTGAAGTCGCCCAAAAAATGGGATGGGCGGACGACACCATCGTCGTCAACGTCCAGGGCGACGAACCGCTCATCGACCCGGCGCAGATCGACGCGGTCGCCGCCCTGCTGGCGCAAGCCGCCGATGCCGCCATCGCCACCTGCGCCAGCCCCATCCAGAGCGCCGAGGCGCTTTTCAACCCGAACGCCGTCAAGGTGGTCTGCAACGCCCGGCAGCGCGCCCTGTATTTTTCCAGGGCCCCCATACCCTGGGCGCGCGACGCGCTGGCCGACGGGCAAAAACGCCTCGCGCCGAACCTGCCCGCGCTGCATCACATCGGCCTGTATGCCTACCGGACGGGGTTTCTCAAGGTTTTCCCCACCCTGCCCACGGGCGCGCTGGAAAGCGTCGAATCGCTGGAACAACTCAGGGCGCTGGAAAACGGCTATTCCATCGCAGTGCTTGCCACCGCCGAGCAGCCCGCCCTGGGCATCGACACCGCAGACGATCTGGCCCGGGTGCGCAGCATCTTTGCAAATCGGTTATAAATCGTCTGCAAATTTTCAAGGCCGGCCTGAACCGATTTGCCAATGCCGCACGGGGCTTGCCCAGACCGCCCGAACCTGGCTCAGACCTGTTCAGTTCGAAGTACCCTTGAACCTGTTCGGCCATTCCCGGCGTGCAGAGATTGCTGCGTTGCGGCATAATCGACAGGTTAACGATAAGCATTCTTCAGGAGGAATTCATGCGACTGATTCTGCTCGGTCCACCCGGTGCCGGCAAAGGCACCCAGGCTGCGTTCATCACCCAGAAATTCGGGATCCCCCAGATTTCCACGGGCGATATGCTGCGCGCCGCGGTCAAAGCCCAAACTCCGTTGGGGATTGAAGCCAAGAAAATCATGGACGCCGGCGGCCTCGTCTCCGACGACATCATCATCGGCCTGGTGCACGACCGCCTCAAGCAGCCCGACTGCGAGCAAGGCTATCTGTTCGACGGGTTTCCACGCACCATCCCCCAAGCCGATGCCCTCAAGGCAGCCGACATCGCTCTGGACTACGTCGTTGAAATCGTCGTTCCCGAGGACAATATCATCGAACGCATGAGCGGGCGGCGCGTGCACCCGGCCAGCGGGCGCAGCTACCACGTCAAGTTCAACCCGCCCAAAACGGCCGACACCGACGACGTTACCGGCGAGCCCCTGGTGCAGCGCGACGACGACCGCGAAGAAACCGTGCGCCATCGTCTGGCCGTCTACCAGGAACAAACACGCCCCCTGGTCGACTACTACATGAGCTGGGCCGCCTCCAAAGACAGCAAAGCCCCCGCCTTCCGGCAAGTGGCCGGTGTCGGCTCCGTGGACGAAATCCAGGAACGCATCGCCCAGGCGCTGCGCGGCTGACGCCGCGGCAATACGTCGAGGCCTTGAGGCAAGCCGTCAGGCGAATGCCGGCCCCCCGCCCAGGACGCGGGGCCGGCGCCGATCCGGACGGAGTCCCGGCTGCCTTTCGAACTTATTCAAAAAACCAAAGGAATCAAAGAGGCGCAATATGGAAATCAAGAACAAAGTCTTCATCGTCACGGGCGCCGCATCGGGCCTGGGCGCCGGCACAGCCCGCATGCTGACGGCCGAAGGCGCGAAAGTCGTGCTGGCCGATCTGCAGGACGAAGCCGGCCAGAAGCTCGCCGCCGAGCTCGGCCAGACCTACGTCCACTGCGACGTGACCAAGGAAGAGGACGGCCAGGCCGTCGTGGCCGCCGCCCTGAAGCAAGGCGCACTGTTCGGCATCGTCAACTGCGCCGGCGTGGCTCCCGCTACGCGCATCGTCGGCAAAAACGGCGCCCACCCCCTGGATATGTTCCAGAAAGTCGTCATGATCAACCTGGTCGGCACTTTCAATATGTGCCGCCTGGCAGCCGAAGCCATGGCCGCCAACACCCCCGAGCCCACCGGCGAACGCGGGGTGCTCATCAACACCGCGTCGGTCGCCGCCTACGACGGGCAGATCGGCCAGGCAGCCTACGCCGCCTCCAAGGCCGGCGTCGTCGGCATGACCCTGCCGGTCGCGCGCGACCTGTCCAAGCTGGGCATACGCTGCGTTACCATCGCCCCGGGCATCTTCGGCACCCCCATGGTCTACGGCATGCCCCAGGAAGTGCAGGACGCACTGGCCGCCAGCATCCCCTTCCCCTCGCGGCTGGGCCGCCCCGAAGACTATGCCAAGCTGGTCAACAGCATCATCGGCAACGAAATGCTCAACGGCGAAACCATCCGGCTGGACGGTGCCATCCGCATGGCGCCAAAGTAACGCCAGGGCAACCACAACCACGCCATGAGCCTGCTACGCTCGGTCGCCACCATCAGCGGCCTGACCATGGTGTCCCGGATCACGGGATTGATCCGGGACGTCCTGATCGCCAGCTCATTCGGAGCCGGGCCGCTTACCGACGCCTTCTGGGTGGCGTTCCGAATACCGAACCTGCTGCGCCGCCTCTTTGCCGAGGGCGCATTCTCGCAGGCGTTCGTGCCCATCCTGGGGCAGGTCCGCGCAAACGGCAGCCAGGAAAACGTACGGAGGCTGCTGGACAAAGTCGCGCTGCTGCTTACCGCCACCCTGATGCTCGTCACGCTGCTGGGCATCATCGCCGCGCCATGGGTGGTAAGCGCCATGGCCAGCGGCATGCGGGCCGCCTCGAAACACCAGGAGTTCCTGGCGGCCGTCGACATGACCCGCCTGATGTTTCCATACATCATCTGCATGTCGCTGGTGGCATTCGCCTCCGGCGTGCTGAACACCTGGAGTCGCTTTGCCGTACCGGCATTTACCCCGGTGCTGCTCAACCTGTCCATGATAGGCGCCTGCCTGTTCCTTGCCAGCCGCTTCCCGGTGCCCATCTACGCGCTGGCCGCCGGCGTCATGATAGGCGGAGTCATTCAACTGCTCGTGCAGTGGGCGGCGCTAGCGCGCCTGGGGCTGCTGCCGCGCTATTCGTTCAAGCTGCGCCAGGCCTGGGCCGATCCCACGGTCAAGCGCATCATGCGGCAGATGCTGCCGGCCATCCTGGGCGTCTCGGTCGCCCAGATCTCGCTGCTGATCAACACCAATATCGCCACCTGGCTGGCCAGCGGCAGCGTGACCTGGCTGTCCTTCGCCGACCGGCTCATGGAATTCCCCACCGCCCTGCTGGGCACCGCCCTGGGAACCGTGCTGCTGCCCAGTCTTTCAGCCTCGCACGCCAGCGACGACAAGGAGGGCTATAACGCCTTGCTGAACTGGGGGCTGAGACTGGTGATCCTGCTAGGGCTGCCCGCCGCCCTGGGCATGGCCCTGCTGGCCGACGGCCTGGTCGCCACCTTGTTCAACTACGGCGCTTTCAACGCCTACGACGTCTCGCAGACGAAGCTGGCCGTCATGGCCTATTCGGTGGGTCTGCTGGGGCTGTTGGCCGTCAAGATCCTGGCGCCGGGCTTTTACGCCAAGCAGGACATCCGCACCCCCGTCAGGATCGCCGTCGGCGTGCTGGTTCTGACCCAGATGTTCAACGCCGTCTTCGTGCCCCTGTTCGCCCATGCGGGCCTGGCACTGTCGATAGGACTGGGCGCCAGCGTCAATGCATTGTGCCTGCTGTTCATGCTGCACCGGCGCGGTGTTTACAGCCCTGGTCCGGGCTGGGGGAAATTCGCCCTGCGGATGCTGCCGCCCATCGCGGCCCTTGGGGCCGTCCTGCTGGCATCCCGCCATTGGCTGAACTGGATCGAGCTGGCCAGCCATCCTGCCTTGCGCGCCGGCTGGCTGGCCGGGGTCTTGCTGGCGGCGGGCGCCGCCTATTTCGCGGCGCTGTTCCTGTGCGGCTTTCGCCCTCGAGACTTTACAAGACGCGCCCGGTAATATATACTTTCCGTCTTTGCCGATTAAAAAAACAGCTAGCCCATTACTCTTGGCCTAGCTGCCAACCTGAAAGTTACAGACAGATATGGCCAATACAGCCCAAGCTCGCAAACGCGCCCGCCAATCGGTTGAGCGCAACAAACACAATTCCAGCCTGCGCTCGATGCTGCGCACGTCCATCAAGCGCGTTCGCCAGGCCATCGAAGCCGGCGACAAGGCCGCCGCCACCGAAGTCTTCCAAAAGGCTTCCAGCGTCATCGACCGCATCGCCGACAAGAACATCATCCACAAGAACAAGGCCGCCCGTCATAAAAGCCGCCTTGCCGCCGCCGTCAAGGCGCTGGCCTAATACGCCACTCGGGTCAATCGGCAAAACCGCGGGGCTGTTCCCGCAATAAAAAAGGACGCTATGCGTCCTTTTTTGCGTCTGCTCCGCCGCACTCCAGGCCCACTCCAGGCCATGGAGTATAGTGCTTTTGTTCTTCTGCGCCACGGCACAGCTCCGAAGGGCGCGCTGCAAAAAAACAAAAGGCAAGCCATGACACACCCCAAACCGACCCTGCTGCAATTGCTTCCCCTTCCATCGGAAGACGCGCCGGATCGCCTGAATCGCTACTTCGACGTCATCCGGCTATGGGAGGCCGCCGACCCCAACGCCGCCATGCAGGCACACCAGGAAGCCATCCGGGTGCTGATCACCAGCGCCCTCACCTCCACCCCCGCCGAACTCATCGACTCGATGCCCAACCTTCGGGCCATCTGCAGCGTCGGCGTCGGCTACGACTCCATCGACGTACGGCACGCACAAAGCAAAGGCATACAGGTCAGCAACACGCCCGACGTGTTGAACGATTGCGTCGCCGACCTGGCCTGGGCCCTGATTCTCGGCGCCGCGCGCGACATCGGCCGAGCGGAGCGCTACGTCAGGGCTGGCAAATGGGGCGGCGCCAATCCTCTGCCGATGGGCACCAAGGTTACCGGAAAGCGGCTGGGCATCGTCGGGCTGGGAAGGGTCGGCCTGGCCGTTGCCGAACGCGCGGCCGGCTTCAAAATGGATGTGCGCTACCACAACCGGCATGAGCGCAGCGATGTCGCCTGGCCTTATGTCCAGTCCCTGCGCGAGCTGGCCGAATGGGCGGACTTCCTGGTGGTGGCGACGGTGGGGGGAGACTCCACCCGGCATCTCGTCGACCGCGGCGTCATCGATGCGCTGGGGCCCGAAGGCATACTGATCAATATCGCACGCGGCTCGGTCGTGGACGAAGACGCCCTGGTCCAGGCCCTGCAGGACGGTCGATTGGGAGCCGCAGGGCTCGATGTCTTCGACCGGGAACCCCACGTGCCGGATGCGCTGAAAAACCTCGAGAACGTCATTCTGCTGCCTCACATCGCCAGCGCCACCAGGGAAACACGGCGCGACATGGTCGACCTGATGGTCGACAACGCCGTGGCCTTCGCCGAAACAGGCCGGGTCATTACCCCCGTTCCGCCGATATCGGAATAAGGGCGCTTTTTGCCTTGGGGCGGCCCGGCGGCAAAAAAAGACCCGGCTAAGCCGGGTCGGTTTTATCGATGATGTGCTTTTCGCTGGTTTTCAGATGGTTGTCCCGGGCAAACTCGTACACGAAGTTCCACGCCAGCGGTTCGATGTCGCGCAAACGGTGATCGACGACCACGCAACGCACGCCGTCGATGAGCGTGGGCAGCACATACGGCGAATAAGTAAGATGCCCCCCAACGGAACCTGCCGGGCGGAACTGGGACATGACGCCCGCCAGGCGCTCAGCCCAGTCGCTGGGGCGAAAACGCTGACCTTCGGTCGTGACGCCGTAAATAATGAACTGCTGCTCTGAAGCTGACATAGAACCCTACAAAACCAGGCGCCCATTGTACCCTGTCGGGGTACCGTTCAAGGGAAAAGCATTTGTTCCCAACCGCCGCAATTGTATATGATAGTCAATTCGGAAAAAAACAATGGCTGCGCATTGCCTGCCACGCCACGGAATCAAGGTTCAACATGTCTCACGCTACTCCGCAAACCGGCCCACTACGGCATTTCCTGCAATTTCGCGATCTGACGACGGACGAAATCAACTACATCTTCGCGCGAGCAAAGCTCATCAAAGACAAATTCAAGCGCTACGAAAAACACCACACCCTGCATGACCGCAACCTGGCGATGGTATTCGAGAAGGCCAGCACCCGCACCCGCGTCTCGTTCGAAGCCGGCATGTACCAGTTGGGAGGCTCCGTCATCCACCTGACCACCGGCGATTCGCAGCTGGGCCGCTCCGAACCCATCGAGGACACCGCGCGCGTCATCTCACGCATGGTCGACCTGGTCATGATCCGCACCTTCGAGCAGACCCGCCTGGAACGCTTCGCGGCGCATTCGCGCGTTCCCGTCATCAACGGGCTGACCAACGAGTTCCACCCCTGCCAGATCCTGGCCGACATCTTCACCTTCATCGAGCACCTCGGCCCCATCCAGGACAAGACGGTCGCCTGGATAGGCGACGCCAACAATATGTCCTACACCTGGCTGCAAGCCGCCGAAATGCTGGGTTTCCAGCTGCATGTTTCCGCCCCCAAAGGCTACGAGCTCGATTCCCAGCGCATCGACAACCCGCCGGCCAGCGTCCTCAAGCAATTCCCGGACCCTCTCGAAGCATGCCGCGGCGCGCATCTGGTCACCACCGACGTCTGGACCAGCATGGGCTATGAAACCGAAAACGACCAGCGCCGCCGGGCCTTTGCCGACTGGTGCGTCGACGGCGAAATGATGGCCGTCGCCGATCCGTCCGCCATCTTCATGCACTGCCTGCCGGCGCATCGCGGCGAAGAAGTCACGGGAGAAGTCATCGATGGCCCGCAAAGCGTGGTCTGGGACGAAGCCGAGAACCGCCTGCACGTGCAAAAAGCGCTCATGGAATTCCTGCTGCTGGGCCAGATCGAAGGCTAGCTTTCGCCGCCCTTCAAGGCCGCTGCTCAAGCTGCCGTTCGACATCGCCGCCCAAGGCCTCTCCGAAGCGGCGCCGGCAAGGCCCACCGCCCAGCTTGCTCCCTGCACTTTGGGCCGCACGCGGGACAATGAAATACGGGCCGGATTCTTTTTGGAATCCGGCCCGTTTCTGTTCGATACGGCGAGGCGCTTACTGCTTGCCCTGCCCCGAATCCTTGGCTTCCTTCAGTTGAGGCAAGGCAGTGCCGGTCGAGGGGGCCAGCAGGCCGGCCTTGACATAGGTGAACAGCTTGTCCCGGGTATCGATGATATCCAGGTTGCGCATGGTGAGCTGGCCGATGCGGTCGCGCGGCGAGAACGTGGACTCGCCCTTTTCCATGGTGAGGCGCTCGGGCTGGTAGGTAAGGTTGGGCGACACCGTATTCAGAATGGAATAATCGTTGCCGCGGCGCAGTTCGAGCGTAACCTCGCCGGTAATGGCCCTGGCCACCCAGCGCTGCGCGGATTCGCGCAGCATGATGGCCTGGGGATCGAACCAGCGGCCCTGGTACAGCAAGCGGCCCAGCTTCAGCCCGTTGATGCGGTACTGTTCAATGGTGTCTTCGTTATGGATGCCGGTAACCAGGCGCTCGTAGGCGATGTGCAGCAAGGCCAGGCCCGGAGCTTCGTAGATGCCACGGCTCTTGGCTTCGATGATGCGGTTTTCGATTTGGTCGCTCATGCCCAGGCCGTGCCGGCCGCCGATACGGTTGGCTTCCAGGACCAGCTCGACGCTGTCGGCGTACTCGACGCCATTGAGCGCCACCGGATGGCCCTCTTCGAAACGCACGGTGACTTCTTCGGATTTGACCTGGACGTCGTCGCGCCAGAATGCCACGCCCATGATGGGCTTCACGATGCGAATGCCCGAGTTCAGATGCTCCAAGTCCTTGGCTTCGTGCGTGGCGCCCAGCATGTTCGAATCGGTGGAATACGCCTTCTCGGCCGACATCTTGTAGCTGAAGCCCGCCGCCTGCATGTATTCGGACATTTCGGCCCGGCCGCCAAGCTCGTCGATGAAGGCCTGGTCGAGCCAGGGCTTGTAGATCTTGAGCTCGGGGTTGGTAAGCAGGCCATAACGGTAGAAGCGCTCGATGTCGTTGCCCTTGTAGGTGCTGCCGTCGCCCCAGATATTGACGTCGTCTTCCTTCATGGCCGCCACCAGCATGGTGCCGGTGACCGCGCGCCCGATGGGCGTGGTGTTGAAGTAGGTGACGCCCGCCGTGGAGATGTGGAAGGCGCCGCACTGCAGGGCGGCAAGGCCTTCGGCCACGAGCTGCGCGCGGCAATCGATGAGACGCGCCTTGGTGGCGCCATATTCCAGCGCCCGGCGCGGAATGGCCTCGTAGTCGGACTCGTCGGGCTGGCCCAGGTTGGCGGTGTAGGCATAGGGGACGGCCCCCTTGTGCTTCATCCACAACAAGGCGGCGCTGGTATCCAGGCCGCCGGAAAAGGCAATGCCGACCTTCTGGCCGACGGGAACGTTCTCAAGTATGGTTGTCATTGCGCAAAGGCCGAAAACTTTAAAGCTGAAATTCTACTACGTATGCGCCGGGCAAGTCCGCCGGCTGCACGAGCCCACAGGCCACACGCCTGCGATGCGAAGACTGGCTCAGGAATCTTCCAGGCTGCGCAGATCGTCGGGGGTATCGATGTCCCGCAGCACGGCCGGCGACGGCGCATCCACCAGGGCCAACGCCCCTCCCAACCGCAGCAGCAAGGCCCGGGCGCCCTCGTCCCCGCCCAGCCGGCGCAAATCGGGCAGGCAATCGGCCCCCTATAAAACAGGGTTGCCGCGCCGGCCATCGTACAAGGGCTGGCAGGCCTTGACTCCCGCGCCGGTCTCATAGGCATGGATCAGGGCGTCGATGACCGGGGCATCTACGAGCGGCATATCGCCCAGGCAGATGACGGCGGCGCTGCCGTCCCGCACGGCCAGCGCGCCAGCGCGCACCGAGCTGCCCAGGCCCTCTTCGAAGCCCTCGTTGACGACGAACTCCACGGGCAGGTCCTCTAGCGCCTGGCGCACGCGCGCGGCCTCGAACCCCAGCACCACCAGCACCCGCCCGCAACGCGAAGCCAGCGCCTGCTCGACGACCCGCCGCACCATGGCCTCTCCGTGCACCGGCAGCAACAGCTTGTTCGGCCCCAGCATGCGCCGGCCCAGCCCCGCCGCAAGCACTACGGCCGTTATGGCGTCCGTCTTCGACCCGCCGCTTCCGGCTTCACGGCTGTTTTTTTCCACTGGAGTCTCCTCATCAAGGTCCGCCCGGCATCCGTATGGACAGCCTGCAAACCGTTGCCAATCATCGACCCCAGATTCTAACCCTGAGCCCCCATTTCAGTTACGCCGCAGCCAGCGACGGATCAGGCCCGTACGACAGGCGGAGCCCGTCAAGCCAAGGCAAGCACCTCCTGCGGCGCCTCGATGATTTCCGTGCTTTTGAGCCGGAACACCGAAACCGCCTGGGCCAGATTCTGCACCTGCTCCTGCAGCGAACCCGCGGCGGCGGCCGCTTCCTCGACCAGGGCGGCGTTCTGCTGGGTTACCTGATCCATTTGCACGACGGCGGTATTGACCTGGTCTATGCCCGTGGACTGCTCGTCCGAGGCTGCCGAAATTTCCGCCATGATGCCGGTCACCTGGCGCACCGACGCCAGGATTTCCCGCATGGTCGCGCCGGCCCTTTCCACGTGCTGCGCGCCTTCCGTGACCTTGCCCACCGACTCGTCGATGAGCTGCTTGATTTCCTTGGCCGCCTCGGCGCTGCGCAGGGCCAGGCTGCGCACTTCGCCGGCCACCACGGCAAACCCCTTGCCTTCGTCTCCGGCCCGCGCCGCCTCGACCGCCGCGTTCAGAGCCAGGATATTGGTCTGGAAGGCAATGCCTTCGATGACATTGACGATGTCGGCGATCTTGTGGGAGCTCTGGGAAATATCGCTCATGGTCGCCACCACTTGATCCACGGCCGCGCCTCCGCGTCCGGCGATTTCCGATGCATTGCCGGCCAGCTTGTTGGCTTGCTGGGAGCTTTCGGCATTCTGGCGCACCGTTGCCGCCAATTGCTCCATGCTGGCGGCGGTCTCCTGCAGCGAGGCCGCCTGTTCTTCAGTCCGGCTGCTCAGGTCTGTGTTGCCCGCCGCAATCTCGCGCGAGCCGATGCTGATTTCCTCGACTCCGTGGCGCACCGCGATAACCGTATTGCTGAGATTGGCCTGCATATGCCGCAGACTGTCGAACAAGATATGCACCTCGTTGCGCGATCCCGTCGGCACGGCGGGCAGGTCGGCGGTCAGGTCGCCTTCGCCCACCTTGATCATGGCGGTGATCATTTCGCGCACGGGGCGCAAGGTGGCCGACGCCAGCCATCCCACCAGGCCGGCAATCAGCACAATGCCCACCAGCATCATGCCCAGCTGAATCCACATATCGCGACGGCTGGCCGCCATGAACTCGTCGCGCTGGCCGGTACCCACCAGCAGCCAGTTCCAGTTTTCGACACCATGCCAGGCGACAAACGCCTCGCCGTCCTTCATGGCCGCTTCGGCGAAGCCATCGGCCGACTTGAACATCCCGGCCAGCCTGGCGCTGTCGGCCTCGTTATAGCGCGAAGACAGCGGAGCGCCCATCATGGCGCCGCCGCCGGCGACAAACTCCCAGCCGCCGCCATCGGCTCCCTGCCGCAAAATGGCCAGTGAGCCGTAATCGCCAACCTTGAGCGTACTGACCCAGTTGAGCAGCCGCTGCACGTCGCCGTCTACGTCCACGCGGATCGACAAGCCGCCAATGACCTTGCCTTCCTTGTCGTGCAACATCTGCACGCTCATGGCGTACCATTTGCCTTTGCGCTGGACCAGGCCCGAAAAGTCTTGACCGCTGTCCAGGGTTTTGGCCAGGAAGTCGTTGGGGGCGACCTTGCTGCCGATACGCTTCTGCCCCTTGTCGTCTTCCAGCAAAGTCGCCGCGCGCACCCAGCCGTCCTTGGCGCGAACGATGATGGCGGGGTCCGCCCCCGTGTAGTCATGCAGACGCTTCAGCGCGCTGGTGTCCCCATTGACCACAAAACCGTTCACCAGCAAACTGGGCACATTGCCGGCCTCTCCGGTAGGCGTCATGGAACCATCCGTCGTGGGCTCGCCGCCCAGCGAACTGATGAACGCCGGCATCAATTCGCGGCCGCGCTGGCTGGCCGAATTGAACACCAGCTGCAGCGACTGGTCGACCGCCGCCAGCGCCGCCCGCATTTCCCGATGCACGGTCTCTTGCGCCTTGGCCTGGCTCTGCTCGGCCAGGACCGCGGCAATAGCCCCCATGACCAGTACCGTTACCAGCAGCGAAGTCAAAACCACGCGCAAGGACATACTTTGCCTTGCCAGCCACCCATATTTGCGAGAGTTCGCTTTCGCCATTTGCACACCGTCCTTGGTCATTATTCGTACGTCCGTACTTGTGTCATTTACCTGTAACAAGATAACGGCACGGACAAGGCAAAAATTAGATGCCCGGCTTCGGCAGTTACAACTCACGCCGGCGAATCCATGGCCGAGGCAAAGATTTCCGAAAGCGGCAATATGCCTGCTGCAAACACGGCCGCAATTTGCTAGAATTATGAGCTTTTGGGGACGTAGCTCAGCTGGGAGAGCGTCGCGTTCGCAATGCGAAGGTCGGGAGTTCGATCCTCCTCGTCTCCACCAAATGCCTAAAAGCCCTTGATTCATCAAGGGCTTTTTCTTTTTTCAGGATTCAGTTTCCGGGCTCTTCCCCATTAACGGGGGATCTGGGCATTCATCAAACTCGGTTAATCACACCATTCCAACCGCACTGAGCCAAGACTCGCAGGCGGTAATTCTGCTGACACTACCAACAAGGACTACCAACAAGGCGGCGGCAGGCGCACATCAAACCGGCGCCATCCCATTGGCCGACAGGCATTGCCTGCCATTTGGATTTGGCGAAAATACGAAACAGCCGGTCACACGGCGGCATTCTTTCAATACAATGGTTGCCGCGCAGCCTGATCACAGGTGCCGGCGCACCGGCCCACCGAAGGAGACTCCGTCGCCATGTTCTTTCACAGCAACACGATTCTGGTGATCTTCATCCTGGGGATGATCGCCACCTTCATCGGCTTCGGCCTTCGCGATCGCAACCTCGGCATCACCCTGCTGGGGCTGGGCTTGCTGGCCGCGCTGTTCGCCATCATCAACAAGGCCGCGTCACTGTTCGGCGGCTAGACATGCCGGCGCGCGGCCAGGGCGGTTCGGATCAGGCGGTCAGGTAATGAGCTCGACCCGCCCAGTGTCGAGATGATAAAGCCCGCCCACCACCTTGAGCTTGCCGGCCTGGACCGCCTTGTCGAGAATTGGCGTGGCTTGTTGCAGGCGCTGCACGTTTTGCCTGATATTCTGGATGGTTGCGGCCATGAGCAAGGTGCCTTTTTTGGGCGATTCGCTTGCGGCAACCCGCACGGCAGGCATCAGTTCGGTGACGATGTTTTGAATATGGCCGGGAAATTCGGCTGGCTTTTCGAAGGCGCCTACCGCTGCATTTACGGCGCCGCAACTGGTGTGACCCAACACCATGATGGCCGGTGTATTCAGAACCGCGACGCCGTACTCCAGGCTTGCCAGAATATCGTTGGTGACATAGTTGCCGGCCACCCGCGTCACGAACAGGTCGCCTCTTTCCGCGTCAAAACATAATTCGGGACCGACCCGGGAGTCGGCGCAACTCAGAATACCTGCATAAGGGTTCTGCCCGCGCACCAATGCCGCGCGTGTGGATGCGTGGTTCCGGCTTTTGGTCTCGCCCGAGGTGTATCGCTGATTTCCGGCAAGCAGGCGTATGACGGCCTGATCAGGTGAAAGAACGTTTTCGGGCTTGGGCGGCGACTTTGCATAGGCACGCCCGGCTGTCGCGGATATGCCCAAAAGAGAAAACGCAGCTATCGTGCCAAGGGCGGCACGCCTGGACGGCGATTCGGGCGCCCCTGCTGCGGAATCCCGGCCTACGCATAATTTGCACATGTCCTGCCCCCTGTCTTTTACCTTATGGCCATAGGTTACATTTCAGAGTGAAATGCAGCATTCAAGACTTTTCAACATCCACCCGAAAGTCACGTGGGCCTTTCGATGGTAATTACTTCTTGACACAAAAACAACTACAAGGATTATTCTAGATACAAAGCAATCGTCGGTACCGGAGGCCTTATGACAGCGTCCATCAGCGACACCCGCCCTGATCCACAGCTGATCCGGTGGCGTTATTTATGGTACGTGGCGGCGGCGCTTCTGGTAATGATCGCCGCCATACTCTACGGCAATACCTGGTTCCTCAACTGGGTCCACGTCATGAGCGGTGTGCTCTGGACGGGCATCGACCTGTTCATGGGATTCGTCATCGGCCCCATACTGCGCCGCGTTTCAGTCCCCGTCCGCAAGGAAATCCTGATCCGGCTGACGCCGGTAACGCTGTTCCTGCTGCCGGCCCTGTCCGTCATCACTGGCACATCGGGCTGGTTTCTTGCCGTACATCTCGGCTTCACGCAAATGCCCTGGCCCCAATTCGGCTGGATCGCCGCCGCCCTGGTTCTGATCACCCTGATGACCATACAGGGGCTCGGCTACCTGTTGCCGACCAGTGTGCGCGTCTGCCTGGAATTGCAAAAGCCGGATCCCGACGGGCAGAAGATCGGACGGATGATGAGCCGCTTTTACTATGTCGTGGCCAGCCAGGGCGTCATGCAGGTGCTGATCATCATTGTCATGGCAAGATTGGCAACCGGCGTGTAAGCCTTGCACCCCGCCAGGATTGCAGCCAGGATTTATGTATTATGTAGTTCCTTTGCAAGCCCGTGCGACTCCACTCTGGTCTCGGGAATACCTGTTTGAAGAACATACACTACTGGCTATTGCTGCAGATCGCGAAATATCCCAAGGCCTTCATATGCGGGGTGGGAGTTCTCATGGCCGCAACGCTCATGCTGGCCACGGCGGCAACGGTATTGTGGGTGGACAAAAGCGGCATCGCCGAGCGCCATGACAAGGCCATCGACATGGCCCAGGCCATGCTCGCCGAAAGCACCTCGTTGCTCGACCACCTGGCCGCGCACGGCAAGATTTCCTGCGACCAGCAAGGCCTTATCCACCTGAACGCGCATCTGCTGAAATCCCGGTACCTGCGCGAAATCGGCATGATGGACGACGACAGGCGGCTGATCTGCTCGACCGCACTGGGCCTGCTGCCCAAGCCCATCAAAGGGAACTACCCGGTCATTACATCGCGTTCGGGGCTGCAGTTGATCAATAACGTGCCGCTCGAGATGGCGAACAAAACGGTCAAGGCCACCCTCATCCAGTACAAGCACTTCAACGTGGTGTTGAGCCCCTATATAACGGACGACCTGTACACCAGCGCCGATGCGGTCTGGATGCGCACGGCAGACGGCCTGGCGCTGCTCGGATCCAGCAAGACCCTGGACGAAGCGCGGAGCATGCGCGACCGTGCGGCTCGCAGCAAAGAAACCGCGTTCACGTTTCACAATCTCGGCTACGAGCTCGTCACGGTGCACCCTCAAATAGACCTGGTCATGCAGACGCAACGCAGCCTGGGCCAGATCACGCGGCAAAACAGCGTGCTGCTTTTCTGCATGCTGATCGGATCATCGCTGATCACCGTGCTGGCGGTCGGGGTGCTGGCTCCCTATGTGGCGACCTGGTCCAGCGTGCAAAACCGCGTGCAATTCCTGTGCGACGAAGAGCACCTTTTGCTGGTCTACCAGCCCGTCTTCGATCTGGCCACCATGAAGCCTGTGGGCTGCGAAGTGTTGATGCGCATGCGGGAGGGCGCAAATCTGTGGATGCCCGACCAGGTCATTCCCGCCATTTTAAGTTCGGGTCTGGCCCGCCAGTTCGACTACGCCGTTACCCGGAAAGCCGTACGCGAACTGGCCGAACACCTGCCCGCCCAGGCCGCGCCGTTCCAGATGGCCCTGAACTATTTCCCCGAAAGCGTCGACCAGGCCGCGTTGATCCCCGTACTGCAAAGCGCCTTGCGGACAGCGGCAAGAAACGATATTGAAATCTGCGTCGAAGTCACCGAGCACAGCCTTTCCAGCGAGCTCATCGCAGAAGTCAAGAGCCTGAAGGAACAGGGATTCCAGATCGCCATCGATGATTTCGGCACGGGCTACTCGAACCTGAGCTCCGTCAAGAAGCTTTCACCCGACGTGCTGAAGATCGACAAGTCCTTCATCTTCGAGCTCGAGGACGCCACGGTGCGCTCCAACCTCATCCAGGAAATCGTCAACATCGCCCGGGCGGTCGGCGCCGTCGCCATTGCCGAGGGCATTGAAAAACCCGAACAAGCCAGGCTCCTGGCCGAGCTGGGGGTTCAGTACGGCCAGGGCCATGCCCTGGCCCATCCCATGGAGCTGGAGCCGTTTCTGGCTTTCATGCGCAAGTTCAGCTAAAAACGCCGCCGCGCAGCCGTGAAGTATCATTTCCCCTACGGATCAATCCCGATCCCCGCCCACCCTCCGCGACCATGAATGAAAACGACGTCATGATTCTGGCCTGCATCGGCATGACAGCCATGTTCTGCCAGTGGATCGCCTGGAAGCTGCGCCTGCCGGCCATTCTTTTCTTGTTGATAGCGGGCCTGATCGCCGGACCGCTGACGGGCATGCTCGACCCCGACGCCCTGTTCGGCCAGTTGCTGTTTCCCTTCATATCCCTTTCCGTGGCCGTCATCCTGTTCGAAGGCAGCATGACGCTGCAGTTTCGAGAGGTGCGGGGCCTGGGGCGCGTGGTGACGCGCCTGGTCAGCGGAGGCATGCTCATATCCTGGCTGGTCACCACAACCGGCACGCACTGGATCATGGGGTTTCCATGGGACCTGGCTTTTCTGTTCGGCGCCATTACCGTGGTCACCGGACCCACTGTCATCACACCACTCTTGCGCACGGTGCGCCCCGTTGCGCCGGTCGCCCGCACCCTGCGGTGGGAAGGCATAATCATCGACCCGATAGGCGCCTTGCTGGCGGTGCTGTCCTACGAATTCATCGTCGCCTTGCATGGCAGCGCGGGCTGGGGACACGCCGTCTATGTTTTCGGCGGCACGGTCTTGACCGGCGTGCTTACAGGCTTTGCCGCCGGCTTCATCGTCGGCGAGATCGTGCGCAGAAACTGGCTGGCCGATTATCTGGTGAACGTCACGGTATTGGTGCTGATGTTCGGCGCGTTTGCCGTTTCCAACGCGCTGCGGCACGAATCCGGCCTGCTGTGCGTCACCATCATGGGAATGTGGATGGCCAATCGCAAAGGCGTTCCCACCGAAGAGATACTGGAGTTCAAGGAAACCCTGAGCCTGATGCTGCTGTCGGTCTTGTTCATCCTCCTTGCGGCGCGCATGGATTTCGACAGCCTGCGGTCGCTGGGTTGGAAACCGGCCGCCATCCTGGCGGTCATGCTGTTCATCGCCCGTCCGCTGAAAGTCATCTTCTCGACCTGGGGTTCGGCGCTCAGTTGGCGAGAGCGTGCGCTGGTCGCCTGGATAGCGCCGCGCGGCATCGTGGCAGCCGCCGTATCGGCCCTGTTCGCCCTCAAGCTCCAAGCCCTGGGCATCGTCCGCGCCGAAGAGCTGCTGCCATTGACCTTCATCGTCATCATCGGCACCGTCGTGCTGCAAAGCGTCAGCGCACGGCCCATTGCCCTGGCGCTGAAAGTGGTTGAACCGGAACCCGTGGGGTTCCTCATCGTGGGCGCCAACCCCGTAGCGCGGGCCATCGGCGCCGCGCTGCAAAATGCGCAAATCCCCGTGCGGCTATGCGACAGCGACTGGAGCAGCATTGCCAAAGCGCGCATGGAGGGCCTGCCCACCTACTACGGCAATCCCATGTCGGAGCATGCACAGCGCAACCTGGATCTCACCGGCATCGGGCGCTTGCTGGCGCTGGATACCGCCGACCATTTCAATGAGCTGGCCGCCGCCCACTTTCGCGACCGGTTCGGGAAAACCAATATCTACGCGCTCCTGGGAGCGCACGAGAACGAACAGCCGAACAAACACCAGACCGCCCAGGCCCGTCGTGGATACAAGCTGTTCGGCAAAGAGACCGATTACTGGCAGCTTGCCCGCCTGATCGCCCAAGGCTGCAGCATCCACGCCACGGGGCTTACCGAAAGCTTTACCTTCGAGCAATATCTGGAAAGCTATCGGCCGGATCAGGTCATCCCGCTATTCGCCATCGACCCCGAGGGTTACGCGCGGCCGTTCGCCGTCGAGCACGCGCCAGAGCCGGGTCCCGGCTGGAAGGTGTTCAGCCTCCTGCCCCGGGACGGCCAAAGCGACCAGGCCGAATGAACTAGGCCGGATGGCCGGTCTCCTAGATCGAAATTTCCATGAGCCATTGCCGCCAACGGCAGTAATATGAGCAACGCAGCCTGGATTCGTAATCAATCGTAAAAAGAACAACGGAGACTGACACCATGCGGAAGCTTCCACAGTTGATTTCCTGTGTTTTACTGGCGGCCGGAACCACCGCGGCCTGTGCCCAGGACGACGCCGCGCTCCTCGCGCGTGGAAAGTATTTGATGGAAGGCGTCGTCGCCTGTGCCAACTGCCACATCGCCCGCAGCGACAAGAGCGAACCACTGTACGACAAGGGCCTTTCGGGCGGCATGCTGTTCGACGACCCAGCGTTCAAGGCCTATGCGCCGAACATCACGCCCGACCCCGAAACCGGCATCGGCAAATGGACGGACGCTCAACTGGCGAAAGCGATACGCGAAGGGATACGGCCCGATGGCAGCCTGATCGGCCCGCCCATGCCCATACCCTTCTACCGCAACCTGTCCGACGCGGACCTGGCGGCGATCATCGCCTACCTGAAGGCCCAGCCGCCCATAAAGCATGCCGTCGCCAAGTCGACCTACCACATCCCCCTGCCGCCCAACTACGGACCGCCCGTGGCGCACGTCACCGCGCCCGCCCAAGGCGGCACCCGGCAATACGGCGAATACCTGGCGAATATCGGGCACTGCATGGACTGCCACACCCCGCGCGGCAAGAACGGCATGCTGATCATGAGCCGTTTGGGCGCGGGCGGCCAGGTAATCAAATGGCCGGATGGCTCGGAGGCGGTTACGCCCAACCTCACGCCCGACGAAAGCGGGCTCAAAAGCTGGAGCGACGCGCAAATCGAGCGCGCGATCCGCGAGGGCATCGACAAGAACGGCAACCCCCTGAGGCGCATCATGGCCTTCGATTGGTACAAGAACATCGACGCCCAGGACATGTCGGCGCTGATCGCCTACCTGCGTTCGCTCAAGCCCCAACCCACAGGGGCCAACTGATACACAAGCCCCCCTCTACCCGCACACGACGAAATCGATCACGATCTGGCCGGGTTCGCGCGCCACATACCGGATTTGCACCGCCTCGCCGAAATGCCCCTCTATTTGGGCAAGCAGCGGCAAGGGATCGTGGTCGTTGGCGAACCGCATGGTTTCGCCAGGCTGAAGGGCCGACAAGGCGCCGAAAATGGCGGCATGGCGGAACCGTTTGGCGATGCCGCGCGCATCGAATACATGAACGGCATTGGAAAGTACGGGAATTTCGGGGTTGTTTGCCATATTGCGTCTCTGTGTGTGAAATGAACCAGGCATCGGGCCCGGGCAATGGATTCGGTCATTAACATATATTTGATATAAATCTTATTCCTCAAACCATGTTTCGCCCGACATAGTCCCTTCGACGTTATGGGTATTGTCTTCCCCGCCGCCGGCCTGCCTGATTTCTTGTAAAGTATTGTTCGACGCCCCGCCGCGAAGCCTGCGACGAGGCGCGGGGCATTCATGCCGCTTCACACCAGCAAAAAGGAAAACGGATCGATGCGAGGACTGCTTTACGCGCTGCCATTGTTGCTGCTGGCCGGCTGCGCCTCGGTTTCCCCGCCCGACAATCCCGAAAACCTGTGCGCCATCTTCCGCGAAAAACCCGACTGGCATGACGCCGCCATCGATGCGCGCGACAAATGGGGAGTGCCGCCGCAGGTCCCCATGGCCATGATGTATCAGGAATCCAGTTTCCGCGACGACGCGCTCCCGCCCCGCTACTACTTCCTGGGCTTCATCCCGTGGGGCCGGGTCAGTTCCGCCTACGGCTATGCACAGGCCAAGGACGAAACCTGGGACGACTACAAGCGCGAGGCCGGCGGCTGGCTCTCGAGCCGCGACAACTTCCACGACGCCATGGACTTCATGGGCTGGTATATAAGCAAGACCCAGCGCCTGAACGGGGTCTCCAAATGGGACGCTTACGGCCAATACCTGAACTATCACGAGGGCTGGTCGGGCTATCGCCACCGCAGCTACGACGGCAAGGCCTGGCTCAAGCGCGTCGCTCAAAAGGTGCAGGCGCGCGCCGAGCGCTTCGGCGCCCAACTGAGGCACTGCGACCTGGACTGAAGCGACTCGGCTGCAACAGTCCGCCAAGCCTCCACGCCTCTTGCGCTTCATGACGCCGTTTTAATTTACATTTAAATACAAAATTATTACGGCTGAACATAATCTGAAGCGGCAGAATGCATTCGTATGCGCCCCCAAGAGCGCGTTGACGAAGGAGAAGCACCATGAGCCATGCCGACCATATGACAACCGAATCGCTGACGGCCAACGACCCGCCGCTATCCGCCTGGTGGCTGCGCAGCATCCTCATAGTCATGGTCGTGGGGTTCGCGGGCATCATCGCCATTACCGCATTGGCGTACCGCGACGCACCACCCATTCCAGCGCAAGTCGTCGATATGCAGGGCCGCCAACTGTTCAGCCGCGACGACATCCAGGACGGCCAGGCGATTTTCCTTAGATACGGCCTGATGAACAACGGCAGCATCTGGGGCCATGGCGCCTACCTGGGGCCGGACTACTCCGCCGAGGCCCTGCATCGCTTCGGCCAGGACACCGCCAACGCCATTGCCCGGAACCAGTATCGCAAGCCGTTTGCCGAGCTCTCCGCGGGCGAGCAAGCCGCCGCCCGGGCGCAAGCCATTGTCGAACTGAAGACCAACCGCTACGACTCCGCGACCGGCGTATTGACCTTCACATCCGAACAAGCCGCCGCCCATCAGCAGGAAATCGCCTATTGGACACGCTATTTTCAAGACCCCGTGCGCAATGCGGGGCTCAAGCACGGCCTCATCTCGGATCCGGCCGAGCTGCGCCAGCTTACGGCCTTCATCACCTGGGCCGCCTGGGTATCGGTGGCCAACCGGCCGGGGAAGGCATATTCCTATACCAACAATTTCCCCTTCGATCCGGATGTAGGCAATGTTCCCACGCCAAACGCCATGTTCTGGAGCGCCCTCAGCCTGCTGGTCCTGCTGGCCGGCATTGCAACGGTACTGCTGGCCTTCGGGAAGTTCGAATACCTGGGATGGATCAGCACGGGCAACCGCGTCACGCCGCAACTGCTGCCGGGTCGCGCCAGCCCGGGGCAGCGCGCCCTGCTCAAGTTCTACGTCGTCGTGGCCTTGCTGTTCCTGATGCAGACCCTGGTGGGCGGAGCCGTAGCGCATTACCGCGCCGATCCGGGCACTTTCTACGGCTTCCAGCTGGAGTCCATTTTTCCCAGCAACCTGATGCGGACCTGGCATCTGCAAACGGCTGTCTTCTGGATAGCCACCGCCTTCGTGGCATCCGCCCTGTTCCTGGCCCGTTCGCTGCGCTCGGACGAGCCGCGCGGCCTGGCCACCTGCATACACTTGCTGTTCGGCGCGTTCGCCGTGGTCATTGCCGGCAGCCTGCTGGGCGAATGGCTGGGCATTTCCCAGGTACTGGGTTCGTGGTGGTTCTGGCTTGGCAATCAGGGGTGGGAATTCCTTGAGCTGGGCCGGCTCTGGCAATACCTGCTGATCGCGGGCCTGTTCGTGTGGTTTGCGATACTGTGCTGGATGCTGCGCCCGGATTCGCTGAAACAGGCGGCGGCCAGGCCTCTGGCGAAAATGTTCCTGCTGTCCACGCTGGCCATTCCCGTGTTTTACATTCCGGCCTTGCTGTATGGCGCCAAAACCAATTTCACGGTCGTCGATACCTGGCGCTTCTGGATCATCCACTTATGGGTCGAGGGGTTCTTCGAGTTCTTCGCCACCACCGTCGTCGCGCTGACGCTCTATCAGCTGGGCCTGACCCAGCGCAATACCGCCCTGCGCGTCATCTACCTGGACGCCATCCTGTACTTCCTTGGCGGCCTGATCGGCACGGGACACCATTGGTACTTCAACGGCCAGACCAACTTCAACATGGCCATGTCGGCCATGTTCTCGGTGCTCGAGGTCGTGCCGCTGACCCTGCTCACGCTCGATGCCTGGGATTTCGTGCGCACTACGCGCGGCTCGTGTTCGACCTGCAACACGCCCATCGCCGTCCCGCACAAATGGACCTTCTACTTCCTGATGGCGGTCGGCTTCTGGAACTTCGTGGGCGCGGGCATGTTCGGCTTTCTCATCAACCTTCCCATCGTTAGCTACTACGAAGTCGGTACCCAGCTTACGCCCAACCACGGCCACGCGGCCATGATGGGCGTATTCGGCATGCTGGCCATCGCCCTGACCGTATTCGCGCTGCGGCAGGCCAGCTCCGACGAACATTGGGAGGGCATCGAAAAGTACGTGAAGATCTCCTTCTGGGGCACGAACATCGGCCTTGCGCTGATGATCGTGCTCAGCCTGTTCCCCAGCGGCGCGCTGCAAATATGGGATGTCATCGAACATGGCTACTGGCACGCCCGGGGATTCGACTACGTGAACAGCGATCGCTCGCGTTTCATCGAATGGATGCGGCTGCCCGGAGACCTGATCTTTATTTTCGCGGGCGCCCTGCCCCTGGTGATCGCCACCATCAAAGGCTATGCAGGCATGAGATCCAGCCCATCCGCCGATCGGTAACGGGATCGGTAAATGCGCGGCCTTTGCCGGCGGGCCCGGAGATGCGCCATCCGGCCCGCAGCGTCCTTCAAGCGGCTTGCTGCTCGGGCGCAAAAAAGCGCCCGCGCATTTCCTCCAGGCCCAGCATCTTCAGCAGATTCTCCAGCCTTTCGGTCGCCTTGCGGCGCGGCAGGTTCTTGTAGGTGGCGATGATCAATTCATTCTTCAATGAATGCTCCCAGCCGACCAGCTCGGTAACCGTGACCTGGTAGCCGTGCGCCTCAAGTTGAAGGCTGCGCAGCACATTGGTGGCCTGGCTGCCGAATTCCCGCGTATGCAAGGGGTGGCGCCAGATCTCGGCCAGCGCGCCCGCCCCCAGCGAAGCGGCCTTGTTCCGTCGCAGCACACTGGCCACCTCGGCCTGGCAGCACGGCACGACGACAATGTATTTGGCGTGCTTGTGCAGCGCAAACCGTATGGCGTCGTCGGTTGCGGTATTGCAGGCGTGCAGGGCGGTTACGATGTCAACGCGTTCCGGCAGCAAGCTGGACGTGATGGAGTCGGCCACCGACAGGTTCAGAAAGGACATGCCCGGAAACTCCAGGCGCTGCGCCAGGCGGGCGGCGCTTTCAACCAGTTCCTGGCGTGTTTCGATGCCATACAGATGCGACTTGTCTTTCAACTGCTTGAAAAACAGATCGTAAAGAATGAACCCGAGATAGGATTTTCCCGAGCCGTGGTCGACCAGCGTAATGCCGTCGCGGCCCTGCTTCAGGTCCTCGAGCAGGGGCTCGATGAACTGGAACAAATGATAGACCTGCTTGAGCTTGCGCCGGCTGTCCTGGTTCATCTTGCCGTCGCGGGTAAGGATGTGGAGTTCCTTAAGCAGTTCGATGGACTGTTCGGGACGGATTTCGTGGGAGGAGGACATGGGGGGCAACGCAACGAAACGTTCAGGAATGACCCTGCTAGTTTACCCAATATCGGCGGCGGGCCCGCATTACGGCGGCGGCTCATGCACGGGATTACCGCCCGCATCCCCGAATGGTACTATTGAGCCCTTTGGCAAAGACCGCGCGCCTTCGGCAATGGCTCGCGCCTCTGTGCCTGCTCCAGCCGACGTCGCCGCTGGCCGTCGGCCCTTACCAGGCTATAACTTGAATCATAAATTACAACATGCCTTGACCGCGGGTTTATTGCGCGCGCTTGCCGCATTGCCTTACGGCCTGGTCGCCCGATCGGGCGAAGCCCTGGGCCGATTGCTGTACCGGCTTCCCAGCAAGCGCAAACGCATTTTGCATACGAACCTGCGCCTTTGCTTCCCGGAGAAGACCGACCAGCAACGCGACAACCTGGCGCGCGCGACATTCCAGCATGTCATCCGCAGCTATTTCGAACGCGGTGTGCAATGGTATGGCAGCGCCACGACGCTGACCCGCCTGACCGAGCTGCATAGCGCCATCGAGCTGGCCGACGTGTATGAGCAACCGACCATTTTCCTGGGGTTCCATTTCGCCGCCATCGAGGCCGGATGCATGTATTACTCCATCCACCACGAAGTGGCTTCGCTGTATACCCCTATGTCGAACTGGGCAGCGGAAAACATCTCCCGCACGCAACGCTCGCGCTTCGGGACCGAAATGATTCCGCGCGGCAGCAGTGCGCGACAAACCCTCAGCGTCCTGAAGTCGGGCAAGCCCATCATGCTTGCGGCGGACATGGACTTCGGGCTGCGCGACTCGGTGTTCGTGCCGTTTTTCGGAGTACAGGCCTGCACGCTGACTGCGGTATCCCGGCTGGCCAAGATCAGCGGCGCCCGAGTCGTGCCGTTCGTGACCGAAGTGCTGCCCGGCTACCGCGGCTACAAGCTGCGCATTTTCGAGCCGCTTCAGAACTACCCCTGCGGCGATGTCGAGGCCGATGCGCTGTTGACCAACCAGTTCCTGGAAGCGCAAATACAGAATATTCCCGAGCAGTACTACTGGGTGCACCGCCGCTTCAAACGCCGTCCGGAAGGCGAGCCGTCCGTTTATCAGTAGGCTGATCCACGTACAGGCGCCGCGGTCCATCGCGACGTATCGCCCGGGGCACGCCGAGCCAGCAGCAGCGGCGCTGTCGCGATCCGCATCCATGGTTTATGCTCGTCAGACGCAAACGATCCAAGGGGACTTCGCATGCACGTTCATGCCAAGGCTATCAGGTATTTCGACGCGATACGAAGATTGGGCTCGATCCGGGCGGCCGCGCGGCAACTGCATGTCGACCCTTCCGCGGTGAACCGCCAGTTGCTGAACCTGGAGGAAGAGATCGGTGAACCGCTGTTCGATCGCCTGCCCAAAGGCCTGGAACTGACCCAGGCGGGGGAAATCTTTGCCCAGCATGTCATTACCGTGCTTCAGGACGAGCAGCGCACTCAGCTCGAACTGGCGAAGCTGCAGGGCATGGAACGGGGCGAGGTGCGCGTGGCATGCGCCGAAGGGCTCAATACCGATTTCCTCCCCAACGCGCTGGAAACAATGATGGCCCGCCATCCAGGGGTTCGCATCCAGACCTTCGCGCACGGCTCTACCCAGGTGGGGGAAAGAGTCCTGAACGGCGACGCGGATATCGGCGTCGCTTTTTCGTTGCCCCCGCGCGCCGAGCTTCGATGCCTTCAGGCAGAGCGCTTCAGGCTGGGAGCCATCATGGCCCCCAGCCACCCCCTTGCCAACAAACCCGGCGTCGAGCTGCGCGAATGCATCGGCTATCCGCTCATCCTGGCCAGCCCCGGCGTAGCCCTGCACACCCTGCTGGAGCCCTTTCTGGCCGCCCTGCCGTCCTCGCCGCCATCGCTCCTGCATACCGATTCCATCGAGCTGATGCGGCAACTGGCGGCGCGCGGGCGCGGGCTTGCATTTCATACCCGTGTCGGCCTGGACGCACTGCTCGAGGATGGCCGGCTGGTCTACAAACGCCTGCGGGACAATGTGCCCGTGGCCCAACTGGGAATCTATGTCCGTACTGAACGCTCCCTGCCGCCGGCCATCGAGGTATGCGCCGCATTGCTGGGCGAAGAACTGCGGCGGTACGCCGGCCAGGAAGGCCTGGAAGCCTAGGAAGCAAAAACCTCCGGACTCCGGACCCGGAACATTCCCAGGCGCCGCCGCGCAGCGTTGCAAAGCACGCAACACGATGCTGTTAATTTGCCAATATGCAGCAACACATCGGCTCCCTATACTGCCTCCATACAGCTCGAAAAGTTTTGGCTGCCAAGGAGATGATATGGGCACTTTCGTGAACAACGCCTGGTATGTCGCGGCCTGGGGCAATGAAGTCAGGCGCGAACTATTGCCCCGCACCCTGCTCGGGCAGCAGATCCTGTTGTATCGCAAGGAAAACGGCGAGGCCGTCGCGCTTGTGGATCGATGCCCCCACAAATTGGCGCCTTTGTCGCTGGGCGAACTGAAAGGCGATTCCGTGCAATGCGGCTATCACGGCTTGACCTTCGATTGCTCGGGAACCTGCATACGTGTGCCGGGGCAACGAAACATTCCGACCGAGGCGCAAGTGCGGGCTTTTCCCGTGATGGAAAAATACAATGCCATATGGGTCTGGATGGGAGACCCCGAGCAAGCCGACACAACCGCCATCATCGACGTTCCCCATTACGGCGACCCGGGCTGGGGGCTGGTCGATGGCCAATACCTGCACTTCAAGTCCAATTACCTGAACATCACCGACAATCTCGTCGACCCGGCCCATACCAGCTACGTGCACAAGAACACCATCGGCAATGCCGCCGGCGAAGAGGTCGGCGTCAAGGTCGAGCAAAGCGACGCCCATGTGCTGGCTTATCGCTGGATAAACGACGCGCCCCAGGTTCCGCTCGTCGAACGCATGGGCAAGCTGGCCGGCAATGTGGATAGATGGCAGTACTACTATCTGCACCTGCCCTCGATCTCATACGTCGATTTCGGCTGTATCCCCGTGGGGACGGAGCCCACCGAAGCAAACAAGGACCAGGGGTTCCGCTCATTCAGCTTCAATTTCCTGACACCCGAAACAGAATCCACCACGCACTATTTCTGGCTTCATCTGCGAAACTACCACCCCGACGATCCGCAGGCCTCCGACGATGTGGCGCGCCTCATGAACCAGACATTCGAGGAGGATGCGACGCTGCTTGAATTCATTCAGCGCGAGCAGGAACGAACAGGAGTCAGGGAATATGCGCGCATCGCCATCGACAATGCGCCCTTGCGCATACGCAGGCAGATCGAACGGTTGCAGTTGAAAGAGCAATCCGCCGAGGCCGCGGCAATGGATTGCGAAGCAGAAACCGCCATACGCTGAGACTGTGCGCGGCTGGACGAAGCGCCCCGATTCAGGCGGGCCCCAGCCAGCCGCTATTTAGGCCTGGCATCCAGGCAGCGCTGCACGTACTGGGCAAACCCCGCCATGAACTGGGCCAGTTGCTGCCGGGTGCCGTCGTCGACAAGATTGCCTTCCTGATCGAACCGTTCGCCGGCGCGCGACACGAGCAGGCGCTGTTCGACCCACAACTGGGTGCCCAGCGTGCGCAGCACCGGCAGCCAGCCGCTTTGCGACAACACGGTTCCAAAACCGCCGGGGGAGGCTCCGATCAATGCCACCGGCTTACCCGTGAATATGCGCACGCCGTCGGCGGGAGGACGCGAAGCCCAGTCGATCGCGTTCTTGAATACGCCGGGAATGCCGTTGTTGTACTCGGGCGTGACCAGCAACAGGCCGTCGGCAGCCTCGATTTCGCTTTTAAGCCTGGCCACCGAAGCCGGAATGCCCTGTTCCTGCTCGATGTCCCCGTTGTACAACGGAACGTCGTCGATGGATGCGGCCTGAAGCGTCACGCCATCCGGCAAGGACTCCGCCGCCGCGCGAAGCAGCCCCCGGTTGTAGGAACGGCGGCGCAGGCTTCCGGCAATGCCAACCAGCTTGATCATGAGCGTTCTCCTTGAGTAAATAATAATACCCCTAACTCATCGGAATCGAACGGTCGAGCCGGCAACGGCGCTATTGGCCTGCCTGGCGGACACCGCTATATCGAGCGCCAGCGCCATTGCCATGGCAACTGCGCCAATGAAAAACAACCAGCGGTAATCGCCACCACTGCGGGAAAAGACGAAGGACAATCCGTACGCCGCGGCCGCCTGGGACAAAGCGAACCCCACCGTGGCGGTTCTCCAGGCGGAATTCTGTTGAGCGGGACGATGCGCCAGCAATTCCTGCACACGTCCCAGCAGCAAAGGAACCGTGCCGGTGACAAATGCCCCCACAACTACGCTGGATGCAGCCAGCCAGAAAGCATCAACATCCAAGGCAGGAGCCGCCACACCGAATATTTCCAACGCAAAGGCGAAACGCAGGGCACGTCCGAAACCGATGCGATCCGCCAGCATGCCAGCCAGAACCGGGCCCGCGGTCGCCCCCGCGCCAAAGAGTACCCAATATCCGGCGCCAGCTCGAAGCCCCTGCCCAAGCCCACGCGCCACAAAGTCCACGAGAAAAATCATGTGCGGCACCCAGCCAGCCGCGTTCAAGGCATATTCGATATACAGCGGCCACAAGAGAAGCCTGGCCGGAGGTGCGCGATGACAAGGTTCGGCTGACGGCGCCGGCGTCAACGCATCGGAAGGCCATCCCCGCCAGGCAATCGCCGTCAACAGCAGAGAAAGAAGACCCAAACCGATCCAGGCCCCGCTCAGGCTCCCTCCAAGCAGCCACGGAACCATTGTGCCGGATGCAACAACCCCCGCGCCGACTCCCATGAAGATGGCCCCGCTTGCCACGCCGCGACGCGCTGGCGAAATCCCGGGTAGCACCAAGGGTGCGGCAAGCACCATAAGGGTGCCACCGGAAAAACCGGCAAGCAAGCGCCATGCGAAGAACCAAAGGAATGAAGCAGGATGGGCGCAGGCAAAGAAGGCAAGTGTTGCAAGCACCATTGCGCTTCGCAGCACCGTGGGCGTCGACACCCTGCCCGCAAGAAACCCGCCGGCCAGAGCGCCAGCCAAATAGCCCGCGAGGTTGGCAGCGCCCAAATATGCAGCTTTCGATGGGTCGAACCAGCGAGCATCGACAATGGCAGGCAATAACGGCGTATACGCAAAACGCGCCAGCCCGATACCGACCAGGCTGGCGCAAAAGCCTGACAGCACTCCCCGCCATGCGGCCACAGTCCGGCCATCGCGCGTCTTGGTCTCCTGGTGGATTGCAGGCTTGCTCATGAATAGTCCTTTGTCCATGTGAATGAAACAAGGCTACGCGCGATATCCAATCTTGAAAATTGAATTTATCAGATTATTTATATCTATAAAAAAGATAAGTAGTAAACTTCAGCGGTAGATGATACTTCTGCTCAAAACGTCGCCAATGGCGCATATATAAGAACTTCGGCCCGAGCGGCAACATCGCCCCGGCACGCTTCGCCATTACGCATTTCCATTTCAATAGGGAATATATGGACATAGCTGATCTGAAAACATTCGAGGCGGTCGCCCGCCACGAAAGCATGAACAAGGCGGCAACCGAGTTGCATACCGTTCAGTCAAATGTGACAACACGGATCCGTGCCCTGGAAACCGAACTTGGCGTCGAGCTTTTCAAGCGCCATGCGCGGGGGGTCGTAACGACTCCGGCGGGACAACGCCTCCTGCCTTTCGCAAACAGGGTCGCCAAGCTCATCGCCGAAGCCCGGACAGCCGCCAAGGATGAGGGCACGCCCAACGGCTCTCTTTTGCTGGGCGCATTGGAAACCACGACGGCACTTCGTCTGTCTCCGCTTCTAACGGATTTCGCCAGACGCTATCCGGATGTCCGCCTCGTCGTCAACACCGGCACGACGGCCGAACTGCTGCTCGAAGTCCTGGAGTCGCGGCTGGACGGCGCTTTTGTCGCAGGGCCGGTCACGCATCCCGACCTGCATCAAGAAACAATCTTCACCGAAGAGTTGGTACTAGCTACCAGCCCCGCCATCCAATCTCCAAAAGACCTGGCGAATGCCACAGAGCTACGCACAGTTGTCTTTCAATCCGGATGCTCTTATCGACAACGGCTGGAATCGTATCTATCGGGCCTGGGCATCGTGACGGCCAAACCCCTGGAGTTCGGCTCGCTCGACGCCATCCTGAGCTGTGTTTCCGCCGGCATCGGAATCACACTGCTGCCGAGAGGCGTCGTCGTGCAGGCAGCCGAAACCAAGAAAATCGCCCTGCACCGCCTTCCCCGCGAACAAGCGCACGTTCAAACGCTGTTCATCCGCCGCCGCGATAGCTACGTTTCCAGTGCGCTCTCGGAATTCCTGCAAGCAGCGGCTCGCTTTCACCAGACTGGCCGATATCAGGAGCATATGTAAGAGGTTTTCCCTGCGGCCAGCCTACCGCGGCCATACACCACCGACAAAAAGGAGTTTGTTAAATGCCGACAAACGCTTCTCAAGAAAAAATCCACCTCGACGATATTGCGCCGGGCGATGAATTCCTCAGCTCCGAATACCTGGTCGACGCCGGCCAGATCGTTGATTTCGCCCGGCAGTTCGACCCTCAGCCTTTCCATCTCGATGAAGCCGCCGCAAAGAACACGTTCTTCCGCGGCCTGGCGGCAAGCGGCTGGCACACCGGGGCCATCACCATGAAGCTGCTGGTGGAAAGCCTGCCATTCGCGCAAGGCGTCATCGGAGCGGGCGGCGAGATATCCTGGCCGCGCCCCACCCGGCCTGGCGATGTTCTTCACGTGAAAAGCACGGTGATCGACGTCGCCGCGTCCCGATCCAAGCCAAACCAGGGCATCGTAACGGTGGAAAGCCTCACGCTGAACCAAGAAGGCGAAGTGTGCCAGCGCCTGGTCGCAAAATTGCTGGCATTCCGAAAGCCGGCCTGAACGACGGAAAAGTCCCCGTCATGGCCGCCACGGATGCATTATCTATACTACAATTCAAGAATGATTCCTATTCAAATTAAAATTGCAATGAAACACTGGTTGATCACCATCGCAGCATGCCTTCTTGTCGCGGGTACGGCATCTGCACAATCCGCTCCCCCTCCCGCCGATGCCAAGCAGCTCTGGCAATTGCTGGACTACGTCGCCGTGGACTACGGCGGGGCCGTAGCCAACGGCAAGGTCGAAAGCGAAAGCGAGTATGCGGAAATGCTGGACTTCACCGACAACGCCGCCAAGCAAATCCAGCAGCTTCCCGCCCATGCCTCCAAAGATGCGATCGCGGCCGCCATCGGCGACCTTCGCGCCGCGGTCGAACACAAGGCCGACGCGGCAGAGGTTGCCCGCCTGGCCCATCACGCCAACGCGCTGCTGATCGCCGCCTACCCCATTCCGGTGGCGCCCAAGTCGCTGCCCGACCTGATGCACGGCTCGAGCCTGTATGCCGCGCAGTGCGCCTCCTGCCACGGCGCCCAGGGCGGCGGCGACGGCCCGCTCGCCGACAAGCTGGATCCCCCTCCCATCGCCTTCACCGATGCGGATCGCGCCGCATCGCGCAGCGTGATGGCGCTTTATCAAGTCATTTCCCAAGGCGTATCGGGCACCTCCATGCCCAGCTTCGCCTCGCTGAGCGACGAAGACCGCTGGGCGCTGGCCTTCTACGTAGGCACGCTTTCGCACGACGACGCCATGCGCAAGCACGGCGAGCAACTCTGGAAGGAAGACCCCTCCGTAAAAAGCCGCTTCCCCGACCTAGCCGCGGTCACGACGGTTACCGAGGCGGCCGCCGCGCAAACCATGCCCAAGGAAGACGCCAGGGACGTAACCGCCTACCTGCGCGCCCACCCCGATGTGGTGGAATCGGGCGCCGCCTCGGGCGGCTTGTCGCTGGCCCGCCAGCGCCTTACGGAAAGCCTGGCCGCGCTGCATGCGGGGGACAAGACAAATGCGACGAGGCTCGGCCTGTCGGCCTACCTGGACGGTTTCGAGCCCATCGAACCCGTGGTCGGTGCGCGCAACAAATCGCTGCTGGTGGCGGTGGAAGACGCCATGCTGAACTATCGTTCGGCGGTCTCCAAAGGCGACACCGCGCAAGCCGAAACCGCAGCCGCCCGCCTGCACGATCTGTTCCGGCAAGTCGACGCCGAGCTGGGTGCGGCCCAGGCCGAGCCCATGACGACCTTCATCGGCGCACTCACCATCCTGCTGCGCGAAGGCGTCGAAGCGCTTTTGATCGTGGTCGGCATGATTGCCTTCCTCAAGAAAGCCGAGCGCCGCGACGTGCTGCAACATGTACACGCGGGCTGGATCAGCGCCCTGGTCGCGGGCGGGCTGACCTGGGCGGTGGCGACCTATCTCGTGGCGATCAGCGGCGCCAGCCGCGAGGTCACCGAGGGCGTGGGCTCCGTCTTCGCGGCCGTGGTGCTGCTGAGCGTAGGCTTGTGGATGCATCAAAAAAGCAGCGCAGGCCGCTGGCAGGCGTATCTCCACGAAAAATTGTCGTCAGCCATGACGCGCCGCTCGGCCTGGGCCCTATTCGCGCTGGCCTTCATCGCCGTCTACCGCGAGGTCTTCGAAACCGTGCTGTTCTATTCCGCGCTTGCCGCCGACGGCAACGGCGGCGCGCTGCTGGCGGGTTTCCTGACGGCCGTCGTGCTGCTGGCGGTCATCGCCTGGGCGCTGTTGCGCACCAGCGCGCGCATGCCCATCGGCAAGTTCTTCTCCATCACGTCCGTCCTGGTGGCCGTGCTTGCGATTGTCCTCATCGGCAAGGGCGTCGCCGGCCTGCAGGAAGCGGGTTGGGTGGGCGTGCACCCGCTCTGGGCTCCACGCATCGAAGTTCTGGGCATCTACCCCACGCTGGAGACCCTCGTGGCGCAACTGGTCGTGCTGGTCATTGCAGTGGGAGGTTTCGGATTCAATCTCCTTAGCGCACGCAAGCCCCAGACTGCCTGACAAGGCGGAATCCTGGGCCTCCAGCCCCCGCCCGGCTTCCCGGCACTGGCGGGGCTGATCAGCCAAGCTCGAACGTGGTGACGCCGAATATCTTTTCCAGGGCGATATCCGGCGTTTGCCGGTTGTACATGCGGGCCGTGCCGAACACCTCCTGCATGCCTAGGCCCGCGGCAAGACGCATGGCGGCCGCGTTGGGTTCCGGCACATCCAGAAACACCGGCCCGCCGCCCCGGGCCTCTTTGGCCAGAGCCAGCAACAGCGAGGCCGCGATGGCCTCGTCATCGGCAAACAGCGGGCCCACCTTCCAGCCTTCGCGGCAGGGGCGAATGACGCCGTAGCCGCGCAACGCCCGGTCTTCTTGCCAGGCCAAGGCCACCGCGCCCGGCGACTTGAGCCAGGCGTCGAGAAACGCCTGGCGATCCGCCGGAAATACAAGCCGATCATAGCGTGCGATGGTGCTCGCGCCGATGCTGCCTATCTCGACAATGTTGGGAAAACACGCCGCTTCCGCGCCCGGCCCGGGTCCTTCCCAGGCATAGCGTATATTGCTGTAGGCCAGCTTGAAGCCCGATTTGCGGTAGTTGTCCTGTTGCGCCTGCACGCCATCCAGGCCCACATTGCGCGCGCCGAACTGCCGCAAGGCGCCGTTCCACAATTGCAGGCCATAGCCACGGCCTCGGTGGGACTCGGCCACGATGTAAAAACCCAGGAAACCAAAGCCATTTCCATAGCGCACCGCCGAGATGCAGCCTATGGGCTCGTCGTCCAGCAAACCCACCAGAAAGCCGCCGGGGTCGGCCGCGAAAAAAGCCGCCGCATCGTGCAAACCAGGATTCCAGCCTTCGGCCGCCGCAAGATCCACGGCGAAATCCAGTTCTTCCCGCCGCATCGTGCGAACATGATATTTTCCCGCCATGGGTACCTCCTGAAACCTGTGCGCCGGCGCCTTGGGCCTATTCCGGACAGCAGCATGCCGACACGCCAATCACGCGCTCATGCCACCATCGACGACCAACTGGCTTCCGGTAGTAAAACAGCTCATGTCCGAGGCCAGATACAACACCGAGAAAGCGATTTCGTCGGGCCGCGCGTGGCGTCCAAGCGGAATTATCTGGTTGAAGAACTCGGTGCCGTCGGCGCCGATGGATGCACCCAGTTCCTCCTCGATGCGTTTTTGAAAGCCGTTGTCCACCGGGCCCGGATGCAAGGTGTTGACACGGATGCGACGCGGCGCCAGCTCCTTGGCCAGCGCCCGCATGAATCCAACCTGCGCATGCTTGACGGTGATGTAAGCATAGACGCCCGGATCGCCACGCAAGCCTGCCACGCTGGAAGTGATGATAATGCTGCCCCCGTCGTTCATCACCGGCACGCCGTACTTGCAGGTCAGCATCGCGCCCTTTACATGGGTGGCATACAACTGGTCAAAGGCGCTCTCGGGATAATCCGCAATGGGTGCGATGGCGCCAAAGTTGCCGGCATTGCTGAAAATGACGTCGACCTTGCCCCATCGTTCGGTCGTCTCGCGAAAGCAGGCTTCCACATCCCTCGCGTCGGACACATCGGCGACGGCGCTGATGACATCCGGGCTGTCGAGTTCCGCCACGGCATCCGCGAGGCGTTTTTCATCCAGATCGACCAGCATGACGCGCGCGCCCTCGGCAAGGAACAGCTGGGCCGTCGACAGGCCGATGCTGCCGGCTCCACCCGTCAATACGCACACTTTTCCACTCAGCAACTTCTCCACGACATACCTCCTTGATCCATGTCTTGGCTTCGCCCTGCGCTCATGGCGCGCAACACTGGCGTGCGCGGGCCTTCGGCAACGGTTTCGATCGGCCTACGGGCGCCGCGACAAGCTCGCCCGCAAAGCCTCCAGGCGTACCCGATAACCCACGGGAAGCAGGTTGATCCCGAAACGCCGCTCGACCGTACCCCAGATGCCGCGCGGCAGGAACAAGGCAAAGGCAAGCGCCGTCGCCCCCAGGAAAATCAGGTACCACACGCCGGTCGAACCAAGAAAGTTCTCTACCAGAAAAAAGATGATGGCACCAACGATGGCGCCTTCGAAGGTGCCGATGCCGCCGACCAGCGCCATGAAGATCATGAAGGCCGACCATTGCACCGAGAAGAAGGAGTTGGGCTGAAACGTAATGGTGCTTGCCACCCACAGCGCACCCGCAACCGCCCCGCCAAAGGCTGCCAGGACGTACAGGATGCGCTTGGTGTTCAGCACCTTTACGCCCACGGCCTCGGCCGCATCCGTATCGTCGCGAATGGCCTGGATGGAGGCGCCGATCGGGCTGCGCAATAGCGCAAACATGACGGCCAGAAGCGCGACCATGAAACCCAGCGCCGACCAGTAGGTCAACGCGCGATGCACCGATGGCGAATAGGCCATGAGCTGCGACAGCGACGTGCCGGTTTCGCCGTTGATAATGGGATCGAACATGACAAGCAGCACGGCAAGCTCGGCAACCACCCAGGTCGCGATCGCGAACCGGCCTTCCGTCAGCTTCAGGATGATTGCCGAAATGGGAACAGATAATAGCCCGACGCCCACCGCCCCCACAAGGATGGCGACATATGGATTCAAGCCAAAGCCCGCGAGGCGAATCACAAAATAGGCCCCAAGCCCGAAAAACCCCTGCTGCCCGATCGAAACCATCCCGCCGTAACCGGCCAGGGCATTCCACATTACTGCGAGAATCACGTAAATAAAGAGCCTGGTGAGGCTGCCGATGGCATCCGCGCCCAGGAACATGGGCCCGAAAGCCAGCACAACGAGCGCGACAACGATGGCCCCTATCGCGATCACAGCGGTCCTGGTCCAGCGCTCGATGCGAAGGGCCTCGGTCTGGGTAACGGAACCTGGCATCATACCCATTGCGCCAACCTAGCCTTGATTTGCCCGAGTGAAGGCTTTGACAACACCACTCTGCCTATGACGATCAGCAAAAACACACCATGACCGGCAATCAAGAAGCCTTGCGGGCTCAGCAAGGCGCCGAACGATTGCGCGACGCCCAGTATTATTCCTCCCAGCAATGTCTTCCACAGCGAATCGGCGCCGCCGATTTCCGCGGCCTCGAAGGCAAACAGCAGCACTGCCATGCCCGAATAAGGCGTTACCCCGCCCCGCATGACGAGAAACATGCCGGCGATGCCAACCGTTCCCAGTGCCATTGCGGCGGCAATGGCATTGATCTTGCGCGCGCTGATTCCGACCAGACCCACCGTTGCCGGATCTTCGGAGGTGGCCCGGATGGCTCGCCCAAGCTGGGTCTTGGCCAGGAACAGGCTCAACCCGCCGAATAGCGCCACCGCCACGACGAAGATCAGCACCGCCAGCTTGCCAACGTAGAGGTCGGGCCCGATGGTCCAACTGCTGTAGGACAATGTGCCGATGTAGGGTGCGAGCGAATGCGGGCTGGCGCCGAACTGAAGGAACAGCAGGTTGTTGACGAGAATGGCAAAGCCGAAAGTCGCAAGTATGGGGACCAACAGCCCGAAGCGGCTGCTCGGGTCGAGGACGCCCCGTTGGAATCCCCAGCCCAGCAGGGCCATGGCCGGAACGACCCCGATGGCGGCAAGAAAGGGATTGATGCCCCAATTGGCGGCAAGCACCCAGAATGCAAAACTGGCGACGACCACCAAGGTCCCGTGGGCCAGATTGATGATGCGCATGACCGAATACATGAATGCAAGGCCGCACGCTATCAGCGCGTAATGACCGCCAAGCAGTATTCCTTGCACCAGAGCGCCGATCCAGTTCATTGCGTCACCCCTTCGGTGCGTGTCTGACGGGTTCCGAAATACGCCTCGATGATCTGCTCCCGACTGAGCTTACCCACGGCATCCTCGAGCACGACCCGCCCCTCGAGCATGCAAATGACGCGAGTCGCCACGGACAAGGCGCGATCCAGATCCTGCTCGACCAGCAGAATGGTCGTAGCTGCGCCCACAAGGCGTCCGATCGATGCATAAACATTTTCCACCGCCGCCGGGGACAGCCCCAGCGACACTTCATCGAGCAGCAGAACGTCCGGATTGGTGATCAAGGCCCGCCCGATTGCCGCGGCCTGCTGCTCGCCCCCGGAAAGTGTTCCGGCTTTCTGTTTGAGATGCGGGACGAGATTGGGAAAAACGTCGAGCACCGCGTCGATGGTCCATGCCCCCTTGCGGCCCGCCGCGTTGGCAAGGGCAAGATTCTCGTATACGGTCAAGCCCTTGAACAGGTGGCGGCCCTCGGGCACCAGTGCAATTCCCCTTTTTACCCGCTGATGGTCGGGGACCGATGTTACGTCGGCGCCATCCAGAACCACCCGGCCCGATGCCGGCATATGGGCGCCCGCAAGCGCGCGAAACAAGGTTGTCTTGCCGGCGCCATTGGCGCCCACGAACGCCACGATTTCGCTTCGGTCTATCTTGAAGCCCACGTCGCAAACCGCCTGCAGGAGCCCATGGCGCACGTTCAGAACCTCAACCTCGAGCAGGCTCATTGCACGCTGCCTCCGAGGTACGCCGATGTGACCATCGGGTTGGCCATGACTTCATCCGGCGTGCCGTCAGCGATGATTTTTCCTTGATGAAGGCAGACGAATCTGGCGGCCGCCTTTCGCAGCAACGGCACCATGTGTTCGATCCAGACTATGGTAATGCCTCGGTCGCTCAGAGCCCGGATCATGGCCAGGAGCTCCATCGATTCGCCCTCGCTCAGGCCTCCCCCGATCTCGTCCAGCAGCAATACTTTTGGCTCAGTCGCAAGAGTGCGGGACAACTCCAGCCGTTTGCGATCGAGCAGCCCCAGCTCTTCGGCCCGGCGGTTGGCCACCCCCAGCATGTCGGTATGAGCCAGGGCGTCAAGGGCGCGCTGGTAGGCCTCTTTGCGGTTTGAACCATGGGTGTTCACAGCCGCGACGAAGACGTTTTCAAATACGGTCATGCCGTTGAACGGACGAGGAATCTGGTGGGTTCTGACCAGCCCGTGGCGGCAGCGCTGGGCCATCGACTGGTGGGTCACATCCGTCCCATCAAAAAGCACTGCGCCCGAGACCGGGCGCAGTGCACCTACCAATGTGCCAAAAAGCGTCGTTTTCCCCGCACCGTTGGGACCGATGATGCCAACCAGTTCGCCAGTCCGGACTTCGAGGCTGACGCCATTCAGTACGCGGGACGCGCCGAAGCTGACACTGACATCGCAAGCCGCCAGCACCGGCCCTGACACCAGTCGCGGGGAGACTCCGACCTCGTTGTTATCCGCGACTGCTACAGTCATACGTTATAGGGAACAAGCTTGCGTTGAATCGGAACATTCGGATCTTCCGCGTTGCTGACGACAACCCAATCCAGCGGGAATTTCGACCCCGGCGGCGTCTTCACCCACTGCGCCCCGATCATGGGCGTGGTGGCCGTATTTGGGTATGGGCCCTTTTTGAAGTTCACCCTGCCCAAGGTCGTGATCATGTCGATATTGGGGATTGCATCGCGAATCGCTGCATGGTCGGTTGGATTCTTCGCCGCCTTGAGGGCTGCGACCCCAACTTCAAACAGCGCCAGCGTCGCCCCTTGCTGCTCCGCCCATATCTCGTTTTCAGCCTTTTCGTAGCCGTCGGCCAGCTCCTTCGAGGTTCCGCCGGTCAAGGGTGACTTGTAGGGAAACCCCGGTGCCCAGAACGTTGCCGCCGAGACGTTGTAACCCAGGGGGCCAAGCGCCTCGATCTGGCCGGCAAAACTACCTGACTTGCTGAACTGCGCGATTTTCAGATCCTGCAGGAAATGCAGCTGCGCGGCTTGCCGCCAGAACGCCTGAATGTCGCTCGGCAACCCAACCTCGTTGAAGATCTCGCAGCGCTCACGCCTGAACAGGGCAATCTGCGACGAAAAATCCGTGGTGCCGTCTGCGTATGCGCCGGGGTCGATGACCTTGTAGCCGTTTTTTTCCAGGATCGGCGCGAGATGCCCGCGGAACCCGTTGCCGTCTGCGTCATTGGGGTACATGACCGCGACTTTCTTGTTGGTTTCTACCAAGGGCCACTGCGCAAGGTAGGCATCCACGAATTGCGCAACGCCAAAACTGAAATCGAACGCCCACTTGAAATGCCCTTGCTTGCCGCCGCGCCCGAAATAGAAGGATTCCAGTGGGCAGTCGGTGCCGATACTAGGCACGCCTTCCGCCTCGCACGCGTCCGATACCGGGTTGACCGTCTCGGGCGTCGATGTCGTGAGCATCAGGTGAATGTGGTCTTTGTGGATGAGTTCCCGGGCGAGCTGGCTGGCCCGCGCCGGGCTTGACTGGCCGTCCCGGTCAAGGATCTTGACCGTGTACGTCTCGCCCCCGATGGTGATTCCGTTGGCCAAGGCCTTGCGGATGAGCGACAGCATGTACGGATCGGACTTGTTGAACGCGCCGAGATTGCCTGAACGAGGACTGATGTAGCCGATCCGGATTTCCTTGGCCGGGTCGGGGGCCGCAAAGGCCCGGTGGCTGCGGCCCAGCATCACTGCCGCACCCGCGGCGGCCGTGGCGCCCGCGATAAGTGTTCTACGGCGCGACATGGACTCAGGCAGGTTCTTGTCTGGGCTTGACTCCAGGTTCGGAGCCGGGCTATCTGGCGGTTGTTTTATGCTTTTTGCCTGCTCGCCATTTACTCTTTTACCAACTTTCATTGTGAAACCCTCCGTATCGCTGATTACACGGAACCCGTGCACCAGCGTGTCTGGGGCGGGTTACCTAATGCCTACTGCAAACTCGGTGAGTGCCTGAATTGTAAACCCAATCGACCAAGGTTTACCAAAATTTTCCAGCGTCTTGTAAAACCCACCCAGCCAGGCGTATCGACCCATTGCGCATGCAATGGGTCGAGCAATACGGTAGGCCTGCACAACAGTGCGAGCGACAGAGAGTTATTGATTTTTTTATTTTTAATAGTTAAATCAACAGCTTATAAAGAAAATTACTCCCACTCGATTGTCGCAGGCGGTTTGCTCGATACGTCGTAGGTAACGCGGTTGATGCCGCGTACTTCGTTGATGATGCGCGACGAGACTTTCTTGAGCAGCGAGTAAGGTAGCTCTGCCCAATCGGCGGTCATGAAGTCGGAGGTTTGCACGGCGCGCAGGGCCACGACGTAGTCGTAGGTGCGGCCGTCTCCCATGACGCCTACCGACTTGACCGGCAGGAAGACGGCGAAGGCCTGGGAGGTCAGGTCGTACCAGTTCTTGCCGCTGACGGGGTCTTCGGTCTTGCGCAGCTCTTCGATGAAAATGGCATCGGCGCGGCGCAGCAGGTTGGCGTATTCCTTTTTGACTTCGCCCAGGATACGCACGCCCAGGCCGGGACCGGGGAAAGGATGGCGGTACACCATGGCGGGCGGCAGGCCCAGGGCGACGCCCAGCTTGCGCACTTCGTCCTTGAACAGTTCGCGCAGCGGCTCGAGCAGTTTCAGGTTGAGCGTTTCGGGCAGGCCGCCCACATTGTGATGCGACTTGATGGCGACGGCCTTGCCGGTCTTGGCGCCGGCCGATTCGATGACGTCGGGGTAGATGGTGCCCTGCGCCAGCCAGCGCGCATTGCTGAGTTTGCCGGCTTCTGCCTGGAAGACTTCCACGAACTCGCGGCCGATGATCTTGCGCTTGGCCTCGGGGTCGGAGACGCCGGCCAGCTTGTCCATGAACTGGTCCGTGGCGTCGATGTGGACGATCTTCATGCCGAAGTGGTCGCGGAACATGCTCATGACCTGTTCGCCTTCATTCAGGCGCAGCAGGCCGTGGTCGACGAACACGCAGGTAAGCTGGTCGCCGATGGCCTTGTGGATGAGCGCCGCCGCCACGGAGGAGTCGACACCGCCGGAAAGGCCCAGGATGACTTCGTCGCTGCCGACCTGGGCGCGGATGCTGGCCACGGCCTCGGCCACATAGTCGGGCATGTTCCAGTCGCCTTCGCAGCCGCAGATTTCATGCACGAAGCGCGACAATAGCGCCTGGCCCTGAGCGGTGTGCGTGACTTCGGGGTGGAATTGCACCGCGTAGAAGCCGCGCTCTTCGTCGGCCATGCCGGCGATGGGGCAGGAATCGGTGGAAGCCATGAGCTTGAAGCCGGGGGGCAGTTGGGTAACTTTGTCGCCATGGCTCATCCACACCTTGAGCATGCCGTGCCCTTCGGTGGTGGTGAAGTCCTCGATACCGTCGAGCAGGCGGGTATGGCCGCGGGCGCGCACTTCGGCATAGCCGAATTCGCGATGGTCGGACCATTCGACCTTGCCGCCCAGTTGCAGCGCCATGGACTGCATGCCGTAGCAGATGCCCAGCACGGGCACGCCGGCCTCGAAAACCCTGGCCGGCACCTTGAGCGAGTCTTCGCTATAAGCCGAAGCGTGGCTGCCCGACAGAATGATGCCCTTCAGCCCCTGTTGCGCTTCGATGAAGGCGGCGTCGACATCGCCCGGGTGGATCTCGCAATACACGCCCGCTTCGCGCACGCGGCGCGCAATGAGCTGGGTGACTTGTGAACCGTAATCAAGAATCAGGATACGCTGGTGCATGGCTGGAAAGTCTGTAGGACAAGGCCGGCTCGCGCTTTGCAGACGCCGATCCGGCCGATGGTTTGACATGAATGAAAGAAGCCGGCCATATGGCGGCCGGCTTCGTGAACGGCATCAATCGGCCCGGTAGTTCGGCGCCTCTTTGGTGATTTGCACGTCGTGCACGTGCGACTCGCGCACGCCCGCCGAAGTGATTTCAACGAATTCGGCCTTGGTGCGCATTTGCTCGATGGAGGCGCAACCGCAATAGCCCATGGAAGCCCGGATGCCGCCCACCAATTGATAGATGATGGCGATGACGCTGCCCTTGTAGGGCACGCGGCCTTCGATGCCCTCGGGCACGAGCTTGTCGGCATTGTTGGCGGGATCCTGGAAATAGCGGTCGGCCGAGCCGTCGCTCATGGCGCCGACGCTGCCCATGCCGCGATACGACTTGTATGAACGGCCCTGGAACAGCACGACTTCACCCGGCGCTTCTTCGGTGCCGGCGAACATGCCGCCCATCATGCAGGTGAAAGCGCCCGCCGCCAGCGCCTTGGCCACGTCGCCCGAATAGCGGATGCCGCCGTCGGCGATGAGCGGCACGCCCGTGCCTTCCAACGCCTTGGCCACGTCGGCGATGGCAGTGATTTGCGGCACGCCCACGCCGGCCACGATGCGCGTGGTGCAGATGGAGCCGGGGCCGATGCCGACCTTGACGCAATCGGCGCCGGCCTCGACCAGGGCCAGCGCGGCTTCCGCCGTGGCGATGTTGCCGCCCACCACCTGGACGCGCGGGTAGTTTTTCTTGACCCAGCGCACGCGTTCGATGACGCCGGCCGAGTGGCCGTGGGCGGTATCGACCACGATGACGTCGACGCCGGCATTGGCCAGCTTTTCGACGCGCTCTTCGGTGCCGTCGCCCACACCGACCGCCGCGCCCACGCGCAACTGGCCCTGGGCGTCTTTGGCGGCGAAGGGGTGTTCGGTGTTCTTGACGATGTCCTTGACTGTGGCCAGGCCGCGCAGCTCGAATTTGTCGTTGACGATGAGCACGCGCTCGAGCCGGTGCTGGTGCATGAGGGACTGGGCCTGCTCCAGCGTTGCGCCTTCGGGCATGGTGATGAGGCGTTCCTGCGGCGTCATGACGTCGCGCAGCGGAACATCGAGGCGGTCTTCGAAGCGCAGGTCGCGGTTGGTGACGATGCCGACCAGCTTGCCGCCTTCCACCACAGGCAGGCCCGAAATGCCGTGCTGGCGCTGCAGGGCGATGGCGTCGCGCACCTTCATGGCCGGAGTGACGGTGACAGGGTCGATGACAATGCCGAATTCGTGGCGCTTGACCCGGGCCACTTCGCGGGCCTGCTCGTCGGCGCTGAGGTTTTTATGGATGATGCCGATGCCGCCCTCTTGCGCCATGGCGATGGCCAGGCGCGATTCGGTCACGGTGTCCATGGCAGCCGAAACCAGCGGGATATTCAGGGAAATGGAACGCGTGAACTGGGTGACCAGGGAAGTGTCGCGAGGCAGGACCTCGGAATAGGCGGGGACCAACAACACATCGTCGAAGGTGAGCGCTTTTTTGATGAGACGCATTAGATAGCTCCGTACGCAAAGCAAGATTATACGCTTATCCGGGCGGGCATCCTAGCGTCCCGCCCTGTGGAACGGCAGGGCATGGGTCCATGAAACCAGCCTGCCGGGGCGCCGCTCCGGGCAAGGAGCGAACGCCCTTCCCGCCGCCTACCCGAGCCAGACCCGCGCGTTGCGGAACATGCGCAGCCAGGGGCTGGCGTCGCCGCCGCTGTCGCGTTCGCCCCAACGCTTGGGCGACCACGACATCATGACGTTGCGCGTCACGCGCTCGGGATGCGGCATCATCACGGTGAAGCGGCCGTCGGCCGTGGTGACGCCAGTCAGGCCGTCCGCGCTGCCATTGGGATTGTAGGGGTAGGTTTCCGTGGGATTGCCCCGGTTGTCCACGAAGCTCAGCACCCGCGCCACATGCGACGCCTTGCCCTGCAGGCCGAAGTTGGCGTAGCCTTCGCCGTGGGCCACGGCAATGGGGATGCGGGCGCCGGCCATGCCTTTGAAGAACAGCGAGGGCGAGTCGGCAACCTCGACCATGGACAGGCGCGCCTCGTATTTTTCGGATTGATTGCGGGTAAAGCGCGGCCAGTGCTCGGCGCCCGGAATCATGCTGGACAGGGCCGCCATCATCTGGCAGCCATTGCACACGCCCAGCGCAAAGGTGTCGGGGCGCGCAAAATACGCGGAAAACTGATCCGACAATTGCTGGTTGAAGCGTATGGTCCGCGCCCAGCCTTCGCCGGCGCCCAGTACGTCGCCGTAGCTGAAGCCGCCCACTGCCACCATGCCCTGCACGTCTTCCAGGCGTATACGGCCGGACAGCAGGTCGGTCATGTGCACGTCCCAGGCCTCGAACCCGGCCTTGTCGAAGGCCCAGGCCATTTCGACCTGGCTGTTGCAGCCCTGTTCGCGCAGTATGGCTATTTTGGGGCGCTTGCCCGTGGCAATGAAAGGCGCGGCAATATCTTCCTGCGGGTCGAAATAGACAACTGGGGCAAAGCCCGGGTCGTCGGCGTTCTTCCAGACGTCGAATTCGGCCTGGGCGCAGGCGGGGTTGTCGCGCCTTTCCATGATGCGCCGGCTGACTTCGCTCCAGTGCTGCGCCAGTTCGACGCGCGGCTTCTGGTAGATGCACTTGCCGTCGCGGTAGAACTGGATTTCGTCCTGCGTGTTCAAACCGCCCAGCACATGCGAATGCGCGGAAAGGCCCGCCGCCCGCAACTGCTGCAAGACGGTGTCGCGCTGCCCGGCGGGAACCTGGATGACGGCGCCGGCTTCCTCCGCAAACAAGGCCTGCAGCGTGATTTCGTCGCGCTGCACCGACACCTGTTCGGGGCGGATCTTGTAGTCGCCCCAATCCGACACATTGGGATCGATGGTCAGCATGTCCAGGTTGACCGACACGCCGACGCGGCCGGCGAAGGCCATTTCGCACACCGTGGCCAGCAGACCGCCGTCGGAACGGTCGTGATAAGCCAGCAAATGCCCATTCTTGTTCAGTTGGCGAATCACAGTAAAGAAGGCGGCCAGCGCTTCGGCATCGTCGATGTCGGGCGCGGACTGCCCCACCTGATTGAACGCCTGGGCCAGGATGGAGCCGCCCAGCCGCTTCTTCCCCAGGCCCAGGTCGACCAGGATCAGCACCGTGGCGCCCGCATCGGTGCACAGTTGCGGGGTGAGGGTCTGGCGCACGTCGGCCACGGGCGCAAAGGCCGTGACGATCAGCGAAACCGGCGACACCACCTCGCGCTTGCCGTCGGCCGCATCCCAGGCCGTGCGCATCGACAGGGAATCCTTGCCCACGGGAATCGACAGGCCAAGCCGCTGGCACCAGTCGCTGACGGCGGCGACCGTGTCGTACAGGGCCGCATCCTGGCCCGGCACGCCGCAGGCCGCCATCCAGTTGGCCGACAGCTTGACGTCTTTCAGCGACTGCACGTCGCTGGCAACTAGGTTGGTCAGCGCCTCGGCCACGGCCATGCGCCCGGAGGCGGCCGCATCCAGCATGGCGATGGGGGTGCGTTCGCCCATGGCCATGGCTTCGCCGCGCACGCCTTCGAAATCCGCCAGGGTGACGGCGCAATCGGCCACCGGCACCTGCCACGGACCCACCATTTGATCGCGGCTGCTCAGGCCGCCCACCGAACGGTCGCCGATGGTAATGAGGAAATTCTTGTTGGCCACCGTGGGGTGGCGCAGCACCCGCTCGACAGCCTCTTCCAGCGGAATGACCGTAAGATCCAGGGCCTGCGAAACCCCCTCCAGGCGCTGCACGTCGCGCGTCATGCGCGGCGGCTTGCCCAGGATGACGTCGATGGGCACATCGACCGGGCGAATGTCTTCGTCCGGCCCCGCCGCCGGCGCCTCGGCCACGCCCGGCAAACCTTCGCCGTTCGTGACGCGCAACTGGCGCTCTTCGGTGGCCACGCCCACCACCGCATACGGGCAGCGTTCGCGGCGCGCAATGATGTCGAAGCGCGGCAGGTCTTGCGGCGACACGGCCAGGACATAGCGCTCTTGCGCTTCGTTGCTCCAGATTTCAGCGGCAGAGAGGCCGGACTCTTCAAGATGCACCTGCTTCAGGTCGAAGACGGCGCCGCGGCCCGCGTCGTTCACGAGCTCGGGAAACGCATTGGACAAGCCCCCCGCCCCCACGTCGTGGATGGCGATGATGGGGTTTTGCTCGCCCTGCTGCCAGCATCGGTCGATGACCTCTTGCGCGCGGCGCTCGATCTCGGGGTTGCCGCGCTGCACCGAATCGAAGTCCAGCTCGACGCTGTTGGCGCCCACGCTCATGCTGGACGCCGCGCCGCCGCCCATGCCGATGCGCATGCCCGGGCCGCCCAACTGGATGAGCAGCGCCCCCGGAGGAATGGGGTCTTTGTGCGTGAGCCGGGCGTCGATGCTGCCCAGGCCGCCGGCAATCATGATGGGCTTGTGATAGCCCCAGCGCCGATCCCCGGCCGTTTGCTCGAAAGTACGGAAATAGCCCAGCAGGTTCGGGCGGCCGAATTCGTTGTTGAACGCCGCGCCGCCGATAGGGCCTTCGATCATGATGTCCAGCGGACTAGCGATGCGCTCGGGGATGCCGTGGGAGTCGTCTTCCCAGGGCTCGGGCGCGTCGTCGAAACGCAGATTGGACACGGTAAAGCCCGTAAGCCCGGCCTTGGGCTTGGAGCCCCTGCCGGTTGCGCCCTCGTCGCGGATCTCGCCGCCGGCACCCGTGGCCGCGCCGGGAAACGGCGCAATGGCGGTGGGATGGTTATGGGTTTCCACCTTCATCAGGGTATGCACCTGGGCCTGGTGGTGGCCATAGGCCGTGGCGCCCGCGGCGGCTTCCGCCCGCGGCTGGCCCGCGTAGAACAAGGTGGCTGCGCCGCCCTGCATAATGGCGGCGTTGTCCGAATACGCCACCACCGTGCCCTCGGGCTGGGCGGCGTGGGTGGCACGTATCATGCCGAACAAGGTGTTGGGCTGCGCCGCGCCGTCGATGACCCACTGGGCGTTGAAGATTTTATGGCGGCAATGCTCGCTGTTGGCCTGCGCGAACATCATCAACTCGACGTCGGTGGGGTTGCGCTGAAGCTGTGCAAAGGCCTGGCACAGGTACTCCACTTCGTCGTCCGACAGGGCCAGGCCCAGCGCGCGATTGGCTTCCAGCAAGGCATCCTGGCCGCGCCCGAGGATATCGACGGTTTGTATGGGCTTGCCCGGCAGCGAGGCGAACAACGGCGCGCCGTCGAAGGCGGCGTCCACCACCGTTTCAGTCATACGGTCGTGCAGGCAGGCGGCGATTTGCGCAAGCTGCTCGGGCTTGATGGTGTGCGCGCCCAGCAGGCCGCGCGCCGGCTTGACCGCGTAGCGGATGCCGCGCTCGATGCGGCGCACCCCCGGCAAGCCGCAATTATGCGCGATATCGGTGGCCTTGCTGGCCCAGGGCGAAACCGTGCCGAAACGCGGCACCACCCGCAGCACCAGCGTATTCTTGTCTTCGGCCGGCGCGCCCAGCCCCTCGCCGTAGGTCAGCAAGGCCAGCAGGCGTTTTTTCTCGTCGGCGCCCAGCTCGGATTCCAGCCACACATAATGCTCGTACCGGCCCTGGATGTCGCCCACCGGCAACCCCAATTGGGCAAATCGCTTCAGCAGGCGCTCGCGGCGAAATGTGGACAAAACACAAGAACCAAGGAAATGCTGAATGGAAGTCACGGTCGGGCGCAGATGAGAGAGGGAATGAAGACTGCCATTTTAACGGGTTAACCCGGGGTGCGCTTGGCGTCAGTCGCCCTGTTCGTCCGCCTCGGGATAGCTGATTTCCAGGATGTCCAGCTCGTCGGCGCCCGCCGGCGTGCGCAGCGTGACCGTATCGCCCTCGCGCGCCTTGGTCAGCGCCCGCGCCACCGGCGATATCCAGCTGATCTTGCCCTGCAGGGGCTCGGCTTCGTCCACGCCCACGATGGTGACGCGGAACTCCTCGCCGGCCTTGTCCGAATACAGCACCGTGGCCCCGAAGAACACCTGGTCCTTATTGGGCTGGGTGGCCGGATCGACCACTTCGGCGATTTCCAGCCGCTTGGTCAGGAAGCGCATGCGCCGGTCGATTTCGCGCAGACGCTTCTTGCCGTACAGGTAGTCGCCGTTTTCAGAGCGGTCGCCGTTGGAGGCCGCCCACGACACGATCTGCACCACCTCGGGGCGCTCTTCGTTCATAAGGCGGGCCAGTTCGGCCCGCAGCTTTTTATAGCCGCCCGTCGTCATGTAGTTCTTGGTGCCGGCCGGCAGGCGCACGGTTTCCGGGCCGAGATCGTCATCGCCCTCGTCGTCGGATTCTTTGACAAACGCTTTGTTCATAACACCAACCGCCACCCATGGAATTCAAATACACAAGATTCATTCTACTAAAGCCCGCCGGATCGCGGATGGGTAATCAGCATTGCCGGCGCAATAGCCGGCCGGCAGTTCCACCACCGAACGGGCGCCCAGGCAAACCGCCATTCGATTGGGAGGCACCCAGGCAACAGTCCTGACAACATTGTGCCGCGCATCCAGGAAAACCAGGTCGATGGCATAAGCCAGCCCGAAGGTGTGGACGGCATGGCAAGGGTGCAGCCACAGCCCCGTGTGCCCGGCAAGACGGGGCAAGGCATGCAGGCCGCGCAGCCGCGCCCAGAACCCGGTTGCGCGATACAGAGTCAGCGGCGTTGCCGCGCCCCGGCCTACCACGACGCCTCCAGCAATTTGGCCGCCACCGGAAAGCCGATAATCAGGAAGGTGCAGGGAAAAATGCAGAAGACCATGGGGAACAGCATTTTCACGGGAGCTTCCAGCGCCAGTTTTTCAGCGCGTAGGAAACGTTCGCTGCGGCGCTGTTCGGCCTGGGCGCGCAACAGAGGCCCCAGGCTCATGCCTAGCTGGTCGGCCTGGCCCAGGGAAGTGGCCAATTGCCGCAAGGGAGGCAAGCCCGTGCGCGCCGCCATGCGATGCATGGCCTCCAGGCGCGGCATGCCGGCGCGCATATCCGCCAGCGCATGGCGAAGCTCTTGCCGCAACGGCCCGACGGGGCCATGATGCGCGGCCTGTTGCAGCGCGCCCTGCAAATTGAGCCCAGCCTCCACACATAAGGTCGTCATGTCCAGCAAGAAAGGCAACTCCCGCAACATATGCCGCTGTCGCGCCGCGCCCTGCTCCCCAAGCCAGTAAAGCGGCCATCCAAAACCAGCCAGCGCGGCAGGCAGGCTGTAGAACACGGCCGTGAAAAAGCCGGGCGAGAAACACCAGTTCAGGAAGAGAGCCGCCAACGCGGCCAGCACCAGGGCGGCCAGGCCCTGCATGGCGAAGATGTGCTCGGGCCTGTACAAGGGCTCGATGCCCGCAACCAGCAAGCGCCTGACCAGGGATTGCCGCCGGCGCCACGAAAGCAGAAGATTGCATGCCGGCGCCAGCGCATTGACCCAGGGCCAGGACAGCCTCAGCAAAAGCCGGGTTTTATCGGTCTCGATAGGCGGGGAACGGCGCGACAGCGGCCCCGTGGCGACCCGCATGGCCAGACAAAGCGACAGGCCGGCCAATATGCAACTTGTCCAGAACAGCATATGAGGCTCCCAAGACGACTCCTCAAGAAACAGTCTTCGCAATCCATCAAACCCGCGGCTCCCGTGGCAGGCCGAATGGCCGAAACTTCGTTAACCCTTTAAATGGCGATATTGACGATGCGGCGTATGAACAGCACCCCTGCCAGCTCCAGGCCAGCCACCGTCGCCAGCACGCCCCAGCCCGCCGGGGTGTGCCACAGCAAGGCCATGGATTCAGGGTCCAGCCATTCAAGCACCAAGGCCAAGACGAATGGCAAGGCCGCCACAATCCAGGCCTGCAGCCGGCCCTGGGAAGTCAGGGCCCTGACACGGCCCAACAGATGCAACCGGGCCCTCAGGGTGGCGCTGATGCGCTCCAGGGTTTCGGCCAGGTTGCCGCCGCTTTGAACAGCAATGGTCAGCGCCGACGCCAAAAGCCCCATGCCTTCGGTGGGCATGCGCCGGTACAGTTGCGCCAGGGCCTGCTCGAAGGACACCCCCATGCGCTGCTCGCGCAGCATCTGGCCGAACTCCTGGCCCAGCGGAGGCGGCGCCTGGGTCACGAGGTGGCGCAGGGCCGCCTGCACTCCGGAACCGGCGCGCAGCGCCCCGGCGAGGGAAAGCAGCAGGTCGGGCAATTGTTCGTCGAACCGCTGCAGGCGCATTCGTTTCATGCGTGCCAGAACAAAACGCGGGGCAAGCAAGGCGGCTGCCGCGGCCAAAAGCGTCAGCCAGACATTACCCGTCGCGATATAGAGGAATACGGCCAGGCCTGTGCAAACCGCCAGGTTGGCCGCCCATAGCTGGGATGGATCCAGAAACAGGAAAAACTCGCTCAGGCGATCCACCGCCTGACGCTGGAACGCGGCGCGATAGTTCTGGAACGCCCGGGCGGCCCAGCCCTGGGCGAACCAGGCGGCCGCACACACCGAGATCGCGACCGCAAGCATGGCAACGGCTGTCAGCAACATGGCTTCCCGACTCCTTCATCTGTATTGCCTAGTTCCAATGTGCGGTTTGGTGAAAAACCTCGGCCCAAGGGCCGAGGCTTGCGCTTTGGCGCGTGGTCAATTGGCATACTTCACTTCAACGCCTGAAGACGCCAAAGGCGGGAACGCCGCCGACGCCTCGTGCAATATGGAATGCTCCGAAAACAGCTCGGCACCCAACCCGGCCCGTGCAAGATCCTGGGAAGAAAAACACTCGGGCAAGGCGCCGCAGCCGGAAAACGCACGAGCCTGCCCCGCCTGCCCTTCGCGGTAGCGGAACAGCTCCTGGGTCTGGATGCGCCCGCTTTCCATGCCGGTGACCTCGACAATGGCGGTGATGACGCGCCGGCCATCGCTTAAGCGCGCCTGCTGCACCAGGATATGAACGCTTGCCGAAACGTGTTCGCGCACGGCCTGCAGGGGAAGATCCATGCCGGCCATCAAGATCATGGTTTCCAGCCGCGCCAGGGCGTCACGTGGGCTATTGGCATGCAGCGTGGTCAGCGACCCTTCGTGGCCCGTGTTCATCGCACTAAGCATGTCGAAGGTTTCAGCGCCGCGGCATTCGCCGATGACGATGCGGTCGGGCCGCATGCGCAGGGCATTGCGCACCAGGTCGCGGATCTCGATTCGGCCGCGCCCTTCCAGATTGGACGGCCTGGCCTCCAGGGCCACGAGATTCTGATGCGCCAGGCGCAGCTCGGCGGCATCTTCGATGGTGACGATGCGCTCGCCTGCGGGTATGCAATTGGAAAGAATATTGAGCAAGGTGGTCTTGCCGGATCCTGTTCCACCCGAAACGATGATGTTCTTGCGCTGTACGACACAAGCCTGCAGGAACTCGCCCATGGCAGGGCTAAGCGCCCCCACCGCCAGTAAATCCCGCATCTGCAGGCGGCGTTGGGGAAACTTGCGTATGGTAAGGCTCGCGCCGCGCAAGGCAACGGGAGGAATCACCGCATTGACGCGCGACCCGTCGCGCAGCCGCGCGTCCACCATCGGCGAGCTTTCGTCGATGCGGCGCCCCAACGGCGACACAATACGTTCAATGACACCCAGAACGGCCTGCTCGCTGCTGAAGGCCATGCGATGCCGCCTCAGCCGGCCGGCAGACTCGACATAGATTTCATCGTGGCGATTGACCATGATTTCACTGATTTCGGGGTCGCCCAGCAGCGGCTCCAACGGCCCCAGCCCCACGGCCTCGTTAACGACCTCCTGAAGCAATTCCAGCCGGTCGACGCTTTCCGGCAATTCGCGATCGACCTGAATAATATTGGACAAAGCCGCCGTGGCTTCGGCCCGCAGCGCCGCATCGCTCATGCCAGCGATATCGCGGCGGCGCAAGTCGAGCGCCTCGAGCAACTCCGCATGCAGCCGGCGCCTGTGCTGCAATAAAGAAACCTCGGCCACGGGCGTAGCGCCGGACACCTCGGCAACGTCCTGTTCGTGGGCGCCCTGGAACGGATTTGGCGACACCTGCATTTGGCATGTTTCGAGGATCCCAGGGTCATGCCCGGTTGCCAGGCCAGACGCCCCGGCCGGCTGCTTTGGCTGATCGGGCAAAACAGCCGGCGCAGTGGCCCCAGGGCCTGCACGCACGCAAATCAGACAGGGCCCGATGACGATTTCGTCACCGGGACACAAAGGCCCATAGCGGGTAATGCGCGCCCCATTGACCCAGGTGCCCGAAAGCGAGCCAAAGTCTTCGATATAGGCACCGTCCTCGCCCCGCTCCAGGCGGGCATGGTGCCTGGCGACGCGCCATGACGAAAACCTGAGGTGGCTTTGCGTTGCACGCCCGATATCGCAAGGCAGCACAACGGCCTGCACACGCGTGGCGCCGCCTTCGAAACGCAATTCAAGCTCCAGCATGGTTTATTCTCCAAAACGTCGGGGATTGCCGGGGGCTTGCCCGCCGGCGCCTTCACTCCATTGCGAGCCCCTGCCCCGATACGGGTTCCAGCCCGACGATGCATGGCCGCTGGAGGGCTCGGGCACGGCGACGGAAGTCCACACCGGTACGTTGATGAGTTCATTCGCCTTGAACGTCGTGTGCAGGATTTCATTGGCCTGGCGTATGCGCTGCATCAGATCGGGATGGTCGGGAGCGACCACGATCGGCGTCACGAAAATCGCCAGCTCGGTTTCGCTGTGCTGGAAGCGGGTGGACTTGAAGAGTTCGCCAAGCACGGGAATATCGCCCAGACCCGGCAGCTTGCTCACGTTGCGCGACTCCTCGCGCGACAGGAAACCTGCCAGCACCAAGGTCTGGCCCGATCGGACATTGAACTCGGTCGAGGCCCGGCGCGTCTTGAGAGACGGGCCATTGGGCACGGACAAGGTGGTATCCACGGAACTGACCTCGACCTCGATGTGCGAGCGCACCGCGCCATTGCGCTCTATTTGCGGCGTGATGCGCAGCGATACGCCATAAGGCTTGAATACGGTATTCGTGTTTCCATTGGCGTCGGTGGTCGAATATGGCACTTCGCCTCCGGCCAGGAATTCGGCGGTCGCCCCGCTTCGCGCCAGAAGCTGCGGTTGCGCCAGCACGACCGCGGTTCCGGTCTGCGCCAATGCGTCGATTCGGGCCGACAATACCGCATTGATACCGAAGTAGCCGGCCATGGCGGCCCCGGAATAAGGCAGGGGCACGACGGATTCCCCGGGCCGCTCCGCCAGCTTTCCAGAGCCGGCGTCCCAGGCCAGACCCGCATTGAATCCACCCTCGGTTTCCCGGCCCCAGCGCACGCCCCACTCCTGCAACTGAGAACGCGGCACTTCGACCACCTGGACATCCAGGAGCACCATGTGGTCCCAGCCCACCTGGCTGGTGAAATCGAGCAATTGCGGATAGCGCTTGCTCAATGCCGCCACCCTCTCGCGATCGCCGTCGGACAAATCGTCGCCCTCGACCAGCAGCTTGTCGCCCACCGTGGAAATGCGCACATTGGGAATGCGTTCCAGCACCTGGCGCAATTCGTGCTGTATCTGCCGGGAGCCTTCGGGAGCCACCTCGACCTGATAACGATGGCGCTGGCCGTTGGCCGACCAGATATGCACCGCGCTTGCCCCTTCGTGCCGCGCGAACACAATGACCTCTTTTTCTTCCGTGGTGACGGCATTGAGCACGTGGCCATCACCCACGGCAACCCGAGCCACATCGGGTACCGCCAGCACCTTGACTTCGCCCACCTGCATCCGCAGCAAGACTTCGGAGCGCGCGCCTGCGCAAGGACTCCAGGCCAGCGACGCCGACATACCGAACACAACCGCGCACAGAAACGCCTTCATGCCGCGTCACTCTTCATCGAACCCGGAGGCGCCATGGAGGGAATAGCCCGATTCGGACAATACCTGCGGCGGCTCGAACGCGAAGAGATCGCGCAAACTGGAAAGCTGCGGATCGGATGCCGGCGAACCCGGCCTGCCCTTTTGGGCGCCAAGCCACGCACTGACAAGCTCGGGGGTGTACGGCAGGTTGAAGACGCCGTTGTTCGAAGGTGCCGCGCGGCCTGCACTGGAGGGGCGCAGGGCCGGTACGCTGCGTGCGGCCTGATTGCCATAGATGACGGGCGCCCTCTTGGGCTTTGCCGCAATAGCGGGAGCAGCAGCGCCAACACCAATAAGGCTGGCAAGATCGCCGCGTACCGCCCTTGGGTCGGAACGGTGGTCGTCGGGACGCCGCAGCAAGGCGGTAATGGTGCCGCTTTGCCTGGCTGCCACCAGCTTGATTGCGTCTTCGGGAGAAGTATCGAGAGTTACTGTGGAATAGATCTCGGCCGCGGATCCGGGCCCATCGCTGCCTGGCCGGGTGTTGCCGCCGGTCGCCAACACCAGCACTCCTTGCAATAGCGGTGCAGTAACGCGCCGGCGCTGATGCTCGAACGATACATACAGATCGATGAAATCGCCGGGTTCAAGCAGCCCGGACACCGAATTGATGGCATCCACCGGCATCGTAATTGCCCGGCGGCCATTGCCGAGCTGGTCTGAAAACGGAGCGCTGCGCGCGCGTGCCGTATGCACCGGCAATATGGGATCGCCCGCGCGCAACGGCGCAACCAAGGTATGGCCCAATAGACTGGAAAAGCCCTCGGGAGCAATGCTGCCGCTGGACACCAGGGCGGCGGGCATCTGGCGGACCGCCAGATGCTCGGTATCGAGCCTGGTGCCCGCAGGCAGATCGAACGCGGCCACCACGCGCTGCGCCATGGGAACCTTGGCGTCGTGTTCGATTTGCAGGATGCGGTTTTGGATGTGCTGCCGGGCCGCCCATGCCGCAAACAGGCCCGCCGCTACGGCCACCAGCAACATGGCCAGGGAACGATTGAAAACGGGCATGCGCACGAGTTGTCTCCTGTACTTGGATTATTCAATGTGTTGCAGGAACACGGCGCTGTCCGGCCCCATGGGCAGGGAGGCCACAAGCAGGCTGGACGACGCCCGCCGCCAGACCTCGGCCCGGGGCCACCAGGCCATTTGCGCCTCATGCTGCCAGCCGCTGCTGCGCAAATGCCGCTGCAGATAGGCGGTGAAATCACCGGCGGACAGCGAGGCGCCATAAACCTGTTGCATGACCCGCCTGCCGTCCACCTCGGACTCCTGACTGAACCGCAGTCGCGCACTTTTCGAAAGCCACGGAAAAGCTTGCCCGGAACGCTTCTGCAGCAAATGCTCCAGCTTTTTCGGGCTGATCTGCAATATCGAAACTCGTCCGTGGGCGCCTCCGGCGCGCTGCTGGATTTCCGCAAGCCAATGCCAGTCGGCGCGAATGCCCGTAAGAAGAACGCTGTTGTTGTAGGCAATGACCCGTTGGAAACGGTCGCCATGCCCGGCCAGCTTTTGGGCCGTCGAAAACAAGGCGGCGGATGACGAAAACTCGCGCCAGTGGATGGGAACGCCATACACATGCGCGGCTTGCGGCTCGGCCCAGCGAAAGCGCTCTGTGTCCATGCCGGCAAGTTCATTGAGCGCACCGACATCGGCACGCGCCGGCGTACAAGCCAACAGCAATATTCCCATATACAAACAGAACACCGAAAGCGGATTCATGGCAGCCCCCCTGTGCCGGCGGAAAAATGCTGTTCCGGAACCATGCCTTGCCAGGCCCCGAGCCAATCGAATACCGGAGCCGGCCGCTTCCACGCGCCTTCCACCCCGACTAGCGCGGCGGCAATCTGCCGGCCAAGGGCGGAAGAAGCCGCCGTGGCATCGCCCCACGCCAATGCGGACTGTCCAACCCGGGCCTGGGTATCGCGATCGCCCGACGCATGCCCCGCGCCCGACAAAATGGCGGTATGACGAGCCAGCCTCGGATAGTAAGCGTCGAACTGACGCAACCCCGCCCCAAAAGACGCGTCCGGCAGGGAATCGGCCGCGCCCACCGCCTGCGGCGCAGCGATGACGTGTGCCGAAAATATGCCCGGGTCCTCAAGCCGCCACTCGCGCCGAAGGCGCTGGGCACCGGCATGGTCGCCGCCCGGCTGTGCCTTGGAGGAAAGCCGGACATCGCGCATGATCTGCAGCGTTACCTCGCTGCGCGAAGCGCTTAATATTTCGTGTCCCCGCCTGTCCCGCCATTGATGGCCCGGCCCCATGAAGAACGATTGTCGCAGCACACCAGCCGGCCGATAATCCGGATGGCGCGCCAGGGAAAATGCCGCGTAGCGGCTGGCATGAGAAGCCTGCAACGCCATATCCTGGAAACGCAGCAGCCACGCACTTGCCACCCACACAGCCAGCAGGGCCGACATGACCGCCACCCCTTCCAGCAGGGCCTGGCCGCCCTGCCCATGAGTACCGACATATGCATTGAGACGCCCGGTGCCGCGGCAACGGGTACAGCGCGTTCCGGAGCTATTCATGACGCGGCTCCGCCCCGGACTCCGACGGCACGCTTGAATCCAGCCTTGCCTGCCAATACGGGTGGAATAGGCTGGGACGTTCGTGGCGCCCGTCTTGCCGTGCATCGGGCCTTGCGAAAAAAGTGGCCGCCGCGCTGTGCGTGACAACGGTTAGCCCCTGCGGTCCGGGATGCTGCAGCCTGACGGCAAACCGCAGCGCCTCGCCCCGGCTGCCATTGGCGCCAATATCGATGTAGTCGGCAAGCCCGCGCCCAGGCCAACTGGGGCGGCCGGCAACCGCCCTGGAGTTGGCCAGAGGGTTGGCGTCGCCGGACACAATGTCCCATTGCGTTGCCTGCTGAACCCAGCGCCAGAAATCCTGAGCCGAAAAGTCCTCGGGTGGATCGTCAACATGCGGCACGCCGGCCGAAGCCTGCCGATCGGGCGGGATCCAGCCCCACCCCATGGGATATTCGCGGTAGTAGCAGCCTATCCATTTATTAGATCGCAAGGCATGGAAGGACTGAGTGTCCAGCGACTGCCAGCGGCCCGAGGCATCGAGCTCGGTTGCACCGCGCCGGCGCAATTCGTGGCGCAGCCAGGGGCAGCGCGCCTGTACCACCCATGGATTGCCTGCCGTGTGGTTACGCGGCCTCAGGAATTTGTACATATTCGCGGCCTCGACGATGAAAGGCCGCAGTATTTGCCGCGCCCCGTACCGCCGGACGTAGCCCTCCCAGTTGTCGTCGCTGATGGCGAGGTCGAAATTCGAGGATTCGGGATAATGCTGTCCCAGGACGGCCCGGGCAGCCGCCAGCCTTGCCTGCGGCACACTGGCGACGATTTCGCCTTGGACGGCAGCCAGTACGTCGTGCACAGTGCGGTCGTGCGCCGCATAGGCACTGGCCAGGCTGCCGTGGGTGGCTGCAAGGTTTTCCATGCCGGAGGCCGAGCTGGCCGCCAGATAGGCCGCCCCATGGTCGGCGCCGAACAGCATGGCAATGAGATATGCGGGGGGATTGCCCGTGCCCAGTTGACGAGCCTCGGTACCGCCAAGACTGGCCCACGACCCCAGGGTGACCAGATGCGCCATGGCCAACTGATGCCCAACCTGGGCACGATTGATGTAGGACAGCATGTTCAGGGCCCGGGCCTGAACCAGAGCCGCGCTGTATGCGGCCGCATCCAGGCCGTGCAACTGCCTGGCCTTGGCGGCCACCACCTGGCCAACGGCAAAATAGCGCAGCAAGGCCACGGCCGCCACGCCCGCAAGCAGCATGCCCAGCATCAGGGCCTGGCCCTGCTGCCTGCGGCTAGCCCGGCGCCTGCGCGCGGCGGATTTCATTGCCCCGCCCCCGCATTGCCGGTAAAGGATTTAAGGCTTTTTGCCGCAGTCTGGGCCGCTGCGGATTCGGCGGCCGACTGCGCCATGCGCGACTGCTCGGAACCGTCTTCGCCGGCAAGTTCCTTGGCCATGGCAGCGGTTTGCGAACGCACCACCTGGCCAAAGGTTTGATAGACGGCAATGGCCGCCACCGCCACCAGGGCCACGATGATGATGTATTCGGTCATGCCCTGACCGCGCTGTCTTGGGTAAGCTTTGCGCACCGCCGCCTCCATGATTCCACGCTACGAGGCTTGCAGTTTGGCTTACCGCCACCACTGCCACAATTCGCAAATACCGAGCTGGGCGAATTTGCGCCGGGAGCTGGCGCTTTCTGCCTTGGGCCGCTTCAAAACAAAAAAAACCTCCGGCATGAACTACGCGTGGAAATACGCAAGTTCATGCCGGAGGTTTTCGGGTATTACCGTTTTCAGGTATTTCGTACTGATTGCGGCAATGCCGCGAATATTACTTGGTCGATTTGGTAATGGCGTGGCCGGCGTTGGAAATGTCTTCGCCCGCGCCGGCAACGGTGTTGGAGCAGCCAGCCAGGGCCACGCAGCCCACAACCGCCAACAGCATCAAGATCTTCAGTCGCATAAAACTCCCCTTATAGTCAGTTGGAGATTGGATTTAACAACAAAAACCTTTGTTTCGCCACTGCCTCGGCGGCAATCTTGCGGCGGCATATTTGCAGGGCGCGCCGGCAGCCACACTGGCTTTGCCGGCTGCGCGCCGTGCCGGGCTTTTTACTTGGCAGCCTTGGCGTAGCGTTCGGCGCTGGCCACGATTTCCTTGCGGGCGGCGTCGGGGCCTTCCCAGCCCTTTACCTTGACCCACTTGCCTTTTTCCAGCTCTTTGTAGTGCTCGAAAAAGTGCTGGATGCGGGCCAGTTCTTCGGCGGGAACGTCCTCGGGCTTCTGGATGTGGCGGTACGGGGGGTACAGTTTTTCGACCGGCACGGCCAGCAGCTTGGCGTCGCCGCCGGCTTCGTCGTCCATTTGCAGCACGCCGATGGCACGGCAACGGATCACCACGCCCACCTGCACCGGCAGCGGCGCCAGAACCAGCACATCGACGGGATCGCCGTCGTCGGAAATGGTTTGGGGAATATAGCCGTAGTTGGCCGGATAGTGCATGGCGGTCAGCATGAAGCGATCGACGAAAACCGCGCCCGACTCTTTATCCACTTCGTACTTGACGGGGTCGGAATTCATGGGGATTTCAATGACCACATTGAATTCATCGGGCAGTTTCTTGCCGGCGGGCACTCGGTCTAAGCTCATTATGTCAACCTTGAGGAAAGTTAGTAAATATGTATTCAGTTCCGGCCATGGCCGCCACGGGGGGTGTCGGAGGTTTGCGATAAATCGACCCCCGGGATCGGCGCGCTGTCGAAGTATTCGTCCAGATCGGCATCGCCGGCCATGGAAGGCGGCGTGGTGTCGTCCTTGGGCGCTTCGGTGGGCAAAGGCTGGGAAAGGTCGGCATCGGCGCCGAGATAATCGGCGGCGCTGGCGGCAATGGGCGAAGCCGGCGAAACACCGATGGGCTCGGCCTCGGGCATGGTGTCGACGTCGATAAGCGTGGGGTCGCCGCGCGTGTCGGCCGCGGGCAGCACCGTGCTTGCGGGCAGCACCGGCAGCACGCCGGCCACGCTGGCCCCAAGCCTCCAATGCTTCATGGCGTCGTTGCTGCGGCCCAGCCTGTCGTATAGATTGCCCAGCAAAGCGTGAATGCGCACGTCGCTGCGGATTTTCATGCTGCGCAGCAGATAGCGCTCGCCCAACCCCCACAACTGCCCGGTGAGGCACAAATTGCCCAGGGCGGCCAGCAAGGCGGAATCGTTCGGATGCGACTTGAGCCAGGTTTCGGCCTTGTTCAGGCGCCTGGCCACCTGTTCGGGCGGGCATTGCGAATACGCATTGAGCAGCCGGGCGTCCAGCCGCATGTTAAGGGCGGCTTCGAGGATACGGCCGGCCTCTTCATGCTGGCCAGCGTCGTCGTGCAATGCCGCCGCTGCCAGCGCGATGTCGGGCAAGGCTTTTTCGTCGGCGCGCAAATCGCCCCAAACGCTTTTGAAGCCATCCAGGCCCGCGGCCCGTAGGCGCGCCGCGGTGGAAACCTCGATGAGCTGGACGGCCTCGGATTTGTCGATGGCGCCCCGGCGCTGCAAGAACCGGGTCAGCTCGTACACATGGCCGTAATCGTGCAACTGGCGATAGGCGCGCAACAGCAAGCGGGTGGCGTTCAGGTGCCGCGAACTGGCGTTGTGCAGGGGCTGCAATAGCTCCAGCGCCTCTTGTGGGCGGTTCTGGTCAAGGTACATTTCGGCCGCGGCAGTGGCGGCGGCCTCTTTGAGTCGCGGCTCGTTTCCAGCGGTCTCGCGCGCGACTTCCAGGGCCTCGTCGCGGCGGGCGAACTCGCCCAGATGATGGGCAGCCCTGGCCTTGGCCAGCCCGGCAAGCACCTTGGTGCTGGGCGTGCGGGTTCTGTCGAGCAATTTGGCCAGTTCCTGCTCGGCCTGCGGGTAGCGGCCTTCCAGCACGTTGATCCAGCCGTTTTCAAGCAGCTCGTGATCGCGTTTTTTGGCGCGCAGGCCGCGCCACGAACGGAAGCGCTCGGGCCCCGAAGTGACCCAGGCGATGACGCGCAGCACCACGTACAACACGACGAAAGCGGCCAGCACCAGCAACACAGCCAGCGCCAGGGAAAGCTCGATGCGCCAGGGCTGCGCAATGATGAGCACGTTGCCGCCGTGTTCGCGCAGCACCACGCCCAGGGCTACCGCCACGACCAATACCAGCAGGGTCCAGAACCATGTCCTCATTGCTTATTCCTGTGGCTGGGCTGACTGGACGGGCGGAGCGGCCGCGGGAGCGGCTTCCGGCTGGGCGGCGGGAGCCGCGCTGTCGGGGCCGGCTGGGTTTTGGCCGGCGGCGCCCTGGCCGAGCTGGCCTTCCGGCTGATCGACCGAAGACGGGCTGTCGGCCTGTTCGTCGGCCGTGGCATTGGCCGCGCGCAGGGTATCCAGGGCCTGCATGCTGTTGCTGACCGTCGGCAACTTGACGGCGATATCGGTGCCGGCCAATTGGTCCGCCAGTTTCTGGGCGCGCCGGGTATCGGCGGCGGTCGTATCGTAATGGGTTTTGAGGGCCTGAACCAGCACGCCGGTTTCCGACTTCCATACGGCGGGCTGATGCATCATGAGCGCAAGTTGGGCGGTCATGACGCGCAAACGCAGGTTTTCACGCAGTTGCCCGGCCTGATCCGGCGACATCAGCAAGGCGGAGGAGTTCTCGACGCGCCGAACGCTGATCAGACCGCCAAGATCCTGGCGCACCATGACCCAGGCTTCGTCCGCCCATTGCCCAACCCGGTGCAGGCCTTTGCTCCACCAGGAGGCATTGGGGTCGATCGGAGCGCGGGCCGCCGACTCTTGGCTGGCAAGCGCCGCATCGCGCTCGGTCGTGTCGACCTTGGGCGCCGCATCGTCGGGAACGAGCAGCGGCGCGCTGCCGATGAGCGAACCGAGTTCCTCGAGCCGCGAGGACATTTGCGCGACATCGATGGTGGAAACCGCGCGCAGGCGATCGAGATCGCCATTGATGGATTGCTGCAGGCCGGCCAGGCTGGGCCGGCTGGCTCGCGCCAACTGCGCCTGCGCGGTTTCGAGCGCAATGATGGCGTTGCCCACGTTGCCGCCGAGTATGAGCTGCTGATGCGCAACCTGCACCAAGTGGTCGACGTCGTTGATGAGCAGCAGGTCGGAGCCCTTGTCGGTAAGCAACTGGAAAGCCTGGTCGAGGCTGGCGACCTGATCGCGGGAATCGTTCAGAGCAACCTGCAGGGCATTGATATGGGCGCCCTGCTCTTGCGCCAACGACAAGGCCTGTTGGGCCTGGCTGGCCGCCTGCCGCGCCGCCGCTGAACTGCTTTGCACCTGCTCGAGCATGGCCGCCTGGGACTGGTGGAACATTTTGTGCTGGTACCAAAGCCCCGCCGCAAGCGCGACGGCAATGAGCAGGACCACCACGAACGCGATGGCCAGGGCGGGACGGCGTTTGGCGCGTGCCGCCGCCGGCGGGGATGCGGGTTTGGCCGAATTGGCGGCCGGCCTGGATGTTGTTGCGGCCGCGCTGTCGGCCGACTGGATCTCGGTTTTAGGTTCAGTCATGACGAGATTGTAATCCTTGACGCTGGCTTATAGGAAAGCAAGTGATACGAGGGCTTGAAAAATAGTTTTATCCGCCGGAGGACATATTTTTACCACTGGCGCCGGATTTTTGCCCGGCACCGTGCGAAGCAAAGTCTGCAAATGCCGTGCTATGCGTTCGTGGATCACGACGAAACGCGCGTCGCGCCAAAATGCCTGCAGTCCCGGCGCCAGCAGATTCCGGTGAAACGCATCGACGCCTTCCGAGCTGGTGAACAAGCCGACCACGACGCGGCCCGGCGCCAGGCCGGCGGCCAGGGCCCCGCGCTGGCCGTCCGTCCATTCGCATGGGCAGCGCCGGTACACAGCGTAACGATGCACCCGCGCTCCGGCAGCCTCGAGACGTTCGCCCAGCCACTCCCGCCCGCTTTCTCCGCGTACGATGGCCACACGCTTGAACGTGCCGATGCTTGGCTCCAACAGCCGCCATAGCGCCTCGGAATCCTGCGGCGTATCGGCTTGTGGGTGCACGATGCACTCGGAAGGGATGAAACCCGCCTCGCGCAAAGGCCTGGCGCTGGCTTCGCCCACCGCAGCGGCAATGGTGGAAGCCGGCCACTCGGCGCAGTCTTGCCCGGCAAGCTGATCGAGATAAAAAAGAGCCGCATTGGCGCTGACGAACACGATAAGATCGTAATGCCCCGGCAACGGAAACCGCGACGCATCGACAGGCAATGGGCCGACGGCCAGGGCCGGCAGTTCCAGCGCCTCGATCCCAGCTTCCCGCAAACTGGCCGCCAGGGCCTGATTGCGGCCTTGCGGCCGGGTCAGTACAACCAGGGGAGCGGCGGGCCCAGGCACCTGCCGCCTTACGCCGAAAACGGGCCGGCCGCGCCGAGCTTGGCCAGGATGGCGCGAGCCCCCTTGCCCAGGAGCTCTTCGGCTACGCTTTCTCCAAGCCGGCCGGCCGACTCGGCCCGGCCGCGGGCTTGGGCGCGAATGATGCGGGAACCGTCGGGCTCGGCCACCAGGGCCTGCAAGGACAGCTCGGCCCCATGGATTTGCGCATAAGCAGCCAGGGGAACCTGGCAAGAACCACCCAGAACGCGCGACACACTGCGCTCGGCCAGCACGCAAGCGGTGGTGTCGGCACTGGCCAAAGGCGCAAGCCAGGCATGCATGTCGGGCCGGGCAAGCAGGATCTCGATGCCCAGCGCCCCCTGCCCCGCAGCCGGCAGGCTTTGTTCCACGTCGATGAGCCGCCGTATGCGCGACCCCAGGCCCAGGCGGCGCAAACCTGCCGCCGCCAGAATAATGGCCGAATACTCGTTGCGGTCGAGCTTGGCCAGCCGGGTATCCAGGTTGCCACGCAATGGCTCCACCCGCAATTGCGGGTACAGGGCGCGAACCTGGGCTTCGCGCCGCAGGCTGGACGTGCCGACCACCGCCCCCGACGGAAGCTCGGCCAGGGAGTCGAAATCGTTGGAAACGAAGGCGTCGCGCGGGTCTTCGCGCTCGAGCACCACGGCCAGGGAAAACGGGTCGTGCAGATCGACCGGCACATCCTTGAGCGAATGCACGGCCAGGTCGGCGCGGCCGTCGAGCAAGGCGTTTTCGAGTTCCTTGACAAACAGGCCCTTGCCGCCGACCTTGGAAAGGCTGCGATCGAGTATCTGGTCGCCGCGCGTGGTCATGGTCAGCAGGCTGACCTGGCATTGCGGATACAGCGCGGCAAGCCGGTCGCGCACATGCTCGGCCTGCCACAGGGCAAGCCGGCTGGCCCGCGTGGCGATGACGAGTTTGTCGGGCGTACTGGGCATGATGCTATCCGATGAACTGATTGACGACTATCGCAGCCACGATACCCAGAATAGCCAGAATGAGCAGGCCTTTAAGCAAAGACATACTGGAATCTCCGTGTTTGTCGGGATCGGCGGATTTAAACAGACTCATTGATTGCCTCTTTTGCGGCGTTTTTGCGAGCGGCCAGCCATTTCCCCAGTACGACCACCAGGATGGCGCCTATGGCCTCGGCTGCCAGTTTAACCAGGGAAGTCACTTCGCCGATTTGATTTGCGACAACCACGTCGGTCACCAGCATGCCGCCGGCGATCCAGCCCAGCAGCGCACCGCCAAACGTAACCACCGCGGGGAAGCGGTCGATGAGCTTGAGCACCAGGGTGCTGCCCCAGATGATGATGGGAACGCTGAGCAGCAGGCCGAATATGACATAGCCCAGTTGGTGGTCGGGTATGGTGTTCTGCGCGGCGCCCGCGATGGCGATGACGTTGTCCAGGCTCATGACGAAATCGGCGATGAGTATGGTTTTGACCGCCGACCAGACGGAGCTGGCGCTTTTGATGTTGTCGTGGGGATGGTCGTCGGGCAGCAGCAGCTTGACGCCGATCCACAGCAGCAGCAGCGCGCCGGCGATTTTCAGAAACGGAATGTTCAGCAAGGTAAGCGCGAAGGCGATGAGCGCCACGCGCAGCACGATGGCGCCGGCCGTGCCCCATACGATGCCCTGCATCCGTTGTTTGTGTTCCAGGTTGCGGCACGCCAGGGCGATGACGACGGCGTTGTCGCCCCCCAGCAGGATATCGATCATGATGATCTGGAAAAGCGCCCCCCAATGGAGGGTTTCTATGAACTCGAGCATCCGCGCTCCATATGTATTTTTGCTGTTCGGGAAAGCCGCCGAACCCCGCGTCCGGACAGCCTGGTGCCGTGCCGTCGATAAGGACGCCACGGCTTATTATATGGGTCAAAATCCCCGCGCTGCGCCGCTACGCGGCTTGCTGCCCCCCAAGGGGGCTTTTTTTGCCTTGGGACGGCTCGGCGGCAATAAAAAAAAACCCCCACGCCGCGCCGCTTATGCGGCTTGCTGCCCCCCAAGGGGGCTTTTTTTGCCTTGGGACGGCCCGGCGGCAATAAAAAAAGACCCCCACGCTGCGCCGCTTACGCAGCTTGCTGCCCCCCGAGGGGGCTTTTGTTGCCTTGGGGCGGCCCGGCGGCAACAAAAAAGGCCCGAGCAGTTCGGGCCTTTTTCAGTTGCGTCAGACCTTACAGCACGGACTTGAGCAACTTGCCCATTTCAGAAGGATCGCGGGTGGTGCGGATGCCGCAAGCTTCCATGGCCGCCAGCTTGGCATCGGCCGTGTCGGCGCCGCCGGAGATCAGCGCGCCGGCGTGGCCCATGCGCTTGCCCGCCGGAGCGGTAACGCCGGCGATGAAGCCCACGACGGGTTTCTTCATGTTGTCTTTTGCCCATTCAGCGGCGTTGACTTCGTCGGGGCCGCCGATTTCACCGATCATGACCACGGCATCGGTGTCGGGATCGTCGTTGAACAGCTTGAGCACGTCGATGTGCTTCAAGCCGTTGATGGGGTCTCCGCCGATACCCACGGCGCTGGACTGGCCCAGGCCCAGTTCGGTGAGCTGAGCCACCGCTTCGTACGTAAGCGTGCCGGAACGGCTGACCACGCCGATGCGGCCCTTGCGCGAGATATGGCCGGGCATGATGCCGATCTTGAGTTCGTCCGGCGTGATCAGGCCCGGGCAGTTGGGGCCCAGCAGCAGGGTTTTCTTGTTCTGGTCGCGCATGCGGTTGCGTACTTCCAGCATGTCGCGCACGGGAATGCCTTCGGTAATGCAGACCACCAGGTCCAGGTCGGCGTCGACCGCTTCCCAGATGGCGGCCGCCGCGCCCGCGGGCGGAACGTAGATGACCGAAACCGTGGCGCCGGTCTGGGCCTTGGCTTCCTTGACGGAACCGAAAATGGGCACGCCTTCGAAGTTCTCGCCGGCCTTTTTAGGATGCACGCCGGCGACGAACGCGTTCTTGCCGTTGGCGTACTCGCGGCACATATGGGTGTGGAACTGGCCGGTCTTGCCGGTGATCCCTTGGGTAATGACTTTGGTGTCTTTGTTGATCAGAATCGACATTTACAAATCCTCGGCAATATTCTTATTTCGCGGCGGCTACGACTTTGGTCGCGGCTTCGGCCATGGTGTCGGCGCTGATGATGGGCAGGCCCGAATCGGCCAGCAATTTCTTGCCCAGCTCTTCGTTGGTGCCCTTCATGCGCACGACCAGCGGAACGCTCAGGTTGACGGCCTTGCAGGCGGCGATGACGCCCTCGGCGATGACATCGCAGCGCATGATGCCGCCGAAGATGTTGACCAGGATGGCCTTGACGCCTTTGTTCTTGAGCATGATCTTGAAGGCTTCGGTGACCTTCTCGGCCGTTGCGCCGCCGCCGACGTCCAGGAAGTTGGCCGGCTCCCCGCCGAACAGCTTGATGGTGTCCATGGTGGCCATGGCCAGGCCGGCGCCGTTGACCAGGCAGCCGATATTGCCGTCAAGCTGAATGTAGGCCAGGTCGAACTTGCTGGCTTCGATTTCGGCGGGATCTTCTTCGTCGAGGTCGCGGTAGGCCACGATTTCGGGGTGGCGGAACAAGGCGTTGGAATCGAAGTTGAACTTGGCGTCCAGGGCGATGATGTTGCCGTTGCCGTCGCGGTTCAGCGGGTTGATTTCGACCAGCGAGGCATCGGTTTCCATGTAGCAGCGGTACAGCTTCTGGAAGAGATCCACGGTCTGGGCGGTGGAGCCGGCGGGCATGCCGATGGCGTCGGCCACCTTCTTGGCCTGCTCGGCGGTCAGACCCACCAGCGGATCGATGTATTCGGTGATGATTTTTTCGGGCGAGGAATGAGCCACTTCCTCGATGTCCATGCCGCCTTCGCTCGAAGCGATCAGGGCGACTTTCTGCGTGGCGCGGTCGGTGACCAGCGACACGTAGTATTCCTTCTGGATGTCCGCGCCTTCTTCGATGTACAGGCGGTTGACCTTCTGGCCTTCAGGGCCGGTCTGGTGCGTGACCAGCTGCATGCCGAGGATCTCGGACGACAGCTTGCGGACTTCGTCCAGCGAACGGGCCAGCTTGACGCCGCCGCCCTTGCCGCGGCCGCCCGCGTGGATTTGCGCCTTGACGACCCATACCGGGCCGCCCAGCTTCTCGGCTGCGGCAACGGCCTCGTCTACGGAAAAAGCAGGAATTCCGCGGGGCACTGTAACGCCAAACTTCTTCAGCAGTTCCTTGCCTTGATACTCGTGAATTTTCATTTGTTACCTGTCAGAACGTAAAGGATAATAAAAAAGCGGGGCTTGAACGGCAAAAAGCCGCACAAATGCATCGGCATTGGCGGCTATTTGCGCCGAACCTCGGCATCGGGGCCTGTATACCACTCGGGATAGAACTCTTTGGCGACCTCGCCGTCCAGCCTCAAGGCATGACAGCCCTCGAGCTGGAATGGCCGCTTGTTGGGGAGCTCGGCGTCCCGCTGCTTGCGGGGTCTGCCCGCACGGGACTGGATGGCCACAGTCGGCAGCAGATACGACATTTCGGTCATGTGGGTACAGCCGGCCGTCCGGCCGAACCTTTCCTTGACCGCGTTGCGAAAGCCGCGCAACAAATTCATGCCCACCAGATCCTGGTAATCGGGTGCTATCTGGAAACAGTTCTGGTTGTACGGCGCGGCATCGTATGCGGCCATCGCCGCCTTGATCGTGAACTCGTCGTCAATCGTGACGCGCAGCTGCATTTTGTGCACTGGCAAACCCGCCGGATGCAGCGCCCCGCTATGCTTGGAGAAATCGTAGCCCTTGACATCGAGGAGCTCGGCGTCCAGATCCCATAAGCCGTCTTCCCGAAGAAACGCCTCCACGCGCACCGTACGGGTGTGCATGGACTTGCGGGGGGAGTCTGACGGCGGCAGGGGCATGTAAAACGTTGGCGTAAGCTATAAAACCTTGCAAGTATAACGCAGCCGCGGGGCGGCACGCACAACGTGTCGGCAGGCCGGGCCTGCGCCCCCGAGCCCGCGCGGCCGCGTGCCCGAAGGGGCAACCCGGGAATCAGGCGGCTTGGCGCAGCAACCTGGCGGCCTCCACCATGGCGACCAGCGCCGCTTCGGTCTCGGGCCAGGCACGGGTCTTGAGTCCGCAGTCGGGATTCACCCAAAGGCGTTCTTGCGGCAGGCGCGAACCGGCTTTTTTCATGAGGTCCACCATCCATTCGACGTCGGGCACGTTCGGCGAGTGAATGTCGTAGACGCCCGGCCCGATGTCGTTCGGATATTCGAACTGCTCGAAAGCATCCAGCAGCTCCATGTTGGACCGCGAGGTCTCGATGGTGATGACATCGGCATCCATGGCCGCGATGGCCGGCATGATGTCGTTGAACTCGGAATAGCACATATGCGTGTGAACCTGCGTTTGCTCGCCGACCCCGGCCGTGGCCAGGCGGAAGCAGTCGACGGCCCAGGCCAGATAGGCCTGCCAGTCGTCGCGGCGCAAAGGCAGGCCTTCGCGTATGGCCGGTTCGTCGATCTGGATGACGCCGATGCCCGCGGCCTCCAGGTCGGTGACCTCGTCACGCAGCGCCAGCGCCAGCTGCCGGCAGGTCAGCTCGCGCGGCTGGTCGTCCCGCACGAAGGACCATTGCAGCAGCGTCACGGGGCCGGTCAGCATGCCTTTTACCGGTTTGCCGGTCAGCGACTGCGCGTAGGCGGACCATGCCACCGTCATCGGCGCCGGGCGGGACACGTCACCGAAGATAAGCGGCGGCTTCACGCAACGCGAACCGTAGCTCTGCACCCAGCCGTTCTGCGTGAAGGCAAAGCCGGCCAGCAGTTCTCCGAAATACTCAACCATGTCGTTGCGCTCGGGCTCGCCGTGCACCAGGACATCGAGTCCGATTTTTTCCTGGAATCGTATGACGTGCTCGATCTCGGCGCGGATGGCTTTTTCGTAGGCGGCGTCCGCCAGTTGGCCCGCCCGCCAGTTGCGCCGCAGGGAGCGGATCTCGGGCGTCTGCGGGAACGAGCCTATGGTCGTCGTGGGATAGGCCGGCAGGCCAAGGCGCTGCTGCTGTTGTTCGATGCGCCGGACGAACGGCGCGCGGCTGCGCGACACCTGGCCCGATTCGCTCAGGCGCTTTTGCACGACGGGGTTGTGAATGCGTTCAGATTGCGCGCGTGCGCGCACTGCCTCGCGCTGTGTCTGCAACGCCTGCTGCACCTTGGCATCGACGTTGTCTTCCAGCGAAGCCGCCAGCCAGGCCACTTCGTCGAGCTTTTGCGTGGCGAACGACAGCCATCCCAGCAACTCCGCATCCAGCTCCTTTTCGCCGGCCAGATCGACCGGTACATGAAGCAAGGAGCACGATGGCGCAAGCCAAAGGCGCTCGCCCAGCTTCTGCCTGACGGGCAGCAAGGCCTCCCGCGCCTCATCAAGATCGGTGCGCCAAACATTGCGGCCATTGACCGCGCCCGCCGACAATATCTGGTCGGGGCGCAGCGCCGCCACCACCTGGGCCAGTTGCCCCGGGGCGCGCACGAGATCCACATGCACGCCCTGCACGGGCAGCTCGCCAAGCAGTTCCAGATTGCCCTTCAGGCCTTCGAAATACGTGGCAAGAAGCAGGTTGACGCCAGTTCCCGACAAGATCTTGTAAACCCGGGCGAATGCCGACTTCCAGGCCGGGGGCAAGTCCAGGCCCAGAATGGGCTCGTCGATCTGCACCCACTCCACGCCCTGTTGAGCGATACGAACCAGCACCTCGGCATACACGGGCAATAGCGCATCCAGCAGCGCCAGCTTGCCTTCGTCCTGGGCGCCGCCCGCGAACGCATCGCCCTTGCCCAGCCACAGCCAGGTCAGAGGACCCGGGATGACGGGCTTGGCCTTGTAGCCGAGCGCGGCGGCCTCGCGGATATGCTCGAACAAATCTTCGCGGGCAATGCGGTAGGTCTGGCCGGGCGCCAGCTCGGGCACGATGTAGTGGTAATTGGTATCGAACCACTTCGTCATTTCGCAGGCCGCCGCCGGCGTGCCGCTCGGCGCGCGGCCGCGCGCCATCCTGAATAGCGTATCGAGGTCGACAGGCTCGCCGGAGGGCTGGGCGAAGCGCGGCGGCACGGCGCCAATCAACGTCGACCATTCCAGCACGTGGTCGTACCAGGCAAAGTCGCCCACCGGCACAAACGCCGAACCCGCCTGCGCCTGCACGGCCCAATGGCGAGCGCGCAATTCGCGACCCGCTTCCAGCAGTTCGTCCCGCGACTTCTTGCCCGCCCAATACGCTTCAAGCGCCCATTTCAGTTCACGCTGAGCGCCAATGCGAGGAAAACCCAAATTATGAAAAATACTCACGCTAAATCCACAATAGTTGAAAATTTCTAGTGGTTATTATTGTGCTACCGATGACAAATGAATCAAAATCAAATACAACATTTATAAAATGAGTTATTCTCATGCTAAGGACTCTGGAAGAGTGAGCCGCGGGCTCGGGGCCCTGGGGGCCAGGTTTTTGGTGCCAGACCGGAGCCTGGCTTCAAGAGAGGCCTCGCCCTCTTCAACATCAATAATTTATTTGCGATTACTCGCACCACAGCCATGCTGGAAATCCGCCATCTTGAAACCCTGACCGCCATCCGCGAAGCCGGCAGCCTGCAAGACGCCGCCGAACGCCTGCATGTGACGCAGTCGGCGCTGTCGCATCAGTTGCGCGACCTGGAGGTGCGCCTGAAAACTCCCCTGCTGAACCGGCGCACGCGCCCCGCCCGCCTGACGACCGCCGCGTTGCGCATCCTGGCGCTGGCCGACGACATACTGCCCAAGCTCAAGGCAACCGAACGGGAGCTGCAGCGCCTTTCGGCGGGACGCACGGGAAGGCTGCACCTGGCAATCGAATGCCACTCGTGTTTTCAATGGCTGATGCCGTCCCTGGACTCGTTCAGGCAGGATTGGCCGGACGTCACCCTGGATCTTTCGGCGGCATTTTCGTTTGCCCCGCTGCCCGCCCTGCTTCGCGGCGACCTGGATGTGGTGATCACCTCGGACCCGCAAGCCCTGGATGCGGTCAAGTACCTGCCGCTGTTCCGCTACGAATTGGTACTGGCCGTGGCAGCCGCCAACCCGCTGGCCCAATACAAATACATCGAGCCCGAGCAACTGGCCGACCAGGTCCTGATTACCTACCCGGTGGACAAGCAGCGCCTGGATGTCTACACGGCATTTCTGGATCCGGCGGGCGTGGAGCCGGCCAGCATTCGCAAGGCCGAGCTGACCCCGATCATTGCGCAACTGGTGGCCAGCCAGCGGGGCGTGGCGGCCCTGCCCAACTGGGCATTGACGGAATATCTGAACCAGGGCTGGCTGCGCATATGCCACTTGGGCGAACATGGCGTGTGGCGCACCCTGTACGCCGCTGTCCGGCTGGAAGACGCCGACGCCCCTTATTTGCAGGCCTTCATGGCCAAGGCCCGCGAGATATGCTTCAAGACCCTGGACGGCATCAAGGCCGTGCGCGAGGAACGCGGACGAGAGAAGCCCCTATAAAGCGCTACAGAGAATCGTCGAGCTCGCCCAATATACGCCGCAAGCAATCGGGGGAGAACCCGCGCGAGGCCAGGAAACGGAACTGCCGCGCATAGTCGGCGCGATCGGCGGGCGCGCGGTTGAATTTGCGCTGCCAGACCTCCCGGGCGCGTTCGAGCTCGGTTTCTTGCAATTGACTGCGTATTTGGGCGACGTGCTCGTCGGGCAGGCCATGCAGGCGAAGCTCTTGCACGACCAGGGCCGCACCCTTTCGGGAAGCGCGGCGATGCACCAGGCTTTGCGCGAAGCGCGCATTGGAAAGCCAGTTTTCGCGCTCGAGTTCGTTGAGCACGTCTTCGAGTTCTTGAGGGTTGGCGGGGTCGACATGGGCGGCCAGTTTGCGCGCCAGTTCGACCCGCGAGTGTTCGCGCCGCGACAAAAAACCCACGGCCCGCATTTTCAGGGACGGGCCGTTGGGCCTGGAAGCTGCCGCCGAAGCCGGCGCATCGGCCATTGACTGTTGGGCGGGAGCGGACGACATTTGCTCGAACCCGTCGTCGGAATCGGACTGCTCACCGCCGGCTTGGCGGCCGCGCCGGCGGGCCCCGAAGCTGCCGTTGGAATCGTGCCAGCCCATATGCGCCGCCCTTGCCCGAACCTTTTGCCCCAGCCTTATTCGGCGAGTTCGTCTTCGAGCGAATCGTCGGAGGCGTTGGAATCGGCAGGTACCGTCATGGCGCGGGCGATGACCCCGGTTTGCTCGCGCACGCGGTTTTCGATTTCGATGGCCATTTCGGGGTGCTCTTTGAGGTACTCGCGCGCGTTGTCCTTGCCTTGGCCGATGCGGGTGCCGCTATAGCTGAACCAGGCGCCGGCCTTGTCGACGATGTTGGCCTGGACGCCCAGATCGATGATTTCACCCTCGCGCGAAATGCCCGCGCCATACATGATGTCGAACTCGGCCTGCTTGAACGGCGGCGCCACCTTGTTCTTGACGACCTTGACGCGGGTTTCGTTGCCGACGACCTCGTCGCCCTTCTTGATGGAGCCGATGCGGCGGATGTCGAGGCGAACGGAAGAATAGAACTTGAGGGCATTGCCGCCGGTGGTGGTTTCGGGATTGCCGAACATGACGCCGATTTTCATGCGAATTTGGTTGATGAAAATGACCATGCAGTTGGCCCGCTTGATATTGGCGGTGAGCTTGCGCAGGGCCTGGCTCATGAGGCGGGCCTGCAGGCCCGGCAGGGAGTCGCCCATGTCGCCTTCGATTTCGGCCTTGGGCACCAGGGCTGCCACGGAGTCGATGACGATGAGGTCGACGGAGCCTGAACGCACCAGGGCGTCGGTGATTTCAAGGGCCTGCTCGCCGGTGTCGGGCTGGGAAATAAGCAGGTCGGACAAATTGACACCCAGCTTGGACGCGTACTGGACATCGAGCGCGTGCTCGGCGTCGATGAACGCGCAGGTGCCGCCGATTTTTTGCATTTCAGCGATGACCTGCAACGTGAGCGTGGTTTTCCCGGAGGACTCGGGCCCGTAGATTTCGACGACGCGGCCGCGCGGCAGGCCGCCCACGCCCAGGGCGATGTCGAGCCCCAGCGAGCCGGTGGACACGACCTTGATGTCATGCTCGACCTGGCTGTCGCCATAACGCATTACCGAACCTTTGCCGAACTGCTTTTCGATTTGGGATAAGGCGGCAGCAAGCGCCTTGTTGCGTTCGGCGGCGGCGGCTTTGCTAGTTTTGTCGTCCATTGAGGAATCC